>Ga0209039_10000022_pt1 | contig 120919 bp, 107 predicted proteins | sample BogFormECP12_OM1_FD_188238 | JGI IMG/M metagenome (GOLD analysis project Ga0209039, IMG submission 188238) | Bog forest soil microbial communities from Calvert Island, British Columbia, Canada - ECP12_OM1 (SPAdes) (version 2) | ecosystem: Environmental > Aquatic > Freshwater > Wetlands > Bog ... | reverse complement strand
GAAGATGGCCTCGGCGCCGAGTTGCATCATGAGAGCGGCGTCGGCGGGGGTGGCGATGCCGCCGGCGGAGAAGTTGGGCACCTGCAGCTTGCCGGCCTGCGCGACCATGCGGACCAGCTCGTAGGGGGCCTGGAGGTCCTTGGCGGCGGCGTAGAGTTCCTGTTCGGTCAGCACGGTAAGGGCGCGCATCTCGCGCGTAATCTGGCGCATGTGCCGGACGGCGTGAACCACGTCGCCGGTGCCCGCCTCGCCCTTGGTGCGAATCATGGCCGCGCCCTCGGCGATGCGCCGCAGGGCTTCGCCCAGGTTGCGCGCGCCGCAGACAAAGGGCGTGGTGAAGGCGTGCTTGTCGATGTGATGGGCCTCGTCGGCGGGGGTGAGGACCTCGCTCTCGTCGATGAAGTCGACGCCGAGTTCCTGCAGAATCTGCGCCTCGGCTGTGTGGCCTATGCGGGCCTTGGCCATGACGGGAATGGAGACGGCGGCAATAATCTCCTTGATGAGCGCGGGCTTGGCCATGCGGGCGACGCCGCCCTCGGCGCGAATCATTGCGGGGACGCGCTCCAGAGCCATGACGGAGGTTGCGCCGGCTTCTTCGGCGATGCGCGCCTGCTCGACGTTCATCACGTCCATGATGACGCCGCCTTTGAGCATCTCGGCCAGACCCACCTTCAGGCGCAGGCTGGTTCCAGTAAAGCTCTTGTTTTCATTCTGTTCCGGCATAGTCCTCAACCTCGATTCCAAACGGCTTCCGAGCCCGGCTGGGCAAATAAACCGCACTTTTCTCTCACTTTCCAGTGTAACAGCGATGTTGCCGGCTGATTGCATGGGGCGCAATGGGGTGGGGGAGTGCTGGAGCGCTTCTTTAACCCTTTCCAATCCTTCTGTACCGCTTCTGGTCACGTTTCTGCATGCTTCCTAAGCAACATGGCAAGCGCACATCCACTGCCGGCGCCGGCAAGCAAGCTGCCGCAGGAGAGCGAAAAACCAGGCGCGGCTGAGATTGCCGCAGAACAGGCGCTGGTGCCTTCTCCCCACCAGCCCGAGGAGGGCGATCTCATTGCGCTCAACGGGCCGGTAGCGCGGCTGCCGGTGGAGTTGGATGTAGCCATCCCGGTGCGGGAGTTTCGCGTGCGCAACCTGCTGGCTCTGGAGCCCGGGAAGGTGATCGAGACCCAGTGGGCCCAGGGCTCAGATATGCTGCTGGCCGCCGGTGATGTGCAACTGGCCTGGAGCGAGTTCGAGGTCGTCGATTCGCAGTTGGCGGTGCGCATAACCCGGCTGGCCTGAACGGGCCGGCGCGGTGGATTGAACCAGCAGGAGCGCGAGAGAGGCCAGGGGAATGAAGCAGGAAGGGAACGCGCGAGCAACGCTTGCTATTGTGCCGGGGGGCGGGCTGGCCGGCTGGCTGCTGGAGAGACTGCGGCGCTCCCGGCGTCCGCCACCGCGGCTCGAGCTTCTGGAACGCATCGCACTGGCTCCGCGCCAGTCGCTGGCCCTGGTTGAGGCCGAGGGCCGGCGCTTCCTGGTGGCTACCTCGCCGGAGGGCGCGCCGGCTTTCTATGCGCTCGATGAGCGGCCGCGGCCGGCCCTTAACAGGCCACCCGTCGCGGCGCGGCCGGCCGTGAGGGTCTCATGGTAGCTTCCTGGGCCGCCCTCAGCCTGGCTGCGCCGGCATCCGTGCCGCTGTTGCCCGACCTGAATGCCCGCCTGCACCCCTCGGACTCTACCCCATGGACGATTCTCCTTGTCCTGACGCTGATTACTCTGCTGCCCGCGATTCTGATGGCCGTGACGCCGATGGTGCGCCTGCTGGTGGTCTTCCACTTTCTGCGCCAGGCGCTGGGCACGCAGACCGCGCCCTCCAACCCCACGCTGATGGGCCTGGCCCTGATGATGACCTGGTTTCTGATGACCCCGGTCCTGAACCAGGTCGACCAGCAGGCGGTTGAGCCCTATCGCCAGGGGCAGGTGACGGGCTGGGAGGCCATCGACCGCGGAGCCCAGCCGGTCAAGCGCTTCCTGCTGCGCTACGCGCGGGAGAAGGACCTGGCCCTGTTTACCGCCGCCGGCCAGATTTCGCGCCCCAACAAGCCGGACGACCTGCCCATGCGGGTGGTGATGCCGGCCTACATCCTCTCCGAGTTGAAGGCCGGGTTTGCCATCGGCGCGGTGTTGTTTCTTCCGTTTTTGTTGATCGACATGGTTACGGCCGCGATTACCACCTCCATCGGCATGTTCCAACTGCCGCCGGTGGTGGTCTCGACGCCGCTGAAGATTTTGCTGTTTGTGATGGTGGATGGCTGGAACCTGCTGGCCAACTCGCTGTTGAAGAGCTTTTGAGGGAACCCTATGACGCCCGACCTGGTTGCCGAACTGTTGCGCCAACTGATGAAAGAGGCCTTGATTCTGGCCGCGCCACTGCTGATTGCCGCAGTCCTGCTGAGCTTCGTGCTGAGCGTGTTTCAGACCCTGACCAGCCTGCAGGAGCAGTCGCTGACTTCGGTGCCGCGCCTGGGGGCCATCGCCATGATTCTGCTGGTGGGCATGCCATGGTTCCTGGGCCGGCTGGCGACTTATACCCGCATGTTGCTGGCCGACCTGCACCGTTATCTGGGCTAGAAAGTGCAGCTATTAGCTTCTAGCCTTTAGCTCCTAGCTGGGGTTAGGAGATGCAAATGTTGTTGGAGCTGGCGCACAGGTACGCCGCTTCCGAACGGATTCAGCCACACCTGGTTTACGCGCGGCCAGCCAGAAAGCAGCCAGGGGCTAAAGGGGAGAGACGCCGATGCCTCACGGAAACGAGATGCAGTGGAGCAATTTTCTTTGCGCCATGACGCTGGCCCTGGTGCGGGTGAGCGGGATGGTGGCCTTTGCGCCCTTCTTCTCCTCGACGTCGCTCACTCTTCGCACCAAGGCGGTCTTTGTGGGCCTGGTGGCGTTTTTGCTGGCTCCGCTGGTGGCCGCGCTGCCCAGCGCCCAGATATCGATCAGTTTCTCCGCGCTGCTGGGCGAGCTGGCCGTGGGCCTGGTCTACGGCCTCACCCTCGCGCTGCTGAATGAGATGCTGCTGTTTGCCGGCCAGATCGCCGGCCTCCAGTTCAGCTTCTCGCTGGTCAATCTGCTGGACCCCAACTCGTCCATTCAGACGCCGCTGCTGGGCGACCTGTTTCAACTGCTGGGCACGCTGGTGGTGATCGGGGCCGGCCTGGACCGGATACTTCTGGCCTCGATGGTGCGCAGCTTCCGCGTGGCGCCCCTGGGCAGCTACGCGCTCGGGCCTACCTCCGCATTGGAGATCGTGCGCGCCGCCGCCGGCGTCTTTCTGGCCGCCGTCGAGCTGGCCGCTCCGGTGCTGGCCGCAACCATGCTGGTCGAGGTGGCGGTGGCCCTGCTGGGCAAGCTCAGCCCGCAGTTGCCGGTGATGATGCTGACCGTGCCCCTGAAGACCCTGACCGGCTTTGCGCTGCTGGCCGGCTCGCTCGCCCTGTGGCCGCGCTTCATCGAGGCCCGCTTCGCGGGCCTGCTCGATCTGGCCGAGCGGTTGATTGCCGCGCCCGGCCAAGGGGCAGGAGGATAGCCGATGCCCGGAGAGCGCACCGAACAGGCAACTCAGCACCGGCGCGATAAGGCGCGCAGGGAAGGCGACCAGCTGCACAGCCGCGAGCTGTCGTCCGCGGCCGGAACCCTGGCCGGAGTGATCGTGCTGGGGATGTTGGGCAGCCGGCTTCTGATCGCCTGGCGAGGAACCTTTGCCGCCTTTCTCGACCTGGGGTTTCCTGCCCGCTGGGAGCCGGCCGAGATAGAGCCCACGCTCCAGGCCCTGCGCCGGCTGGCGTTCGCCATTCTCGGGCCGCCCGGCGTGATGATGGCGGCGGTGGCCGCGGCCTCTCTCGGCGTGGGTATTCTGCAGACCGGCGGAGTCAGCTTCTATGCCGGGGCCATCGGTTTCAAACCGGACCGTATCAATCCAGTCTCCAACATCAAGAACCTCTTCTCGCTGCGCGCCGCCGCGCGGCTGGCCAAATCGCTCCTCCCCGCTGGTCTGCTGGCGGTCTTTGCCGTCCAGCGCATCGCCCAACAGTTGACCGTGCCCCCATTCTCGACCGCGCGTCTGGAATTGCTGGGTTCGGATGTCTACGGCCTGCTGCTGGCCGCCGCATGGCTGCTCTTCGCCTGGTCGGCCATCGACTACCTGGTCGAGTGGCAGAGCCGCGAGTCGCGGCTGAAGATGAGCCGCCAGGATCTGCGCGACGAGTTCAAGGAGACCGAGGGCAACCCGCAGATTCGCGGCCGTATCCGCAATCTGCAACGCCAGATGCGCCGCCGCCGGGTGAAGGCCGACGTCTCCAAGGCCGCCGTGGTGCTGACCAATCCCACCCACTATGCCGTGGCCCTGGGCTTCGACTTCGTGACCATGGAGGCGCCCAAGGTGGTGGCCAAGGGCCGCAACCTGCTGGCCGAGGAGATCAAGGCCGAGGCCCGCTGGGCGGGGGTGCCGATCATCGAGAACCCGCCGCTGGCCCAGTCGCTCTACCGCTCGGTCGAGGTCGGCCAGCCGATTCCGGTCGATCTGTACGCCGCCGTAGCCGCCATTCTGGCCTATCTCTATCGCCAGAGGGTCGAGGCCGAGCTGCGCGAGCGCCGCGCCCGCGAGGCTGCGGCTTACGCGCAGGTGCGGGCCCAGGCGGCCGCTCAGTCCGGGCGGCATGGCTCCGGCATTCCACCCTGGAGAGGAGGTCCGCAATGAGCACCACAGCCCTGGCCGCCGGTTCGTTGCCCGCAGTGTCGATCTGGCAGCGGCTGCGCGAGTGCATCCTGCCGCTGGTGGCCATCAGCGTAATCTTCGTCATGCTGGTGCCGCTGCCGGCCGCCGGCCTGGACTTCCTGCTGTCCCTGTCGATAGCCGCCTCGGTCATTGTCTTTCTCTCCGCCGTGCAGATCCGCCGCGCCGTGGAGTTGAGCGTCTTTCCCACCCTGCTGTTGCTGCTGACACTCTTCCGGCTGGCGCTGAACATTGCCTCCAGCCGCCGCATTCTGTTGCACGGACAGGAGGGCACGGGCGCTGCCGGCAAGGTCATCGAGGCCTTCGGCCAGTTTGTGGTGGGCGGCAACTACGTGGTCGGCTTCGTGATCTTCGTGGCTCTGATCGCCATCCAGTTCCTGGTCGTCTCGCACGGGGCAGTGCGCACCGCCGAGGTCACGGCCCGCTTCACTTTGGATGCGTTGCCGGGCAAACAGATGGCCATCGACGCCGACATGAACGCCGGGCTGATCGACGAGGCCGAGGCCCGGCGCCGCCGCCAGGCGATCGCCCGCGAGGCCGAGTTCTACGGGGCCATGGACGGCGCGGCGCGCTTCAACCAGCGGGATTCGCTGGCCACGATTCTGATCACCGGCATCAACATCATCGCCGGCCTGCTGATCGGCACCCTGCAGCAGGGCATCGAACTTGGCGAGGCGGCGCGCACCTACACCGTGCTGACCGTGGGCGACGGTCTGGTCACCGTCATCCCATCGCTGCTGGTCTCGGTCGCCGGGGGCATCACCCTGACCCGCGCCAACTCGGCCGGGTTGCTGGGCGGCGAGATCCGCCAGCAGCTTCTGAGCAAGCCTGTCACTCTCTACTCGGCCAGCCTGGTTTCAGCGGCCATGTGCCTGATTCCAGGGCTGCCCAAGCTGGCCTTTCTGACCGTGGCGGCAATTCTGTTCTTTGCCGGACGCCGCGTGGCGGTCCACCCCCAGACGGCCACACCGGCCGAGTTGGGAAGCGGCGAGAAGAAGAAGGCGGAGCAGGCGCAGGGCTCGGATCTGGCCGCGCTGCTGCGTCTGGAAGAGCTGACCCTGGAAATTGGTTTTCAACTGATTCCGCTGGTGGACGAGAAGCAGGGCGGTCAATTGCTCGGCCGCGTCCGCTCCCTGCGCCGCCATCTCTCCTCCGAGATGGGCTTTCTCGTTCCCCCCGTGCACATCTCCGACAACCTGCGCCTGAGGCCGCGCGAGTACCTGTTTTCGCTGCGGGGCCTGGAGATCGGCCGCTGGCAGACCGAGGGAACGCAGTTGCTGGCCGTCTCCGGCGACCCCAATCGGCGTCCGCTGGCTGGCAAAGAGACTCGCGAGCCGGCCTTCGGGGTGCCCGCGATCTGGATCGCCCCGGCCCTCGAGGACCAGGCCATCGCCGCCGGCTACTCGGTGGTTGACGCGGTCACGGTCATCACTACGCATCTGGGCGAGCTCATCCGCCAACATGCCTACGAGCTGCTGGGCCGCGCGGAGACCAAGCGGCTGATGGACGCGCTCAACGAGAGCCATCCCAAGCTGCTCGAGGAGTTGGTGCCCAAGCTGCTGACTCTGGGCGAGGTGGGACGGGTTCTGGAGCAGCTGTTGCGCGAGCGGGTTTCCATCCGCGATCTGGGCGCGATCCTCGAGGCGCTGCTGGAGACGGCGCCGGTGAACAAGAACCTGGTAGCTCTGGTCGAGGCCACGCGCCAGGCGCTGGGCCGGCGGCTGATCCAGCCCCTTCTGGATACCGAGGGCCAGTTGCCCGTCCTGCTGCTCGATGCGGCGCTTGAAGAGGAGATTCTGGCCACGCTATCCCCGGAGACCGGCCAGAGGATGCTGGCCGCCGCTGCGACGCCGGGAACGCCGGTGGTCCGCCGCCTAGCCGATTCTTTGAGGCAACTTATCCCCGCCGCCTCCGCTGCGGCGCTTCCCGTGCTTTTATGCCCTAGTCCGGCCCGCTATTACGTCAAGCGCTGGCTGGAGCCTGTGTTGCCCCGTCTGGCGGTGGTCGCCGCCGGGGAGATTCCTTCCGAGATCCGTTTGCGTCCGGTGGGAACAGTGCGCTAAGGACCTTGGGGGGACACAGAGCAGTGGCGGGAACGCTAACCGGTAAGCGGAAACGCGGAGCAGTAGACGGTTGGCGGTGCGGTGAAAGGAACAGCGATGGGGATCGAGACGGCGGCCACGGCTGGGAACCAGAGAAGGTTTGGCCGGGGCGCGGCCGGTGGCGGGTATCCGCCCCCCGCTTCGACGGTCCCGGTGCTCACCGTCGAGCAGGAGCGGGTGCTGCTCGAGCATCTTCCCATCGTGCGCTTTCTCGCCCGCCGCATCCACGAGCGGCTGCCCCAGCACGTGGACATCGAGGACCTGGTCTCGGCCGGGGTAGTGGGGCTGATGGACGCCTTCTCCAAGTTCGATCCGGCCAAGAAAGTGCAATTCCGCAGCTACGCGCAGTTTCGCATCCGGGGAGCGATTCTGGACAGCCTGAGGACGTTGGACTGGAGTCCGCGCGAACTGCGCCGCAAGGGCCGCGCAGTCGAAGAGGCCATCCGGGTGTTGACGGCCAGAATGGGCCATGCGCCGGGCGAGTCCGAGGTAGCCGTGGAGATGGGACTGACGCTCGATGATTACCAGCAGTTGTTGGGCGATCTCAAGGGCCTGGAGATCGGCACCCTGCACATGGCGCGCAACGAGGACTCGGGCGAGGAGGAGCTGGCCTATGTGCCGGGCCGGCTTGAAGAGGACCCGCTCTTCCGGTGCCTCAGGGGCGAGCTCGAAGACAGGCTGGCCGATGCCATCGCCAATCTGCCCGACCGGGAGAGGCTGGTGATGACCCTCTACTACTACGAGGAGATGACCATGCGCGAGATTGGCCTCGCGCTGGGGGTGGTCGAGTCGCGGGTCTCCCAGGTGCATGCCTCGGCCGTAATCCACCTCAGGGCCGCGCTCAAGGATCTGGCCGCGCACGGGACCTTTGACAAAACGCGCCCGCGAAGAGCGCCGGAGGGCGCGCGGCGCTGAGGGAGCGGGCGCGGGGGACCCAGCGCAGCATGGGGCACGGGCGAAGCGGGGATAGGGACCGGGGCGGCGGCAGGCGAAAGGGAGTGACCGATCATGGAAAAGACGCTTAAACAGGACGAGATCGATGCCCTCTTTGAGGCTGCCCGCAGCTCAACGCCGGAGGATTCGCGGCCCGAGGTGCGGGCCCGGGTGGTGCCCTACAACTTCACCTCGGCGGGACAGATCTCGACCGACCAATTGCGCGCCATCAGCATGCTGAACGATCTGTTCGCCCGCAATCTGACCCACAATCTGGCCGCCTGGCTGCGCACCTGCTTCCAGGTCAATCTGGTCTCGGCCGAACAGATTCAGTTTAACGAGTTCCTGCTCCGCGTCCCCGAGATCAGCTATGTGGCCTCAGTGCGACTGGAACCGCTCGGGGCGCTCTCGGTGCTGCAGCTTGACCTGGGCCTGGCCCCTCTGATCATCGATCTGCTCCTGGGCGGCGAAGGCAAGGACGGACCGCTGCGCGAGCTCACAGACATCGAGGAATCGATCCTGGGCAGCGTGGTGGAGATCATCTGCCGCGAGCTGACCGCGGCCTGGCAGCCGGTGGGCTTGAGCTTCAACTTCGAGCGCCGCCAGATGCAGACCCAGGTGGCCCGCATTATGTCGGTGGCCGAAAAGACGCTTTGCCTGAGCTTTGAGATTCGCATGCCGCACAGATCGGGTCTGCTCAATCTGGCCTTCCCAGCCGTGGTGGCCAACACCATCCTGCGCCGGTTGACTTCAGACTGGGGCCGGCGCCGCCGCCACGCCGGCGAGACCCGGGCGCGGATGGAAGCCGTGGCGCGCCGGATTCGTTTTGGCGGCTCCCTGCAGCTTCCCACCGTGCGCCTGGCGGCCAGCACGATCGAGAATCTTGAGCCGGGAACGATTCTCCGCCTGGATCTGGCCGCTAATACGCTTCCCGTGTGGCAGGTGGGCGGCCAGCCGCTCTCTCAAGCGCAGGCCATCCGGCAGGGGCCGCACCGCGCCGCTCGCGTCGAGCGTCCGATCAGCGAGGCTGAAGCATGAAAACCTATCTTGAGTGTTGGATAAGCGTAGCCGCGGCCTTGTTCTCCCAGGCCCTGGCCGGAGAGCCGGAGCTGGTCGAGTCGCTGCCCAAGCCGCTCACGGCAAATTCCTTTGGCTTTGCCGCCACCCTTTCCGGGGACGAGGCGGGACGCTTCACCGTGGTTCTGGACGGCACGATTCTGGAGTCGCCCCTGGTGGGCGAGGGCATGGACCAAAGAGCCGGCTGGGGTGAACTGCTGCGCGAGGTGGCCGACGCCGCTTTAGGGGAACTGCTGGCCAAGACCGGGAAGAAGTGCCGCATCGAGAAGTTTGAGGAGACTTCAGGAGAGGGCCAGACATCCCAGGCCTTTCAGTTGAAGTCGGCTGATCGCGCCTGGACGATCCTGGTCCGGGACGAGGTGCGCGCCTCCAAGCCGGCCGCCCAACCGGCGGCAAAGCCATCTGTCAAGTCCGCCCAGGCGCCACCGGCGGCCTTAAGCCCGGGGGCGGTTTTGAGCCCTGGGGCAGCCTTGAGCCCGGGGATCGAGCTGCTGCTCGATGTTGAGCTGGAGGCCACGTTGCGCTTTGGCTGCCGGGAGATGCCACTGGGCGAGATTCTCGACCTGGGGCCGGGCGACGTGGTGCAGTTGGACCGTAATGTGGCCGACCCGGTGGACCTGCTTGTCGGCGACAAGATCGTGGCCCGGGGCGAGGTGGTGCTGGTGAACGGCAACTTTGGTCTACGGGTGACCGAGGTGGCCGCTCCCAGGAAGCGGCTGGAGAGCATACGATGCCTATTCTGAACAGGAAGCCGGCGGGAGAGGCGTCGCCATCGGCTCACGAGGCCTTCTCCGGTAGACGTCCGGCGGGAGAAACCGGGTTCACTGCCGCCTTGCCCGCCAAAGCCGAGCACGCGCTGCCAGGAAGCAGGCTGGGCATCTTTGAAACCTGCGCCAATTCCAGCTGCGGCTCCGGCTGGCTGCATCTGCTGCGCAGCCGTTCGGCGCCGGTCTTTGAAGGCGGCTGGAACTGCTCGGCGGCATGTACGCGAGCCCGCGTCGAGGCGGCGGTGCGCCGGGAAATGGACGGGAGAGGCGGCGCGCAGGATGTCCACAGTCATCGCATTCCGCTTGGTCTGGTCATGCTGGAGCAGGGATGGATCACCTCCGGCCAGTTGCGCCAGGCGCTGGACGCGCAGAGGGTAGGCGGAGCCGGCCGTTTGGGCCATTGGCTGGTGCGCCAGCAGGGGGTGAGCGAACAGTTGGTGACCAGGGCATTGGGGCTGCAATGGAGCTGCCCGGTGCTGCCGTTGGAGTTCCACGACGCAGAGGCGCTCACCGTTCTGGTTCCCCGGCTGTTCGTGGACGCCTTTGGCGCGCTTCCTTTGCGGGTGGCCGCGGGCAAACTCCTCTATCTGGGCTTTGAGGACCGGCTCGATACGGTGCTGGCCTTAGCCATCGAGCGGATGACGGGATTGCGGGTGGAGAGCGGGCTGGTGCAGGGATCGCTGTTCCGTCCGGCGCAAACACGCATGTTGAACGCGCGGTTTCCCCGGGTGGAGCTGATCGAGGCCAGTTCGGAGCCGGCGCTGGTCCACGCACTTTCAAGATCGATTGAGAGGGTGCGGCCGGCCGAGTCGCGTCTGGTCGGGGCCCATGACTGCCTGTGGCTCAGGATGTGGCTGCGGCCCCAGAGCGGACCTCTGCCGGAGATCGCCTGGGTCCAGGACCTGATCTGTTCGATCGGCGCGCACTGAGATGGGGATGGAGGCCCGATCGGCCGGAAGTTCCTCTCATGGATGGCGCGGAGAAGCCGATACACACTAAAGCGGAGGAGCCTGAGCATGAGTGAGATTCGAACCCTGATCGTCGACGATTCCTCGGTGATGCGCAAGATTGTGGAGCGCTCGCTGCGCCAGGCGGGACTGGATTCGCTGCTGGTGCATGAGGCCGGCAGCGGCACCGAGGGGCTGGAACTGTTGAAGGCCAAACAGGTGGACCTGATTCTCTCCGATATCAACATGCCTTCGATGGATGGGCTGGAGTTCCTGCGCCAGCTCCGGGCGCAGAACCTGGCTCCCGGCGTCCCGGTGGTGATGATTACCACCGAGTCCAGCGAGGAGCACGTCAAGCAGGCCATCCTGGCCGGCGCGCAGGGTTATATCCGCAAGCCGTTTACGGCCGAGCAGGTGAAGGAACGGGTGCTGCCTCTGATCCATGCGGCGTAGTCCGGATGTGGCAGTGTGCTGTTGAACGGTGTGCGTAATGTCGCAATCGCCACGGCGCGAGGCAGCGGCGAAAGGGAAATGGGGCATACGATGACGGTCTCGTTGCGGGAATCCGTGCAACTGGTTTCCGATCCCCGGAACCTGGATGCGAGTGTGGAAGAGGTCTTTCATCTGATGCTGGGAGTCGACTGCCGGCGCGAACCAGCGCCAGCGGTCATCGAGCCGGAGTCGGTGACTGCGGTGGTTGGCTTTGGCGGGCTGCTGAGCGGGGCCTGCGTCTTCAAAAGCGGCAGTTCGGCGGCCATGAAGATCGCCGCGCACATGACTGGTATGGAGTTTGACGAGGTTGACGACACCGTCAAGGACGGAATAGGCGAGATCTGCAATATGCTGGCTGGAAGTTGGAAGAGCAAAGTCCCGAACCTGGCCGCCAACTGCGGGCTGTCGATTCCGGCCGTCATCACCGGCAGGGATTACAACCTCCACGTCCAGGCCCCTGAGTTCCGCCTGAACCACACCTACCGTTTCGAGGACGCGAGCTTCGAAGTGACCATCATCTGCGATAGCTTGCAGTAAACCTCCACAGCTGCTGAAGTGAACGCTGGCCTGGAGTCAACCTACGGAGCGGCCTAAGCGAAGCCATGCCGGGGTTGCCGGGTGCGCCGTGTTTTACCGCGGTTCGCCAAGTCCGGCTTCGATTTCTTGTGGAATGCTTTTGCTGGCGCACAGACCGCTATGATCCGCGGCGGCGGCTTGCGGCGCTTCCAGGTGGAATAGGCAGCCGTGACCGCTTATCCCGGCTCCCTACGGCTTTCTAGCCTCCGTTTCTCTGCTCCGTCCCCCCTTTCATGATTTTGCTCTAATCCCTCCTCCGCTCTTCCGGTCCTTCACCTGCATTGCTCCTTGTGCGACAGGAGATGCGTCCGATGGACAGTGGGTATTATGCGGCGATGACCGGGCTGATCGCGCGGACCCAGGCGCTGGATATTGCGGCCTCCAATCTGGCCAATTCTCAGACCCCCGGCTACCGGTCCGAGCAGGAGTATTTCCGTTCCGTGCTGCTGGGCCCCGACGGGCAGGACTCGCAGCTGGGGCGCACGGTGAACAACTTTGGTCTGCTGGGCGGCGACCGGCTCAATCTGACTCAGGGCGCGCTTCAGCAGACCGGCAATGCGCTCGATCTGGCCGTCGAAGGCGAGGGATTCTTTCAGATTCAAACGGCCAACGGTCTTCGCTACACCCGCGACGGCGGCTTCAACCGCGCTCAGAACGGGCAACTGGTTACTGCGGCGGGCGAGCCCGTGCTGTCGACGACCGGCAAGCCGATTCCCGTCCCGCCCGGCGAGGTGTCGGTGGGTGTTGATGGAGTCCTCTCAGTGGCCGGGGGCACGGTGGCAACGGTAGGCGTCTTCACCTTTCCCTCCGGAGCTCAACTGACCCCCGAAGGGGCCAACCGCTATATCGCGCCCGAGGGGGTCGCGCCGGTGCTTTCAAAGCAGGCATCGGTCCACCAAAGGACGCTCGAGGCCGCCAACCAGGGCATGATCCCCGGAATGCTGAACCTGATCCTGATACAGCGTGAGGCGGAGATGATGCAGAAGGCGCTCACCGTCTTCCATACCGAATTCAACAAGATCGCCACCGAGGACTTGCCCAAAGTATGAACATGAGCCAGCGATCTCTTCCGAAACGAGGAAAAACATGATTCGAGCCCTGTACACCGCCGCCAGCGGCATGAGCGCGCAGCAGTTGAACCTAGACACGATCGCCAACAACCTGGCTAACTCGTCGACCACCGGATTTCGCCAGTTGCGGCTGGAGTTTCAGGACATGGTCTACCAGAACCTGGTGACGCCGGGGGCGGCGCAGAGCCAGTCCACAGTTTCGGCCGGGCTGCAGGTCGGATTAGGCACCAAATCGGCGGCCACGGAAGTCATCATGACCCAGGGGTCGCTGAACCAGACCTCAAACCCGCTGGATGTGGCCATCGAAGGCACGGGGTTCTTCCAGGTGCAGCGGCCGGACGGAACCATTGCCTATACCCGCGCCGGCCAGTTTCAGCTCAACAACCAGGGGACTATCGTAACCACCGACGGAGACCCGATCATTCCCACCATCACCATTCCCGCCAATGCGACCGCCGTCACCATCACCCAATACGGAGTGGTGAACGCGACTCTGGCAGGACAACAGAACCCCTCGCAACTGGGCCAACTGCAGTTGGCCACCTTTCCCAACCCAGGCGGCCTGGAGAGCATGGGTTCGAACCTGTTGCAGACCACGCTCAGCTCCGGCGACCCGGTGCTGGGCAACCCCGGAGGAACGGAGGGACTGGGCACCTTGCAACAGGGGTATCTGGAGAACTCGAATGTGGACGTGGTCACCATGTTTGTGCAGATGGTGCTGGCCCAGCGGGCCTACGAATCGAACTCCAAGGTCATCAAGGCAGCCGACGATATGTACTCCCAGGTCAATAACATGACCCGCTAAACAAGAAGAAGCGCATGAAGAACCGGGGCAGGGAGGACGGGATGAGAACAGGGCTGGAGATGCTATTGGGCTTAGGACTGCTGGTTCTGGCGGCAGCGCCCACGGCCTGTGCTCAGGCGTTGGGCGCAACCAATCCCCGCGCTCAGGTGATGCTCTCGTCCGGCAGTCTTGCTTCGGCTGAAGTACAGGGCTCGGGAGTTCAAGGTCATTCGCTAGGGGATTCAGGGGAGTTGGTCCGCGAAATCGACGATCCCAATAACGGGGACCGATGGCTGCTGAGCCGCAATGACCGCTATCCGGGCGGGCCGGGGCGCCTGGTGCGGGCTGCGGTTCATCGCAACGAGTCTGGCGGTGCACCCTTGCGGGCAGCGAGCCAGGCCGGTGCAGCTGCGTTCAATCCCGTTATTCGTGTCGGCGACCGGCTGATCGTCGAGGAGCACACGGCGCGAGTCGATGCAACTTTGGAGGCCCTTGCCTTAGGCCCAGCCGCGGCCGGATCGGCGTTCGATGTGCGCTTGAAGATGGGCGGCAAAGTGGTGCGGGCCGTGGCCCTGGCGCCGGGCCGCGCGGCCTTTCAACCGGAGACGGAGGTGCGGCCATGAGACTGAGATTATTGCTAAGGGACGGGCTCTTTTGCGCGGTGGTGGCGCTGTTGCCGGCCCTGCCGGGGCATGCGATCGACAACCATCAGAAGGCGAAACCGGCCAAGGTGACCCCGCCCGAGGTGGCCCTCAAGACCTACATCGAGCGGGTGCGGGCGCAGCAGGCGGCGGAGGTGCTGACGCCGGGCTCGATCTGGAGTTCGGAGGGCCGGCTGGTGCGGCTGGGCACCGACGCCAAGGCCTTCCGGCTGCACGACGTGGTCTCGATCGTGGTGATTGAAAGCCTGGCCGCCTCAACCGACGGGGGCGTGAAGAACTCCCGCGCCTCGAACGCCAACTCCGGTCTGACCGGCCTCATCGGCAAGCTCAAGGCTTCGAACGCCCTGCAGAATCTGGTCGGCATGACCGCGTCCTCGGGGCTGACCGCACAGGGACAGAGCACGACCAATTCCAGCTTGGCGACCACCTTCGGCGGCGAGGTGGTGGACGTGCTGCCCAACGGGATGCTGGTGGTGCAGGCCACGCGCCAGTTGATCTTCTCGCAGCAGACGCAGCTGATCAAGCTGCGCGGCCTGGTGCGTCCGGAGGATGTGAGCGCGCAGAACCAGGTGTTATCGACGGCCATGACCGATCTTGAACTGGAAGTGACCGGCAAAGGCATCGTCAACGATTACACCTACCGGCACAACCCGCTGGTGCGCATCCTTGAGAGGCTGCTGATTTTCTAGGCGAAGAGGGACCAGGGATCGCCGGCCGGAGATCGCCGATGCGAGAGATGAGAGCCATGCGGGATATGCGAGAGCGCGGGACGGAACGAAAATCGGGTGCATCCTCCTGGTGGCGGATTGCTCTGGCGGGGACTCTGGCGCTGGCGGCCGCTTTAGCCAACGCCGAGGCTAGGCCGCAATTGGCGCGCATCAAGGACGTGGCCACCATCGAGGGGATTCGGGACAACCAACTGGTGGGCTACGGGCTGGTGGTGGGGCTGCGCGGCACCGGGGACAGTTCACAGACGGTCTTTCCGGCGCAGACGCTGATCTCGGCATTGGAGCGGATGGGCATCACCGTCCCCCAGACCGGCTCCAACAGCGCCAGCAACATGCAAGTAAAGAATATGGCCGCGGTCTTTGTGGTGGCTACGCTGCCGCCCTTCAGCCGGCCCGGCTACAAGGTGGACATCACGGCCTCCTCGGCCGGGGACGCGCGGTCGCTGGAGGGGGGCATCCTGCTGATGACCCCGCTCTACGGCGCGGACGGACAAGTCTACGCCCAGGCTCAGGGCTCGCTGGTGCTGGGCGGGTATATGGCTACGGGCGGAGGCAACACCAAGATGTCGAACCATCCAACTACGGCGCGCATTCCCGGCGGGGCGCTGGTCGAGCGGCCGGTGCCCTTCGACCTGAAGCAGATGCACATCGTCAGCGTGGTGCTGAACGACGCCGACTTTCACACCGCCGAACGGATGGCCGCGGCCATCGATCGGGCGCTGGGCAAGGCGCGCGCGCACGCCATCGACAGCCGCCGGGTGGAGATTCCCGTGGCGCCTGACGAGGACATTGCGGAACTGCTCGACCAGGTGGAAGCCGTCGAGGTGGAGGTGTATCCGAGGGCTCGCGTGGTGGTGAACGAGCGCACCGGGACCGTCGTCATCGGGGGCACGGTTCGCCTGCAGCCGGTTTCCATCCTGCACGGAGGCCTGTCGGTGAATGTGATTACCGAGACCAAAGTGTCGCAGCCCAATCCGGGCTCTGGGGGAACGACAGAGGTGGTGCAGCAGACCACGGTACAGGCCCAGGACAAGCCGGTGAACCGCATCGATCTGAAAGAAGGAGCGACGGTGGAGGATCTGGTCCAGGAATTGCAGCGGACAGGAGCAGGGGCGCGAGACGTGATTTCGATCCTGCAGGCCATGAAGGAGGCCGGCGCGCTGGAGGCCGACCTGGAGGTGTTGTGATGCAGGCAATATCGGCTATATCGGCGACAACGGCGGCCGGCGGCGTGGCCGATGAAGCCACGCCGCAGCCGAGGCTGGTGCGGGCGGCGCACGAGTTTGAGGCGCAGATGATGAAGGAGTTATTGAAGCCCATGACCAGCAAGAACAGTCTCGATGGAGAGGACGACGACTCGGCTTCCGGCTCCGGAGGAGCGCTGGAGGAGTTTGCCTCGGAGGCTCTGGGACGGGCGCTCAGCGAGCAGGGAGGGTTTGGGATTGCCAACCGTATCGTGCAAGATCTTTCCCATTCGGGTAACAAGGACGGAACCGGGAAGGTAACCGGAAATCTGCGCGGCAATACCGTTATGAAAGCTATTGAATGACTACAGTGATTAGCAGAACTGCCGATAGACCCAGCAAGGAGCAATGTGTATGGACATTCGTAGCAGTCTTGACGGATTGAAGTCGCTGTTGGGGGTGACCTCGACAACCCCGACTGCGCCGCAGCAAACAAAGAGTGGCGCCGCGGCGGGCGGGAGCGCGCTGGGCAGCGACCAGGCGACCTTCAGCAACGCGGGCAGCGAGGTCTCTCTGACGGCCGCCGACTCCGATGTCCGCATGGACAAGGTGGCCGGCATTCAGACGGCGTTGGCGGCAGGAACCTACAATGTTCCGGCATCCGCCGTGGCGTCCAAGGTAGTGGACGCAATGCTGGGCGGGGAACAGTAATCCGGGCTTGGTTCCGGCGCGACGGGGTTGAGCAAGAGGCGGAGTGTCCTGGCCGTGGAAGACATGGTGGTGGATGAACGCCAGAGTTTCGCCAATGGGATGGGCGGAGACAGATGGTAATGGCAAGCAACCCGGAAGGAATTGAAGAAAAGCGGGCGATGCTGGAGTTTGGGGCGCGCCGGGAGCTTCCGGAGCTTAAGGAGTTGGTGATGGAGGCCTCCAGCGCGCTGGCCCGTCTGGACGCGAACCGGTTGCAGGAGCTTGCGCTGTCGTGCCAGGCGCTGAACCGGGCTCTTGTGCCCGCCAACGCGGATGAGAGAGCGGTGTTAGCCAGCCAGGCCCGTGAGGCAACGGAGGAGATGGCGGTGTTTGCCAGAGTGTTGGAGGCGACGCGGGCCAACCTGAACGTAATGAACCGCTTGCGGGAGTTGCGCGCGGGCCGGTTGGAGTACGGCCAAGTGGGATGGGTACCGACGGAGAGCCGACATGGGAACGATTAACTCCGCATTCAGCCTGATTTCGGGGGCCCTGGACGCCGATCAATCGGCCCTGAGCATTACGGCCAACAACGTGGCGAATGCCAACACCCCAGGCTACACGGAGGAGACTCCCAACTGGCAGCAAAACCAGCCCATCGAGATCAACGGGGGCTCTTACGGTGACGGGGTTACGGAGACAGGCGCCACCTCGTTGAGAGATAGCGTGCTGGTGGCGAGGCTGGACCAGCAGCAGCAGTTGGCCTCGGCTTCGAGTGCGCGTTTGACGGCGCTTGACAACGTGCAGGCGCTGTTCACGCCGGACTCGGGTTCGATCAGTTCCAAGGCCGGAGATATCGGCAGCGACATCACCAGTTTTTTCAGTTCCTTCTCGTCGCTAGAAGCCAATCCGACCAACAATGCACTTCGCCAGCAGGTTCTTTCCACGGCAACCACGCTGGCCGGTGACATTTCCAATGCCGCGGCCAGCCTGAACTCGCAGAGGTCGGGCCTGGACCAGGAGGCGGCCGGTGTAACCAGCCAGGTGAATTCGCTGACCAAGGCAATCTCTCAGTTGAACCTGCAGATTCAGTCCACCTCGCCCAATGCCGATGCGGGAACGCTCGAAGACCAGCGCAATGAGGATATAAGCCAGCTTTCGAAGTTGATCGGGATCAACCAGATTACGACCGAGAACAACGGCCTCTCCATCACTACCACGACCGGCCAGTTGCTGGTCTCCGAGGGGTCGAGCCTCCAGTTGACGACCGGCATGGTGGGCGGGGTAACCGACTTCTTCCTGGGCGGTACGGACATCACCTCGCAGCTGACTACCGGGGGTGGGGAACTTGGCGGGTATCTGACGGCTCGCGACACCGACATCCCCAGCGTGCTTTCCTCGCTCGACCAACTGGCCTACAACGTCTCCACGAACGTGAATGCGTTGAACAACACGGGAACGGATCTGGATGGGGTCACCGGCACAGTGGCCAATCCGCTTTATATCTTCAATCAACCCGCCCCAGGCGCCGTGGCGGGCAGCGCGGCGTCGATGAGCGTGGTGATGACCGACCCCAACCAAATTGCTGCCGCCGGCCTGGGACAGGGGACGGGCGACAACACGAATGCTGTCGCGATGGCCAATCTGGCCAATTCATCGATCGTCAACGGCCAGACCCCGACCGACTATTACTCGAGCTTTGTCTCCACTCTGGGTGCGACTGTCTCCGGTGTGCAAGCCGAGAATACGGCGCAGAACGCCTCGGTGACGCAACTGCAAACGCAGAACGATGCGCTCTCCAGCGTCAATCTCAACGATGAAGCGTCTGCGATGACCACATTGGAGCGCAGCTATCAGGCCGCCTCGCAGGTCTTTGCGATGCTGAACACGATCATGGCTTCGGCCTTGAATCTGGGGGATCAGACAGCGGTTTCCTAAAGCTGAAAGCGCAGGCGTGCCGCGGGCGCGGCAGAAGAGCCGCTCAAGTGAGCGGAGGAATGCAATGCGAGTGGATCCGAATTATATCTCGAACCTGGTAAGTTCGCTGGACCAGAGCCAGGCGAACGAGCAACAGTTGACGGCTGAGCTGTCGAGCGGCGTGAGCATAACTTCCCTGAGCCAAAATCCGGTGGCCTCCGGGGAGAATGTGCTCCTTCTCAACCAGATTCAGCAGGACGACACCTTCACGCAATCCTCGAGCCTGGTTACGGGTCAGTTGCAGGTGGCCGATTCGACCTTAGGCAGCGTGGTCTCCCAACTCACCCAGGCCATTTCGTTGGCTACTAGCGCCAATAACGGCACCATGAACTCCAGCGACGTGCAGTCGATCGGCAATCAGATCTCGGGCATTCTTAACGAGGTGCAGTCGCTGGCTAATACCAACTACCAGGGCCAGTACATCTTTGCCGGCGGCCAGACTTCCACGACTCCTTTCACGACCTCCACGGCCACCTCGCCGGCCGTCACCACTTACCAAGGCGACGAAGACGTCAACTATCTCCACACGCCCAATGGCCAAAAGATACAGTTGAATGTGCCCGGCGACCAGATATTCTCGGCCAGCGGCTCGAACAGCGTCTTTGGCGCTCTGAACAACCTGGTGGCCGACTATTCTAGCGGCAAAGTCAACACCGCCCAGGCCGTGACCGATACGGAGGCGTTGGGCACGGCGCTGAATTATGTTTCCCAGCAGCGCGTGACCATCGACAACTCCATTACCCAGCTCACTGCCGCTTCTGACGCTGTGACCAGCGATCAGACCCAGCTGACCAGCGCGCAGACCAACCTGATGCAGGCCGACGTGGCGCAGGTCGCCACGCAGCTTTCCCTGTCCGAGACCCAGCGGACGGCGCTTGAGGACGTGATCGCGCAACTCGATTCGACTTCGAACAGCCTGTTCAGCAAGCTGCCGATTTGACGCCGCGCGCCTAAGCGGTTTGCAGTCCTGGTGCGCGCACGTGCCGGGAGCCAAGCCGTCTATACTCATTAGCTAAGAGACTTCCCATGTTCGCTCCGCTTCGTTTTATCTGGAATGCAACCCGCGGCCACCGGCTGGCGCCCTGGAGCAGCAAGTATATGCGCTGGCGGGTGGAGACCTACTCTGGCCAGCGAGCCGAGACGTTGACAACCGGGAAAGTGCTAAGTTTTCTCTGGACCTCACGCTGGGAGTTTCTGAGCTATCTCGCCTGGATTCACCGCATGGACCGCGAGGTGCACAAGCGGGTGTGAAACAGTGGTCAGTGGTCAAATCCAGTATGACAATGTTGCCGGCGCGTCAAGGGAATCTGCCACTTTCGTTTGCCTTTTCGCAGTGCATTGAGCCTACGAACGAATACTGTCCACTGTAAACTGTCCACTGTATGAGATTCGGTTTATCCCCTCTGGCCCGCCTTGCGGTCTCAGCATTCCTGGTGACGGTCACGGCTGCCGGAGCGCAGCAGTTGCCTCCCATCGAGCCTCCTCAACCGCTTCCCACAGCGCACCCTGACGCTCCCACCCTGCGCGTGACGGCCAACGAGGTGCTGGTGCCCACGCTGGTGGAGAAGCGCGGCGGCGGTATCGTCTACGGGCTCAAGCCGGCCGACTTCGTGCTCGAGGACAACGGCGTGCCGCAGAAGATTCGCGTGCAGGAGGAGATGGATACGGCGCCGGTTTCGCTGGTGGTGGCCGTCGAACTGGGCGGCATGAGCGTGCTCGAATTCGACAAGCTGGCCAAGCTGGGACCGCTGCTCGATCTCTTCCTCTCCGACAGCAGGAGTCAGGCGGCGCTGGTGGGCTTCGACTCGAAACCTCATCTCATTCGCGATTACACGCACTCCGGCGAGGAGGTGAACGAGTCCCTCAAGCGCCTTGAGCCCGGCAACGGCGGCGACGCGATTCTGGATACCGTGAGCTATGCCGTCGATCTGCTTGAGTCCCAGCCCAAGGAGTATCGCCGCGTTCTGCTCCTGATCAGCGAGGAGCGCGACCACGGCAGCAGGCACACCAAGCCGGAGCAGTTGATCCAGAAGATCGGCCAGTCCGACGTGCTGGTGCTGAGCGTGTCGTTTTCTCCGTCGCGCGCGGAGTTGCTTCACGACACAAAGGACTCGGGCAACGAGCGGACCCTGAACATGCTCTCGCCGCTCGTCATGGCCGTGCAGGCATTCAAGAAGAACGTGGCCAAAGAAGTTGCCCGGATGAGCGGCGGGGAGTACACGACCTTCACCGGCGATAAGCGCTTCGAGCTGCGGGTGGTGGATGCGGCCAAGCACGCGCGCAACCGCTACCTGATCACATTCAGCCCCTCCAATCCCACCCCCGGCCTGCATACCATTCGCGTCCGGACTGCGCAGGACTACGGAGCCCGGATAGTGGCTCGGGCGAATTACTGGTTGGCGGGGGAGCAGTAACCGCCGTCCGCTGAGCGGCGCGGGTTTGCTTTTGGGTTCCGGTTGAGTTGCGGATAGCGCGGGGCCGCGCATTCATGGTAGTCTCACAATAGACACTTGAGAGTGGACTGAGAAGACAAGAGGAGCAACACACGCCGTGCTGGCGACTGCCAAGAAAACAACCCTGATTGAACGCTTCCGCACTCACGATACAGACACCGGCTCGCCGGAAGTCCAGATCGCGATTCTGAGTGAGCGGATTGGCGAACTGACCGAGCACTTCAAAATCCACAAGAAAGACCATGCCTCGCGGCGTGGACTGTTGATGCTGGTCAGCAAGCGCCGCCGTCTGCTGGATTACCTGAAGACGCACGATTCCGACCGCTATCGCGACGTAATCGGCAAACTCGGTATCCGCAAGTAATCAGAAAGCCAACTTTGACCCGGAAGCGCCCAGACCGGACATTGGTCACGGCCCCCCGTTCTACCCAGGACCTGGGACCATGGCGTACCTGGCGAACTCGACCCGCTGCCAGGGACTGCGCACAGCTATCGGCCGTGTGCGGCCCAGGCGCGCCGGCCGGCAGAATCGGCTCCCACGCGCGCAGCCCACTCTCTTGCGCGCATCCTGCCGGCAGCCGGTCCCTTCGCCAGCTTCCCCCTACAAGTTTTCCAAGCGAACACAATGAAACGAGGACTCTATGTCTACCAAGCATGAAGTAGCCGTCGAGCTTGCCGGAGGCAAGCGGCTGGTCTTTGAGACCGGACGCATGGCCAAGCAGGCCTCTGGCGCCGCACTGGTGACCACGGGCGAAACCGTTGTTCTGGCCACCGCCGTAGCCTCTCCCGACCCCAGGGAAGGCATCGACTTCTTCCCCCTCACGGTCGATTACCGCGAGTACACGTACGCCGGAGGACGCATTCCCGGCGGCTTCATCAAGCGCGAAGGCCGGCCCAGCGAGAAGGAAGTCCTGACCGCCCGTCAGATCGATCGCCCCATTCGTCCGCTGTTTCCAGATGGATTCCGCAATGAGACCCAGATCATCGCATTGGTCTTCTCCGCCGACAAGGAAAACGATCCCGACGTGGTGGGCATCAATGCCGCCGCCGCCGCCCTCGCTCTCTCCGATATTCCCGTCAACGCCACGGTCGGCGCGGTGCGCGTGGGCCGCGTGGATGGCCAATTTGTGGTCAACCCCACATATGCCGAGCGCGCCGCCACCACGGTCAACATCATGGTCGTAGGCCACAAAGACGGCATCGTGATGATCGAATCGGGCGCCAAGGAGGAGTCCGAAGAGGTGATCCTGGCCGCCATCGAGTTTGCGCACGAGGAGATCAAGAAGATTGTCGCCGCGATCGACGAACTGGTGGCTAAGGCCGGCAAGCCCAAGCGGCCTTTCACCGCGCCGGAGTTCGATGAAGCCTACTACGCGGAACTGAAAGCCAAGATCGCCGAACGGCTCAAGGATGCATTGGACACCCACACCCACGGCAAGACGGAAAGCTACGCCCTGATCAAGCAGATCAAGGACGAGTTGGCGGCTGAACTACCCGCCGACGATCTTGCAGCCAAGAAGAAGCTGGCTCACTACTATGAGCACCTGCGCGAGAGGATCTTCCGCGAGCAGGTGACCAAGGACCGCGTTCGGCCCGACCGCCGCGCCTTCGACGAGATTCGCCAGATCACGATTGAAACCAGCGTTCTGCCACGCACGCACGGCTCGGCTCTGTTTACCCGCGGTGAGACCCAAGCCCTGGTTACAGCCACGCTGGGCACCACCGACGACGGCCAGCGGCTGGAGAGCTATGAAGGCGAGAAGAAGAAGCCCTTCATGCTCCATTACAATTTCCCGCCCTTCTGCGTGGGCGAGACGGGCCGCATGACCGGCACAGGACGGCGTGAGATCGGCCACGGAGCACTGGCCGAGCGCGCCATCACCGCGGTTCTGCCCAGCCCCGAAGAGTCGCCTTATACCATCCGCATTGTCTCGGACATTTTGGAGTCCAACGGCTCTTCGTCGATGGCTACGGTTTGCGGCGCGAGCCTGGCACTTTTTGACTCCGGTATCGCCCTCAAGGGCGCGGTGGCCGGCGTGGCCATGGGCCTGGTCAAGGAGGGCGAAGACTACGCCATCCTGACCGACATTGCCGGCGCGGAAGACCATTACGGCGATATGGACTTCAAGGTGGCCGGAACGCGCAAGGGCATCACCGCGCTGCAGATGGACATCAAGATCGGCGGCCTGACCCACTCCATTCTGGAGCAGGCGATGGAGCAGGCGCGCAGGGGCCGTCTCTTCCTGCTGGACAAGATGGACGCCGCGCTCGACGGGCCGCGCACCGAGCGCTCAGCCTATGCGCCCCGCATCGAGACCATCATGATTCCCACTGACAAGATTCGCGACCTGATCGGAAAGGGTGGCGCAACCATCCGCGGCATTATCGAGCAGACCGGCGCCAAGATCGATGTGGACGACACCGGCCGGGTCAGCGTCGCGTCCTGCGACAGCGAGGGCCTGAAGAAGGCGCTGGCCATCATCAACGACATCACCGCTGTTCCTGAGGTGGGCAAGACATACTTGGGCAAGGTGGTTCGCCTGGCCGAGTTTGGCGCTTTCGTTGAACTCTTCCCCGGCACGGATGGCCTGCTGCACATCTCCGAGATCGCCGAACATCGCGTGAAGGAAGTGAAGGACGAACTGCGCGAGGGCGATCAGGTGATGGTCAAGGTTCTGGCCATCGAGGGCAACCGCATCAAGCTCAGCCGCAAGGCGCTCATCAAAGAACAGAAGGCAAAGCTGGCCCATACCACTCCGGTTGCGTCTGAAGCCGAAGAAGTAGAGATTTCCGCTTCTGAATCTGCTCCCGTGCCCCCCGCGCCGGCAAGGCCCAGGAATGAGTTCGACGAACGTCAGCCGAAGTCGAACCAGAGCACAATTCTCATCGAGGGTGGGGACGATTTCGATGACGAAGCGGGCGAAGAGTTCGACGAGGAGAGCGAGCCGAACTTCAACCGCATTGAGGGCGCGCCGGTTCCCGCCGGTCAAGTGGCGGCCGCGGGCCGTCATCCGGTCAACAACAATCGTCGCCGCCGTCGCCGCAGGCCCGGTGGTGGCGGCCGCGGACCCGGCAGCGGTGGCGGCCAAGGTTGATCGAAAGCACAGTATGAACCAGGAAAAGGCCCGGAGGTCAATCCGGGCCTTTCTGTCTTGAGCATCTGACGTCCGACTAATCGATTACGCCTGAACCAGTCTGCGCCTGGGACGTCAACGCGGAGAGTGAGGAAGGATTGCAAAGGCCGCTCGTTTGTCCTTCCCTTCAGGATCATGTTTCGAGTCGTACATCCGCAGATCAGCCGCGATGCATAGAGATTCCATATCGGCTGCGTCGTCGGGGAAGATCGCAATGCCGATACTGGCGCCGATTCGCATAAGTTGCTTGTCGCCTACTTGCATGGGCTCATTGATGAGCTGCAGCAGGGAGTTGCCCACATTCATGGCGCGGTCGCGGTCAGTGGGCTCCTCGAGAATGATGGAAAACTCGTCGCCCCCGGTTCGCGCAACGGTGTCGGAGCGGCGAACGCGAGCTGAGAATATCGCCGCAACGCGCTGCAGCACCAGATCGCCCACATGATGGCCCAGAGTGTCGTTCACCTGTTTGAAGTGGTCCAGATCGAGCACCAGCAGGGCTGCCTGAGTTTCGGTGCGGCGGGCGCGCTCCAGAGCGCTGGCCAGCCGGTCCTGGAAGAGCCGGCGGTTGGGCAGTCCGGTCAGATGGTCGTGCAGCGCCAAATGCTGGTTGTGCTCGATCTGGTCTTCAAGGAGAAGCAGAATCATGCCGACGGCTACCACAAACTTGGGCAGGTTCCACACCTCGCTCTCGACATGCACATTGGGCAGAAACGCCTGGATGCATGGCCCAACGACGAACACCGACGCCCAGGCAAAGAATCCCGCAATGGTGATGAATGCGCCGGCCGTGGCGCGCCGATACATATACCAGAAGTGAATGCAGCAACCCAAGTAGACAGTGAACATTACGGCGTTTAATGCCAGATATACGCCATTGCCGGGCCGGTGCTGAAAGATGAGAAGGAAGATCGAGAGAGCGCCATAAAGGACGACTGCAACCCAGCGCAGCGGATGATTGAACTTTCGCAACGCTCCGAGCGCGACCAGGAGCGGCAAGGCGCCAAGGAGCGCCGCGGCTGAATTCAAGACCCAGGTTGAAGCCGGGCTGGCCACAAGAAGGGCCATGTAGATCGCATTTGTTCCTGCCAGGGTTGCCAGCATCCAGCGGCTAGAAATTTCGCGGCGGTAGGGAACCGAGGCCCACATGAAGAGGATTCCAGCCCAGACGAGCGCGGTCAATCCGATTACAGTTGCCAGGGTTCCCCAGATGCCGGGAAAGTCCGAGAACAAGAAAGCGGCAAAATGCAGGGCTACCAGCAACCAGCCGATGAGCCAGATTCCGGAGACAGGTGTCGGACGGCGCTGAGCCACAGATGCAAAGGCGCAGGCCAAGAGTGCAACTGCTGTCAAGTCCGGTAGTCCGCTCCAATCCACTACGCTCACCTCTAAACAGGTTAACTATTTTATAACATCGTCGATTTGGCGGGCATTTGGTATACCTGTTAAGTTGCATCTGAATAACCTTAGGGTAAACTTACGTAACCACAAACCGAAATTGATCCGGTGATCGATTGGATGACCGCAACGGAATTCTCCAGAGTTACCGTCTTTACTCAGCTCGACTCAAGACGATGGCTGCCAGTCTCTACATCGTAGTTGACAGGCGCTAGTGTAATTCGGGCGATCAGTCCGCGGCCGTATCACCCTCTTTGGAATTAAAGACATTGCCCATGCGCCGGATCTGCGCGCCCACGCCGCGCAATTTCTCCTCGATGCGTTCATAGCCGCGATCCATATGATAAACGCGGTCCAGGATAGACTCGCCGTCGGCTACCAGCGCGGCCAGCACCAGGGACGCTGAAGCCCGCAGGTCAGAGCACATAACGGCCGCCGCAGACAACTTTGCCGGCCCGCGTACGCTGGCCGTGCTTCCATCCACTTTGATGTTGGCGCCCATCCGCACCAGCTCCTGCACATGCATGAAGCGGTTTTCGAAGATGTTTTCCGTGACCGTGCTCACCCCCTCGGCCTGCGTGGCCAGCGCCATGTACTGCGCCTGCATGTCGGTGGGGAAGCCGGGATACTCCTCGGTGGAGATGTCGGCCGCGCGCAGTTGTCCGCCGCCACGCACGCGGACTGTCTCAGGGCCAAGAACCTCCACGCGGGCGCCGGCCTCTTCCAGTTTGGCAATCACCGCGCTCAGGTGCGCCGGATTACAGTTGGTCACCAGCAGATCGCCGCCGGTGATGGCGCCCGCAACTAGAAATGTCCCTGCTTCGATGCGGTCGGGATGGATGCGGTATCGTGCGCCATGGAGCCGGTGTACGCCTTGCACGCGGACAGTAGAGGTTCCGGCCCCCTCGATCTTCGCGCCCATCGCGGTCAGCAGCTCGCCGAGGTCGATGACCTCCGGTTCGCGCGCGCAGTTCTCCATCAGGGTTTCACCCTCAGCCAGCGCGGCGGCCATCAGCAGATCCTCTGTGCCGGTCACGGTGATCTTGTCGAAGACCACGTGCGCGCCTCTCAGCCGCTCCGCGCGCGCCTCCAGGTAGCCGTGCTCCTGGGTGATGACAGCGCCCATCTTTTCCAGGCCCTTGATATGCAAATCGATCGGCCTGCCGCCGATGGCGCAGCCGCCGGGCATAGCCACGCGAGCCATTCCGGCGCGAGCCACCAGCGGACCGAGCACCAGGGAACTGGCCCGCATGGTCTTCACGATCTCATATTTAGCTTCGGGGTCTGAGAGGGTCCGGCAATTGATCTTGGTGCGGTGTTGCGCCCGCCCGTAGCCCAGCTCGACCTCTGCGCCCATCGACACCAGCAGCCGGCGCTGGGTCTCGATGTCGCGCACCTGGGGAATGTTTTCGAGAGTGACCTCGTCCTCGGTAAGAATCGCCGCCGCCATGCAGGGCAGCGCAGAGTTCTTTGCCCCCGAGACGCGGATGGTGCCTACCAGCGGATTACCGCCGCGAATAACGAATTTATCCATGAAGAATACGCAACCCCTAGCCTTCTAGTGTAAATCGAAGCTGGAGCAAGGCCAGCCGCCAGCAGACACGGGTATCCTCAGCGGTAACAAAATGTAAAAGTCAGGCCTTCTGGATCAGCTACAGCTCCAGCAAGTTGTCTTCGATAGCCAACCGCACGTTGCCGTCGGATTTTGCCAGGCGGCGGACGGCCTCGGGCTTGTCGACCTTGGCCTTGAGCATCACCAGCGCCACCGGAACGCTGCGTCCGGCGCTCTTGATGGTGTGCACCGCAGTTTCCCGGTCGATCTTGCAGGCGCCCATCAGGATGCGGATGCCGCGCTCGACGAGTTTCGAGTTCTGCATGTGCACGTTGACCATCAGGTTTTCGTACACGTAGCCAAGCCGGGTCATGGCGCCGGTGGTGATCATGTTCAGGATCATCTTCTGGGCGGTGCCGGCCTTCATGCGCGTGGAGCCGGAGACAACCTCGGGGCCGACATCGGCGACGATGGCGATATCGGCGGCCGCAGCCAGCGGAGTTTCGTGGTTGCAGGTAACTGCGGCGGTATGCGCTCCGCGGGCGCGGGCATAAGCCACGGCTGCCACTACATAAGGAGTGCGGCCAGAAGCCGAGACCCCCACCACGACGTCCTTGCGCGTGGGGCGGCGGCGGGCGATGTCCCGCTGGCCCAGTTCCTCGGAGTCCTCGTTGACCTCGACGGCCGAGGCCAGCGCCTTGGGTCCTCCGGCCATGATGTACTGCACCTGCCCCGGAGACGAGGAGTAGGAGGGGGGGCACTCGGAGGCATCGAGCGCCGCAATCCGTCCGCTGGAGCCGGCGCCGACGTAGATCAGCCGGCCGCCATCGCGCAGGCTGCGGGCCACCTGGTCGATGACCTGCGCAATCTCCGCAATCGCCTTCTTGACCGCTGCCGCGACCTTCGCATCCTCATGGTTGATGATGCGCGCGATCTCCAGCGCGGATTTGGTGTCAAAGCCTTGAGACGCCTCGTTCTGGCTCTCAGTCGTCAGTTGTTGAAGCAGGGAGGCCTGATCTTTCTTGATGTCGTTTGCTTGGGTGTCGGCCGTTTCCTGGATCGTCGAACTGGTAAGCATCGCATGTGCCCCCAAGTTTTAATTGTATCTGTAAACCAGTCAACTGACAGAGAGAATTCTGGATAAATGGGCCCGCCATGGGAGGCGCAGGTTAAGGAATTGCTACAGCGCCTCGCGAACGGCATCGTGAAATGCGGGTCGAATCTCGCGTATCAGTTGGCTCGCCGCGGCGAGCCGATCGGGCCAGGTGCGGTTGCTGAGCAGCGCAACGGCAACCTCGGCGTCCAGGTCAATCCATAAAGAACAGCCGCTGTAGCCCAGGTGCCCGATCGAGTGCGGTGAAAAGTGTTGGCCGGATGAGGAATCTGGAGAGGGCGTATCCCAGCCGAGCGCCCGCGAACTCCCCTCCGGGCTCTGCCGTTCGGCAAAAAGCTCCACCGTCGCCACGTCAAACAGGCGCGGCCCTCTTGTCTCCGGTCCTGCTTCGGCTCCGGCGCCCAGAATCTCGGCCGCAAAACGCAATAAATCCGGCACATTGGAGAAGAGTCCGGCGTGGCCACCGGCGCCCTTGAGCAGCCAGGCGTGTTCATCCTGGACCTCGCCCTGGATGCGGCGATGGCGCAAAGATGTGTCTTCCTCGGTAGGCGGAATCGACAGCCGCGCGGCGGGCGGCGGACAAAATCCTGTGGCGGCCATTCCAAGTGGATTGAAGACTTCGCGCTGGACCCAGGTCGCAAGGTACTCGCGCGTCAACACCTCCAGCGCCTTGCCCAGCAGGATGAAGCCTGGATCGGAGTACTCGGCGCGAGCGCCCGGCTCGGCTTCAAGGGGCAGTTCCAGGCAGGCGCGAAAAAGCGCGGACGGGGTGGTGACGGTGCGAAAAAACTCCACATAGCCCGGCAACCCGGAGTTGTGGGCCAGCAGGTGGCGCAGCTTTACATGGCGAGCGCGCTCGCAGGGGGCACGGCCTACCACAAAGCCCGGCAGCAGCTCGCCCAGGGGCGTATCCAGGTCGAGCAGACCGCGCTGGTAGAGCAGCATGGCCGTGGCCGTGGTAGACACGACCTTAGTCAGGCTGGCCACGTCGTAGACCGTTTTCGGGGTCACGGCGGGCGCACCATCCTCGTAAGTAAACCGCCCCAGCGCACCCTGTAGCACGGTTTCTCCGCCGGCCAGAACACCAAAGGCGCAGCCGGGGAACGCGTGAGCGGCGATTGCATCCTCCAGCACGCGGTAAACGGCGGCAAACCGGCCGTGCGAACCGGCCAGGGGCGCGGAAGGCGGGATAATTTCTGAATCCATCGCTGATTGCATCCTATCGCGAATCGACTCCCGCCCTGACCTCCGTCTTGCTCCTGTGTCCGGGCGGTCGATGTGGCTACCCTTGGTTACCAGTGGATCGTCTATTATGAACACAGAATCCCACGGCCTGCACGGAGGCCTCGGCTGAGAGTAGTCTAAGAGAGATGCAGAAATTTCCCCAGAACACACCAGATCCCCAGTCGAGTGCAAGCTTTGAAGCGGACCCCAACAAGCCGCAACTCAACCCTGCGCCCGCGCCGTCCCACAGGGCCGGCGGCGCATGGCTGTGGCTGCGCGATTTGCTGGTCTCCGTAGCTGCCTCGGTGCTGATCATCACTTTTCTTTACCAGCCGGTCCGTGTGGAAGGCACCAGCATGTTGCCGCGGCTCGAGGATCGCGACCGTCTCTTCATCAACAAGTTTGTCTATCGCATCTCGTCCATCGAGCGCGGCGACGTGGTGGTCTTTCACTACCCACGCGACCCGGAGAAAAGCTACATCAAGCGGGTGATCGCCCTGCCCGGCGACCGTCTGCGCATCGACCACGGCACAGTCTGGCTCAACGGCAAACGGCTGATTGAGAAATATGTGCCCGAGGAGTATCGCGATACCCGCTCCATGCCGGAGATCGTCGTTCCCGAGGAAAGCTACTTCGTGATGGGCGACCACCGGTCGATCTCCTCCGACAGCCGCGAGTTTGGCCTTGTGGATCGCTCCCTCATCTATGGCAAGGCCGCCTTCGTCTACTGGCCGGCGCACGACGCGGGCGTGGTGCGCTAGAAGCGCCCAATTACCGCCCGGAATTCCACCGGCAGAACCTCTTCAAAGCTGTTAAAATCGGTAGAATCCACTCTTCGGAGAGGCGATGCAATCGATTCTTGCGCTCGAAGACGGGCGCATCTTCCGTGGCCACGGCTATGGGCACCCAGGTGAGTGCCGGGGCGAAGTCGTTTTCAATACATCCCTTACCGGCTACCAGGAAATCTCGACCGACCCTTCCTATGCCGGGCAAATCGTCGTTCTCACCAACCCCCAGATCGGCAACTACGGCACCAACCGTGCGGACAACGAGTCGGCCAGGCCGTATATCGAGGGCCTGATCGTCCGCGAGTTCTCGCCCATCAGTTCCAACTGGCGCTCCGAGCAGGTGACTGACGAGTACATGGAGCGCTATTCGGTTCCGGTGTTGGCCGAGATCGATACCCGCGCCCTGGTTCGCCACCTGCGCACCTACGGCGTCATGCGCGGCGTGATTTCGACCTCCGAGAGCGATCCCGGCGTGTTGGTAGCTAAGGCCAAGAACATCCGGAAGATGGACGGGACGGACCTGGCGCGGGTCGTCTCGACCAAGACTGTTTACCAGTTTGATTCCTCTGACAGCCGCAACCAGTCCGGCGACCCTCTCCTGCCCAATGCTCTCGTCCAGAACGCAAAACAGCGTGAGCTGCATGTGGTGGCGTACGATTTTGGCATCAAGTTCAACATTCTGCGCATGTTAACGCGCGAGGGCTGCCGCGTGACGGTGGTTCCGGCCGAAACCAGTGCCGAAGACGTGTTGGAGCTGAAGCCCGACGGCGTCTTCCTCTCCAACGGTCCCGGCGACCCAGAGCCGGTCGATTATGCCGTCCGCGCCATTCGTAAGTTCATGGGCCGCGTGCCGGTCTTCGGAATCTGCCTCGGTCACCAGTTGGTTGGCTTGGCCCTGGGCGGGCGCACCTACAAGCTCAAGTTCGGTCACCACGGCGGCAACCACCCGGTCCGCAACAATGCCACCGGGAAGGTGGAGATCACGGCCCACAACCACAACTTCGCCGTCGATCCGGACTCGATCAACGCCAACGAAGTGGAACTGACCCACGTGGACCTGAACGATCAAACGCTGGAAGGCCTGCGCCATAAGACGCTGCCGCTCTTCAGCGTGCAGTACCATCCCGAAGCCGCCCCCGGCCCCCATGACTCGCATTATCTGTTCCGTGACTTCCGCCGCATGATGGAGGAGTGGAAGGGATGAAGCACTGTCTCCCAGTCCTGGCAATTTTCGTGGGGCTGGGGTGTTCTATTTCCCCCGCGCAGGGCAAACAACAAGTAGACCCGTTCCGGCGTTACCTGGCAGACATCAAGGCCAATCAACCTGAAGCTGCATTGGTGCGGTTTGCGGCTGAGTGTGGAGTAGATCTGAATAAACACAGAGCCCGTTACGCTCAGGCTCCCGGCGATAAGTTACACGTCGTAACGAATCTTGCCCATGCACTGGTGGATCAGGAAACAGATTATTACGCAACTGTTGCTGTATGGAAAGCTGCGCAGAATGTTTTGGTTGAATATTGGGGTCTTGATCTTGAACTCGGAACGCAGCTAAGAACGTTTTATTGTCTACGTGATGGACAGATTCAGATGGTTGAAGATCTTGATTGGGCATATTTCGAAGGAGAAGGAATCAATGGTCCAATTAAGGCGCACTGGGCTGGATACGAACAGCGCTGGAAAAGAAAATCGGAGAGCAGTTATTCCACAGTCCTTCTTCGGTACGTGAATTTGTGGGAAAAGGAAATTCCAAAGCCTGCAAATGATTACGAGATTCCATACGCTTCAAAATCATTTCCGGAGATGTACCGGTGGGAAGATTTGAAGCTGCCACCCGCACTGTTGCGCTGACGAATGGAGTGTTTTGAAAGGGCACGGCTGCAGCCGCACCGCTGGGGCAAGAACAATTACCGGGCATTAAGGGTAAACAGAAATATGCCGCGCAGAAATGACATACAGAAGATCCTGGTGATTGGCTCGGGGCCCATTGTGATTGGGCAGTCGGCGGAGTTCGACTACTCCGGCACGCAGGCCTGCAAGGCTCTCAAGCAGGAGGGCTATGAGGTGGTGCTGGTGAACTCCAACCCCGCCACCATCATGACCGATCCCGATCTGGCCGACCGCACCTACATCGAGCCGCTCACCCGCGAATACGTCGAGGAGATCATCCGTATTGAGGCGGAAATGCTGGGTGTTGGCCGCGAGGGCAAGGCTCCGGGTAAATTCGCGTTACTGCCTACGGTCGGCGGGCAGACGGCGCTCAATCTGGCCGTCGATCTGGCCGACGCGGGCATCCTCGACCGCTATAACGTCGAGCTGATCGGCGCCAAGCTCGAAGCCATCAAGAAGGCCGAGGACCGGCTGCTCTTCAAGGATGCAATGCTCCACGTCGGCCTCGATGTTCTAAAGTCTGCGCTGGTGAACAACCTGCGCGACGGCCTGGAGTTTGCCTCCAAGCTCGGCTTTCCGGTGCTTATCCGTCCCAGTTTCACGCTGGGCGGCACCGGCGGCGGCATCGCCTACAACCGCGAAGAGTTGATGGAGATTCTGGCGCGCGGGCTGGATCTTTCGCCGGTCCACGAGTGCCTCATCGAAGAGAGCGTGCTGGGCTGGAAGGAATTCGAACTGGAGGTGATGCGAGACCTTGCCGACAACGTCATCATCATCTGCTCAATTGAGAATTTCGATCCCATGGGCGTGCACACCGGCGACTCCATCACCGTGGCTCCGGCGCAGACGCTCACCGACCGCGAGTATCAGAAAATGCGCGACGCCGCCATCGCCGTGATGCGCGAGATCGGCGTTGAGACCGGCGGCTCCAACGTGCAGTTTGCCATCAATCCCGTCGATGGCCGCATGACGTTGATTGAGATGAACCCGCGCGTCTCGCGCTCCTCGGCGCTGGCCTCCAAGGCCACCGGATTCCCTATCGCCAAGATTGCCGCCAAGCTGGCCGTAGGCTACACGCTCGATGAAATTCCTAACGACATTACGCGCAAGACTCCGGCCTGCTTCGAGCCCACCATCGACTATGTTGTCGTCAAGATTCCCAAGTGGCAGTTTGAAAAGTTTCCCGGCTCCGACGACACGCTGGGCCCGCAGATGAAATCCGTCGGCGAGGTGATGGCCATGGGCCGCACCTTCAAGGAAGCGCTGATGAAGGCCTGGCGCTCGCTGGAAACCGGCAAGAAGACCGGCGCGGAGATCACTCTGGAGCCGCGGCGGCTGACGCAGCGCCTGGTCACGCCGCAGCCGGAGCGGCTCGGCTACATCCGCTTCGCCTTCGAGCGTGGCCTGAGCGTGCGCGAAGTGGCGCGGCTCACCAGCCTGGACCCCTGGTTCCTGCACCAGATTCGCGAAGTGACACTGGCACAGATGGCTATCGCACAAACTGCTCCAGAAGATATAAGCGCGGAGCACTTGCGTCAGCTCAAGCGACTCGGCCTCAGCGACGAGCGCATCGCCACGGAGTGGAAGCTGGAAGGCCACGCCGGCACGCAGCAGGTGAGGGAACTGCGGGAAGGGAAGGGAATCAGGCCCGTCTTCAAGCTGGTGGACACCTGCGCCGCCGAGTTCGAGTCCATGACGCCTTACCTATACTCGACCTACGACGAAGAGGACGAGGCGCCGCCGACGCAAACGCCGAAGATTATCATTCTCGGCTCGGGGCCGAACCGCATCGGCCAGGGCATCGAGTTCGACTACTGCTGCTGCCACGCGGCCTTTGCGCTCCGGGACGACGGCTACGAGACCATCATGGTCAACTGCAACCCGGAGACCGTCTCCACCGACTACGACACCAGCGACCGGCTCTACTTTGAGCCGCTGGTGCTGGAGGACGTGCTTGCGGTCTACAACCATGAGAAGCAGTCAGGCGCTGAGGTCGGCATGATCGTGCAGTTCGGCGGGCAGACGCCGCTCAACCTTGCCCAGCGGCTGCGCGCCGCCGGCGTGCTCATTATCGGCACCTCGCCCGAGTCGATTGACCTGGCCGAGGACCGCAAGCGTTTTGGCAAGTTGCTCAATGAGCTGAAGATTCCGCAGCCCGCCGGCGGCACGGCCACCAGTGTCGATGAGGCTCTGGCCATCGGCGAGCGGATTGGCTATCCGGTGCTGGTCAGGCCCAGCTATGTACTCGGCGGACGGGCCATGGTTATCGCGTATGACGCCGAGGCCGTGGCCCTTTACATGCGCGAGGCGGTCGAGTACTCGCAGGAGCGCCCGGTACTGGTGGATCATTTCCTAGAGAACGCCATCGAGGTTGACGTTGACGCGCTCTGCGATTCAGAAGATGTGATCATCGCCGGCATCATGCAGCACATCGAGGAAGCCGGTATCCACTCCGGCGATTCCTCCTGCGTGCTGCCCGCCGTGAGCATCCGCGAAGAGACGCTTGAGACTCTGCGCACCTACACGCGCAAGCTTGCTCTCGCGCTCAAGGTCGTCGGCCTTGTGAACCTGCAGTTTGCCATTCAGCGCGACGCTGAAGGCCAGGACCATGTCTACGTGATCGAGGTGAACCCCCGCGCCTCACGCACCGTGCCTTACGTCTCGAAGGCTACCGGAATCCCACTGGCCAAGATCGCGGCCCGTCTGATGACCGGGCGCAAACTGCGCGAGTTGCTGCCAGCGCAGCTCGCAAGCGGCAATGACCTGGGAACCGGCACACATTATTACGTGAAGTCGCCGGTCTTTCCCTGGAACAAATTCGCCGGCGTGGACACGGTTCTGGGACCGGAGATGAAGTCTACCGGCGAAGTGATGGGCGTGGCCGCCACATTTGGCGAGGCCTTCGCCAAGGCGCAGCTTTCTGCAGGCCAGGTGTTGCCCACCGGCGGCACGGTTTTCTTCAGCCTCAACGACCATGACAAGCCGGCAGCCATCGACCTGGCTCGCCGCTATGTCCACCTCGGTTTCAGGATTGTAGCCACAGAGGGCACGGCCAACGTGCTGGAGAAGTCCGGCCTCGGCGTCGAGCGGGTCTTCAAGGTCAAGGAGGGCCGGCCGAACGTTGTGGACCTGATCAAGGGCGACCGCATTCAGTTAATCATCAACACCCCGCGCGGCCAGGATACCTTCTTCGATGAGAAGGCCATCCGCCGGGCCGCGGTGCTGGCGCGGATTCCCACCATCACCACCATCGCCGCCGCGCAGGCCGCCGTCGAGGGCATCGCCGCCATTCAGCGCCGCCAGACTACCGTCTACGCCCTACAGCAGTTGCATGCCGAAACCGGCGCCTGAAAGTCAGACCAGGTGAGGGAACTGCTCAGTCGCTGATCTTCTTCAGCAACCACGCCATGTTCTCCCCCAAAGTTTTCATGGTGCGAATAGCCTCCGCGTCTTTCTCGACGTCGCCCTTCTCAAGGCCCACGCCGATGTTCCAGTACGACGAGCCGGGCACGATCATTTCGCTGATCAGGAAGAAGTGGTTCAAGGTATCAAAGGCGTGGATCGCTCCCGCCCGGCGAACCGCTACGACGGCAGCGCCCACCTTGCGGCGGAAGATGCTGCCGTTGACCTTTGAAACCAGACAGGCGCGGTCCATCAGCGCCTTGATCTCCGGGCTGACGTCGGCCACATAGGTGGGCGAACCGAGCAGAATGCCGTCCGCCTGCTCCATCTTTTCGATATAGACATTTCCCATGTCGCCGGTTTGCGCGCATCGGCGGTCCTTGTTCGCCGAGCACTTGCGGCACGCCAGGCAACCGTGAATTTTGGCCCCGCTCATTTCAATCAGCTCAGTCTCAATCCCCTCCGCTTCCAATTCCCTCAGAACGTATCCAAGCAGAATGGCGGTATTCCCGCCTTTGCGGGCGCTGCCGTTGAACGCAACAACCTTGATCCGAGTTTCGTGCATGAGTCGCTCTCCCCCTGTTTGCCATCCAGCCGCAGTGGCGGCAAGGCTTTCTTCCAAACCCTCCATTATGCACCTTACTCACCGCGACCTTCTCAGGCCGTGGCTAGCCGATTACAGTGCGATACCGATCCCGCCATGCGGGTTCTACAATCAAACCATGCTGCTAGAAGGCATCTTTGCCGCGGTGACGACGCCGTTTTATCCCGACGAGCGCGTCTTTTTTCGCAAGCTTGAGGCCAACATCGCCCGCTACTCCCGCAGCCTGCTGTCGGGGATGGTGGTTTTGGGGACGACGGGCGAGGCAGTCATGCTGGATGACGCGGAATCCCGCGACGTTTTGCGGGTAGCAGCGGAGGCCGCGGCGCCGGAGAAAGTGCTCATCGCCGGCGTAGCGCGCGAAAGCGTGAAGGGGACGGTCGAGCTGGCTGAGGCGGCGGCGAGCTTCCACTACGATGCGGTTCTGGTCCGCACGCCCACTTACTTTGCCAACCAGATGTCGGCGGCAGCAGTGCTTCATTATTTCCGCAGCGTGGCCGACCGGTCGCCCCTGCCGGTTGTGCTCTACAACATCCCCCAGTGCGCGCCCTATAACATTCCCATCGAGCTGGCAGCCGAGCTGGCCCAGCACCCCAACATCATCGGCATTAAAGACTCGAGCGGCAGCCTCGAGCAGATTAACGCTCTCATCGAGTCTACCCGGACCGCGCCCCGGCGCACCGTGACCGTGACGCCCGTCTTTGAGGCGGTCACCGGACGCATGTTGGCGGCCAAGGCCGGGACGGCTGCTACCTTTGTCTCTGCCGGCAAGCTGGTGAGTGGCGTAGCCGTATCCGCGGCGCCGCCGGCTGCGCCCATCAAGACCCGCACCAGGGAAGTGGGCTTTCAGGTGCTCACTGGTTCGACCGCCACGCTGCTTGACTCCCTGGAGGTCGGCGCAGCTGGAGCTATCCTCGGCTTTGCCGCCTGCGCTCCCCAGGCCTGTCAGGAGGTCTATCTGGCCTGGAAAGACCACGACCTGAGGCTTGCGGCAGAGAAACAGCAGCGCATCGCAGCTCCGAGCAAGCGCATCGTCGGCGAGTTGGGCATCAGCGGCGTCAAATATGCCTGCGACTTCAACGCTTACTACGGAGGCCGCGCCCGCGCGCCGCTGCTCCCGCTGAAAGCAGTGGAGACGGCAGAAGTGGAACAGTTGTTGCGAGATATACGTAATTAACACCCGCACCGAGAGGAAGAAGCGCCCCGCCACTCCCCGAGTACAGCTCCCCTATTCCGACGTATCGAGATCATAGTTGCTCCTCTACGCAGGCCACCGCCGCTCGTCATGCCAAGGAAGGCCTTTGGGTGGGGCAGTGCAGCACTGCCCCAAGCTACGCCCAGCTGTCTCAGTACGGTCTTAGAAAAGATTTCTATCGATTTAATAATACATGGCAACTTGACTTGTTTCTTGCTTGGTAATATTATACCTTCATCTGTGGAGGAAGAATGGCGAATCCCATCGCAAAGGCGACAATCGAAGTTGGTGAAGCTAAAGTGACATTTGAGGGGCCAGCTGAATTTGTAAACGCGCAGGTGGCAAAATATACCTCAACCAGATCAAGCAAGCCACAAGCAACAACTGCCAGCAGTAATATTCAGTCTCCGTTGAGCCTCGTTGTCAGTGAGCGAGACCTGATCGAAGAGAAACGCCCGTCAGGCCATCTCGAGACAGTGACTGTGCTGGCATACGCGCTGGCTCAAAGCGGAATTGATGAGTTCACCGAGGAGGATATCCGAAGAGCTTATCTTCGGGCAGCGGTACGCCCACCAAAGGTTGTTTCCCAAGCATTACGAGACGCCAAGAACAAATGCGACTATATCGAAGTCGGTTCGAAAAAGGGAACCTACAGGCTGTCCCACCACGGAGATCGCACCGTTCGATTTGATCTGCCCCGGTGATAGGAAACAGCCAGGCGCCTTTGCCAATTTTCGCGCAGAAATCGTCTCAGTACAGTCACGGAAGAGATTTCCACAGAAGAATCATTACAGCGATGCTTGACTTGAGCGAGTATGGGTTATAATGTGGAGAGAGTGGCTAGGAGAGATTGGGCAGACGATAAGCAACAAGAGAAGGGGGGCACTGTGGTCGACCAAACGACTTTCAAGAGCGCGAGACAATTCGCAGAGAAAGCAGTCGCAGACATTCAAGACCGCGAACTGCGTACGGCGGCCTTCACCGTGTTGCTTGGCCATCTGCTGGCCACGGGCAACGCGGCGCTAGCTGTAGCGCCAGCAGCGCTACGCGAGCGTAAGGAGCGGACCACCCCCAGCAAAACAACCACGGCGAAAGGAAAAGCAGCCGCCGCGAGTAGCACCAAGTCCCGCCTGCTGGCCTTGCGTGAAAAGGAATTCTTCAAAATGCAGCGTAGCCTCGGGGAAGTGCGTGAAGAGCTACGCAGGCATGGATGGCACTACCCGCTGACTGCGCTGTCTGGGCCAATGCAGGATCTCGTCCGCGAACGGTTCCTCCGGCGCGAGCGACTTAGCGAAGGCGGAGGGAAAAGGAAGGTGTGGAGGTATTCAGATTTTTAGGAGGCCGGAAAATGAAGGCGTCAGTAATCGTAACCCTTGACGACGGCCAGCAGTTTCATGGGGAGGCTGAGCTGTCGGGAATTGATGATCCGAAGGCCGTAGAGCCGGGGCGGCCACTGCCGTCGGGCCCTCACTTGGACTTCCACCTTGGTGCCCGCGCATTCATGAAACGCTATGGGGCCTCGCTCAGTGGATCGAAGAGATTTGCGCTACTTGTGGCCTACTTGTCCAAGGGAAAAGTTGGGCAGGAAATCTCCAGGAAGGACTTGGAGAGGTCCTGGAACAAGATGAAAGCGATAGTGGGCGGGCCGTTTAACAGCGCGCATGCCGTCAGGGCAAAAGACGATGGCTGGGTCGACTCGTCAAATCGTGGTTCTTACACGTTATTGTCAAGTTGGCGGGGGATCCTGAGCTAAACGAGCACAATCTTCAAATCGCACGCGGAGAAATCTCGCCGACGGGAACAAAGAAGCGGTACATCCCCGAACCGTGGCTGACTCATGAAACAACGAATCAACGAATTCATCGACCTATTTCCGGATTTTCACCTCTTTGACCAGGGCGATGAGATTCTCTATCTGGTCTACTTCCACGCAGTGGAAGAGGGCAGAGAGTCGGCGAACCAAGGGGAAATCGAGCGCCTCTTTAGATTAGCTGGCCTACCTGTGCCCAAGAATCTCGGTCAGAAGCTAGGTTACCTGTGCGGGCGAGGTGGGAAGTTGCTACCGCCAAACAAAGGCGAGTATGAACTTCACCGCGAAACCAAGCGCACAATTGACGAGGAGGTTCGTATTGCGCGCGGACAACCCGCACCCATCGCTATCGATGATAACGGGCCTTTTGATTTCAAGGGTCGAACGTTCACTGACAAGAAGATTGCCGCGCTACTCGACGAGCTGCGCCGGTGTCATGCGACGAAGTGCTGGAACGCGTGTGGCCTGCTCATGCGCATTATCATCGAGCGCACAGTCGATACCGTAGACCCTGGGGTCAGAGCTAAGAGTGGGCTGAAAGATAAGCTCAACAAGTGCCGGGAGATTACAACTCTCGGCAAGAGCGTGCGCGAAAGCATCGACCACCTACATAGCGCAAAGATCATTGGCGATATCGCCGCGCATGATTCGACGATCATTGTTGATGAACCGGATATCAGCCTTGTACTGCCGCACTTCCGCGTGTTGCTAAAGAGCGTCACTACCGTTTAGGGCGTGTCACAGCTGTGGTGTGTCACGCCACAGAAGGGTATTCGGAGATTAGCCGGCCCATACACCCAATGTCTGATAACGTATATTCTGTATACTCGCACCGCGGCTCTTGAGCAATCTACAATCCCCTCATGATACATACGCGCAGGAGTGCCCTGGTTCTGAGCCATATTGCATTCGAGGACCTGGGTACGCTCGATGCCCCGCTGCGTGAGCGCGGCTTTTCCGTCGAGAGTATCGAAGTAAGCACAGTTCGCTTTCCGCTCGCGCAAGCGGAGTCCTGTGAGTTACTGGTGGTGCTTGGCGGCCCGATCGGAGTCTACGAGCAACAGGATTATCCGTTTCTGAAGGACGAGATCGCCTGCATCGCCCAACGGCTGACGGCCCGCAAGCCCACCCTGGGCATTTGCCTGGGTGCGCAACTGATGGCCGCGGCGCTGGGCGCTCGGGTCTTCCCTGGTCAAAATGGCAAGGAGATCGGTTGGTCGCCGATTCAGGCTGCGCCCAATGCACCTCCGCCGACGTGGTTTGCCCCGATGCTCAACCCTGGGTTATCAGTCTTCCACTTGCATGGGGATACCTTCGATCTACCTCCCGGAACGCTTCATCTGGCAAAGTCAGAACGCTATGAGAATCAGGCATTTGCAATAGACGACTTCGCGCTGGCGTTGCAGTTCCATCCCGAGGTTACCGCAGACGCCTTGGAGAGCTGGTATGTGGGCCATGCCTGCGAATTGCACCATGCCGGGATTCGAGTCGAGAGTCTGCGCTCTGCCGCCCGCAAACATGCTCCCGCGCTGGAAGAGGCGGCGGCGCGATTCTGGAGGCTCTGGCTGGATTACATTTTGTAGCGTCCGAGATCCTCGTCGTTCAGCCCTTCGAGCCAGCCGCGCAGCTGTTCCGCCGTCGGGCCTTCGGGCGGGCCGGTAGTGTTCAGCTTGGCGCTCTGCAGCACCTGCTCGGCGACGTAGATGGGGCAATCCGCGCGCAGGGCCAGAGCAATGGCGTCCGAGGGCCGCGCGTCGATGGTCAACGGCTCATCTCCATGCCTGAGCCACAGAACGGCTAAGAACATATCATCCTTAAGCTCTGTAATCACAACGCGTTCCAGTTGAGCATTCAAATGCCGAATCAGGTTTCTAGTCAGGTCGTGGGTCATCGGGCGCGGAGTGCTCACCTTCTCGATCTCGATGGCGATGGCGTTGGCTTCAAAGATGCCGACCCAGATGGGCATCACCGTCTCTGAAGCAACGTCCTTGAGCACCACGATGGGCATGTTGGTGGCAGGGTCCATCATCAGCCCGCGTATCCGCACCTCGATATCCATGCATTTCCTTTCCGCGCTCGTGCTTAATTTTAGACGGCTACCCCCACCAGACTGTTCGGATGCGTGCCTGTAATCTTCACTTGCAGGTAGCTGCCAGGCGCCGGTGCGATGGCTTGCGCACAGGTAAAGTTGACCGGCTTGTTCTGGCTGCTGCGTCCGACAACCTGCCCTCGCGACGGATTGAATCCCTCCACCATTACTTCCATTAGTTGCCCTAAATGCTTGGCATAATTGATCCTCTGGATTTCGCGCTGACGGTCAAGCACTACTTGAAGACGGGTCGCTTTTTCCGCCTCAGGGATGGAATCGATCATGGTGAGCGCCGGGGTGTTGGGCCGCGCCGAGTACTTGAAGCCGAAGACGCAATCGTACTCGACCTGCGCCAGAAGGTCCATGGTCTGAATGAAGTCGTCCGGGGTTTCGCCGGGAAAACCGACAATGATGTCCGTCGAAATCGAGATGGGCCTGTGGGCGGCCTTGATCCAGGCGACCCGCTCCAGGTACGACTCGCGCGTGTACTCGCGGTTCATAACTTTGAGAATGCGAGACGAACCCGACTGCACCGGGAGATGCACGTGGTCGCAGAGCGTGGGAACGGCGTCGATGGCCTCGACGATGTCGTGGGTAAAGTCACACGGGTGGCTGGTCATGAAACGCACCCGGCGGATTCCTCTCACCTGTCCCACGGCCGCAAGCAGTTCGGCGAAACTGTGCTTCCCTTCCGGATCGCGGTAGCTGTTCACGTTCTGGCCCAGTAGTTGAATCTCGGTGTAACCCAGGTCTGCTATGCGCCGCGCCTCGGCCAGCACTGAAGTCGAGCTGCGGCTCCGCTCCTTGCCGCGCGTGTAAGGCACCACGCAGTAGGCGCAGAACTTGTCGCAGCCTTCGATGATGGTGATGTAACCGCGGTAGGGGTTCTGCCGGGCAGTGAACTCGGTGTCGAAGGTCTCGCCGGTCTGGCGGTCGTCAATACCCGTGATGTGCTTCTCGCCTGCTTCCAACCGGGTGAGCATCTCGGGCAGCTTGCGGTAGGAGGCCGATCCTGTGACCAGCGAAACAAACGGCGCCCGCTCGAAGATCTTTTCGCCCTCCTGCTGTGCCACGCACCCCAGCACGCCGAAGCGCTTGCCGGCTCGGTGCAGCTTTTTGTAGTCGTTCAGGCGGTTGAAAACCTTCTGCTCGGCCTTGTCGCGGATGGAACAGGTGTTGTAGAGGATCAGGCCGGCGTCTTCCTCCGACTCCACCTGCCGGTAGCCCTGCTGCCGGAGTGTGCCAATCACCTTCTCCGAGTCATGGGCATTCATCTGGCAGCCGAAGGTCTCAAGGTAGAAGGTTTTTTCGGTTGCCATAGCAATTGTGAGTATACCGTGAACGGCGAGAATCGAGTGACGCCCGAGGAGATCTCGTCCCAATGTGCCGGTCGTGGTCAGGACCGCTTCACTTCTTGATCCAAATCTCCACGCGCCGATTCATCCCTCGGCCTTCGCTGGTGTCGTTTGAGGCGACAGGCAGTTCGGAACCAAACCCTCGCACGACCGCAGGCTTGATGCCCCGCTGGATTAACTGGCTCTCGACGACCTTGGCCTGGTTCAACGACAGAATTTGACTCTCTTCCGGAGTGCCGGCATCGTCTGCGAACCCAAAGAGCAGAATCCGCTTTCCCCTGCCTCCTTGGTCCGCAATCAGAGCAGCGATCCGGTCCAGGTCAGTTTGTGCCTTGTTGTCTTGCTCCGATTCTCCGGCCTGGAAACGAAAATCCATAGGCAGGCGTTCTGCGTTCAGAGTGAGCAGCTTGTAGTCTTCTGGGGCTGTCTCGGATACTGTCTGCTCTGCCGGCAGAACATTCTGGGAGACAAATCCGTTGGCCGCAACCACATCCTGGCCCTGCTTGGAGAGAGCAAACTCAACAAACATTTGCGTGAATTTGTTCCGCGCGGTTGCTGGCGTATAAAGATAGAGCCGCCTCGATAGCGGATAGTCTTCCGTAGCAACGGTCAGCCGGGTAGGCTTGAGCGCGGTTGTGCCCTTCTCAGATACCGCGATGGATTTCGCGTTATGAATGTATGGCATACTGACGAAACCGATGCCGTTCTGATCGCCGGAGACTGCCTCGGAGAGCGCATTGCTATCCTCGAACCGGCGCGCCGATGGAGCCAGTTGTTTTCCAGCCAGCACAAGACTTTTGAAGGCTTCGAAGCTTCCCGACTGATCGTCTGCTGCGTAAATCTTGATCGCTCCGCGGGAGGATCCGACCTGCGACCAATCAGTAATGTCTCCGGTGAAGATTCGCCTGATCTCGTCTTTGCGAAGCTCGTTGAGCCGATTGGAGGCGTTGACGATCACCGCGATGCCGTCAAGCCCAAGAATATGTTCGCTACCGGCTGATGTCATATTGCCCAACGTCGCCAGTTTGGCTGCTTCGTCCGGCTTGATTCTCCGCGAAGCCATCCCGATGTCGCACGTTTCCTCGGCCATGGCGGTAAACGCGGTTGCGGAGCCATGAGCTGCAATCTCGATCGAGGAGGGTGTTGCATCGCCCGAAAATACCCCCACAATGATCTTCTCCTCTGGATTTGCTCCAGGAACAATCTTGAGATTCGTTGCACCCTGAGCTTTGAGAAAGGCTTCAGCCATTGCGGGTCCCAGGCTATCGCCGACGATGTTGGAACCGGCCAGACGAAGAATCGCATTCTGTGCCGGCTTCAATTCAGCGGCATTCGTTCTTTGCGGCACCTTGATCCAGTCATTCGCAATGCCCAGTAGAACGATAAGAACAACTGCGAGAATGACGTCGAATAAAAGTGGGTTCACTTTTCTTGGGGGCAAAGTTTTGACTCCGCTTGGGGGCGGAGCTTCGCCTCTGCTTGGGTACGGACTTTCGACTCTGCTTGGCGGCCAAGTTTCGACTCTGCTTAGGGGCCAGGTTTCGACTCTGCTTTGGGGCAGAGTTTCGACTCCGCTTTGGGGCAGAATTTCGACTCCGCTTTGGGGTAGAGTTTCGACTCCGCTTGGCGACCAAGTTTCGACTCTGCTTGGCGACGGAGCTTCGACTTCACTTGCGTACAGAGTTCCGACTCTGCTTGGCGACAGAGCTTCAACTCCGCTTGAGTACAGAGTTCCGACTCTGCTTGGCGACAGAGCCTCGCCTCTGCTTGAGTACTGAGTTTCGAGTTCACTTGGGGACAGAGTCTTGACTTCGCTGAGCACCATATCGCACAGTGGGCAACAGGTCATGACATTCTTTTCTTTGGAAAAGTCCTCATGTTTGTCAGCGAGCACGCACTTTCCGTAATTCGTGCAGATCTTTTGCGTCATTGTCTCCCGCCTTTCTGGGTCACGATCCTGCTTGAAGCCCCGGCCATCTTGCAGATCGCTTAGGAGGAAAAAGGTGTAGAGTTACAACACAGGTAATTTAACCGTATTCCTTTACGGAAGTTGAGTGTTTCGGACAGTCATCTAGTACTAAAGTAATGTTGGTAACACGAGAGTGACGCAGATCACAACATGGTTTCAAAATGGCCTTGAGATCGAATTGACAGGAGAAATCAGCGCAGCCCGTGTGAAGATAGGCAAGCAGCGGCCATCTGCTCCTCGGTGAAGCGGCCGGTGAAGCCGGGCATCATTCCCTTCCCTGTCAGCACACAGTGCCGTACTGCCACGTCGGTGGCGGGAGCGCCACTGGACCGCTTTACTTCTTGATCCAAATCTCCACGCGCCTATTCCTCGCCTGGCCATCCTCGCTGTCGTTGGAGGCTACGGGAAGACCTGAGCCAAATCCGCGAACAATCGACGGTTTCATCCCTCTCAGTGTCAATTGTCTTTCAACCACTTGAGCCCGGCTCAGCGAGAGCTCCTGGTTTGCCGTGGGCGCGCCTGTGCTGTCCGAAAAACCGAAGAGCATGATCTTGTCTTCTGGAATATTCAAGTCCGCAATCAGAGAGACCACCCGATCCAGATCGACAGTGGCCTTATTGTCCAGACTCGTTTGTCCTGACTGAAACCGAAAATTGAGTGAAAGGCGATTTGCGTCTCGGGTTAACCACTTATACTCCGCCGGGGCGTTTTCGGATACTGTCTGCGCTACCTGCGCAACATTCTGGGCAACGAAACCACTGGCTCCAACCACGTCCTGACCCTTTCTGGAAATGGCAAACTCCACAAACTGGCGCGTAAATATATTGCTCGAATTAGTAGGCGTATAGAGGAAGAGCCTTCTCGCCAGTAAATAGTCTTCCGTTTCCACGGTGAGGCGGGTGGGTAGCAACGCCAGCGTCCCCTTATCAGAGACTGCGATGGGCTTGGAGTTTTGGATGTAAGGAAGACCGATGAAGCCGATGCCGTATGGATCGGCGGCAACCGCATCGGAGAGCGCCTTGCTGTCTTCTATTCTTTGCGCGCCTGGAGCCAGCGGCTTGCTCCCAAGCACCAGGTTCTTGAAGGTGTCGTAGGTGCCTGAATTGTCGTTTCTAGCGTATACCTTGATCTGTCCTCTATATGCGCCGATCTGCGACCAGTCGGTAATCTCCCCGGTGAAGATGCGCATGATCTGACCTTTATCAAGCTGATCGGCGGGATTGGCGGCGTTGACAATGACTGCAATGCCATCAAGGCCGAGAATATGCTCGTTTGAAACGGAAAACATATTCCCCAGTGACGTTAACTTGGCCGCTTCATCGGGCTTGATCTTGCGCGATGCCATGCCGATATCGCAACTGTTCTCGGCCAGAGCGGTAAACGCGGTGGCGGAACCATGCGCCGCAATCGTAATCGAGGATGCCGTGCTGCTGCCGGGCAGGACACCCTCAACGATCTTCTCCTGCGGATTGGCTCCGGGGAGAATGCGAACATCCGTCGCTCCCTGATCCTTCAGGAATGCCTCGGCCAACGACGGCCCGAGCGTATCTCCAATGGTGTTCGAGCCAGCCAGGCGAAGGATCGTCTTTGATGTTGCGGCATTCGCGCTGTGCAACCTGCCCCACCATGTCGCGAATCCCGCAATCCCCGCGATAAGAAGAAGCGAAACCACGACAGCAACGATAAGAGCCGCCGACGGCATCTTGCCGGGCGTGGCATGGACCTCTGGGGGGGCAACGGCGTTTTCATCCAGCAGCGGTTCTGCGCACTCGGGACAAACGAACGCGTCTCCTTCATGGATAGGAATTTGCTGTCTTTGCTTGGCATCCTTGCATTTCCTGATGTTGATACACCTTCCCCATCGGACAGTCATACTAACTCACCTTTCTCCTTGCTGATAGGTGACGTGCTCCGGGAAAGCTTGGGACTAACTCAGAGCACACCTTACTCTTGATCCTGTGTCCGGGGACACCGATTCCATCCTCTCGCTGCTTGCGTCGAGATAGAGGCGCGGCTATAAGACACTCAGATTGTTATCCAGAGGTTACCTAGAAAGGTAACGAAAGTCATTAACGGAGAGTGAAAATAACGCGCAACCTATGAGCGAGAATGGCCCACACTGCGCCGTGACCCGCAAAAGCTTGTCCAGCAGATCGGAGAAATCAGCGCAGCCCCGTGTGAAGATAGGCAAGCAGCGCGGCCATCTGCTCCTCGGTGAAGCGGCCGGCGAAGGCGGGCATCATTCCCTTCCCTGTCAGCACATTCTGCCGCACTTCCGCGTCGGTGGCGGGAGCGCCGCTGGGGAGGGTCCTGCGGTCGAAGACTCCGTGCAGGTCCGGCGGGACCTTCTTGAGCGCCAGGTCGTTGTCCTCGTGGCAATGAGCGCAGCGGCTGGCGTAAAGATGCTTCCCTGCCGCTTCCTGTGGAGTAAGCGCCGGCGCTGAATGGCAGCCAGCCAGCCCGGCGCCCATACTGGCCGCTATCCCAGCGCAGATCGTCGCCCAGCCAACTGCCTGCCGGATCACTGGAAGGACCTTACGCATTCACCTTCTGGGCGAACTGCCCGCTCACGTAATCCCAGTTGAGCACCTGGAAAAATGCCTTCACGTAGTCAGCGCGCCGGTTCTGGTACTTCAAGTAGTAGGCATGCTCCCACACGTCCACGGCCAGCACCGGCTTGTGGCCCAGGGTCAGCGGACTGTCCTGGTTGGGCGTGGTCTCAATCGCGACGGTTCCGTCCGGCAACTTGACCAGCCAGGCCCACCCGCTGCCAAAGACGCTCAAGGCCGCAGCAGTCAGTTTGTCCTCAAAGGCTGAGAGCGAACCGAATTTGGCGTCGATGGCCTTGGCCAGCTCGCCCGCCGGCGCCGTGCCGCCTTTGCCCAGTGTCGGCCACCAGAAGGAGTGGTTGGCGTGCCCACCGCCCTGGTTGCGGACGGCGGTGCGGGCAGACTCAGGCCATGCGCTCAGGTTTGCGACCAGCTCGTCCACCGTCTTCCCTGCCAGTTCTGGATGCGCGGCCACAGCAATATTCAGGTTGTTAACGTAAGCCTGATGGTGCTTGTCGTGGTGCAGGTGCATAGTCACAGCGTCGAAGCTGGGCTCCAGCGCGTCGTAGGCGTAGGGCAAAGGCGGCAGAGTGAAAGGCCCGCTGGGCGGTGCGGGCGAGGTTGCTGCAGGGGTTTGGCCGCTTGGGAATCCCTCCGCACTTAGGGTTTCAGTCAAAAGCAGCGCGCTCGCCACGCCGCCAAGATGCTTGATTGCGGTTCGCCGGTCCATCATGATGGGGAAAACCTCCTGATGATTCGATGCAATGGCGCGGAGAAAGTCTGTAGAGCGTGTTTTATAACTGTCATGCTGCCGTTTCCGGTCCTTTGAAATCAATGGCTTACTGGCCAAGAGAGGTTTATGAAACACGCCCTATTTACTCGATTACATTTTTGATTCTATGGTTTCTGATCCAGCTACAATTCTTTACCGCCCCGTGAGCAAATGGAGATCGACTACCTGCGTCCAGTTCACTCCGGCGCGCCCATTCGCATGTAGGGCCGCATGGTCCGGAGCGAAGGCCGCAAATACTCAACCGATGAGAAGATTCTGAACGCCGAAGGAGCCGCTCTGGCCGAGTGCAAGGGGCTGTTCATCGAGGTGTGCGCCCGGTTACTGGAAATCGGGGCGGCCCGAAGGCCGCCCGCCAGGGATTAGTGGACCATGTTGATGGTGTCCTGAGTTACGGTGTCGAAGGTGGTGATCGTCTTGGAGTTGGCCTCAAAGGCGCGCTGCGCGATGATCAGGTCGGAAAACTCCGCGGAGATGTTGACGTTGGACTCCTCGAGCGCCCCATCCGTCAGCGTGCCCAGGCCAGCCGCACCCGAAGTGCTGATCGAAGCCGTCCCGCTGGCCAGCGTGGTCGCGTAGTCACCGTCGCCCAGCAGTTGCAGTCCCTGCGCATTGGGCACATTGGCCAGCGCCAGTTGTCCCACGTTCTGTTGCTGTCCGTTCGAGAAACTCACCGTGACGTCGCCGTTGGAGCCGACGGTGAAGCTCTGATACTGGCCGCTTGCGTAGCCGTTCTGGGTGGTCGCCGAGACTGCCGAGGTCGTGTCTACCTGGCTGATGGTGGGCGTGCCGCTGGAGCCGAGCAGGTTCCAGTTGATGGCCAGATTGGCGGCCCCATCGGCCAGCCCGTTGAAGGTGAGTGGAATTCCAGCAATGTCTCCAGCCCCGTTTCCCACTGGGGTCGCGGCGACAGCCACTGGGGTCGTTTGAGTTACCGTGGTCAGATTGCCGTTGGCGTTGAAGCTTATGGATCCCGTCACCGGCGTCGACACCCCGGCGGTGAAGTCCGCTGCCGGCAGGGCGACCGAGTAGCTCCAGGTGTTGGTGGCCGTCTCAGTGTAGGTTACGGTGGCAATGTGTGGGGCTCCCAACGAATCATAGACCGTGATCTGAGCAGGAAATGCGGTGCCTATGGCCGAGGAGGAATCCAGGTTCGTTGTCATATTGAGGGTGGTGGTGGCCTGTGGTTGCTGCACCTGCCCCACCGGGATGTTGATGGCCGTCAGCGGCGCGTTGGTGTTTACCACCCCGTTCACGGCCGGATAGCCCATCACGCTCATGCCGTTGGTGGTGACCAGATTGCCGGTCTGAGTCAGCGAAAAGTCGCCGGCACGGCTGTATTCCTGGATGGCGCCTTTGTCGACCACGAAGAAACCGTTCCCGTTCAGCGCCACGTCGGTAGAAGTGCCGGTGGAGTTGATGGAGCCCTGCGTAAACGCGGTCTCGTTCGATGCGACCTTCACGCCCGCGCCCATCTGGATCGGGTTGCCCGCGCCGGTCGAACCGATCTGCTGGTAGAAGAGATCGGAAAAGTTGGTCGTCTGGGCCTTGAAGGCCGTGGTGTTCATGTTGGACAGATCGTTTGCAATCGTGTTCAGCGCCGTCGAATCGGCGTCGAGGCCGGAAAGCGGAATGTAGAAACTTGCCATTGTAGATCTCCTCTGGGGTGTCATCGAAGGTTGGCGCCGGCCTTGGCGGCCGGCTGGTGAACGAGCTTCATTGGGCCCTGGAGGGTCCGCCTGTGATCGACTTCGCGTGGGTCCGCCCATCCAGGGCATGGGCCACGCGATGCGCAGAGGGCCTGGCCTCGGGAATGCTGAGATTGCCGGGAGCGTGTTTGAACGCGGTAGTGCGGGCCGTGGCCGCGCCGGGTGCTGCGGACTGGGCTGCGGTCAACTTGCCTCCCTTGTGCGCCGCCGCATTTGCTTGCGCGTTTGCGCTGGTGGCGCTCTTGCCGGTCACATTGGCTGTTGTGCCGTTGGCCTGACCGGAGGCGGAACTGCCGGCTGAACTGGTGGGCGGGCTACCGAGATCCGTAGTCAGGGTCTGATTGATGTCGATCAGCTGCTCCAGGCTGTTTACATTCACCAACTGGTTGATGTACTCGTTGGGGTCGGTGTTCGCGGTCGGATCCTGGTTCTTCATCTCCGTCACCAGCAAGGTGAGAAAATCATTGGCCGAGATGGTGGCCGAAGAACTGTCTGAACTGCTCGTGCTGCTCGTTCCGCTCATCGCGGCCGCCGGGCTCGCCATGGGAGTTGCGCCCGCGCCCGTCAGCGCTTGCCCCGACGTCAAACGATGATTCAAAATTCCTGCCAATGCCGCCATGTTTCCCTGCTTTCTTTCTGCCTGGCCTTCAAACCGACAGGCATTCAGGCCATCACCGAGATATGTACGCCCCCCGGCCTTGCAGCCTGGCCGGTTCCATCCAGCCCACTTGGCTGAGCCGAAATCTCTGGAAGAACTGTTACCGTATTGGCCGGCGAACTCACCTGGGTATTCGATTGCGGTTCTGCATAGCCGTCCTGCCCTGAATTCTGCCCCGCTCCCGGATGCATTCCCTGACTCGCGCTCTGGTCCGTGCCAGCCTCAGCCGAACGGCTCTCGGGCGCGGCCAGCGTCAGCGACTCCACCGGCGTGTGCTGCTCGGCCAGGTACGCGTTCAATCCTGCCAGGTGGCCGCCAAGCGCCTGGGCCGCGTCCGCCGAACCGGGCACCAGAGCGGCATGAATACCGCCTCCGCTCCCATCCGCGCGAACACCGATCCACCCCAGAGCCGGGTCCTGAAATCCTGCCTCGGCGCGCTGGGCTCCGGCATGAATCCAGGTGGGCATCCCTGTAGTGGTCCCCGCATCGAGCGCGGCGAAGGTCTCGCGGCTGCCAGCTCCGGCTGCGGCGCCCGGCGCCGTTCCCGCCATGTTGCCTGAAGTGTTCCCTGCCCCAGGCGCGCCTGCCGGATCGCGCGACAGGGTGGACCCATCCAGTGCTGAGCTGCCGGCGTGCCCTCCCAGAAGATGATTCTCTTGCTGGGCCGCTTCCACCGGGCTGGCCAAATGAGCCAGCCGCATCATGGTCGGCCCTGTGCTCCGCGCGCTGCCGGCAACCTCTGGCTTCACCACCATCGGGGACATCGCCAAAGGCTGGCTGGACTGGGAGAGGCCGGGATCGGCATTCGTGGGCGAAGGACTAGGCGCCAGGTTCGACGCCGGAACCTCAACGGTTTTCACTTCCTGGGTTTGGTATTGTGCCTGGATCGCATTCTGCCCTTGAGGAATCGTCTGCGGCTGGTTCTCATCATGAGATTCTGTCCGGCCAGGCGCCGGAGACTCATCTCGGGCAGAAACAACTTCCCCTTCGCCGGAGGGTGCGCTGGTCACACCCCGATTCAACAAATCCCCGGTCGCAGAAGCGTTGTGCGAGGCATTCGCAACCGCTGGACCTTGGTCTGCGGCATGGCCTCCCGCAGGGCTTGTCAGGCCTGCTGCCGATCCAGGACTGCCGGCATTCGATGGGCTCCGTTGCAAGGGGTCCCGGATGGCGCTCTCCGGCAATCCAGTGGTGAGATTGGATGCTGAAGTCTGTTTCTGAGATTCAGCGGTGTTTGCCTGCGGATGTGCGAAGCCGGATGCAGGCATGACCAATGAGACAATCTCCGGAAGCGTAGAAGCCGGCGTAACAACGGCTTCAGCGGAGGCTGGTTGAAGTTTTGCGCTCTTGCGGCTCTCGGCCGCGCGCGTATCGGTGGACGGTTCTGCCGGATTGGCGTTTTCCGTATGCTTCCCTGCCGGAGGATCGGCCGCGGCTTTCCGGGCCACTCCCGCTGCGTCTCTTGATACAGCAATCCCGGCACGAGAGCCAGCGAGCGTCACGCTTGTGCCGCCGGCCGCCGTTCCGTCGCTCTGTTCCTCAAGCTTTGTCAGAGGCAGGATGGCGGTGTTCCTCTGCGGGGCTGCCGCGCCAACAGGCATCGGGCTTACCCCGGAGGCTCTTCCTGCCGCCCCTGCCGGGAAAGCTTCCCCAATCGTGTCCTTAATATGTGTTTCGGTCCCTTCCTCGCTGAGTCCATCCAGGCCCGCGCCCAGAGAAGCCAGCAACGACTGCCAACTGGAGCGGAAGCTCTGCGCGCCCGGCACGGAAGACGGAGATAGACTGGAAGCAGGCGCGCCGGCCCACCCTGCGCTCGGCGCCTTGCCCGGCGTCTTGGTCAGAACCTGACTCTGGCCCGGCTCCGGATGCCCTCCCGTTCCGATCTCGATAAGTGTGGCAACGGTCATGGCCTGGGTAAAAGCAGATGCCGTGCCAAAGGGTGTGGGCGCAGGTTAAAGCATTGTCAGGAATGGGATCGTCGATACCGTTTCGGGAAGGCCGTGCAACCAGCATCAAAATCTCACTCAAGTTTTCTTCGTAATGCGCTCGTTTCGCGCGCTGACCGGTACCGGGGTGGCAGACTGGTCCGGTTCCTCTTTGGTCTCTGCCCGATGCAATCGGAAGCGGTACCAGTCGTCGAGTGCCTGCTGGCCGTGCCGTCCGGCCTCGATGGCGTCCTGTGCCTCCGTCTCCCGGATTAACGTCTCGGCCTGCCGGCGTTCGACCCTTTTCCCCAGGAATTCCTGCCGCAGCGTAGCCACGTCCAACTCCACAGCCACGATCCTGGGAGCCAGCACTGCGGCGTGCCGCGTGGCCGCGCGCGTCTCCTCAAGGCCGGCCAGCCGGTCCGGCAACTCCCCGGAGCGGGCGCTGGCCTCGACCAACCTCCGGCCCCGGCGATCCCGTTCGGCGGTAGCCGCCAACGCGCGTTCCAGGCGCTTCAGCTCTCCTATTGCGGACTCCAGCGCCAGCCAGCGCTGTTCTTCTTCGAGACTTCGGATATGCAGCAGGCGGCGCAGTGCGCGCGAGACGGCCATGGGCTCACAGCTCCTCGGCCAAGCTGGAGAGGCGGCGCACGCAGTCGGCAAAACGGACTTGCTCGTGCGCCTCCTGGGTCATGAAGGCGCGCATCGCTTCCCGGGCGCGCAGGGCTCGGTCGAGATCCGGATCGGAGCCCGGTTTGTAGGCCCCGATGCGCACCAGATCTTCGGAGCGGGCGTAGACGGCCATCAACCGGCGCAAGAGCGCGGCATGCTCGCGATGCTGGGGTTCAGTCACGACCGGCATAAGCCGGCTGATCGAGTCCAGCACCTCGATGGGCGGATACCAGCCCTCGGCCGCCAGGGCGCGGGAGAGAACCACATGGCCGTCCAGCAGCGACCGCACAGCGTCCACCAGCGGGTCCTGCTGGTCGTCGCCCTCCATCAGCACGGTGTAAAAGGCGGTGATCGAACCCACGCGGAACTGCCCGGCTCGCTCCGCCAGGCGGGCCAGCCGGGAGAATACCGATGGCGTATATCCCTTGGCCGTGGGCGGCTCCCCGGCCGCCAGGCCAATCTCACGGGCGGCCATGGCGAAGCGCGTTAGCGAATCCAGCACCAGAAGCACGTTTTTCCCTTGGGCGGCGAAGAACTCGGCCACCGTGGTGGCGGCCAACGCCGCCCTCATGCGCATCAGCGGCGACTGGTCAGAGGTCGAAACCACCACCACGGACCGCGCCCGACCCTCATCGCCGAGCGAGTCCTCCAGAAACTCTCCCACTTCGCGGCCGCGCTCACCCACCAGCCCCACCACCGTCACATCGGCCTCGGTGTTGCGGGTCATCATGCCAATCAGCGTGCTCTTGCCCACCCCCGATCCGCCAAAGATGCCCACCCGCTGGCCCCGGCCCACCGTCAAGAGGCCATCAATAGCGCGAATGCCGGTGCCCAGCGGAGTGCGAATAGCCACGCGCTCCAGGGCCGGGCGCACCGCCCCATCCAGAGACATGGCTGCGGCAACCTCGGGATACCGGCCTCCATCGATCGGCCTTCCCAGCGCATTCAGCACCCTGCCCATCAGAGCCGGACCTACCTCGATCTCCGGACTCACGCCCAGGGCCGACACTGGATCGCCGAAGCGAATGCCCTCCGTGCTCTCTACCGGCATCGACAGCACATTGGAGCCGCGAAATCCGATTACCTCGGCCAGATGCGGACGGCCGAACTGGTCCTGGATCTCGCAGCACTCGCCCACTGAGGCCAGCGGACCCGCCGACTCGATGGTCTGGCCCACCGACTCCAGGACCTGCCCGCGCCAGCGCCAGGGCTGACCACGCTCCAGACGTTCGAAGTAGCGGGCTAGAAACGGTGTCACAAGCGGGTCTCCCGGACGGAGATCGCCGCCTCGTCTGGCGGAGCGGCAGCTTGGGCGCCTCGCCCACCGGCACGGTCGAAGAAGCCGCGCTCGATCTCTCCCAGTTGCGCGCGAATTCCCAGGTCCACCGTGCCCAGCTCGGTCTCGATGATGCAGTCGCCCAGCCGCATCTCCTGCCCGGAAACCACTGCGGGCTTCAAGGCCAGGTTCGGCAGCAGGGCCATGGCTTCGGTCCACAGCTCCAGTTCCGCCGCGGGCACCCGCAGCCGCACCTGGGTCGACCCGGAGAGTTGCCCCAGAGCCACGCGCACAGCTCCGGTCAGCAGCAGCGGGTCCATCTGCGCCTCGCGGCGCAGTATGCGCGCAGAGACCGCCAGCGCCAGTTCCACGACCTCATGCTCGACCGCGCGCAGATACCGGTCGCGCTCCTGTGCGAAGCTTTCGATCAACTCAGCGGCCTGCCGCATGCGCCGCTCTTCGGCAGCCGCCTGGACAGCAACCTGGCCATCGCGTTCGGCCTGGCGGCCCTCCAGCCGCCCTCTTTCGCGGCCACCTGCGAAGGACCGGAGCGCTTCTTCTGACAGCTGCTGGTCAAGCTCGGCGCGCTGCCCAGCCTCGGCTGCCCCGCCGGCGCGAACGCGCTTTTCCTCTCGCCCTTTGTCTGAGGTCTCCCCCGGCTCCGCCTCGGCCCAGCCACCCCAGGCGGGCCAGGAAGGCTCATCGGGGCGGGCCGGATACTCGAAGATTTCGATGCGTCCGGGCCCGCGAGTTCGATTTGCCGATTCCATCGCCTGCACGGATTCCCTCTCTCGCCCCTCAGTTGTCAGTGGTCAGTGCTCGGCGAACAGCAATGAAGCAAGTAACGATCACTGACCGCCGATAACCAAGAAACCAACAACTAACCACAGATAACTGTCCACTGACCACTGTTTACGCCAGCATCTCGTCGCCGGTCTCCAACTTGAGAATCACCTTTCCTTCGGCCTCCAGCCGCCGGGCCAGGTTGAGGATCTCCTGCTGCGCCTGCGCCACTTCGCGCGAGCGCACCGGACCCAGCACTTCCATGTCCTCTTTCAGCATCTCCACGGCCCGCGAGCTCATCGACTTGAATATCTGGGCGCGCAACTCTTCGTTGGCGCCGCGTAGCGCCAGCGCCAACTGGCGTTTGTCCAACCCGGAGACGATCTCGCGAATGGTGGCCGGCGGCACCGTGACCAGGTCTTCGAAGGTGAACATCAGGTTGCGGATGCTCAACGCCAGCTCCGGCTGGCCGTCCTCAATGGTTTCCAGAATCTTCTTCGACTCCTCGGCGTTGAGCCGGTTGAGCAGGTCGGCCACCGCCTTGAAACCTGAATAGCTCTTGCGCGCCGTGTCGCCCACGCTCTCCAGGCGACGATGCAGGATGTGGGCCACCTTCTGCGCCATCTCCGGAGAAAACTGCCGCATCTCGGCCAACCTCTGGATGGAGACTACCTTGTGCTCCTCGCTCAAGTTGTCCAGCACCATCGATGCCCGCCGCGGGTCCAGATGCGCCAGGACCAGAGCGATGGTCTGCGGATGCTCGGAGTCCAGCAGCTTGCCCAGCTGCTGGGGGTCGGTGCGCTGCAGTTTGGCCAGATTGCCCTGGGCAGCTTCCTGGGAACGGCGCACCAGCATCAGCAGGTCGTCGGCGCGTGTCTTGCCGAAGGTCTCGACCAGCAGACGGCTGGCGTAGTCCAGCCCGCCGTGGATCATGAAGTTCTGCGTCTCCAGAACTTCCCAAAATTCCTCCAGAACCTCGGCCGAGAGCTCCGGCGTGATGCCGCGCAGATCGGCCAGCTCCTCGGTGAGCCGCTGCACGTCGGCTTCGGGCAGGGCGCGCAGAATCTCCTTGGCCAGCCCCTCTCCCACGGCGACAAGAAGGACGGCCGCTTTGCGCAACCCGGGTATATTCGCCGACTGGCGGCGTCGTGCTGTCCCGCTCTCGTATCCCTGCTCGGCCAAGGCCCGGTCCTTTCCCTCAATGCGCTCTTCCTCTACCGTTCGGATTCCGCTTGCCCTTGTTATCCCTGACTCCGCTTACCCCTTCCGGTCCCCAACGGTGTTGCCTAACTGCGTCTTGCTATACCCTCGCCCGGCCTCGCCTGTCCCGGGATCAATCCGAGTGAATCCAGCTCTGCAACAGGCGTGAACTCTGTTCCGGCTCACGCTTGAGGTGCCCCGTAACCTGTTCAAAGATCTGCTGCGTCCGGACCCGTTCCGGATCAACCTCGACCGGCTCGGCGGGTCGCAAGGCGGGCTGTGCCGCCACCCCTCCGGGCAACTCCCTGGCCGTCCCCTTGCTTGCTGTTCTGAAAGCGGGCGCGGACGCGGCGTGACGCAGGGCGGGACGCACGCCGAAGGCCAGCACCACCAGGACTCCGGCCAGAAGCGCAATGTATTTGACCAGCACCGGCGAGCTTTCCACAATGGCCATCGACTGGCCGAGCAACGGGACCGGCGGCTGGGAGCGGTTCTCATCAAAGGCCATATCTTCGACCGTGAGCATGTCTCCGCGCGCCGCGTCGAAGCCCACCGACGCCTGAGCCAGCGCGGTCAGGTTGCGCAGTTCGTCGGCCGAGCGAGGCTGCCAGACCGCCGCCTTTCCCTTGGCCGCAAGCTGCGCCAGCCGGTCGTTTACCACAATGGCCGCCGTCATTCGCCGTACCCGGCCCGGATTCTCAATGACGTGGCGCACTGTCTTCGAGGCTCCGTAGGTCCCGGACTCGGTCTTCGCGGATTGGGGTGGCGCGGTCTGTTGCGGGTAGACGGGCAGCGCCTGCGCGTTGGGCGCGTTGGACGCGGTGCCGGGAACCCCGGCAGCCACCGGCTGGCCACCGGCCGTTTGCTCGGTGCGCTGCATCGAAAGGGTCACCGTCTGGTCCGGATCGTAGCTCTCCTCGGTCTCCTCGGTGGCCACCGGGTCGTAGTCCAGGGTCACGGAAGCGCGCACATTGCCCGCCCCTGTCACCGGCTCCAGGGTGGCGATCAGCTTATCCTCCAGGAGCTGCTCGGCCGACAGGCGCATGGCGTCTGCCGTCTTCGGCCCCAGCGGCAGGTGGCCGGCCGCATCCACAAGCACCACCCGTTCGGGCGCCAGGCCGTCGACGGCCGACGCCACCAGGTTGCGAATCGCCTCCGGCTCCCCATCGGCCAGTGAACGGTGGCGCAGCTTGATCACCACCGAGGCCTTGGCCGGGCGCTCAGCCTCGCGAAAGAGCGAGTCGTGCGGCAGCACCAGGTGAACCCGCGCCGACTCGATGTCGGACAACGAACCCACAGTGTGCTCCAGTTCTCCCTCCAAAGCCCGCTGGTAGTTGACCTGCTCGTCGAACTCCGATCCCACCCAGTTGGGCTTGTCGAATATCTCAAAACCCAGCCGTCCGCTCTTCACGCCTCCCTTGGCGGCGGTCACCAGGCGGGCCTTGTCCAACTGCGCGGCCGGAACCCGGATGCCGGCCCCGTTTTCGGCCACTTGAAAGGGAATCTGCGCCTGGGTGAGAATCTGGCCGGTCTGGCGCGTGTCTTCCGGATCCAGGCCCGCATACAGGGTGCGCCAGTCGGGGCCGAGTGCGTACCAGAGCAGACCGCTGACGAGAACTCCCAGCAGGACTGTGGCCGCCAGCGCCCAGCCCCGCTGGGCGGGCTGCATCGCTGCCCAGCGAATCCGCCCCCGCCCCCACAGCCCGGCCAGCCGGTCCGTCAACTGAGGTTGTCCGGGCGTGGCAGGCGTGCTCTTTTCCAACTGTGTTCCGGTGGCCATGATTTCCGCTCTCAGTGGTCAGTGACCAGTCCCTTGCCTCATCGCCAATTACTGACCACGGACAACTGACCACTGACAACTGCTTTCAAAACTGCATGCCAATCACCTGCTGGTAAGCCTGGACCGCCTTGTTGCGCACGGCCAGCGCCAGTTCGAAGGCCATGCTCGCCTTCTGGGTGGCGATCATCGCCTGGTGCACGTCCACGCCGGAGCCGGTCATCAGCCCGGCCACGGCGGCATGGGCCTGGGCCTCCAACTGATTCACCTGCCCGACCGCATCGGTTAACAGATCGGAGAACGGGGTGGGCGCGGCGGCTGCCGAGGCCCCCGCGGAAGTCTTGGCCAGCGGCGCGCCGGAGCCGGCCAGACCCGGCAACGCGGCAGCCGCGGCAGTGATGGGATTCATCGCAGTTTGCATCGGTCCTCCCTGCGCTTTCCAGCTCCTCGTGCCGTCTTCCGCCAGGGCCGTCAGGCCGCTGCCGGTGGCTACGACTTGGCGATCTCCAATGCCGAGATGATCATGCCCTTCTCAGCCTGCACCGCGGAGCTATTCAGACCATATGCACGTGTCGCCCCCATGAGGTCCACCATCTCTGTGAGGGGATTAATGTCCGGGTACGAGACATACCCGTCGGGCCCGGCATCGGGATGCCCCGGATCATATCGTTTGAGCGGAGCCGAAGGGTCCTCGACCACAGCGGCGATATGCACGCCCGGCGCCACCGGCCCGGAGCCGGCCGCATTCAGCGCGGAAAGAGCCAATGAGCTCGCGGTTCCCGAAGCCGCGCTCCCCGTAGCCGTGGATAGAGAATCGAGAAACCCGGGATCGCCCGAATTGGCGGCAAAGATCACGTGCTGCCGGTGATAGGCTCCGCCCGTGGCCGTGCGCGTGGTTTCAGCGTTGGCCATGTTGGCCGCCACCACCTCGGCGCGCATCCGTTCGGCCTGCATGGCCCCGCCCGAGGTTTCCATCAATCCAAAGAGATTCATCTTGCCGACTCCTTTCAACAATAGCTTTCTGCATCTAGCTACTGGCTATTGGCACTCCACCGAATCACGCCGTTGAACTTTGCTGATTCAACGAAGGCGCTCTTCTGCAACCTTGTCCTGCCCGGCCGTTCTGCTAGAAGCTAGAAGCTGCTTCTTGCTACTTGCTGTCGGCGTGGATGGCGTCCATCACCCGCTGATACTCCTGCCGGAGCAATGCCACGCCAGTCTTGAACTCCAGTTGCGCCTCGGCCAGATTCAGGCCCTCGCGGTCCAGGGAGACGTTGTTGCCGTCGGGGCGCGCGATCAGCCCATCCGCGAAATTGACACGCACCTGCCGGGGCGCGCGTCCGCGGTCCACGCCGTCCATGGCCTCCCGCATCTCCGCCTCGAAGTCCATCCCCACAGCCCGGTAGCCGGGGGTGTCGATGTTGGCCATGTTGGCCGCGGTCAGCTTGGCTTGGCTGGTGGCCAAGTCCAGGTAACGGGCCAGCTGGTCGCTCAGACGCGTTTCGATCTCCATGCTCATCGCAACGTCCCTTCTTGGGGCCGCTCAGTTGACCGAGAATCCAAAGTCGATCTCCCTCGTGGTGAGGACGGTCTCATCGCCGGCCAGAATGGCGGCCCGCTCCAAGACGTGTTCGAGTTCGCGGACGTTGCCCGGCCAGTCGTGGACGGCGAGTTTGGCCATTGCTCTCGGGTCGACGCGCTTTACCGGCGCCTCGCGGCCCATCCGCTGCATGATGTGGTCCACCAGCAGAGGCAGGTCCTGGGCGTGCTCGGCCAGCGATGGAGTGCGGATGAGAAAGACGGCCAGCCGGTAGTAGAGGTCGGCGCGGAAACCGCCCGACTGGGTCAGCTGGGCCAGCGCCTGATGGGTGGCGGCCACGATGCGCACGTCCACCTTCACGGTCTCGTTGTCGCCCACCCGTTGCAGCTCGCCGCACTCCACAAAGCGGAGCAGCTTGGTTTGCAGGGCCAGCGGCATCTCACCGATCTCATCCAGAAGCAGCGTGCCTCCGTCGGCGGCTTCGATGCGTCCGATGCGCCCCTGCACCGCGCCGGTAAAAGCGCCGCGGGTGTGGCCGAACAGCTCGGCTTCCAGCAACGCCTCCGGAATGGCCGCGCAGTTGATGGCGACAAACGGTTTGCGGCTTCGGGGCGACAGCCGGTGCAGGGCCTCGGCCACCAGCTCCTTGCCCGAGCCGGTGGGTCCTTCGATCAATACGGGAGTCGAGCGCGGAGCCACCAGGCGGATGCGGCGGCTGACCTCGAGCATGCAGGCGGCGTTGCCGATCATCTCCGGGAGACGCTCGATGGACGCCGGCTCGTCACCGGGTCGCGGCAGTTCCAGCAGGATGGGTACCGCCGGGGAAGAGTTGCGCTGCGCGGGCTTCGAGCTGGCCACGCCATCCCGCGGCGAGTAAGGCGCCTGGGCTGCGCCAGGATGAGCCAGGACCGGCCAGGGTTTCGTGTGCATCCGGGCTGGCGCCGGGTTCGATTTGTTGAGCGCGGGCGCCGTGTTCCACGCCACCGTATCGGTGTCCTGGCTGCAGCGCAGCGCGTAGAGCAGCTCCTGGCGATAGGGCCCGCGCGGGCTCTCCTGCGCAGAGGAGCCGCCTGCGGTCACCAGATCCACTTGGGGAAAGCAGCCGCGGAAGTCCTTGATAAACTCGGCCAGGTTGAGATCGGGCAACCATGAGTCGACGATGATGGCCTCAGGGAGTGCGGCTTCGGTTTCGGCCCAGGCCTGGGCGCCGCCTTCGGCCTCGCGCACCTGCCAGCGCAGGCCGGTGAGAATCTCGGAGAGCCGCTGGCGGAAGTTGCCGTCGGCGCTGGCCACCAGGGCCGTGCGTGAACGAATGCGGGCGGATGAAGGAAGAACGGGAACCGGAACAGGCTGCATGTGATTCTCCAAAGTCGAACGGGTTAAAGAATGTCCAAGGGGCAGCGCTCTTTCTAGTGCACTTCCATCACCGGGCCGGCCGCAGCCGGCAATATTGCGGGCAGGACGAGGACCGGGAGCGCCAGATCGGCCTCCGATGGCACCACGTAGCCATGCCCGCGCACCGTCCGGATTATTTGTCCCGGGGGCGGGTCCTTGAGCTTGCGGCGCAGGTAGTTGATGTAGACATCCACGATGTTGGTGGTTTGCGTCGGCTCCAGATTCCAGACCGAGTCCAGCAGCTCCACCCGCGAGACGCACTGGCCGCGGTTGAGCATCAGGTGCTCCAGCAGGGCAAACTCCTTGTTGGTGAGCAAGATCGACTGGCCGGCGCGGCGGGCCGTGTGATCCAGCCGGTCCAGTTCCAGGTCGCCGGCCCTCAACAGCAGCCGCGTCTCCCGCTTGCGCCGCCACAGGGCCCGGCAACGGGCACGCAACTCGTGCAGGCTGAAGGGCTTGATCATCAGATCGTCGGCGCCGCGGTCCAGGCAGCGGACGCGCGTGTCCACCTCCTGCCGCGCGGTCAGCACCAGCACCGGCAGGTCGGCGTCTATGGCCCGAACCTCCTCCAGCACCTGTTCGCCGTCCTTGATCGGCATATTGAGATCGAGGATGGTCAGATCCGGCATATCCTGGCGAAATGCCTCCACAGCGGCCGCTCCATCGCAGGCCACGCGTACGCGATGCCCGTCGGCTTCCAGTCCGCGGCTCAAAAACAATCCCAGCGCCTTGTCGTCTTCGGCGATCAATAACCTCATGGCAGCCTTTCTCTTGGACGGCGTCCTCAACCCGCAACGTCAGCCCGCTCTAGGAAAGGGCACGGCATTCGCCGCGCCGCATCCCAGCCGGCTTAGTTTGCGCTAAGGAACGGCTCCCATAACCATCCCGCGCGGGGGTGAAGAACTCAAGATTGGAAAGAAGAAAGGACGAGGGAGGATTCCAGTATCGGCACAGGCTGGGGGTGATGTCCCAAAACGGCGGATGCTGCACGTCGCTCTATTGACCCCGGTTTGCCGCTCCTGCTTAAGCCCGGGCAGCCCCCGGAGCCTCGCCCAGGAGAGTCTCTGCCTCAATAGGCTGCAGAAAAACTCCAGCTCTGGTTGCGCCTATCGCTTTGCAGCCGTCTCCTGAACGCTGAGCGATACGCGGCCATGGCCACCGGAAACAGCTCCTTCGCGTTGGGCGCGGCCAGTACTGCCAGCTTCTTTGCCCCGCTCACGGCAGGCAACTTCGCGCCGCCCGCATTCTGCGCTTGCGGGGCGCTGTCGACGGCTTCCAGGTACTTTTTCAGAGAGATCATTTGTCCTCGGAGGAACGCTCTCCGCGCCGGGATCGAGCGCGGACAGACTACCTCCGGCATATCGGCAATTTCCCGCCTTCTCTTGAGCCTGGACTCCCCCCGGCAATGCCCCAAATGCAACTATTCCGGGAAACAATAGGGTATTCAGAAGCCAGTTTGCCGGGTGAGAGGGGCTGAAGCTCTTCCCACGAATTTCAGTTCGCGCCCTGTTCCCGAAAGAACAAGCAAAAAAATGTTGCAATTCGCTTTTTATTCGCTATAATGCCCGCATGGCTGTTACAAGAAGGCAAAAAGAGGTTCTTGATTTTCTCGAGTCGTTTGTGGCCCGCAACGGCTACTCCCCGTCATTTGAGGAGATTGCGCGCGGCATGGGGCTGAGGAGCCTGGCCACCGTGCACAAGCACATTACCAACCTGGAAAAGAAGGGTCTGTTGGACCGCGTGCATAACCGCAGCCGCTCCATCGACGTTCTGCCGCCGGGCACGCGCACCCGCACCAGCGACAGGCTGCCGCTGGCCGGGCGAATCGCAGCCGGATTTCCGGTCGAGGCCACGGAGACGCCGGAGAGCATCTCCCTGCACGACGTGGTGGGCAACCGCGACGTCTTTGCCCTCGAGGTGCGCGGCGACTCGATGCGCGACGAGCACATCATCAGCGGCGATTACGTGCTGGTGGAGCGCACGCGGACGGCTCGCCAGGGCGAGATCGTGGTGGCCCTGGTGCATGGCTCGGAGACCACGTTGAAGCGCTTTTATCCGGAGGGAAGCGTAGTGCGGCTGCAGCCGGCCAACCTGGAGATGGAGCCCATCTACGTTCCCGCAGCGCAGGTGGCCATTCAGGGCCGCGTGCTGGGCGTGCTTCGCAAGTACCGGTAGACGTTCCTCAGTCGCCGGAGACGGTGAAGGCCCGGCGCGCCCGCCGGGCCTTTTCATTGCCAATCCGCAGCTTCGGTTGAGTTCCGTTACGCCAGCAGGCGCTGGACCTTTTCTTCAATCACGTCCTGGGGCACATAGCCCACGACCTGGTCGGCCACCTTGCCGCCCTTGAAAAACAACAGTGAGGGAATGCCGCGAATGCCGTAGCGCGACGGGCTTGCGCCGTTCTGATCCACATTCACCTTGACCACCTTGAGTTGGCCTGCGAACTTAGCTGCCACCGCATCCACGATTGGCGTGATGGCCTTGCACGGACCGCACCAAACGGCCCAGAAATCCACCAGAACCGGCTGCTCGCTCTTGAGCACTTCCTGATCGAACGTCACATCGCTTACTTCCAGGACTCCCAAACCAGCCATGATCCTCCTTGCGGCTACTGCACTTTTTTCAGTTTACCGTCTACTGCGCTTTCATGAGATGCGCCGCGCGGGGCAAAAGTCGCAAACCGTGCCTGAACCGTAACGGCAGATGGGTGCGCGATGGGCTCACCAATCCGGCCTTCAGCCTCTGAGACGCTGGCCTTATTGCGCTCTCGACGCGCCACGGGAGTAAATAAAAGCGCCCGGATCCTGAACAGGATCACGGGCGCTAGAGCAGCCCTCCCCCAGAACTGCCCACGCCCGGTAATGTATGTGTTCCTCGTGTGAATTGCAAGAAATCTTAGGTAATGCTAAACCAAAAACCAACAGGTGATTAGCACCCACAAACGGGTTATTAGCCAGAAAGTTAACAGCGACCCGGAAGAGATTGCACCTGGTCAACGGCTGCATCGCATGGAGTGCGAGACGTCTCAACATCTTCAAATGGAGCGGGGTTCAAGCAACTGCTTTGCCCCGGCGGGCAGAAACCGGCAGATCACCAGTTCCGGCTCCAGAATGCCCGCCAGCGCGTTGCGGATGGCCCCCATCGCCTCCGGCAGGCTTTCCTCGCTGCCCACCACCACAAGCACGGATGGACCGGCGCCGCTCAGCGCCGCTCCCAGAATGCCGTGCCCTCCCGCCAGCGGCAGCAGAGGCGGAAGCAACGGGCAGATCGGGGCGCGGTAGGGCTGGTGAATGCGGTCCTTCATAGCTACGCGGAGCAGGTCGGTCCGTCCCAGGGCAAAGGCCAGCCCCAGCAGTGCTACGGACTGTATGTTGGCCACCACGTCGGCGCTGGAGTAACTGCCGGGAAGCACGGCGCGGGCCTTGCTGGTGGACAAGGGTTCGGTGGGAAGAACGACGATGGCCCTCCATTCGGCCGGAGCCGCCAGGCGGGCCACATGCACGGTCCTGCCTTCGCAGGCTGCGGCGGCAAACCCGCCCAGCCAGCAGGCCGCGGCGTTGTCCGGGTGGCCTTCCAGCGCACAAGCCTCTTCAAGAATGCGCTCGGAACTCCAGTCAAGCCGGCCAAAGTGCGCGGCAAGCACGATGCCTGCCAGCCGTCCGGCTGCCGACGATCCGCAGCCCATCCCCAGCGGTATGCCGTTGGCCATGCGAATTGCCAGGGGCACAACCGCCCTGTCGTTGCTCTCCAGCAAACCCTGATAGGTCTCCAGGATGAGATTGTTCTCTAGCCTTGAACAGCGCTCCCGGTCGCGTCCCGCAGCGGCAATCGAGAACTCCGCGGCCGCTTCGGCCTCGATCTCAAGATAAAGGTCCAGGGCCACGGCAAAGGCATCGAAACCCGGGCCGAGATTGGCTGAGGTGGCGGGCAGCCGCAGATGGAAACTTTCTGAACTTGCAACTGAAGCGTCGTTCATCCCACACTGTCTTTCATCGCGGCCAGCACCGCGGCTGGCGTGGCCTCGACCACCTGAGCGTTGCGCCGCAAACCCTCGATCTCCGACTCCCGGCCAACTCTCTCCTCATCCGTCAGCAGCGTTCCCCGATGGAAGTCGATGGTGTAATCCGCGTCCTTGAGGGCGTGGCCGGTGAGCATCAGAACCACTGTCTCCCCGGGCTCGATCGCACCCTGCGCGCGCAACTTCTTCAATCCTGCAAGGGTGACGGCGGATGCCGGCTCGCAGCCCAGACCCTCAGCGCCCACTTCGGCCTTGGCGATGGCGATCTCAGCCTCGGTCACATCCAGGCACCAGCCGCCGGTCTCCTGGATGACTCGCGCGGCTTTGCGCCACGAAGCCGGATTGCCGATGCGAATGGCGGTGGCCCGCGTGTGCGCCTCTACCGGCTCCAGCGCGGCCCCGTGGCTGGTTTCAAAGGAGCGCACCAGAGGATTGGCTCCCGCCGCCTGAATCACGGAGATGCGCGGCAGCCGCGCCACCAGCCCCAATTCGTGCATCTCGCGGAAGCCCTTGCCCAGCGCCGAGCTGTTGCCCAGGTTGCCCCCCGGCACGATCAGGTGGTCGGGAACATTCCAGTCGAAGGTCTCTGCAATCTCGAGGGCCGGCGTCTTTTGCCCCTCCAGCCGGTAGGGGTTGACCGAGTTGAGCAGATAGATGGGCGCTTCGTTCACAATCTGCGTCAGCAAGCGCAGGCAGCCGTCAAAATCGGCCTTCAACTGGCAGGTGACGGCCCCGTAGTCCATGGCCTGTGACAGCTTGCCCCAGGCGATCTTCCCCTCGGGAATCACCACCAGGCTGCGCAGTCCGGCGCGGGCGGCATAGGCGGCCATGGCGGCGGACGTATTGCCTGTGGACGCGCAGGCCACCCACTCGAAGCCGCGCTCCTTGGCCACGCTCATCGCAGCGGTCATGCCCGTGTCTTTGAAGGAACCTGTCGGGTTCATTCCCTGGTGCTTGGCGAAGAGCTGGTCGATTCCCAGGGCCTTGGAGGCGCGGGGCAGATGGTAGAGGGGCGTGTTGCCCTCGCGCAAAGTCACGATGTTGTCAAAGCTGTCCAGAATCGGCAGCAGCTCGCGGAATCGCCAGACGCCGGAGTGGTCCAGCTCCTCTGACGAGCAGCGCCGTTCCCGCCACAACCACTTGAGCGCGCCGGGGTTGGGCCGGTCAGGCCCTTTGCGCTGGCTCCAGCCGGGATACTCTACTTCAAAAAGGTCGCCGCACTGGGTGCAGCGGAAGTCCGGCTTCGCTTCCGCGCCCGTGACCCGCGCCCCGCATCCGAAACAACGTAATTGGTGCAAACTGTCGTTCATGCCTGGTGTTAGCCTACCAGCGTACGGCGATTTTTGCCTTACCTGATTGAAACATGTCGAATCCATGGCTCGATATACCCCTCGCCGACTACGAGGGGCACATGACGTCGGCCGAAGTTCAGCAGTTGGGGGCTTTGTCGGATCTGTTCGCGGAGGCTATCGCATTCCGTCATCCTGCTTCCATCGCCGTCCTTGGAGTCGCGGGCGGAAATGGACTGGAGCGCATCGACAGCAAGATGACCGCGCGCGTGGTGGGACTGGATGTCAACCCGCTGTATCTGGATGCCGTCCGCCGGCGTTACTCCCATGTAACTGGACTGGAGCTTCATTGCATCGATCTGGCTGAACAAGTTATAGAACTGCAGCCCGTGCATCTGGTCCATGCGGCCCTGGTATTCGAGCACGCGGGCGTTGCTCGCTGTCTGGACAACGCAATCTCTCTGGTCGCGGACGGCGGCGCTCTCTCGATCGTGCTGCAACTTCCAGCTAAAGCCGGGCAAGATATTGGCAGGAGCGGGTTCGCTTCGATTCACGGGTTTGCTTCCCACTTCTCCCTGATCGACCCCATGTGGCTCCGGAAAACGCTTGAAGAACGCACATTCCGGCTCATATACGAGGCCCGACGCTCACTTCCGGCGGGCAAGGAATTCTGGATGGGAATATTTGTTCGCGAGTAACCCGGCCCGAAGGCCGCTTGTCCCATGCAAATCCAGCGGAGTGGCAACAGCTGCTTGAGCGAATCGGGAACGCCTAATTTGCGGCAATCACAAGCAGAGTTGCGTCATCCCGGAATTGGGCGCCGCAAAAGGCGGTGACCTGCGCCAGCAGCCGGCTATTCAACTCGCTTGCGGAGAGCGCGCTATTGGCTTTCGCAAAGCTTGCGATTCTCGTTTCATCGAATTCCTGATCGTTTGCATCCGACGCTTCCGTGATGCCGTCGGTGAACAGGAGCAAGCGGTCCCCTGCCTTTAACTCTATTTTCGAGTCCTCGTATGTCCAGGCCGGGAAAACGCCCAGCACCGCGCCGCCTTGCTCAAGCGTCCGGACGGAACCTCCCGATGCCAGGATGGGGTAAAGATGCCCGGCGTTGCAGTACTGAAAGGTGCGCGCATCGCCATCGAGGATTCCATAAAGAAAGGTCACGAACTTCCCTCTCGCAATGTTCTCGCACAAAAGCCGATTGACTTTGCCGCAAACCTGGGCCGGGCTCTCCGAGCTGCTGGCAAAGGCGCGTACCGCGGCCTGCACATTGGCCATTAGCAGCGCGGCCGATACTCCTTTCCCGACTACGTCGGCGATGCAGATTCCAAGTCTGTGGTCGCCAAGGCTGAGCACATCGTAGTAATCCCCGCTCACACTCCTCGCTGGTTGCCATGCTCCAGCCACCTCGAATCCGGAAAGCTGAGGTATGTTCTTTGGCAACAGCGACTGCTGTATCTCCCGGGCACGCTCCAATTCCTGCTCTTGCATTTCAAGCTGCGCCGTGCCGCGGTCAACTGATTGCTGAAGCTCGACGTTGCGCCTCACAAGCCGCTCTTTCGTAGTGTGGTACAGAAAGGAGAGAAAACCGAAGACGAAGGTGACCAGGAATGGAAACCTCCATCCCGTTCGCATGAGATGAGAAAGCGTCTCCGGAACCGGTGGAGCGATCAACCACACAACTACGGCCGTAATGAGGTAAACAGGGACCGTCAGTGCAAGCAAGACAAGCAGAAAAATCAGCCAGTTGTAAGGAAATGGCCTATCCGAATAAAGGAACTCCAACCGGTATATCGCGGGGTTGAGGAGATTCCCAATGCAGAGAGAATAGGTCAGAATCGTGGCGAAATTGATTGGCTGTCCGCTGGCCCAGAAAATGGCGCCGATGACCGCGGAGATGACGATGTAAAGGACCTGTTGCCTGAAGAATCGAACCAGAGATGGGACGTTCACATTTACACCACCACAGTGCCTGAATCACTGTTGAGCTACCAATTATTCTATAGCTGCAAGTTAGAACCCCACCATCACCGGCTCCATCTCAAGCTGAATACCGAAGCGGGCTTCTACAGCGGCGGAGATTTGGTTGGCGAGAGTGAGGATCTCTGCCGCGCTTGCCCCGCCGCGGTTGATGAGCGCCAGCGTGTGCCGCGAGGAGATGCATGCCGCGCCCAGCGAAAAGCCTTTCGCAAAACCCGACTGCTCAATAAGCCACGCGGCGGGCACCTTGACCCGGCCCATATTCTCAGGCCCCGCTCCTGCGGGAAAGCGCGGCGGCTCGTTTGCGCTGCACTCCGCGATGCGGCACACCTGCACCTCTGTGACCACCGGATTCTTGAAGAAGCTGCCTGCGCTGCGGCTGTCGGGATCGCCTTCGACCAGCAGCATCCCCTTCGACTGTCGAAGGCGTCGCACCTGAGCTGCAACCTCGGCAAGGCTCACTTCCCTGCCCTCTGAGCGCATGGGCACGAGCGCGCGTTCGAGCTCTGCATAACGCAACGTAGGCGCGCCGCCAGGGGTGAGCCGGTAGTCCACGCGGGTAACGATAAAGCGCCCGCGATCCTCCGAATTGAAGCGGCTGCGGCGATAGGCGAAGCCGCATTGCGCTGCAGAGAACTCGACAAATTCGTGCTCATCCAGATCAAACGCGCGCACCCGTTCGACGGACGACGCCACCTCCTGCCCGTATGCGCCAATATTCTGCACCGGAGTTCCGCCCACCGTGCCCGGAATGCCTGCCAGGCACTCTACGCCCGCGCAGTTGTCTTCGACGGTTCGCTCGACAAAGCCGTCCCAATCTTCGCCCGCAGCGGCGTGATAGGTCCTCTGGCCTGAATCCTCCGTCCGTTCCGCCACAGCGATGCCGCGCAGACCCACCCGCAGCACCAGGCCATCGAATCCGGCGTCGGAGACCAGCAGGTTGCTGCCGCCGCCCAATACGAACAGCGGAAGTCCGCGCTCCCGCGCCCATGCCGCCGCCGCAACGATATCGTCTTCGCTGGCTGCCTCGACAAACCAGCGCGCAGGGCCGCCGATGCCAAAGGTGGTAAACGGCGCAAGCGGCTTGTGTTCTTCGATGAGCATCTGGCTGCTTTCGCTGAATCAATCGCCCTCTTGCGCCCTGGGCAGCTTCTGCACCTTGCTGTGCCGGATCGAGTAGCTGAAGTAGATCACCAATCCGACCAGCAGCCAGCCGATCATTACCGTCCAGGTAATCAGCGGGAGGTTGCTCATCAGGTAGATGGCCGAGAGAATGCCCAGGATGGGCACCAGTGGAACCAGCGGCGTCTTGAAGGGCCGGTGCAGGTCGGGATGGCGCACCCGCAGCACCCACACGCCCGCGCAGACGATGGTGAAGGCCAGCAGCGTGCCGATGTTCACCAGTTCGGCGAGTCGGCCGACGGGCAGGAAGGCCGGCAGGATGGCCACCACCACGCCCACCGCAATGGTGGAGATCCACGGCGTGCGGAACCTGGGATGAATGGCCGAGGCCCACTTGGGCAAAAGGCCGTCGCGGGACATGGAGAAGAAGACGCGCGACTGGCCCAGCAGCATGACCAGCATCACGGTTGCCAGCCCGAAGACCGCTCCGATTTTGACCAGCAGTGAACCCCAACTTACTCCCGTCGCGTCAATGCCCAGAGCCACCGGGTCGGCGACATTCAGCGAATGATAGTTGACCAGGCCGGTCAGCACCGTTGAAACCAGGATGTAGAGAATGGTGCAGATCACCAACGATCCGAGGATGCCGATAGGCATGTCCTTTTGCGGATTCTTGGATTCCTGAGCTGCGGTGGAGACGGCGTCAAAGCCGATGTAGGCGAAGAAGATGGATGCCGCGCCAATGGCAATGCCGTGCCAGCCGAAGTTGCCGTGCTCGTCGGAAGGCGGAATGAACGGATGCCAGTTCATGCGGGCCAGTTCGGGATGGCGAAAAAGGAAGTAGCCTCCCAGAACCAGAAAAACGCCGACGACGCTCAACTTGATGAAGACAATCGCTGTGTTCAGGTTGGCCGACTCCTTGATGCCGATGACCAGAACGGTGGTAACCGCCAGAATCGCCAGGATGGCCAACAGGTTGAAGAGCGCGGTCACGTGCGGCAACCCGCCCGCCTCCGTTCCCGGCGGCAGCGAGGTCAGCGGCAGCCATCGCTCGTGAAAGAAGACCAGCACCGTTCCGGGCGTCGCGGTCAGCCGCGGCGGCAGATAGATATGCAACTGTTGCAGCAGGCTGTTGAAGTAGCCCGACCAGCCGGAGGCCACGGTGGCCGCGCCAAAGCCGTATTCCAGCCCCAGATCCCAGCCGATGATCCAGGCCACGAACTCGCCCAGCGTAGCGTACCCATAGGTGTAGGCGGAGCCGGCGATAGGAATGATGGAGGCAAACTCGGCGTAGCACAGGCCGGCGAAGGCGCAGACGATGCCCGCCAGCACAAAGCTCAGCGCCACGGCCGGACCGGCGTGCAAGGCCGCGGCCTGTCCGGTAAGCACAAAGATGCCGGCGCCGATGATGGCGCCGATGCCCAGGGTGATGAGGTTCAGCGCGCCCAGCGAACGCTTGAGCGTGTGTTCGCCCTGTTCACCGGCCTCCTTCGAGAGCATCGACATGGGTTTGATGCGCAGCAGTCTGGACATGAATCAGAAACTCCCTCCATCGGAGTTTGAAACGGAATAACTTTCATTGCTGCTAAATGATGGGTGCCCCATCCTTCGCGCTTTTTGCGAAGGGTGGGATGTCGGAACTCCGCCGCGACCAGAAGAGATAAACCGGTATGCCCAGCAGCACCAAGACCAGGCCCGGCCACGTGTACTGGGGCTTGTATCGCAATAATACGATACAGATCCAGGCCGCCAACACAAGATAGAGCGCGGGCAGCACCGGATAGCCCAGCGCCTTGTAGGGCCGAGGCGCCTCCGGCCGCTCGAAGCGCAGCACGAACAGCCCGACGATGGTGAGGATGTAAAACACCAGTACCGCGAAGATGATGTAGTCCAGCAACTGGCCGTAAGTGCCTGAGACGCACAACAGCGTGGTCCAGGCGGCCTGCACCAGCAAGCCCGCCACCGGGGTCTTGTAGCGCGGATGCAGCTTGCCGACAGATTTGAAGAACAGCCCGTCCCGGCTCATGGCGTAGTAGACGCGCGCTCCGGCCAGCGTCATTCCATTGGCGCAGCCGAAGGTGGAAACCAGGATGGCTGCGGCCATCAGGTACGCGCCGCCGGAGTGAAATATCTGCTCCAGCGCTGCCGTGGCCACGCGGTCCTCCGCGGCATATTGCACTCCTCGCGCCAGCACCGTGGCCCCGCGAGGGTCCCCGTGCATGGGCAGCACCAGGATGTAAGCCAGCGACGCCAGAAAGTACACCGTGAGCACAAACCCCGTGCCCAGCGCCAGCGAGAGGGGAATATTGCGCCTGGGATTCTTCACCTCGCCGGCGGTGAAGGTGATGTTGTTCCAGGCGTCGGCTGAAAACAGCGACCCCACCTGCACCACGGCCAGAATCACCAGCACGTTCACCAGCACCATGGGACCGCCTACACCCACTTGCACCGGATGCAGCGAACCCCAGCCTGCATTTTTCCAGAAATTTGCCCCAAAGTTCGCATTCCAGGCCTCCGCGTTTCGTCCCACCGTGAAGGCAAGCAGAATCAACGCCGCCAGCGACAGAGCCTTGGCCGAGGTGAAGACGTTCTGGATCAGCGCGCCCAGCTTCACGCCAAAGATATTCACGATGGCCAGGAAGAGGACGACAACAATGCCGGTCAGGTTGGCCGTGTTGATGCCGATCTCCATATTGCCCAGCACCATCGGCCCAACCTTGAGCGCGGGAACATGGGCGATGTGCAGGAGCCAATGAGTCGTCGAAACGGCCGGGAAAAACACGCCCAGGAACTTGCCGAAGGCCACGCAGACGGCCGCGATGGTGCCCGTTTGGATGACCAGAAACAACGTCCAGCCATAGAGGAAACCCCAGAGCGGCCCCAGCGACTCGCGCAGGTAGACGTACTGGCCGCCGGCCTTGGGCATCATGGCCGCCAGCTCGCCGTAGCTCAGCGCGCCGATCATGGTCAGAATGGCCGTCACCACCCACGCGCCCAGATAAAGCGCCGGAGAGTTTGTGCCGCGGGCGATGTCGGCATCCACAAGAAAGATGCCCGACCCGATCATGGATCCGATCACCAGCGCCGTGGAGCTGAAAAGGCCAAGACTCTGCACCAGCCGGGGAGCGTCGGCGGCGGGAGCGTTAGCTGGAGCGCTGTTTGAATTGACAGACTCTGGAATGGAAGTCGCTCTTTGTTTCGTCATTCAAAGAAAGTTCTAACGGATTTGGGCGCAAATGTCTTCCTATTTCTCAAAGTGTACGAATTCCGGGCACTTTGTATCGGTCTTCTTCTCCAAGTGTCCAGATCCAGGGCATTCTGTATGAATTCAGGACACTTTTGCCTGGAACCATACAAATGCCGGGTGCCCCATCCTTGCGCCTTTTTACTGGCGCAAGGATGGGAGAGCACGAACCCAAACGCCTCGCTTACCCCAGCTCCGCCATCCATCTGCGGAACTCGGCCGCCGGGTCCGGCTGATGAAAGAGCGCCTCGGAGACGGCCACAACCGTGGCTCCGGCAGCCAACGCAGCCGCGGCCGTATCCAGCGTAATGCCGCCAACAGCCACCAGCACCGGGCCGGGGCCAGCCTGTGCGCGCAGCCGCCGCACGCCCTCCAGGCCAATCGGATGCTTCGATGTTTGCTTGGTCCGCGTCGGATAGACCGGGCCAATGGAGAGATAATCCACCGGCTCGGCCAGAATTCCCGGCACGAGCGCCTCGCTGCCACCAAAAGTTCCCACGATGCGATCCGACCCCAACAGTCGCCTGGCTTCGGCTGGCTTCAAGTCGCCCGCGTCCACATGCGCGCCGTCAAAGCCAAGCCGCTCAACCAGATCGGCGCGATCATCGAGAATCAGCTTTACCTTTCCGGCAGGCAGTGTGGCGCGCAGAATCTCAGCGTCGGCCAGCAACTCGGCGTCGGCGCCTGTCTTCCACCCCAACGACGAAGACCTGTCGCTGGGGACCCCGGTCTTGTTTCGGTATTCAAGAAGCGTTATCCCAGCCTGGGCCAGTTCGCCGCCCAGGCGGCGCAGAAACTCTGCGCGGCCACTCGCCGGAAGGATCGAAGAATCAAGGATGGGGTAGACCCTGGGAAAAGAGAAGGACATGAAACAAGGGTAGCTCGAACGTCATCAGTTGTCAGTGATCAGTTGTCAGAACTTGGAAGCGATCGACGGGCTCTGAAGTCTCTGGCTGTGGCAAACTACTCAATTCGACGGCCGATGCTCGCTGATCGCCAATAACTTACAACTGAAAACTGACAACTGAAAACTTTTACGTTTCGTCCGCCGACGGCCCATACGTGCCGGGGATCGGCTTGTTGAGCAGGCGCAGGTAGACGCCCAACTGGGCGCGGTGATGAATCATGTGGTTGAGTACCCAGTTACGCCAGACCTGGTACTTGGATTCGTCGATCCAGGCCTGGCCGCCGGCCACAAACTTCCAGTTCTCATCCCACTTCTGGGGCGCAAACTTGGCCAGCTCGGCCTTGACCTTGGCCACTTCGCCGTCAAAGCGCTCCAGCAGCGCCTTGGTGGACGCTGGAACGTAGGGATCCCACTTGTGATCCGCGGGAAACTCCAGCTTGTCGGTGGTCAGCGGGGAAATCGCCCACTCCCCGGCGGTGTCTGAGATGTGCCCCGCCAGCCGGCCCAGACTCATCGACTTGGGGTGGGGTTTCCAGGTGAAATCAACGTCCGCCGGAATCGCCTCCAACATCTTGCGCGTCCGGGCGGCCTCGTGGTCGAATTCGGCAATCAGTTCTTTTTGAAAGTCCATCGGGGCAACCTCCTGTGTTGCGAAGCCAGCATAAATCAGAACCCACCTGAAAAGCGAATAAAAAGCGATAAATTAACGCGAAAAAAGCTCCATCGGAGTTTTCCTATGGAACGCAACGTTCGCGGGCAAGCCTGCTCCTAGTTGCCTTCTCCGCCTTTGGCGGCCAGGAACCGCTCCATGAACTTGGTGTCGAACTCGCCGGCGCGAAAGCCGGGGTCGGCGAAGATCGCCTGATGCAGCGGGATCGAGGTCTCAATGCCCTGCACGATGAACTGGCTCAGCGCGCGTTCCATCTTTGCGATAGCCTCCGCGCGGTCGATCCCGTGCACAATCAGCTTGGCAATCAACGAGTCGTAGTAGGGCGGGACCACCCCTTCCGCGTACTGCGCCGTGTCTACGCGCACGCCGTTTCCGCCGGGCACGTTGAAGGCCGTAATCTGGCCCGCCGAAGGGGTGAACTTCTGCGGATGCTCGGCGTTGATGCGGCACTCGATGGCGTGGCCGCGGATCTCCAGCCTGGAGGGCAGAATGGCCTCCAGCCGCTCCCCGGCGGCGATGCGCAACTGCGCCTTCACCAGGTCCACGCCGGTGATAGCCTCAGTGACCGGGTGCTCCACCTGGATGCGGGTATTCATCTCGATAAAGTAGAGTTGACCGTCCTCATCCATCAGGAATTCGACGGTGCCGGCGTTCTGGTAGCCGATATCGGCAAGGCAGCGGCACAGCGTACGGCCTATTTCCTCGCGGAGTTTGGGCGTCACCTGCAAGCTCGGCGCCTCTTCAATCAGCTTCTGATGACGGCGCTGGATGGAACACTCGCGCTCAAAGAGCGAGGCCACATGGCCGTGCTCGTCGGCCAGTATCTGGAACTCGATGTGGCGGGGCTGCTCGATGAATTTTTCCATATACAGCTCGCCGTTGCCGAAGGCATTGGCTGCCTCGCCGTAGGCCGCGTGGAAGAGATTGGGCAGTTCCTCCGCGGTGCGCGCAATTCTCATGCCGCGTCCGCCGCCTCCGGCCTTGGCCTTCAGAATGACCGGGAAACCCACTTTCTTAGCCCAGCCCAGCGCTTCCCCGGCCGTGGCAATCACGCCATCGGAGCCTGGCAGGATGGGCACCTTGGCCTTTTTCATTGCCTGGCGGGCCTTTTCCTTTTCGCCCATCAGGCGTGTCACCTCAGGCGGCGGGCCGATGAACTTGATGTTCGAGGCGCGGCATACTTCGGCGAAGTTGGCATTTTCGCTCAGCAGCCCGTAGCCGGGATGGATCGCGTCCACATCGGCGATCTCGGCGGCGGAGATGACCGCGGGCACGTTGAGATAGCTGTCCGTCGCGCGCGCAGGACCGATGCAGATGGCCTCGTCGGCAAAGCGCACGTGCAGCGAGTTGCGGTCGGCCTCGCTGTAGACGGCGACCGTACGCACTCCAAGTTCCCGGCAGGCGTTCAGAACGCGCAGCGCGATTTCGCCACGATTGGCAACCATCACCTTACGAAACATGCGTGACCCTTTTGAGCGTTGTTAGCGGTGTTAGCCCGTGGCTAGCTCCGCCAACACGCGCGTAGCGCGGCCAACTCCGCGAACTCCGTTTTCTTTCTTACCCCAGCCGGATGGAAAAGAGGGACTGCCCAAACTCGATGGGCTGGCCGTTGGATACAAAGCACTTGACAATCTCGCCCGCGGCGTCGGATTCGATCTCGTTCATCAGCTTCATGGCTTCGACGACACAGATTACCTGGCCCTTGTCCACGTGATCGCCGGGAGAGACAAATGGCGAGGCGCCGGGCGAAGGCGAGCCGTAAAAGGTGCCCACGATAGGCGACTTGACGATGTGCAGGCCCGCATTCGGATCTTCGGGAGCTTCGGCTGCCGCCGGCGGAGCGGCCTGGGCCGCCGGTTGAGCCGGAACTCCCTGGGCGCCGACCAGCAGACTGGCCAGATCGGACAGCCCCTTTCCCGGAACCTCCGGCTGATTGAACTTGAGCCAGACCTTCAAATCGCCCCGGTCCAACTCGAATTCGCCAACTTGGTTTTCCTTCAGGAAATCGATCAGTTGTTTCAGATCTTCGATATCTTCTGGGTTCAGTGGATTCATTCGTTCCTTAAGTTTCCCACACGCGGGGATCGGATGATTCAAAGTTCGATGAGGGCCTTGGGCGCGGGCGTCAACACCTGCCCTCCGGTTCGGGTTACAGCCACCATGTCCTCGATGCGAATGCCGAACTGACCCGCCAGATACACTCCAGGCTCAATGGTCACAACCATGCCCGCGAGCAGCCTGGTTGTCTGTCCGGCGCCGATGCGCGGCGGCTCGTGAATCTCCAGCCCCACGCCATGGCCGGTGGAGTGAGTAAAAGCCTCCGCTAATCCCGCCCTGCGCAACACGCCGCGGGCAGCTTCGTCCACTTCCCCGCAGCTTACGCCCGCGCCCACCGCAGCCACCGCTGCCTCCTGGGCTTCGAGCACTGCGTGGTATGTATTCCGCTCCCTGGCCCTGGGTTTTCCCAGGTGCACGGTGCGGGTCATATCCGAGCAGTAACCCTTGAGAATAACACCGAAGTCGAGGGTCAGGAATCCCCGCCGGGGCAGCGGCGCGGTGGTGGCCCGTCCGTGCGGCAGGGCCGAGCGCTCGCCCGAGGCGACGATGGTCGCAAACGACATGCCCTCCGCCCCCAGCAGCCGGGCCTGGTGCTCCAGTTCCGCGGCCACTTCAAACTCCGCCTGGCCTGGCCGCACGAATCCCAGAATGTGCTCGAAGAGTTTGCAGCCCACCAGCGCCGCCTCAATCATCAAAGCCAGTTCGTCTTCGTCCTTGACTCGGCGCAGAGGCTCGACCAGCGGCGCGGCCAGCTCGGAAAGAAAGCTGCGCCGAAGGCGCGACGGCAGAGCGGCCTTCCAGCGGGCCAGTTCCGCCACCGTGGTGCAGGCCGGGTCGAAACCGGCAAACTCCACGCCGGGCTGCGCGGCCAGCCACTCGACGGCGGCAACCGCCGGAGAGCTGGCCACGATCTGGACCTCGGCAACGGAGACCTCTTCAGCGGCCTGCGTCGCATAGCGGCCATCGGTAAACAGCCGCGCAGCTCTGCGCGTGACGGCCAGCGCGGCCGTTGACCCTGTGAATCCAGAGAGATAGCGAAGATCGGGGAGGTGCGTGACCAGAAGCCCGGAGAGGCCGGCGCGAGTCAAACGGCGGCGCAAAAGCCCGATGCGGCGGAAGTGGTCCACCGGGTAAGGATAACAGGGGTCAGAGAACAGAAAGCTTTGCTGATGTGCCTGCTCAGGCGCGAGCGTTGATTCTCAGGTTTGAAAACTGTTGCGTGGCCGGGTCGTACAGCGCTTGCCAGAAACAAATATCACCGTCTGAGACGATTACGAGTCGATCACGCCAGTCTGTGAATGGTTGCCCATTGATACCACAAAAAGCATTGACAAATATTTTCCTTTTCCCGGAGACCAGTACAGCCACGTATTGCCGAAAATATTGCTCTGGACGGTCGATGTGAACCCTGGAATCCCATCCAAATATCTCTAACTTGGAGATCTGCGGAAGGCTTTTCTCCAGGCCGTCGAGGTCAGCTTTCGTCGGCTGCCAGCTTCCGTTGATCCTCTCCGATCGCTCCCTCGAATACCGATCTGAAACCGCCTTCGCCTCATGTGCTGGGAGTAGCACGAACCGTTGCCCTTGCTGTCCCGGTGCGCTTGGGATGAGAAAGAGCAGAAGAATTACGATCATCTGCTTAGGTGCCCGCATGGCGATTCTCACTGATCCCTGTTCCCTGCTTTTACAACGCCGGCCTTACCGGCTTCTTCTCGTGCGGGTCGATTTCGGCCTCGGCAGCCTGTAGGTCGGACTGGCGGTCCATCCACTCGTCCAGCCGCGAGCGCTTGAAGCGCCAGCGGTTGCCCAGCTTGAAAGCGGGCACGAAGCCCTCCGATGCGTATTTGTAAAGCGTGTCGGGGGAGATGCCGAGGTACTCCGAGGCCTGGCGAATGTCCATGACCTCGCGCACCTCCGGGACCAGCAGGTTGGAACGGATGGCGGAGCTGCGCATGATTGCCTCCTGAAAAGCAGAGTTGTTCCCGGCGAGATTCCGGCACTTCTGCCGGTAGTCTTGTATATAACGCGGTTTCACCCGTCAGTTCAAGGATTTTCAGGGAGTTACAGGAAATTTATCGGTTTTCGGCCTCCCGATCCGGAGGCCTTGCTGACCGGACTCCGCCTGCAAACCCAGCCGGTTGGGCCGCGGCTCGAGGCAGGCGCAAGCCCTTGTGCCATTACGACGGATGGTGCGCTGCGGCTCTAGTTCTGGTCGTCGCGGCGGTGCAGCGTAGGCGGACCGTCGTCAGAGGTGGATGAGCCGCTGCCCGTGCTCGATGGACTGGAAGAGCCGGTAGAGTTGCCGGTCCCGGTGCTGGCGCGGCGCAACGACGGCTTATTCTTATCCTTTGAGTCGGTCAGGCGGCGCTTGTTTTCAATGCGCGCCAGCCGCGCCTTGATGTCGTCGAACTCCGAGGTGGTCACCGTGTACTCGTCCCTCGCAGGCAGGATGCGGGCAATCTCCTGCTGGGAGTGCAAAATCCGATCAGGTGTCTGCGGGTGGTCTTCGAAGACCTTGGCGACCATGCCCGGCTTGCGCTTTTCAAGAGCCTGAACCTTCTCAAAAAAGCTGATGAAGGCCTGCGGATCGTAGCCGGCTCGATACATGTATTGCAGTCCCAGGTAGTCGGCCTGCGCCTCGAAATCGCGGGAGAACTTCATGAAAGTGACCGGCACGGCGATCTGGGCGGCTTCGTAGATGCCGTAGCCCGTCCAGCCCCCGATAAAGATCAGCGGGACCATGGCAATCTGCGTATAGTTCATGCGCGTCTGTTCACGGGCCGCGTGATGGGCGCAGACGTGCGCGGTCTCATGGGCCATGACCCCGGCCAACTCGGCCTCCTCGTCGGCGTTCAAAATCAACCCCGAGTTCACGTAGAAAAAGCCGCCCGGCAGCGCCATGGCGTTCACCACGTCCGAATCGATGATCTTGATCGTGAACGGCACCTTGCAATCGGAGTTCTTGACGATGTTCTGCCCCACGCGGTTGACGTATTCCACCACCACCGGATCGGTTATGAACTTCGTGCTCTTCTCGATCTCCGAGGCGTACGTCCTGCCCATCTTGATTTCGCTGTCGATGGAGTACCAATTGCCCACTCCGCGGGCGCCGATATCGCGATTGCCCACAGCGCTCACGTCGTCGATGCTGCCCGGTTTCACATTGATCTTCTGGCTGCCGGGTTCCACCACCTTGTACGGATCAACGGACGTGGCTTCTGTATCGCCTCCAACTGGAGTCGTTCCGGGCGCGGGTTGTTTCGTGGTGGTCGTGGAGGGCGTATCGCCCCCAACCGGAGTCGTTCCGGACGCAGGTTGTTTCGTGGTGGTCGTGGAGGGCGTATCGCCCCCAACTGGAGTCGTTCCGGGCGCGGGTTGGGCCGTGGGGGTGCTGGCCGGAGGCGTACTCGACGGCGTGGACTGTTGCGCCCACACTCCCGTGGCCAGCGCCAGCGCCAATCCTGCCAGCGTCGCTGCTCTCAAACCCTTGCAATCTGCCCTCATGACCTCACCTCCAGCGGGGAAGAACGTCCGGCGGCTTGCGCCGCTCTGCTCAACTCTTTAGACGTTAGTATCCTCCTGTTTGGCTACCGCCAGGAAGAATAATTCGATTGGATTGCCGATTCCCCGCCAAAACACCGTTTTCAACCGGAATTCCAGCCTGAAACGCCCCACCCTTGCGGATGGGGCCTTTGCTTTTTGGCCGACCAGCGGGAGGCGGTTGGCCGCACCGCAGGTGCCTCAGTCGTAGTATTCCAGGCCCAGGTGCGTGATCAGCCCCTCGCCCATAATGTGGCGCAGAGTGTTTTTCAGTTTCATCGACTGGATGAACAGGTCGTGCTCCGGATACAGTCCCGCCGCCGTCTGCGGCGACTTCAGATAGAAGCTCAGCCACTCCTGAATGCCGATGGAGCGCAACTCCGGCGTGCGCTTGGCCAGGTCCAGGAACAGCACCAGGTCCAGCGCGATCGGCGCGGCCAGAATCGAGTCGCGGCAGAGAAAGTTCACCTTGATCTGCATCGGGTAGCCCAGCCAGCCGAAGATGTCGATGTTGTCCCAGGCTTCTTTGTCATCGCCGCGCGGCGGATAATAGTTGATGCGAATCTTGTGGAAAATATCCTTGTAGAGATCGGGGTAAAGCTCCGGCTGCAGGATGTATTCGAGCGAACCCAGCTTGGACTCTTCCTTGGTCTTGAACGATTGCGGATCGTCCAGCACCTCGCCGTCCCGGTTGCCCAGGATGTTGGTCGAGAACCAGCCGGACACGCCCAGCAGGCGCGCCTTGAAGGCCGGCGCCAGCACCGTCTTCATCAACGTCTGGCCGGTCTTGAAGTCCTTGCCGCAGATGGGCGCCGCGTTCCGTTTCGACAGCTCGATCATGGCCAGCGTGTCCACCGTCAGGTTCGGCGCCCCGTTGGCGAAGGGAACGCCCTCGCTCAACGCCGCGTAAGCGTATATCTGCGAGGGCGCGATGGCGATGTCGTCGTTCTCCAGGCCCTTCTCGAAGGCCTCGATGCTCTGGTGCACGGCCGCCGGCTCAATGAATATCTCGGTCGAAGCGCACCAGATCATCACCACGCGGTCCACGGTCTTCTTGAAGGCCTGAATGTCTGCCCTCACCTGCTCGGCCAGGTCGCGCTTGTTCTTGCCCTTTTTCACGTGCGTGCCGTTGAGGCGCTTCACGTAGTACTGGTCGAAGACCGCCGGCAGCGGCTTGATCGCCTCCAGGTAGGGCTTCAGCTGCTCCAGCGTTTCCTTGTCCAGCACCTGGGCGTGGGCCGCGGACTCGTAAACGTTGTCCTCGAAGATGTCCCAGCCGGTAAAGACCAGGTCATTCAGATCGGCCAGCGGCACAAAGTCCTTGATCAGCGGCGACTTGTTGTCGGTGCGCTTGCCCAGCCGGATGGTCCCCATCTGCGTCAGCGATCCGATCGGTTTGGCCAGTCCCTTGCGGACGGCCTCGACTCCGGCGATCATGGTGGTGGCCACGGCGCCCAGGCCGACCACCATCACGCCCAGTTTGCCCGTGGCGGGCGCAATCTTCGACGCTGCGGCGGTCTTCCACCCCACGGACGAAGACCCGTCCGCGGGGACCCCGGTCTTCTGGCCGCCTTGCTCTTCAGTTCCCATCGTTTCTCCTAACCTCACTTTGATGGCTCCGGGTATCCGGGCCGTTCCAATCTTCTTCAGGCAACCGCAACAGTGTACGCCTTGCACCGAGCTCCATCCCAATCCGGGTTTTACGCTGCATTCGCCTGCCTTCCCCGGCTCAGGTGCGACCACACAAACCACACGGCTCCCGCCAGCAGCGCAATTTCCACGGCCAGATGAAAGCGGTGGAACGCCGCGTAAAAGCGGGGGTCCGTGTGCCACGCCTCGCCCAGCTTCATGCCCGCATATGCCAGGCCGAAACACCACGGCCATGAACCCACAAAAGTATAGATGTGAAAACGCAGTTGCGGCATCTTCGCAATTCCCGCCGGAAACGCAATAAAGGTGCGCACCACCGGCAACAACCGCGCCAGCAACACCGTGATGGATCCGTACTTCACGAAAAACTCCGTCATGCGGTCCAGATCGTGGTGGCTCATCAGCACCCATCTGCCGTAGCGCTCCACCAGCGGCCGCCCGCCCTTGGCGCCGATCCAATACGCGACCAGCGAACCCAGATTGCAGCCCACGGCCCCCGCCGTCGCCGCCCAGAACAGGCTGAAGTGGCCCAGATAAACCACGTAGCCCGCAAACGGCATGATGATCTCGGAGGGAAGCGGAATGCAGGCCGATTCGATGCCCATCAGCGCAACAATGCCGGCGTAACCGCCAGCGTCGATGACATGGGTTACAAATTGAACCAGGAAGGCCAGAATTCTTTCGCTCATGCGCTCCTTCAGTATATAGGGCTGTGGCGACCCGAAAGATGCTGCCCTAGCGTCGCATCAAGGAAATCCCCCGGATGACATTCGTTGCCGTATTCGGAGGAAGCAGGGGGCGTGGGGTCCCCTGGAGGCAGGTCCAAAAGCGAGTTGAGCCTTTAGGCCCGGAGGAATGTTCTCTGGCTCTCCTTTGAAGCGCCGAATTCGGTTGGGTGCCCCATCCTTGGCAAGTTCTTGTTTTTGTGCCAAGGGTGGGAAAGCGATACCATTCGCTCTCCGAGCCGAAGGCAGTTGGCCCCACCGCAGGTGGCGCAGGTGGTTTGCTACGATGAGTGGTGTTTGAATGAACGTTTGAGGTGCTCCCGTTGTCCAGCTTCCCCCCAGTCCCGCTGACGCTTGAAGGCTCCTTCCTGCTCCACCAGTTCTTCCGCTTCGACTGGAAGTCCTGGCGGTCCCGCGCGGAAGGCGAACGTAAAAAGATTGCCGCCGAGGGCATCGCGGTGCTTCAGCGTTTGGAACGCGCCAGCCCTGACGCGCCAATCCAAACCGCCCTCTACTCCCAGCTCGGCCACAAGGGCGACCTGATTCTCATCCACTTCCGCGACTCGCTCGAAGCCCTCAACCAGGTCGAACTTTACCTCGCCCAGACCGAACTCTACGATTACCTCTCGCCTGCCCACTCTTACGTCTCGGTGGTCGAACTCGGCCTCTACGAGTCCACCCGCAAGACCTACGAAGCCGCAAGCAATCTGGAGCAGCACTCGCCGGAGTGGAACGCCGAAGTCTCCGCCACGCTGGCCCGCCAATCCGCCGCTATGGCCCCGCGCCTCTTTCCCGCCGTACCCGAGGCCAAATACCTCTGCTTCTACCCCATGGACCGCAAGCGCGGCGAAACGGTCAATTGGTACACCGTGCCATTCGCTGAAAGGCAGCGCATGATGCACGAGCACGGCCTCATCGGCCGCCGCTACGCCGACCAGGTCAAGCAGATCATCTCCGGCTCCATCGGCATGGACGATTGGGAGTGGGGCGTAGACCTCTTTGCCGACAACCCGGTGGTCTTCAAGAAACTCATCTACGAGATGCGCTTCGACGAGGTCAGCGCTGTCTACGCCCGCTTCGGCCAGTTCTTCATCGGCGTCCGCCTGCCGATCGAGAAACTAGGCGACTGGCTGAAAGGAAGGCTGTAACAGAACAAGTGCAAACTCGCTCTGAGGAGATAATGAGGGATCGGATCGTGGTAACCGAAGAGGAGATCGACGCTGCTGAGAAGCTCAGAGGACAAGGTGAGTTTGAAACCGCCCTTGCCTTGGCTCAGGATATGCTACTGCGCGTTGAGGACGGCGATATGCGCATGCGGCTCCTGTTCGATGTTCTCAGGTGCTCAACCCAGCTCCGCGCTGATAGCGTCACAGACGACGTGATTCGCGAACTGGAAAAGTATCCATACCCGGAATTCTCACGTGTCCTTGCCAATTCCATTCGGGCCTATGCGGAAATTAGTTTAGGAAGGCCCCGAGATGCACTATCCCTCCTTGACATGAACCTGGAAACAGGCTTCTTCGAGCGCGAGGATTTTCGCGCTCATAAGTATGACCTTTGCATTTATAAGGGCATGGCACTTGAGCGTTTGTCTCGATGGCATGAGGCTCTCGAATGGCTCGAAAAGGCTCATGCCATGTATCCAGATGAGGTTAGCGCGCCTGATCAGGATATGCTCCGGCACTTTCAATGGGCAGAAACAGAGATCCTTTTCAATAAGGCACGCTGCATGATGGGACTCAAGCGATTCGATGAGGCGTATGAATTCTCAAAACGGGCCTATGAACTCGCAGAGGGCGATACCAGGACTGTTGCGATGCAATATTTGGCCGACTGCAGAATGTGGCAAGGACGAATCACGGAGTCGCTAAAGTTATATCTAGATATTCAAAAGAGGCCTCCTTGCGTTTCGGTCAGAGCCGAATGTATTAAGGATCGAATCAATTCATGCATCGACTATCTTGAGAAGTGCAAACCGAATAGCAAGCTTTCTTAGAGCCGTCTAACGACTTGCGGCAAGGAACTCAAAGCGATGAATAGACCGGAAACTGCCCCAAAGACCGCCACTAAGAAGGAGCCACAAGCGCCTCGCGGTCCCCTCGCCCCCTCGCGCATCGCCGCCATCCTCAAGGCCCTCGACGAAGCCTATCCCAACGCCGAGTGCGCGCTGACCCACCGCTCACCCTGGGAACTGCTGGTCGCCACCATCCTCTCCGCGCAATGCACGGACATTCGCGTCAACATGGTCACTCCAGAGTTGTTCCGCCGCTTCCCTACCCCGGCGGCAATGGCCAAGGCAACCCTGCCGCAACTCGAAGCACTCATTCGCACCACCGGCTTCTTCCACAACAAGGCCAAGTCCATCCAGGGTGCGGCGCGCAAGCTCGTCGCCGAATTCGGCGTCCACGTCCCGCAAACTCTCGCTGAGTTAATCACTATCCCCGGCGCGGCCCGCAAAACCGCCAACGTGGTCCTCGGCGTCTGCTTCGGCAAAGCCGAGGGGGTGGTGGTGGATACGCACGTCTTCCGCATCGCCCGCCGACTCGGCCTGGCCAAAGGCGAAACGCCCCAAAAAGTCGAGCAGGAGTTGATGCGGATTCTGCCGCAAGACCGCTGGATCGCCTTCTCCCACCAGCTCATCCACCATGGCCGCCAAATCTGCGAGGCCCGCAAGCCAAAATGTGACCGCTGCAACCTGGAGCAGCTTTGCACGTCCAAGGACAAAACCTGGCGGAGTTAGCGTTGATAGCAATGTTAGAGTATCACCGAAAAAGTCAACGTTATGAAAGGACATGACTTCAGTCGTGCCGTAATCGTTCCAAATAAAATGCGGGCTTCAGCCCCTGAGGGAATGCCGATTCGCTGCATCGATTTAACCAGAGTACACATCGCGAATAGTGCTTCTGAAGACAGAATAATTATTCCGTACAAGCAATTTCAAACTGTAACTGTTCTGACTCTGAACTGAGCGTTTTCTCGAATCCGCATCCGAGCAAAACCGCGATGGAGGCTGGATTCGCCTCGGTAGTATGCGCCACGATCTTCTTTGCGCCGAGCGCCAATGCCCGGTTCACCAGAGCCTGAACGAGTTCCTTTGCCAGCCCCTGTCCTCTCCACTGCTCGCAGATGGAGTAGCCAATCTCCACGTAGCCCGTCTCGTCCGGCGGTCCGAGGTAGCCGCCGCAGCCAACCAGAGCAACCGGCTTGCTGCCTTCGAGAAGCGCGTACCAGCCATACCAGCCAACCGCCTCCTGCCCGCCCTTGATCATCTTTTCCAGAAAGAACTGAATCGCATCGCGGTCATACTCGCCGGGGGGCCAGTCCTGGGGAAGACACACCCCTAGCAGAGCCGCAAAGGCGGCAGGGTCTTCCAACTCCAGGCGAAGGGTCTGCTGCGTAGACGGCGTCAACCGGAGCCGCGCCGTCCGAACGGCTTTTGTATCGTCTGAGCCAGAGGGAGTCAGGACGCGTACTACCGCCGCAATCAGTCCCGGAATATCGGAAGGATTCGCCTCGGCCGCCGGCTCCCAACCCAGTTCCCGTAGCGTTTGGCTGGTGATCGGTCCGATGGAGACCGCCGGAACCCCCGCAAATGGCCACGCAACTCCAGCCTGACGCGCCGCCTCCGCAAGATGCGTCGCACTGGATGAGCTGGTGAAGGTCGCCGCGTCGATCCCTTGCGCAAGAGCCCGCCGAAGCTGCTCCGGCGCTGCTTCCGGTAATACATTCCGGTAAGCATCCACCACATCGACCTCCGCGCCCGCCGAGCGCAGCGCGTCGGGAATCACGTCCCGCGCCACGGCAGCCCGCGCCAGCAGAATTCTCGCTCCGCCAGTCCGAAACTGGGGTCCTTCCAGCAGTCCTGCCACCAAACTTTCCGCCACGTAGGCTTCCGGGACAAACGCAATTTGAAATCCTGCCTCACGCGCCGCCGCCGCCGTTGCTTCCCCCACCGCGGCCACCTTCATCGAAGCAGGCTGACCCAGCCCAATCCCCAACTGTGCTGCCCTTGCGGTAAGCGCTCGAACCGTATTCGCGCTGGTCAAAACCACCCAATCGTAGCCGCCAAACCGCCGCAAAGCCGCGTCCAGAGGCTCAAAGCTCGCCGGAGGGCGAATCTCCAGCACTGGAACCTCGACCGGCTCGGCTCCCAGGGCACACAACCCCTCGCTGAGCTTGCCGGCCTGATGCAAGGCGCGGGTCACCAGCACGCGCCGGCCTGTTAACGGCAACGACCTCACCGCGGCACCTCGCCCGCAGCGGCCGCAAGCAAGGGCCCGGCGCCAGCTTCAATCAGCTTCTTTGCCACCTGCCGCCCCACTGCCGCCGCGTCCGCGCCAACATGGAGCGCCATGTGGAATATGCGGACAGACTTCCCGGTCTCGGGAGCGGCAACGACGGCAAAGAATTCGTCCCAAAGAGCGCCATCTGCGTCGGAATCCTCATTCAGCCACGGCCGGCAATGAATGCCTATGGGAACCTGACAGCCTCCTCCAAGCGCCGCCAGCGCCGCCCGCTCGACAGTCACTGCAAAGCGCGTCGCAGCATCATCAAGGAACGCAATCGCCGCAATCGTAGCCGCATCGTCCTTCCGGGTCTCGATCCCCAGCGCTCCCTGCCCGGCCGCCGGGCAAAAATCCTTCGGCTCCAGCCGTTCGCGGACCCAATCGGTCTTCTCCAGCCGGTCCAGGCCCGCCGCAGCCAGCAGAATTGCGTCTACCTGCCCCTCGGCCAGCTTGCGCAGCCGTGTATCCACATTCCCGCGAAACTCGATAGCCTCGATGTCCGGCCTGAGCGCCTTCAACTGCGCGCGCCGCCGCTGGCTGCTGGTTCCCACCCGCGCTCCCTCCGGCAGATCCGCCAGACACGAATACTTCACCGACACAAACGCATCTCGCGGGTCCACGCGTTTGGGCGTAGCCGCCAGCGCAAATGGTTCCGGCAACTCTGTCGGCAGGTCCTTCAAAGAATGCACTGCCAGATCGACCCGCCCCGCGGCCAGCGCCTCCTCAATCTCCTTCGTGAACATGCCCTTCGACCCAACCTGCGCGAAAGCAACCTCCTGCAGCCGGTCGCCCGTCGTCTTGATGATCTCGATCTCAATCGAGTGCCCCTGGCCCCGCAGCAGCCCGGCAATGTGGTTGGCCTGCCAGAGGGCAAGTTGCGAGCCGCGGCTTCCGATGCGCAGCTTCATCGGCGGCTCTCCACGCTGGCTTCTCTCACCGTCGCGCCCTCAGCTTTCTCCGGTTCCGAACTCGTTGGTTCGGCCTTGACCGGCGAACTCTCAGGCTCCGCTTCCCGTCCTGAGCCGGCAGACACTTGCCAGGCATCGCAAAGCGCATCCAGCCGCGCCGAGTCGCCCTCGCGGGCAGCCTGCTTGAGAGCCTGCATGGGCGGATGGAGAAACTTGTTCACCAGCCCGCGCGTAAGCGCCTCTACTGCGGCCACCTGCTCGGCGCTCAGCGGTCCCAGCCGCGCCTGCACCCTCCGCAGTTCCGACTGCCTGATCTCCTCGGCCTGCCGCTGCAATGCCACAATCGCCGGCGCCACGTCCACTGTCCGCTGCCGTTGATGGAACCGTTCAACTTCACCGTCGATCAAGGTCTCCGCGTCGCTGGCCACGCGGCTCCGTTCCGCCATGTGTGCCGCGGCCACTTGCTGAAGGTCGTCGATGTCGTAAACAAAGATGCCTTCCAGCTTTCCCATCGCCGGGTCCACGTCCCGCGGCACGGCGATGTCGATGAAGAACATGGGCCGGTTCCGCCGCCGGTGCAGAAACGCCTGACCATGCTCGCGGCGGAAGATGGGGTGCGGCGCGCCCGTCGAGCTGATCACGATGTCCGCCTCGCTGGCCGCTTCATAGAGCTGCTCAAATGGAATCACGCGGCCCTGAAACGGTTCGGCCATGCTTCGCGCGCGCTCCTGGGTCCGGTTGCTCACCAGGATGGCTCCCGCCCCCTGCTCCACCAAATGCCGCGCCGCCAGCTCGCTCATCTTGCCCGCGCCCACAAGGAACACCGTCCGCCCTTGCAGCGATCCGAAGATCTTCCGCGCCAGGTCCACGGCCACCGAGGCGATGGAAACTGAGCTCGACCCAATCTCCGTCTCCGATCGAATCCTCTTGGCCGCCGCAAAGGCGCCCTGCAGCAGGTGCTCCAGTTGCCCAGCCACAGTGCCCGAGGCCCGCGCCACAGCAAAGGCTTCTTTCACCTGCCCTAGAATCTGCGGTTCGCCCACCACCATCGAGTCCAGGCTGGCGGCCACGCGGAAGAGATGCCGCACCGCCTCCAGGTCGCGCTGCACATAGATGTGCGGCTCGAGCAGCGCCGGGTCCAGGCCGAAGTGCCGATGCAAAAACCCCTCCAAATCTGTCTCCCGCGACTCCACGGCGGCCAGCAGCTCCACCCGGTTGCAGGTAGAGACGATCATGCACTCGGTAACGCCGGGAACGGCGGCCAGGGCGCGCGTGGCGCCAGGCAGCTCCTCGCGGGAGATGGCGATCCGCTCGCGCAACTCGATGGGCGCGGTCTTGTGATTGACGCCGATGAGAACCAGGGTCATTGCGGACCGTACCTGTGAATCCGGCTGATCACATTGGCCGCCAGCACCACCAGCATGATGAGGAAGACCGCGCCGGTCAGCAATGCGGCTTTGCGCCCCCGCAATCCTGCAACGCGCCGCGCCAGAATCAGTAGGCAGTACACCACCCACATGACAAAGGCGAGAATGATCTTGGGATCGCGGTAGTAGGCCGCGCTCAGCGCCGTCTCCTGCACCATCACCGCGCCCAGCGCCAGGCCCACAGTCATCGCGGGAAAGCCGAACTCCAGCGTGGTCAGCGCGATCCGCTCCAGAGTATCGAGCGGCGGCAACCAATCGAATGAAAACCACCCTAAATACTGGCCTGCCTTGGGCTTACGCTTGATGCGCCACTCCTGCGCCAGGTAAAGCAGCGAGGCAAACATGCTGAAGCCCAGGGCGGCATAGGCCACCAGCAGCGCGACGATGTGCGCCACCAGCCAGCCGATGCGCACACCGTTCGATGGAAAAGTGTAGCGATCGGCGCCCAGCGCCGGCGTCACCACCAGGAAAAAGGTCATCGGCAAGGCACAGATTCCCAAGGCGACTGCATCGTAGAGCCACCAGACCAGGAAGAACAGCCCGGCCACGGCCAAACCCAGCAGCGACTCGACCTCGCGCACCCCCATCGGCACCCAGCGATGCGCCTGAACCAGCATCTCGACTACCGAAACGAAGTGGAAGAAGAGCGCCAGGCCGGCCAGGTGAACGCAGATTTTGCGCCAGCGGACGAGGCGATAGAGAACGGCGGGAAAGACGGCTACGCTTGCCGCCGCATAGAGAATCGCCGCAACTCGGAGCCACAGGAGATACATATCGATCTTCACCTTAACGGCGCTACTGACCAGTATACCGTGATGCAAATCACCCCGCGGCGTAGTTCGGCGCGGGGCTTCACGTGTGCTTCAGAGCGCTGTAGAGGCCCCCGATACGCTCAGAGGTCTGCTTACACGGGGTTGTTTTTTCGGGTTGTTCGAGCCTGTGGGGACGGACTTTCAGGGATTTGCGGGAGGACCTTGCCGCCATCCTGTGCGGGTCCGGCTGGAGGGTCAACTTAGCGGCTCACTTCGCATCCGTGTCCCTGTACTTGCGTATGGTAATGTTAAACAGCGCATAACAGCCCACTGATAGGGCAGCCGGCACGATGAGTAAGGCGCCATAGTAAGCCGGAGAGGTCGAGAATAGAAAGAGCTTGGCAAACCAGGCTACAAAGGCAAGCACGAAGTAAGCCCCAAACAGCGATTCGATCCATGCCGCGATCAGGAGCATTGTCTTCTTTTTCATGCTCGGATTATTGCTCCCGGCGGCCTGCGGACGCAAGAGAATTTTGGATTCGCATCCTGAAATGTCCAGCGCCGTCTCGCGCCTGCTGCGGGGTATCTGAGGAACTCATTGTTAAGCGGCGGGATGGGGCCGGGCATATCGTTGAACCGGATTTCTGGAGCACTTTGCCCCAGTGGCTTACCGGCCTTCAAGAACAGCCTGTCCCTTCGCCTCCCGCCGCGATACTCTTAAAGCCAGCGTGATCAGGAAAGACATCCAACCCGGCGCTCCGCGCGTTACCCCTTTGGACAAGGCCCCAGCCGATCTGACGCCGTTCATGCGCCAGTGGACGGCGGCCAAGCGCGAGAATCCGGATGCGCTGCTGTTTTTCAGGATGGGCGATTTCTACGAGCTGTTTTACGACGACGCGGTGACGGTGAGCCGGGAGTTGCAGTTGACGTTGACGGCGCGGGACCGGGAGCGCAGCCAGCCCATGTGCGGGGTTCCCTACCACGCTGTCGAGGCCTACCTCACGCGCCTCTTGCGCAAAGGCTACCGCATCGCCATTTGCGACCAGATGGAGGACCCCAGGCTCACCAAAAAGCTCGTCCGCCGCCAGGTGACCCGCGTGCTCACGCCAGGCACGGCTCTCGATGCCGCGCTGGGACAGGAGCAAAACAACTTTCTGGCCGCGCTCTATGAGACCCGGCGTGAGAGCGGAGACAAGGCAAACTCCCAGTCTGAGCCCGTCTGCGCGGTAGCCCTGCTGGACGTTTCCACGGGAGAGTTTCGCACTGCGGAGTTTCAGGGTCCGTCGGCCCGCCAGCAGGCCGTGGATGAGATTGTGAAGGCCGGGCCGAGCGAGGTGCTTTTGGCGGCCAGCGCCGAGTTGCCGGCGCTGCTGGAGCGGATTCCGGCGCGGACGCGGGTGGAGGACTGGGTGTGGACCCGCGACTTCGCCGTGCCCCTAGTCGAACGCCAACTCAACGTGCGCTCCCTGGAAGGCTTCGGCCTCGACAGGCATCCGGCGGCGGCGATTGCGGCGGGGGCGGTGCTGCATTACGTGCGCACCACGCAGAAGATCGAAGCGCTGCACATCGATTCGCTCAAATTTCAGGAGCACTCGACGGCCCTGGAGCTGGACCAGGTAACGGCGCGGAATCTGGAGTTGGTTGAGCCGCTGTTCGTGGGTCAGGACAGCCGCGCCACGCTCTTCCACACGCTGGATGCCTGCCAGACGCCGATGGGCAAACGGCTGCTGCGGGCCACCATCCTGCGCCCGTTGTTCGATGCGGAGGCGCTGGAGGCGCGCTATGAAGCGGTGGGCGAGGCGCATGCGGACCTGGTGCGGCGCGAGGAGATTCGGCGCGCCTTCAACGGCATCCTCGACCTGGAGCGCTTGCTGGCGCGGCTTTCCCTGGATTCCGCCGGCCCGCGGGACGTGCGGGCGCTCGCCGCGAGCCTGGGCAGGTTGCCGGGCCTGAAGGTTGCGCTCGACGCCATGCAGGCGGCGCAGTGGCGGGAGCTGGCCACGCGTCTCGACACGCTCAAAGACGTGACGGCGCGGATTGAGACGACGCTGGTGGCGGAGCCGCCGCTGACCCTGGTTGACGGAGGCGCGATTGCCTTCGGCGTGGACGCGGAACTGGACGAGTTGCGGACCATCTCGACCACCGGAAGGCAGGCGATCGCGGCCATCGAGGAGCGGGAGCGGGAGCGGACCGGGATTGGATCGCTGAAGGTGCGGTATAACTCGGTGTTCGGGTATTACATCGAGATAACTAAAGCGAACATGGCGCTGGCGCCGGCTGATTATGAGCGCAAGCAGACGCTGGTCAATGCTGAGCGGTTTACGACGCCGGAGCTGAAGGAGTACGAGCGCAAGATTCTGACCGCGCACGACCGCTCCATCGAGATCGAGAAGCGGATTTTTGTCGAGCTGCGCAAGACGGTCCTCGAGGCGGCGAGCCGTATCCGCCGCAGTTCCGCTGCTGTGGCGGAGGCCGATCTGCTGGCCGACTTCGCGCACCTGGCGGCATTGCGGCGGTATGCGCGTCCCATGATCGTAGACGAGCCGGTGATCGAGGCCGTCGCCGGGCGCCATCCGGTGATTGAACAGTGGATGGAAGAGACGCGCGAGGGGCGATTCATTGCCAACGACCTCTATCTGAATGCGGCGGGCGAGGGGCCGAGTTTGCTGCTTGTAACCGGACCTAACATGGGCGGCAAGAGCACTTATCTGCGGCAGGCGGCGATGCTGGTTCTGCTGGCGCAGATGGGCAGCTTTGTGCCGGCGGAGAGTTTACGGTTTGGCCTGGTGGACCGCATTTATACGCGCATCGGGGCCAGCGACAATGTGGCCCGCGGGCGCTCCACGTTCATGGTGGAGATGATGGAGACGGCCACCATTTTGAATACCGCCACAAACAAATCGCTGATCCTGCTGGATGAGATGGGGCGCGGCACGGCGACCTTCGACGGGCTGTCGCTGGCCTGGGCGACTGTCGAGTATCTGCACGCTGAGACCGGGGCGCGCACGCTGTTTGCGACGCATTACCATGAGCTGACCATGCTGGCCGGGAAGCTGCCCAGAGTGCGCAATCTGCGCGTAGGCGTGAAAGAGGCGGCGGGCGGCATTGTTTTCCTGTATAACATTGAGCCCGGCGCGGCCAGCAAGAGTTATGGCATCGAGGTGGCGCGGCTGGCGGGGCTTCCGTCGGTGGTAATCGAGCGGGCCAAGCGGGTGCTGCGCCAGCATGAGAAGCAGGAGCGGTTCGCCGCGGCGGATGTGCAGGTGGAAACAGCCGATCCGGTGCAGTTAACCATCTTTACGCCGCTCTCGCAGCGTATCGTGGACCGCATTGAGGCCACCGATGTGAACTCGCTGACGCCGCTGCAGGCGCTGAATCTGCTAGAAGAACTGCAGCAGGAGTTGAAGGAGAAGGGATGACGGCAAGCTTGCGCCAGGCCGCGGGAAGCCTGCTGGTGGTGGGCCTTGGAGGCACGGAACTGACGAATCTGGAACGCGCCTGGCTGAAGCTGGTCAGGCCGGCTGGAACCGTTCTCTTCCAGCGCAACATTGAAGATACCAAGCAGACGCGGGCGCTGCTGGGCGAGGCCACAGGGCTGTGCGCGGAGCACAGTTTTCGCTGCGTGGACGTGGAAGGCGGGACCGTGAACCGGCTGCGCGACGCGCTGGCGCCCATGCCCTCCGCGCAGGCTGTGACTATGGCCGCCAGGCGGACGGGGAAAACCATGCTGATTCGCGAGCAGGGGGAACTGATTGCGCAAGCCGTGAAGGCCTTCGGGTTCAACACCACGCTGGCCCCGGTGGTGGACCTGGCGCTGCCGGAGTCGGCCCAGGTGATGGGTACGCGGGCTGCGACGCCGACGACGGCGGCCGTAGTGGACTACGGGCGCAACTTTCTCGCCGGGCTGGCGAAGCATGGAGTGGTGGGCTGCGGCAAGCATTTTCCTGGGCTCGGCGGTGGCACGCTCGATTCGCACCGGGAAATTCTTAAGATCCGGCGCAGCAGCCGCGAATTGTGGAGCAAGGATCTGGCTCCCTATCGTGAATTGCGCAACGAGCTGCCGATGATCATGGTGAACCACGCGGCCTATCCGGATACGCCGGGCAGGAACCGGCCCGCGAGCGTGTCGCCCTACTGGATAACGACTGTTCTGCGCAAGCGGATCGGCTACAACGGCATCATCTTCTCCGACGACATGGAGATGGGCGGCATTCTCAAGTTTATGCCCATGGAAGAGGCTGCGGTTGCGGCCATCCGCGCGGGGATGGATTTGCTGGAGATTTGTCACAGCCCGGAGCTTATCCTGCGCGCCTACGAGGCGCTGATTGCCGAGGGAGAGCGCTCGGCCGCCTTCCGCAAGCTGCTCCTGGCGCGGGCGGGACAGACTGCGCGGCAGTGCGCGAAGTTGTTTGCGGGCGGGGTTCCTCCGGCGCTTTCGGCGCGGCAGTTCGAGGTGCTGCGCGCGCGTATCCTCCGCTTCCAGAAAACGGTTGCGAACGCCCAGCCCGCGGCGGAGGCCCAACCCGCATGAGCCTCGCGAAGACCATGACCGTAGCCGGCATCATGAGCGGAACCTCCGCCGATGGAATCGATGTGGCCGTGGTGCGCATCGCGCCCGGCAAGCCGCGCCCCAGGCTCACATTGTTGGCGCACGAAGGCTTCGCGTTTCCGGCTGCGTTGCGGCGCGCCGTGCTGGCAGCGATGAACGCGGCCTCCACCTCGACAGGCGAGCTGGCGCGGCTCAACTGGCGACTCGGCATCGCTTACGCCGAAGCTGTGCGTGAGACGCTCAAGCGGCATCCAACCAAGCTGGACCTGATCGGCTGCCACGGCCAGACGCTCTATCATCAGCCTCGCGCGGCAACGCATGCGGGCCGAAGTTTTGCCTGCACCTGGCAGGCAGGCGAAGCGGCGGTAATTGCCGCGGCGCTCGGCATTCCGGTGGTCTCGAACTTCCGTCCCGCGGATATGCTTGCCGGCGGCCAGGGAGCGCCGCTGGTTCCGCTGCTGGATTACGCGCTGTTTGCCGACCCAAAGCGCGGGCGGGTATTGCAGAACATCGGCGGCATCGCCAACCTGACCGCAATTCCCGCCGCGGCTGCGCCCCAGGCAGTGATCGCCTTCGACACCGGACCCGGCAACATGGTCATCGACGCGCTGGCCCAGCAGCTCTTCGGCAAGGCCTTCGACCGTAACGGAGCTTTCGCCGCCCAGGGCGCGGTGCTTGCTCCGGTGCTGGCGGCGGCGCTGCGCAACCCATATTTCCGGCTCCAGCCTCCACGCACCGCGGGACGCGAACAGTTTGGCCGCGAGTATGCCGCAAAGTTTCTGGCCGCCTGCCGGAGGCACAGCAACAATCCCGCGGATGCCTTGGCCACGGCCACCGCGCTGACCGCGGAAACCATCGCGCAAAGTTACAAACGGTTCGTCAGGCCGAGGATGAAGGGCGGAGTGGACTACATTGTCTCCGGCGGCGGCGCGCGCAATCACACGCTGATGGCCATGCTGGCGCGGCGGCTGGAACCGCTCGGTTGCGAGCTGGCCGCCAGCGAGGACTTCGGCCTTTCCGTTGAGGCCAAGGAGGCCGCGGCCTTTGCGCTGCTGGCGTGGCAAACCTGGCATCACCGGCCCGGCAACTTGCCCGCGGCAACCGGCGCAACGCGGCTGGCGATTCTGGGCCAGGTGACGTATGCGTAGACTGCTTGCGCTGGCCGCGCTTGTTGCCCTGGCCGGCTGCCACTCGGCGCAGCGCGACCCCGGCACTGTGGTATTTCTCATCGAGAGCAGTCCTGCGAATCTCGATCCGCGAGTCGGGACCGACGCTCAGTCGCAGCGAATCGACGCGCTCCTCTTCGATGGTCTGGTGGCTCACGATGCCAGCTTTCAATTCACTCCGGCGTTGGCCGAGCGCTGGGAGCAGCCCAACCCGCTCACGCTTGTCTTTCATCTGCGCAATGGGGTGCGCTTTCACGACGGCCGCCCGCTCACCGCCCGCGATGTGGCGTGGACCATCGACTCCATGCGCTCGGGCACGGTGATCTCGCCCAAGGCCGCAGCATACGCAGCGCTGGACACGGTGGAAGCTCCCGACGAGCGGACGGTGGTTCTTCGTTTGAAACGCGCCGACAATTTCCTGCTTGCCAACCTTTCCACGGGCGCCATCGGCATTGTTCCCCAGGGCAGTGGGCGCGACTTCTGGCAGCATCCCGTGGGCACCGGACCCTTTCGCTTTGTGAGCCAGCAGATCGATCAGGATGTGGTCATCGAACGCAATCCGCTGAGTTGGGCGACGGTCCCCAATATCGGCCGCGTGCGTTTTAACGTGGTGCCCGACGCCATTACCGAGTCGCTTGAACTGGAGAAGGGTTCCGGCGACGTGGCCGTCAATTCCCTGCCTGTGGATTCCCTGCAGGTGCTCGCCCGCCGCCCCAATTTGCAGGTGGAAGAGACGGGCGGCACAGAGATTCAGTACCTCGGTTTCAATATCCTCGACCCGCTGCTCAAGGATGCGCGCGTGCGCCAGGCCATTGCCTGCGCCATCGACCGGGAACTCATCATTCATACGCTGTTGCGCGGCCACGCGCAGCCTGCGTCGAGCCTGCTGCCTCCCAGCCACTGGGCCTTCGCCGGCGATGTGGCGCGTTACGATTACGATCCAGGACGGGCGGCGCGGTTGCTGGATGAAGCCGGCCATCCGCGCGCGGGCGGCGGCGTCCGCTTCCATTTGACGATGAAGACCTCGAACGCCGAGGAAGCGCGCCTGCTGGCGGCGGTGATGCAGCAGCAACTGGGCGCGGTGGGGATTGCTCTCGACTTGCGTAGCTATGAGTACGCCACCTTCTACTCCGACGTGACCCGTGGGGCTTTTCAGATGGTTTCGCTGCGCTGGGTCGGCATCGAGCAGCCGGATATTTTCAGCTACGCCTTCTCGACTGCGAATTTTACTCCCAAAGGCGCAAACCGCGGCCACTACTCGAATCCCAGGCTCGACGCCCTGCTCGACGACGCGGGCGCTAGCCAGGACACGGCCCAGAGGCGCGCCGATTATGTGGAAGCACAGCAGATTCTGGCCCGCGATCTGCCGGCTATCAATCTCTGGTACCGGGATACGGTGGTGGTGCATAACCGGCGGCTGACTCACGTGCTTCCTACGCCGTCGGGAAGCTACACATTTCTGGAGACAGCCGAACTGGCAAATTGACGCCTTGAGCCTTCAGCTCTTTTCAAGTTTCAGCGTTCTGCATATCGAAGAAGTATCGACTTTTTACGCCCACATCCAAGGATTCTTCGACAACTCGGCACAGTCTGAAACGGTTGACTCAACCTTTTGACGCACTGGTTCGTCTACCGAAATAGAGACGATATTCCCGCCAGGGGACAATGGCCGGTCCTGACCTGTGGAGAAGTGGCTATGAACAGCAAGATGCAAATCCGGTTTCCAGTTTCGATGGCGTACATGGCGTTGTCGATCGCCCTTCTGGTTGCGGCAGGGATGGCCGCGGTCATGGCCGGGGCGCAGACGCCCGCCAATTTTGGGGGAACCATCACCGCCATCAACGGCAGCACGCTCACCATGAAGACCGATGCGGGCGACGTTCGCCAGGTTGACGTTCCTTCAACGGCGGCAATCCTGCGCATCCCGCCCGGAGCAAAGGATTTGAGCGCCGCGGAGAAGATCTCCTTCAGCGATTTGGCTGTCGGCGACCGCGCTCTGGTTAAGCCGGATCCAGTAGTCGCCGGCCCTGTCACGCAGGCGCTTCGGATTGTCGCCATCAAGCAATCCGACCTGGCCCTGAAGCAGCAGAAGGATCGTGAAGACTGGCAGCGCCGCGGCGTGGGCGGACTGGTGAAGAGCGTAGACAGAGCAGCCGGTGTGATTGTGCTGACCAGCGGGATAGGGGCTGCGGCCAAGACCATCACCGTTCACACGACCAAGGCAACCGTGCTCAAGCGGTACGCGCCGGCTTCGGTGCGCTACGATTTGGCGCAAACGGCGCCGATCGACGCCATCCACCCAGGCGACCAATTGCGGGCGCGGGGCGCAAAGAATCAGGATGGCACGGAGATCGCCGCCGAAGAGGTGGTCTCAGGAACCTTCCGCAATATCTCCGGTATCATCTCGTCGCTGGATACCGCCGGTTCGACGCTGGTGGTGAAGGATTTGGCGACCAAGAAGCCGGTCACCATCCATATCACTGCCGACGCACAGATGCGCCGCCTTCCGGACCGCATGGCGCAGATGCTTGCCGCGCGGTTCAAAGGTGCTTCGGTCGGATCGGGCGGAAACACTCAGTCACCGAGCACCTACTCGGCACAGACCCAGCGGGGCGGAGCCGGGCAGTGGAGCAATAATGGTGCCCCTGGTGGCGGCGGACAATGGAACGGGCCGGGCGGCAGCCAGGCTGGAGGCGACTCGCAGCAGATGCTCAGCCGGGCGCCGGCGATTCAACTCGCCGATCTGAAAAAAGGCGACGCGATCATGCTGGTTTCAACGGACGGCGCAACCGAGGTTACCGCGATCACGCTGCTGGCGGGCGTCGAGCCGCTGCTCGAGGCTCCCGCGGCCAGTCAGAATCTGCTTAACAACTGGAGTATGGGCAACGGCGAGTCGGAAGCGGCGGCCGTTCAGTAGGCCCACAGATGCTCATCAGAAACAAGCGAGGGACTTGTGTACTCAAAATTGCATAGCTTTAATCGTTTTCAAATTGTCCTGGCGCTCTGCCTTGCCGGAGTGCTTTCGGCTCAGGGGCAAACGCCTGCCCCGGCATTGCAAACGCCTGCGCCGCCCGTGCCGGCTCCCGCGCCCGCGTCGCCGGCGGCACCGGCCACTATAAGAGGCCATATCGCTGACCCGACGGGCGCGCTGATCCCCGGCGCAAAGATCACCATCGCCACCTCGGCGGGAACCGCCGTAAGCACCACGACCTCGGACTCCACCGGCGGCTATGTGGTGAACGGCCTGGCGCCCGGCGGCTACATTGTGCAGGCCACCTTTGAAGGCTTTGCCCCGTTTGCTTCGCAGCCCATCGTGGTCGCCGCCGGCCAAGTGAAGCGCGTGGATATTTCCATGGCTATCGAAGTGGAGCAGCAGAGCGTTGAGGTTACCGACGAGTCGCCCGCGGTCAATATCGAAGTCGGCGGCAACGCCAGCGCGATGGTCCTCAAGGGTAAGGACCTGGACGCGCTCTCCGACGATCCGGATGAGCTGTCGAACGAGTTGGCGGCGCTGGCCGGCCCCTCTGCGGGACCGAATGGCGGACAGATGTACATCGATGGCTTCAGCGGCGGGCAACTGCCGCCCAAGTCGGCGATCCGCGAGATTCGCATCAATCAGAATCCCTTTTCCGCAGAGTTCGACCGCATCGGCTTCGGCCGCATCGAGATTCTCACCAAGCCCGGAACCGACAAGCTGCGCGGGCAGTTGTTCATCCAGGGCAACGACAACAAGTTCAATACCGGCAACCCCTACACGCCGGTCATTCCGCCTTATTACAGCTATCAGTTCAACAGTACGCTGAGCGGAGCGCTCTCCAAGAAGGCTTCCTTCTTTATCAGCGCCGAGCAGCGCAACACGGAAAACATCAATGCCTGGCAGATTCCCGACGCAATCCTTGACAACTCCTCCGGCGCGTACTCGAACTGCACGGGAACCGGCCCTTTCGTCTCCTGCACGGACTTCGGCGTCAACCTGTTGAATCGCCGCATCCGCGACAACGCTTCGGCGCGCTTCGATTTGCAACTCGGCCCCAGGAACACCTTCACGGCGCGCTATGGCTTCTGGGCTGAGTCCGAACACAACGATCTGAACGGTAGCTCACTGGCCAGCGCTTCAACGCATGAATCAAACACCGACCACACCGTGCAGTTAAGCGATGCGATCATCATTAACGATCATATTGTCAACGAGAGCCGCTTCCAGTTCGAGCGCCAGAATGAGAATCACTATCCCGACTCGAACGCAACCACCATCAATGTTCAAGGAGATTTCACCGGCGGCGGCTACCCCGGCCAGCAGAGCCGCGATCATTACACGCGCCTCGAATTCCAGAATATGACGACGATGAGCCACGGCGCTCACGCCATCAAATTCGGCACGCGGATGCGCGACTCCAGGGATGCAACCTTTACCAACGGCGGCTTCAATGGCTCTTTCACCTTTGCACCGGTCACTATAGGCCAGACGACTTACTCTGCCAGTGACGTGTACAGAATCATGGCCAACGGACTTGCCAGCACAAGTAATCCACAAACCTTCAGCGATCTCGTAATTGCAGGCTTTGGCCCTTCCTCCGCCAGCTACACTACCTGCGCCGGCACTGGCAACTGCGAATCCTCCGTCGCCAACGTCTTCGACATCGCGCTGTATGCGCAGGATGACTGGAAGTTTAATCCCCGCCTCACCGTCTCCGGCGGCCTGCGCTGGGAGGCGCAGAATCACATCTCAGACCACGACGACTGGGCGCCGCGCGTGGCGCTTGCCTATGCCCTTGACGGGAACGGCAAGGACAAGAAAGCCAAGACCGTCCTCCGCGCCGGTTACGGCTTCTTCTACGACCGCATGGGAACCGGCAACTTGAAGAGTGTTCACTTCGCCGATATCCAGAATCAGATCGTCTTCGTCAATCCAACAGCCTGCACCTCGACGGATACCTCGCTGGACCTGAATATTCTGACCTCCGGCTGCACCAGCAACGGCTCCGTCAGCGGTCCATCCTCGCCGGTGAAATACCTGATTGACCCGCACTATCACGCGCCCTACAACGAGCAGGGCAGCGTCAGCCTGGAGCGGCAGTTGACCCCCGGCACCAGCCTCACGCTCACCTACATGCACACCTTCGGCGTTCATCAGACGGTCACGCGCAACGTCAACCAGGCCCCGGACTTGAACCCAGCGGATAACCTCGGCGGCTACAAGAACGAGTTTTTTCCCGAGGCCGTCTTCAAGCAGAATCAGCTCATAGCCAGCGTAAACACCAAGATCACCAAGAATCTGAACCTTACCAGCTTTTACACGCTCTCCTATGCCAACGGCAACAACAACGGCAGCGCCACCGACGCCTACGATCTGGACAAGAACTACGGACGCGCCGGGTTTGTCGCGCGTAATATGCTCTTCATGATGGGCAACTACAGCGCTCCCTGGGGCATCCGCCTCAATCCTATGATGGTGGCGCAGTCCGGCCGCCCCTTTAACATCACGCTGCCCACCGACCCGCTGAACAACTTCTTTAATCAACGCCCGGCAGCCGCGACGGATGCGCAATGCCAATCCGGCTCATCCGAATTTGTGCAAACCACATATGGCTGCTTCGACACAACACCGGCAAGCGGCTACACGCCCATCCCGGTGAACCTCGGCAACGGCCCCGCGGCGGTCGCCGTGAACCTGCGCGTCAGCAAGGCCTTCGGCATCGGTCCCAAACTCGTCTCCGCGACCCCTCAGCCTGATGGCGGACCGCCGAATGGTCCGCCTCCGGGAGGACCGCCTCCGGGCGGTGGTCCGGGCGGCGGTGGACGCGGCGGTCCGGGCGGCGGCGGCTTTGGCGGCGGCCCCGGTGGCCCCGGTGGCCCGGGCGGGATGTTTGGCGGCGCCAGCACCGGCCACAAATATTCCCTCACCTTCAGCGCCCAGGCGTTGAACCTCTTCAACGACATCGACAAAGGTCAGCCGAACGGAACCATCACCGCGCCGAATTTTGGAAAATCAACCTACCTGGCCGGTGGAATGTTCTCTCAAGGCTCGGCCGCGCGGCGCATCTTCGTGCAGGCTGTCTTCTCGTTCTGATCGAGAACGATCAGACGGAGGGCCGGGGCGCAATGCTCCGGCCCTTTGTCTTTCTACTTGACCGCCGTGACCGTGGCAGGCTGATCGTCGGTGGCGAAGGCATCTGTGAGCGAAACGGCCTTCAACTGCGCCTTCAAAGCATCGAGAGAGGCAGTGCTGGTGGCCGTAATCTCCGCCGTCTCGCCCGGCAGCAGGTCGAAGTAGTTGTCGGAGAGCTTTACGTCGAGGTTGCCGAAGGAGAGATAGACGCTGCGCGCCAGCACCGGCGACGTGACCTTGATCTTGTAGCTGCCGTTCGAGCCCGTGGTCTCCACTTTGAGCACGGCCGACTTCAGGTGAACCTCCTTGACCGGAGCGAGATAGACAAGATTTCTCGAAGTCAGCACCCCGTCAACGGTCAACTCGGCGGCCACAAACACCCGCGAAGTATCGGCTGCTCCCGCGTCAGTGAGCTTCTTGAGCGGCCAGTCGAGGTAGACTTTGCTGCTCAGCGGGGCCACATCCACTCCGTGCGTCTCCTCCAGCAGCACTTTGCCGTCGAAGTCCATCAGCCGCACCCTCAGCGTGCCCGGAACGGTCTTGGTTTTATCCGAGACGATGTACACCTTGACCGCGCCGTCCTCAATGTGCGGCGAGACCAGGATGGGCGCATAGAAGCGCCGCGCATAGTATTGCAGCGCCTTCCAGCGGCCGTAGTAGTCGATCGAGGACCACGAGGCCACCGGCCAGCAGTCGTTCAACTGCCAGAAGATGGAGCCCATGGTCTCCGGGCGGCTGCGGCGGAAGTGCTCGGCGCCGGTCTTGATCCCCTCGGCCTGCAGCACCTGGCTCACGTAGAGAAAGCTGGCAAAGTCCTTCGGCTCTGGGTAATCCTTGAGCAGATAGTCGTGGATGATCGCGTTTCCTTCATTGTTCTTTTGGTGTGCGAGCATCACCAGCGTGAAGATATTTGTGCGATCGCCAGGGTCAGTAAAAGCCTCGACCGTCCTCATCTCCGGAAACGATTGGAATCCATATTCCGTCACAAATCGCGCATGATGCGTTTCGTAAGTCGCAAAGGGCACGCGTCCGTGCCATACGTCCCAGATGTGGGCATCGCCCGACTGGTAGTGCTCTCTGAGGGCTTCATAGTCGGCGCTGGGCGAGCTGGGCCAGTAGGGAGTCTCCGCATCAAGCCGCGCCACCACCCTGGGCAGAATTCCGCTGAACTCGGTCAGGTAGTCCTGCCAGATCAGGAGCTTAACATCCGCCGGCAACGTTGGACGCGGACCCCAGTTGAAGGCCGCCTCGGTCTCGTTGTTGCCGCACCAGACCACAATGCTGGGGTGATTGCGCAGGCGCCGCACCTGGTCCTCGGCCTCGGCTTCGATGTTGAGCTTGAAGGCATAGGTTCCCGGTTGCCAGTCGTTGCCGAACATGAAATCCTGCCAGACCATGATGCCCAGCTCGTCGCAGATGGAGTAGAACTCGTCCGTCTCGTAGTAGCCGCCGCCCCAGTGGCGGATCATGTTCATGTTGGCGTCGCGCGCCGACTCCAGAATCCGCCGGTAGTCCGCCGTGGTCACGCGATTGGGAAAGCTGTCGAAGGGAATCACGTCCGCGCCCTTGGCAAAGACGGGAATGCCGTTGACGACAAGTTCAAACGATCGTCCCCATTTGTCCAACTGCCGATGCAGCACAATCGAACGCAGGCCGGCCTTCACCTTCCGCTCGTCGGCTGCCTGGCTGCCCGTGCCCACCTGCGCGGTGAACTCGTAAAGCGGCTGCTCGCCGTATCCGGCCGGATACCAGAGCTTCGGCTTCTGGATCTCGATGGGGAGATCGATCACATTGCGCCCGGCATGGAGATTGACCTTGCTGCTTAGGTTCACCGGCTTGCCGTCATCGGCGTATTGCACGCTTACCCTGGCCGGGCCTGCGCCTGCGGCTTCAACGGTGACCTCCGCGTCCAAGTGCGCCACTTCCCTGCTCACGTCGCGTTGGCGAATGGCGAAGTCTGCGATGCGGACCTTGTCCCAGGCCTCCAGCCGCGCCGGCCGCCAGATGCCGCTGGTCACAAATCGCGGCCCCCAGTCCCAACCGTACTCGTATGCTGCTTTCCGGACGTAGGTCTTGTCCGCGGTCATCGATCTAAGTCGGAACGCGTCGCTGGCCGCCGCCTCTTGCGCGGCCTTGACAGGCGATGGAAAAACGACCCGCAACAGGTTCCTGCCCGCGTGAAGGCGGCCCTTCACCGGCACGCGCCAAACGCGGAACATGTTGTCCGCCGCCAGCACCTGCGCGCCGTTCACATACACCTGCGCGGCCGCGTCCAGCCCGTCGAAGACCAGGTCCACTTCTGCCCGCGCCAGCAACGCTGGAGTGACCTCGAAGTTCAGCCTGTACTCCCAGCTCTCATTTTCGATCCACTGCAGCTTCGACTCGTTGTCGCGGAAGTACGGGTCCGGAATCTTCTTGTTGGCCAGCAGATCCAGGTGAACGTCGCCCGGCACGGTGGCCGGCAGCCAGCCGTTCTCCGCTTCCTGCGCTCCGCTGGCGATCTGCCGGAACTGCCAGCCGCGATCGAGCGCCAGCACCGCATTCTGCGCGGATTTGCCCTGCGCCTGCGCCATTCCGGCTCCCATGCCAATTGCCGCTCCGATAAAAGCTAAGCGGGCAACTCTCCCAGCAATTGATCCTCGCATTGCACTCCTTCCAAGGCATTTTACAAAGCCGCATTCGCGGCCGGGAAAAGCAACTCGGGAAATCGCCGATAAGGTTATCACGATGGTATTGGCGCAACCGCAAAAGGCGGGGCGACCCCCAAGAAATGCGAAGAAATGAATCAGGAGGCTGAACAAGTCATCGTTTGCCCTCCAATATGGTTCGATACAGCGCCTCCCACTCATCCGCCCTGGCTTCCATGCTGAAGTTGCCTTGGATGCGTGCACGCGCCGCGCGGCCAAGCGTGTGCCGGTCTTCCGGTGGCCTTTGCATGATGTTGAGCATCGCCCCGGCCAGCGCATCCGAATCCCCGGGCGGCGCAACCACGCCGGATTCCCCCACCAGTTCGCGCACGCCGCCTACATCGGTGGCCACCACCGGCTTTTCCATGGCCATCGCCTCGCCCACAGCTAGCGGCATTCCCTCCCACGCTGAAGCCAGCACAAAACCATCGGCGGCGTCGAGCAGAGCAGGCAAATCGCGGCGCAATCCGAGCCAGCGAACGGAATCATCCAAGCCCAGGGCAGCCGCCAGTGCTCGAACCTTCGCGGCCTCCTGGCCGGCCGCCTCGCCTGCAATCCACAACTGCGCATCGGAGCGGGCTGTCCGCACCTGCGCAAAGGCCCGCAGCAGGTTCGGATAGTCCTTGGCCGGCACAATGCGTCCCGCCGCCAGCCAGATGAACTCTCCGCCGGCGCGCATCTCCTCTCTCATGCGCGCACGGCGCTCTGCGCTGGGAGCGAACTCCGCGCTATCGATCCCATTCGCCATCACGACGCACTTCCCTTTCGGAATGGCTCCCAGGCGCACAAAACGGCTCGCAACCGCTTCGCTGACCGCGGCGGTGCGGCGGCTCAGGCCGTCGGTCAGCCGGTAGGCCAGCATCCTCGCCCATTCGCCTTCATAGACGTTGTGAACGGTGGAGAGAACAGCCGTGGCTGGAACCAGGGCCTTGAGCAGCCGGGCCACGAAGTTGGCGTGAAAGCTGTGGCTGTGCAGCAGGTCTGGGCGGAACTCCAGCAGAAAGCGCCGTCCCCGCGCCACTCCGGCCAGCACGCTGCCGGGAGTCCTGTGCATTTCCAGATGGAGGACGCGGAGCGCCGTCGGCCACTCCTCAGCCAGGCGCGGACGCAAGACAAGCAGAGCAACCGCATGGCCGCGCCCCGCCATGCGCCCCGCCAACGCCAGCACCTGCCGTTCCGCTCCGCCCATGCCGAGCGAAGTGAGCACATAGACAATCCGCATCCTGCCCACACCCTGCCAGGAGATCGAGTGGAACGATGATAACTCGCGCGGTCAGTCTTTGTTCTTCACAGCGAGCCAGCAACCAATGAGTGTATCCAAAGCGGAGAGAATGCCGCTGGCGAACTCAATCAGGGCGTCAATATGTATAGTTTGGTCATACAGAAGGTGCGCCGCATGGACAAGCAACCGCTTGAATTCGATTCGGCCATTGCCGAGTACTACGGCCGGGCGCCCGAGGAACGCCGGCTCGAAGAAGGCCCGTTCCGGCTAGAGGCCCTGCGCACACGGGAGCTGATCGAGCGCCACGCACCGGCCCCTCCAGCCACCGTCCTGGACATCGGCGGCGCTGCCGGAGCCTATGCGCTGTGGTTGGCGGAGGCCGGATATTCGGTTCATCTGATCGACCCGATTCCGCGTCTCGTAGCCGAGGCCGAGCGCCGCAGCGGCGCCACTCCCCGGCCGCTTGCCTCGTGCCGGGTTGGCGACGCACGGAACCTGACTTTTCCCGATGAAACCGCGGATGTGGTTCTGCTGCTGGGTCCGCTCTACCATCTGACTGCCGCAGAGGACCGTGCCCGCGCGCTGGACGAGGCGGCGCGCGTTCTCAAGCCGGGCGGTTGCCTCTTTGCCGCCGCCATCTGCCGCTGGGCTTCCGCTCTGGACGGTCTGGCGCGCGACTTGTTTCAGGACCCTCAGTTCGCCGCCATCGCCGCGCAGGACCTGCGCGATGGACAGCACCGGAACGTTTCGGCGAGGCTCGACTACTTCACTACGGCGTATTTTCATCGTCCGGAGGATCTTCACGCGGAAGTCCTCGACGCGGGTCTGGAGGTGGTTGGGGTGTTTGGAATTGAAGGGCCGGGATGGATTCTTCCCGATGTCGCCGCGCGGTTGGCCGATGATCGGCGCCGCGCCGATCTGCTGCATGTTGCGCGTCTGCTCGAGTCGGAGCCTTCGATGCGGGCCGCCAGCGCACACCTGCTCGCCGTAGCCCGAAAGCCGGCACAAGAGAAATCGGCCTAAGTTTTGGCCAGTTGGAAATCTCGGCTCCCATAGATCTATTCAAGCCAGATCATCGCTGACGAATCGGGGTCTTCGCCTGGAACAGCGCCAGACGGCCTCCGAGCGTTGCGGCTAAATGCGTGTTTCCTTGCTGCGTGGCCAGGTCGGTTGCGCGTTGCTCCAATTCGACAGCCTTGTCGAACTCGCCAGCTTCGGCATAGGCTGCGGCGAGCGTGCCCAGCAGCGCAGGCTCGCGTCCTGAGGTGAGTTGCACGGCATGCCTGGCCAGAGAGACGGCTTCGCTCCCATTCCGAAGCGCGGCGTCAGAGCAGGTTGCCAGAAACCATGCCGTGTCGTTCAGCGCCTGAAGATTATCCGGGTCTTTGCGCAGCGCCTGCCGCCAGTGCGCCAGCCCCTCCGCTCCCTGGCCTTTCATCACCAGCGCCATCCCCAGGTAGTAGTGCGCGTCCGCATTGTCGGGCGATAACTGTAAGGCCCGCTCAAAATGCGGAATCGCTTCGTCCATCTGCCCCTTCTCCGCCAGGCCGACTCCCAGGTTGGTGTGAACTTCGGCCGTTTTCTGACCCAGCTCCAGCGCTTTCTTCAGATGCTGAATCGCCTCATCCACATTGCCCTTCTCCAGCAGCGCATGACCCAGGTTGCCCTCCGCGCCCGCGTAGGACGGATCCAATTCGACCGCCTTCTGAAAATCCCCGATCGCCTCGTCGACCTTCCCTTGCATGGCCAGCGCCAAGCCCAGGTTGTTGTACGCATGGGCGTACTTGGGATCGTTCTCGATCGCCTGGCGATAGTGGTCCACGGCCTCGTCCAGCCGGCCCTGCGCGGTCAGGGCGAAACCGAGATTGTTGTGCGCCTCCGAGTAACTCGGATTGATGCTGAGCGCATCCTCGTACTGCTCGATGGCCTCGTTGAGCCGGCCTTGTTGCGCCAGCGCGCGGCCCAGATTGCTGTGCGCTTCGGCATAGTCGGGATTCTGCTCGATCGCCTGCTGGTAATGCTCGATGGCTTCACGGGTATCGCCGGCCGCGTCTAGCGAGATGGCCAGATTGTTGTGTGCCTCGGGGTAATTGGGCTTGGCGGCGATCGATTTGCGATATTCGGCAATCGCTGCCTGCGTCTTGCCCGCGTGCGCCAGGGTCTGGCCAAAGTTGTTGTGGGCGCGCGCATCCCCCGGACTCATCGCAATTGCTTTGGTCCACTCCGGAATCGCCGCGGCATATTGGCCCTTCTTCGCCAGGTCAGCCGCCACGTCGAACTCCTTGTAGAAGTCCACCGCCGGCGTGTCGATGTGTTCGATGCCGCTAGGCGCCATGTTGACGAACTCAGGAATATTCACCGCCCGATTGGCCGCCGTCGAGTTCTCGATCAAAATGGCCGGCGTGTCGTTGCCCTCCGCATCGATATGCGTCAGGAACATCTGCGTGTAGGGCGAGCGGCTCTTGGACGAGAAAACCAACCAGCGCCCGTTCGGCGAGAAGCTGTGCCAGGAGTTCATCAGCGCTGTATTGCAAGTCATCCGCCGCGCCTGACCGCCAGAGGCCGGAACGATGTACAGCTGGCCGTCCGGGCGCATCAACAGCCCGTTGCGGGCCTGCACAAATACTATCCATTTGCCATCGGGCGAGATCTTCGGAAAGCTGTTGCTCATGCCGTTTTGCGAGGCGCCGGCAATGGGTTCGGCCTTGCCCCCTTTGCCGTCATTGAAGGGGATGCGGTAAAGGTCGTACTGCATCTGCACCTCGGCCGGGTCGTTGGCGTATGCGGCCATCTTTCCGTCCGCCGGGTAGGGATCCTTTGCCTCCGCCCGCACAAATACAAGGTACTTGCCGTCCGGGCTCCACACCGCGCTGGCCTGCACATAGCGCGGATCGTCGGCCCCGGGCAGCGGTTGCAGTTTCTTTGTGTTGCGGTCATACCACGCCAGGATGCCACGCGTCGGATAGAAAACCTGCAGGAAGCGGTAATCCTTGAAATTGGCCACGTAGTAGAACCCCGCGCTCCTGGTTCCCGACGGCCTGATCGTCGTAACCACATGGCGGCCGTCCGGCGACAACTGCGACATGAACCCTACGCGAACCGGGCTGCCATTTTCTGTCGGAAAGGAGGACCACGAAATCATGTCCTCGTTGCGAATCGTCATCTTCTGCGCCACCGGAACCACCGCGTACAAGCCCTTGTCGTTTTGCGGACCGTCCATGTCCAGGCCCAGCGTCTTGCCATCGCCGGAGAAAGAGTGGCAGTTGGCGCAGGTGTGCAGGTCGTGCATCACCACATGGCTGCTGGTCTCGGCCACGTTGCGCATCCGCCAATTGATCAATGGAATCGCGGCCGTGGCCAGCGGTTTGATGAATCCCTTCTCCAGCTCCGAAGGCATCAGCGGCACATCGCGGTAGAAGATCGGCGCGCCCACCGGGTCGGCGGACACATGCATCTGCATGCTTCCGCGCGAAACCGGCGCGCTCTTGCTTCCCGCCGCAAATCCGCGGATGGTAATCGTAACCGCGCCCGGCTGCTTCTTGATCGCGGCCCAGGTTCCCGCGTCGGGCGTCCAGGTGTGCGCGTCGGCTTGCTCCGGCGTCAGCGCGGGCGGTTTGTTGGTGTCCGATACGCAGCGGGGATCGATCTCGCCAATGCGCATCCGTTCGACCTTCGACGACATATGAATCCCCGCTGAACCATCCGCGAACGACACATCGATCTGCCAGGAGTCTGCATTCGGCGCAGGGTCTCGCCACAGAAAAGTGGGAGCCGCCATGTCGGGCGGAAACACACTCCCGTCGAGCGGATAGTCGATTGTGATGCGCTCCGGCTCATTGCCCGCCCACACCCCGGCCAGCCCCAGTCCAGCCAGCAGCGCGGCCCAGAGAAGACACAGCATCCCCAACGCTCGAGTAATCGCCGCTGCGGAAAGACCCGGTGCGGAACAGCCAGACGCACCGTTATCCGGCGCTGCGAAGACCCCCGATCGCAGTTCAGGGCCACACCCATGATTCGTGTTCATCGCGTTTTGCTCCCCGCCTCTGTTTGTCGACAAACCTGAGTCGTATCGAGCAGGTCGTTCCTGGCGTACCCGTTGCTTCACTTATGAGCCCTTGCGTACTTCTATCTATTCCAAATAAACCAGTGTTGGTTCAAGCCGGATTGTCATTCTTGCTTCCCCGGTTTCGCGAGTATACCTCAGAAGCCTCCTCCGGGGTCGTTCTTTGGCCATCCCTCAGGCGGAAACCGGCCCGCACCGCCCAATCGGCCTTCCCGCTGCTCTCCGGGAAACAAGAACGCGTCCGCCGCTGGCCCCGTCCCGGCGGTGGAAGAGCAAAACTGCCTTCCGCCAGGCCTGAGTTTTTCAGTTCAAAAGATTCCTTGTGCGCAAAGGTCTCATTGCGCTGTACAATCTCCACGAGGAGACCCATGGCCGGAGATATTCAACTTACTTGCAGCGATTGCGGGCAGGAGTTCACCTTCACCGCTGCCGATCAGGCGTTCTTTCAGGAACGTGGTTATTCGACCCCAAAACGTTGCAAGAACTGCCGTCAGGCAAAGAAGAACGATTCGGGGGGCTCCGGCTACCGTTCGGGCTCGGCACAGGGAACTCCTGTGATTTGTTCGGGTTGCGGCCAGCCTACAACAGTGCCTTTTGAGCCGCGTGGCGACCGCCCGGTCTACTGCCGGGATTGCTACCAGGCGCGCAAGGGCAGCGGCGGCAGCAGCTCGCGTGGACGCGACCGTTCGTAGTTTTTTTATTACGATCCGGTTCCCGCAAGCCAATTCAAGCAATGCTCTAAGGCGGCTGCCCACTCGGCTCTGCCCGCCTCTGATGCGGCTTGAGTACTGTTTTTTTGTCTTTTTCCGTTTCGAGAGCATCCGGCCGGCAAGCTTCAAGAAGGAGCAGCCACGGCAAAACCGGCTGCCCTTTTTTCCTTTCCGCTCCGCAACGGGCGTCGGGGTTGCACAATCGTGAAATTCCGTTGAATACCAAAGGGTGGATAGACATTGCTCTTGCCGCCCGATAAACTGGCGCTCTAGGGACTTCCCCAAGTCCGAGCATGTGAGGACCCGCTTCAACTTCATGGCCTCCCAATTGTCCTTCATCGGATTTGCGTGGAAAAATCTCTGGCGCCGGCGTCTCCGCACTCTGCTCACGCTATGCGGCATCGCCATGGCCATCGGCGCTTTTGTGGGCCTAGTCGGCTTCTCCCGCTCCTTTGAGCACGAATGGCTGCGCATGTACCTGAGCAGCGGCACCGACATTGCCGTCGTTCAGCAGACCTTCCTGAACACGTCCATGGACGAGTCAGCGGGAGTGAAGCTCAAGGCATTGCCTACGGTTCGCCAGGCAACGCCCATGATCCTCAACCTCATGGACCTGACACAGGACGTAAACGCCCTGGCCTACGGCTGGAAAGCTGATTCCTACGAATTTGAATCCCTCCAGTTCGTCTCCGGCCGCCGTTTCCGCGATGGCCAGCCTGAAGTGATATTGGGCGACCTGCTGGCCGGCAGCCTGAACAAGAAACCCGGCGACACGCTCGAGATTCAAGGCTCGCCGTTCGCCGTATCCGGGATCTACCACGGCGGCTCGGCGCTGGAGGCCGGCGCGGTCATCCTGCCGCTCGATCAGATGCAGAAGCTCGGCAGCCTGGAGGGAAAGGTCACGGCGTTTCATGTGCGGCTCAAGCCCGCGCCGCTGGGCGAATCGCCCGAGCAGTATCTCAAGCGAGCGCAGGCGCAGATCGAAGCGGCTCTGCCCGGTCTTCGCGCCGTTCCCGCAGCCGAGCGCGCCAGCAACAACCAGCTCGTCCTGCTGGCGCACGCGGCCGCCTGGGGCACATCCTCCATCGCGTTGCTCATCGGCATACTGGGCATCGCCAACACCATGGTCATGTCGGTCTTCGAGCGCACCCGGGAGATCGGCATTCTGCGCGCGCTGGGCTGGAAGCGCGGGCGCATCCTCTTGCTGATTCAGACCGAAGCGGCCGTGCTGGGCTTCTCCGGCGGAGTTCTCGGCATCGCCGTTGGATGGGGCGCGTTGCGCCTTCTCTCTGCGCTGCCGCAAACCGCCAGCATCGTCTCCGCGTCCTTTCCTCTGCCGCTTCTGGCCGAGGCACTCGGCATCGCCGTCCTGGCCGGATTGGTTGCCGGCGCCATCCCCGCCTGGCGCGGCGCGCATCTTTCCCCGGTGGAGGCGCTGCGCCATGAGTGAGGCTTTGCTGGAAGTACGCAACCTGCGCAAGAGCTACGACGAAGGACGCATTGAAGCTCTGCGCGGCGTCGATCTTTCCATTGCCGCCGGCGAGTACGTGACCATCAGTGGGCCCAGCGGCAGCGGCAAGTCCACTTTGCTGCAACTGCTGGGCGGGCTCGACACTCCGACCAGCGGACAGGTCCTCTTCCGGGGCGCCGCGCTGGGCGCCGCCATCGACCTCGACGACTATAGAGCCCATCAGGTGGGATTCATCTTCCAGTCGTTTTATCTGCTCCCAACCCTGCGCGCCGTTGAGAACGTGCAGGCGCCCATGTTCGCGGTCCGGCAGGATGCCAGCAACCGTGCCCGGCGCGCCAGGGCCCTGCTCCGCGAGATGGGCCTGGAACACCGCCTCTACCAGTATCCCAACGAGCTTTCCGCGGGAGAGCGCCAGCGCGTGGCGATTGCCCGGGCTCTGGCCAACACTCCTCAAATCCTGCTGGCAGATGAGCCCACCGGCAACCTCGACAGCGTCAACTCCGCGCGCATCATGGAGATGCTCATCGGCATTCAGAAAGAGCGCGGCATGACGCTGATCGTCGTTACCCACGAGGATGGGATTGCCCGCTCTGCGCCCCGGCACATTCGCCTTCGCGACGGCCTCCGCGACGACCGATGCGAAGCAAGGCCCGAGTCATGAGACTGTCCACCGCCGCCCTGGCTGCAACGCTCGCCTGCGCGATCCCCGCCAACGCGACGGATGCCCGCGCCGTGCTTGCCGCCCCCAGGCAGCGCGTGCAGTCGACCGACTTCCGCGCCACCGGCCATCTGGTCCGCGTGGATGCGAACGGCATCCGCATCAGCTATCCAATCACTATCAAGGCGCACTGGTTCCCTGGTGTGCTGCGTGTGCTGGTGGAGATTGGTGCGGCCTCAAAGACGGACGCAAATTCATTGCTGAGCGCCCGCATCCCCGCCCACATCCTGTTGGAGATGCATCCCAATGGGCCAAACGTGGTCAAAATTGCTCACCCCGGCGACGCAAATCCCGTTATTCTGCCCTTCGACAAGTGGTCCGACGGCCCGCTTGGCGCCGAATTCACTTACGAGGATTTTCTCGAGGCGCAGTACTTCTGGGCGAACCAAACAGCGCTGGAAGAAGCGAGGTTTGGCGCACGCGATTGCGATGTGGTGAAAAGCACGCCGGGAGCGACTGACAAGACACATTACGCCCAGGTCACCACTTGGCTCGATCACGGCATCGGCTTCCCCGTCTATGTGGAGAAAACGCTGAAAGACGGGACGGTGAAGGAGTTTACCTACTTCGGGCTGCGACAGAACGGCGGCGTCTGGTCGGCCCGCCGCGTGGAAGCAAAGATCCGCGGGTACGCCGGCTCAACGCAGCTCATCATCGACCGCGGCAGCCCCAAAGCAAATCTCGGTCTCGGGGACTTCAGCCCCAGGCAACTTACCCGTTTCTAGGATTGATTATGTATCTTGCTCTCTGTATTCTTGGCCTTGCCGCAACCCTGATCTTCGCGGGCTTTCTCTATCAGTTGATCGGCGCGCACTGCGACCGGCGGCGCTTTGCCGGCTCCGGGCGCTGGGTAACGATTGGGCGCGGGCACAGGCTCTACCTGCTCGAAAAAGGAACGGGCGGCCCGACCGTACTCTTTGAATCCGGCATCGCTGCCACCAATCTGAACTGGTTTCACGTCCAGGAAAAGGTCTCCCGTTTCACCGGCACCGCATCCTACGATCGCGGTGGACTCGGCTGGAGCAGCCCGTGCCGCACCGCGCGGACCCCCGGCAACATCGCCGTGGAACTGCACGCCATGCTGCAAGGCGCAGGCATCAAGCCACCCTACATCCTGGTCGGGCATTCCTTCGGCGGGCTGGTGATGCGCCGCTATGCGCTGCTGTATCCCGGCGACGTGGCCAGCGTGCTGCTGGTCGACCCCATGCGTTGTGAAGAATGGCCGCCACTCAACCCTGCCAGGCAATCCGCCGTCGATCTTGGCAGCAGGTTATCCCGTTACGCCATCCCGTTTGCGCGATTCGGGCTCGTCCGCTTGGCTGTAACCTCGCTGCTTTGCCGCTCGGGCCGCCTCTCTGGCCAGTTGGCCGCCGCCGCTGGAGTGGGTGGCCGCCATGTGCTGGGACGCGTCACTGACGAGGTTGGCAAGATGCCCAGGGAAGTCTGGCCCATAGTCGCCGCCCACTGGTCGCGTCCTGCATACTATGCCGGCATGTACAGCCATGTCGATGCCATTCCCGACACCGTGAGAGAGATGCAGGACGCCGAACCCATCCGCGGCATCCCCGTGCTGGTGCTTACCCCCGGGAAATCGACGCCGCTTTCCCGCCAGCATCTTTGCCGTATCGGCGACAACGTGCAGCAGGTGATCGCCCCGGCGAGCGCGCATTGGATCCATCTCGACGAACCTGATCTGGTCATCAACTCGATTCGGGAGATGGTGGAGGCGGCAAGCTCCGAGATAGAGACAGCGCCGCAAAAAATGGCCATGGCATGACTTATTGGCAGTTATAGAGGCTCCACAATTGCTGTACCCCGAAGCACTGCCGCTGAGTGACTCGCCTCGGCGAGCAGCCTCGCATGATGCCGGAAAGGTCACGGAAACTGTGAAACTGCCGTAATCCCTTCCCCTTCATTCACGAGGCGATGTACAAGGTTAAAGTCAAGCTGACCAGTCCGCGCAAAGTCCAGAATATTGAATGCTGCTTCTCTGCTTAGCGCTTCTTTGCTGGCTTGGAAGCGGGCTTTTTCGCCGCCGGCTTCGAGGGCTTTACCGCATACGAAACCCTGCCTGCCTTGTATCTCGCCGCGGGAGCCGGCTTTCTCTTTGCATGCGCGGACTTGACTGCCGGAGCCTTGGCCGGCCGCTTTGCCGGAGCCTTGGCCGGCCGCTTTGCCGGAGCCTTGGCTGGCCGCTTTGACGGAACCTTCGCCGGGGGCTTTGCAGCAGCCTTCGCCGGGGACTTTGCCGGAGTCTTGACGGGCGGCTTTGCAGCAACCTTGGCCGGCGGCTTGGCGGGAGCCTTGGCATGGGCCTTCTTGGGAGCGGGTTTTGCTTGGGGAGTCGGCTTCTTGGCTTGAGAAGGTGCAGCCTTGGCCGGTGCGGGCTGGGACTTGGCATCGAACTCAGTGACATGGGTCTGAATTTGCTGCAGGCGCCATTGGCCATCCGCGCCCTTCATATAGGTAGCGCCTCTGTACGTGCGCGTTTCAGGTTCGCCCTGCCGGTCGGGGGTGCTGACGCTTGGTAACGCCTCCCGCTTCGCGTCCACGATGTCCGTTGGCATGAACGGCGTCGGCATTTCGGCCGTAAGTACGGTGCCCGCTGGAGGAGTATAGACGGTCTTCCCCGGGATGTTCGGCGTGACCTCAGGCTCAATCGCGCCAGGCGTAGTACTGGCGTTATTCGGGCTGTGCTCCAACCTTAGCTGCGTGATTACCGGCGCCCTCCCGGAAGCGGAAATCTTCGCCCAGAGATTTCGGCCTAAATTTTTAAGACTGAAGCCTGTCTTCCTTTCCGGGATTGCAGGCAGCCCGGAATCTGATCCGGCCATCTGCTGGATCAGCCGGGAAATGGGCAAACGAGTCGACGGGACGAGAGCCGTCGTATTATGACCTTCAGCTCCGCCCTGGAGCCGCGACTCAAATCGGTTGACCACGACTTCGGGTTTGGGGCCACCGGCGGTAAAGTATTGAGAGACCATGCGGTTTGCGTTCTCCACTCCGGCGGAGCCGGGTTGCATGACTAGGTAGATCGTGGTGCCGTCTTGGAAGACAGCCGTACCCATCAAATCGAGTCCGGATACAACATCGACAGGGGACTGGGAAGCCGGAGTCTCGATCGGAACCTTTGCCGTAGTCTCGACGCGCGGCTTTGACGGAGTCTCTGTAGCAGCCTTCTCCGGAGGCGTTGCCGGAGTCTTGACGGGTGCCTGCGCAGCAGCCTTGACCGGCGGAACCTTGGCAGGAGCCTTTGTAGGGGCCTTCTCGGGCGCGGGTTTTGCCTGGGATACAGGCTTCTCGGCTTGAGCAGGGGCAGCCTTGGCCGGTGCCGGCTGGGCCTTGGCATCGAGCTCAGCGGCGCTGAGCGTGGCGCCCTCGGAGGCAATCGCTGCGGGCGTCGGCCCTGCGATGACTGGCGTCTCCTTGGTGACCGTCAGCGACACGGCGGCATGCGCCGTGGTGTAGTTCACGGCGTCCGTCGGAGTGAAGGTCACCGCGAGCATGTGCATTCCCACCGCGAGCACCTCGCCTGCGGCAGGAGTGTAGACGAAAGTTCCCGATACAGATGCCGTTGCATTGAGCTCAGCGGCGCTGAGCACAGCGCCGTAGGCAATCGCTGTGGGCGTCGGCCATGTGATGGCCGGCGTCTCCTTGGTGACAATGAGCGACACGGCAGCATGCGCCGTGGTGTACTTTACGGCGTCCGTCGGAGTGAAGATTACCGAGAGCGTATATGTTCCCGCCACGAGCACCTCGCCTGCGGCATGTGTGTAGACGAAAGTTCCCGGTACCGATGCCGTGGCATTTAGCTCAGTGGCGCTGAGCGCGGTGCCGTAGACAATCGGAGCGGGCGTCGGCCATGCGATGGTCGGTGTCTCGTGAATCACGACATCGGTCACATTTTCCTGCAGGTGCCATTGGCCGTCCGCTCCCTTTACATAGGTAACACCTAGGTAAGTGCGCGTTTCAGGTTCACCCTGCTGGTCGGGGGTGCTGACGCTGGGTAACGTCTCCCGCTTCGCGTCCGCAAGGTCGGTGCGGAACGCGGTGTCCGTCGGCGTGATCGGCGTCGGTGTTTCTGCCGTAAGCACGGTGCCCGCGGGAGGAGTAGAAACGGACTCCTCTGCTATGTTCGCCGTGGCGTCGGGCTGTGTCGCGCCAGGCGTAGTACCTGCCTTATCCTGGCCGGGCGCAAACTCTGGCTGCGTGATTGCCGGCACGTCCTCGGGCGTGGAAAGCTTCGCCGAAGCATTTCGGGCTAGATTTTTGAAACTGAAGCCGGACTTCTTTCCCTTTTCCGGGATTGCGGGCAGGCCACAAGCCGATCGGGCCATCTGCCGGACTAGCCGGGAAATGCGCGAATCTTCAAGCGCGAACGGAATGGCTGTGTGCTGCATGCGCCGCACTGCCGCATAATCGTTGGGAATTTTCCATTGTACCGGCCTGGTGAGCGCCTTCGCAATTTCGTCTTCATGGACGCCCAGACCCAGGGAGCGTGTCTGAAACCGGTTGATCACAATTTCGAGTTTTGGCACCGCCCTGGTGAAGTACTGCGAGATCAGGCGATTTGAGTTGCGTAGTCCGGCGATGCCGGCTTGGATGACCAGATAGATCGTGGACCCCTCTTTGAAGAGAGACGTGCCCATTAAATCAAGCCTCGATCCCAGATCGATCACCACGTTATCGAAGTCCTGCCGCGCCACGGCGAGCAGTTTATCGATGGCTTCATCGGAGGCATCGAACTGGGGAAACTTACCGGGAGCCGCGAGTACGAATACTCCCGAACTATGCTTGACCAAGAGCTTGGCGAGAAAACTCGAATCCAGACGGCTGTAATTCTGAAGAGCGTTGATGGCCGAGAATTCGGCCACGACCCCCAGATTGAGCGCGGCGTCTCCCAGCGGAAGATTGAGATCGATCAACAGCGTGCTTTGACCGGACTCCTGGGCCAGCGCTACCGCAAAATTGCAGGCAATGGTGGTGACGCCTTCACCGGGCTTGGCGCCGAGAAACACCAGCAGCCTGCCGCTCGCCTTTTTCGGCGGGCGAGTTGCCCGACGGCGCGCCGAGACCCGAACCATGGCCTCGGCTATGGTGCTTTGGTCAAAAGGCAGAGTCAGAAACTCGCGAGCGCCCGCGCGCATGCAGCGGACCGGCAAATCCAGACCGGCCTTCGCCGAATAGACCATCACCGTCGCCGAGCTGTTGGCGCAGATGCTCTCCACCAGTTCCACGGCGTATTCGGGGTTGCTGTCCAAGTCAATCACGATGACGTCGTAATCCGGCTCCAGCAGCCTTGGCACATCGTCCAGGCTGGCCGGATAGGAAGCGTATTCACGGACATTGCCCGCCTGGCATTCGGCAAGAGCAGCGGCTGCCGCCATGCGGCGCTCCTTGTCCGGCCCGATCAGCGCAATCAACAGGAGATCGGCTCCAACAGAGTCGGTATACCGATCGTCGAGACCCAGAGAAGAGATTGAACTCACGGACTCGCTGCTCCTTGTAAGTTGCGGCTCTTCCTGCGGGTTAACCTGAAATTGATAGGTCGTGACTGGGTTGGGCATGTCGTGTTTTCAGATCCTCAATGCGAAAAGAAGAAAATCGGCATTCCGATAACGATGGCCGGAGCGTTAGGCATCTTGCTCTTCACGGGATTGGCGAGAGCCAACTCCAGATCGCGACACATCCCGCTCTGCTTCCAACCGAAAACGAGATCACCCGCTTCGACATACAACCGCTTCAATACTCGTGAATTCGATCCATCGATTGTAATACCCGTTTCGTGCCGAGGATGTGCAACGTTGGTTGTACATTTGAGGCGGCTGTTGCGAAGATTCGCGAAGGTCGCCACGGCATGTACGATAAGCGTTGGCCACCAGGCAAACGAACGCATACATATATTCCTTCCCCCCAGCGTTCCGGGAGAACTACATTAATTGTGTTTGTCCCTCCATTATTACAATTGTCCGGCCATCATTGCAATTGTCACTGGCGTTTCTTTGCCGGCTTGGGAGCGGGCTTTTTCGCCGCCGGCTTTGAGGTCTTTGACGCAGGCGAAACCTTGCCTCTTTTGGAGGCCGCTGCGGTAGCCGGCTTGCCCTTTGCTGGCGCGGACTTCACCGCCGAAGCCTTGGCCGGCGCCTTCACCGGCGGCTTGGTGGGGGTCTTGATGGGAGGTTTCGCCGCAGTTTTGACCGCAGTCCTGGCAGGAGCCTTCACCGCAGCCTTGCCCGGCACTTTCACTGCAGCCTTGACCGGAGCTTTGGCCTGAGACTTGACCGGCGCTCGAGCCACAGCCTTTACGGCGCGCGGTACGCCGCTCGTAACCTTCGCTGCCTTGCTCCCCTTGGAAGCAGCGGTGACAGGCGCAGTCTTTTTCACCGCAGGAGCAGGCTTGGCTTTGGCCGGCGCCGGTGCGGGCTTGGCCTTCGCCGAAGAGGCTTGAGGCTTCGCAACGGCCCCGGCTGACTTTAGTTTAGGCACGGGCTTCAACTCCGCCTTGGGCGCCGGCGCAGGAGTCTTCTTTGCCGGTCTAGGTTCTGTAGATTCTTTAGCGGCGCTCCTCACCGGGGCGGGAACCGGTTCGGGTTCCTCAGCCTCCAGTTCATTTTCCGCGGGTTCTGATTCCTCCCCCAGCTCCGCGTCCAGTTCAACCTTCGGAAGGTTCAGACTCAGGCTCAGGCCCAGGTCGATCTCTTCATCGCCGCCAAGGTCGTCCAGACCCACTTCCTCGTCCAAACCGACCTCGGCCTCGTCGTCATCGTAGGTCCGCTCTTTCAGTTTGGCCTCAGCGCCGCGCTTGACGCGAGGCCTCTTGATGGTCACCTGCGGCGGCGGCGCGGGAGGCGAATGCGGTTCCAGAAAGGCGCGAAACTCCTCCGGCGTGGTTAACCGGCCGTCGATCAGCTCCAGGAAAACCGCCTTCACAATCTCCGGGTACGTCGCCAGTTCCGGCGTGATGCGCAGCTCCTGCATCAGGGCATGCGGAATGCGCTGACGGGCTTCCGGCCACACCTTCAGGAACTGCTCATAGCGTTCGCGGACGACCGTATCCTTGCTGGTAAACCCAAGCCATAGAATCGCTTCTGGATCATAGCTAGTGAAAAGCTTGAAGCTTTTCGATGGCGTCGAATTCCCTTTCGCAAGCAGCACTTTGGCGAATCCTGCCGCCAGCGAATCCAGGCTGTTCCACTCAGCCACGAAACCCGGGCGCAGCATCAGTTTCTTCAGCGCTGTCAGTTCCCTGCCGCCAAGCCCGGCGGTCAGCAGTTGCATCTGCGCCGCCGACATATCGGGATGGACTCCCTGCAGCAGCAGCTCGACGGCCAGATCGTGCAGCGTCTTCAGCTTCTCCTCGTCTGCCTTGGCGGAGGTCCAGGCCGGGAACAGGACCTTCATCCAGCCCTCAGCCTCCAGAGCCCGCAGCACTTTCAACCCGTCTTCCTCGTGACCGATCTGCTCCAGTTCCTGGCTGCGCGCCTCGGCTGCCAGGTATTCGATCACTCCCTCGCTCTTGGCATTCTCATAGCGAGTCCGGGTCTTCGGGTCGAGCTCCCATCCCAGCCGCGCAAGGTAGCGGGTAGCGCGAATCAGCAGCGAAGGGTCCTCAATGAATCCGTAATTGGAGACCAGGCGCAGCGTGCGGGCCTCGATATCCGCTGCTCCGTTCAAGGGGTCCATCAACAGCCCAAACGAGCCTTCATTCAGAGAGATGGCCATGGCGTTGGCCGTGAAGTCGCGCCGCCGCAGGTCCTCCTGAATGGAAGCTGGGTGAAAAACAGCTTTGCCTGGCTTGGGGTATTCTCTCCGGTGGGTGCTGATGAGGTCTACGCGAACGGTTCCCGGAAAACACAGGTAAAGGCTGCGAGAGGTTTCGTTTTCGCCCCAGGCTTTGCCTCCCAGTTTCGCTATTGTTTTCTTGAGTTTGAGCGCATTTCCGTGAACCGCAACCTCCAGATCGCGGACGGCGTGCCCACTGGTCAGATCGCGGACGGCGTCGCCGGTCAGAAAGAGGATCATCCCCGCTTCACGGGCTGCCTCGCGCAGTTGGCGTAGTGCTTGCTGTTGGTCGGCTGAGAGCCGGTTTTCCAACAGATAGATGTAGTCGGGCATTCCCTTCCCTGCTTCCGCTGTTTCACCCACGCCAAGTGTCTGATGTTGTTACTCTTACAGCCAAAACCTGGAGGGGTAGCAAACCGTACATTAACACAATCTTAGCCGCTTGGCTAGAGCTAGGGCCTGTTAACACTACCTGGGCGGATGGCGTTGCGAGCAAAAATCCGGCCAGACGAAGCCGAGCCCGAAGGCTGTGGCGGGTCCACCGTCAAGGGCGAGAATGAAGTATGGCCGGATTTCCACCTCAGCGACAAAGACCCGTCACTGGGGACCCCGGATTTTCGCCGCAACCCTTCGGGACGGGGCCAATTTTCGCCATTTCTTCGTCAATTGTCGCTAGGATACACCCGGTATCCGTCGCTCATCATTCCTCGACCTGAGAAAAATTTGGCTCCCGTCGCCACTGTCCAGGTAGTGTTAGCAGGCCCTAGCTGCACCGGGTTTGCGGCTTATTCACCTCGCGGCGCTCTGCGCAACGTGCGACAATCCAGAACGATGGCCTCCCAGCGCAAACCG
>Ga0209039_10000021_pt1 | contig 121470 bp, 112 predicted proteins | sample BogFormECP12_OM1_FD_188238 | JGI IMG/M metagenome (GOLD analysis project Ga0209039, IMG submission 188238) | Bog forest soil microbial communities from Calvert Island, British Columbia, Canada - ECP12_OM1 (SPAdes) (version 2) | ecosystem: Environmental > Aquatic > Freshwater > Wetlands > Bog ... | reverse complement strand
CGACGATATCGTACACGCCAGCGTGGGCACCGAATTTCGTTACCATCTCGACCACGTTCACGTTGGCTGGATCTGACAATGCCGGCGGAAGCGGCGTGGCCACGCGATTTTACAACATCAACGGGACCGGCTGGGTGGTTGGCAATAGTTTCAACCTCGGTAGCTGGACGAACGGGACTATCACGATCATGTATCGAAGCACGGATCATGTCGGGAACCTGGAAGCATTCGGAACGAAGGTTGTACGACTTGACACGATTGCGCCGGTCACGAGCATCTCCTACACCGCCGCTTTCATGCCAGATTTCGTGAGCACGGCAACGCCCTTTACGTTGACCCCAACGGATAACACGGGTGGAAGTGGCATTGCGTCAACTCAATATCAATACACTGGTAGTGGGGGATACCACGCGTACACAGCCCCCTTCACGTTATCATCGGCGACGAACGGGACCATCACGATTAACTATTTTAGCACGGATCGTGTGGAAAATGTAAAAAGCGCCAGTTCACTCGTCGTGCGACTGGATGCCTTGCCGCCCAGGTCCACGATCCATTTTGTTCCGGCATACGAAAGTTTTTTTGTCAACGCAACGACGTCATTTTCGCTCACTGCGGTCGATAACGAGACTGCGGTTGCGAATATCGATTACAACATCAACAACACGAGTTGGGTGACGTACGTAACACCATTCGACCTGTTCTCCTTCGCTAACGGAATGATAACCATATACTTCCGCTCGGTGGACGCTGTTGGTAACGTGGAATCCACGAGATCGCAATCGGTCTATAAGGGCACGAGTGCTCCTATCATAACAACAATAGTTTACACGCCAGCGCATCTGCCGAATTTGGTGAACAATCGAACGCAATTTACGCTAGTGGCCACCGGCATCATTAACCAGGCTATGAAAAACACGACATATCGCATCAACGGGGGTGCCTGGCATTTGTTTACAGGTCCCTTCACTTTGGCGGGAAATACCAGCGGCCAGTACTTGATCGAATTCGATTCCACTGATATCTATGGAAACGTGGAGGGTATCAAGAACACGACAGTCACGCTCGATTCCGTTGCCCCGCAGGTACTTGGTGGGATAGTTCTATCACCTTCAAGTGCAAATGTCGGACAAATTGTAATGATCCGGGTTACTTGCGACAGTCCGGCGTACAATGCCTCGATTTCTATAATGGTACAATCTTCTGGCTCGAGCACGATTGAGGCGAGCCAGGGCAAATCCTTGGTGAATCTCGAGAACGGGACTTACGAGTACACGTGGGACACTACTGGTCTAGCACCTGGGAACTACGCAATAACCATTCATGTCGTCGATATCGTTGGTAACGATATGGATGTCGAAGCGAGCATGACCCTAACCAATGGTGGCGTCACCAACTTTACCAGCATCGTAATCATCATCGGATTGATCATCGCCATTTTCGCCATCGCAGTCGTCGTTGAACGACGTGCAGCGAAGGCGAAAAAGATGATAAAGCCGAAAAAGAAGCAGTCCAAGGTATCAAAGTCAATTGGCACGGATAAGATGAGCATAACACCGAGTTACACTGACTTACCTACCAATAACCAGGGCGGCAACGCTGGTAATGATCTAAAGAAGATAGAACCGGATTCCCTTCGCGATTCGCCTGGAGTACAGAACGAGAAGGATAAACGTGATTCATCAAGGGAAAACGTAGAAATCAAGAAATGATAAATGATGAAATATTATCTGCTATTTTTTATTACCAAGGATTCTTTTGCTGTATTTTAAAATTCCCCGCAGAAATTCTCGATGCAGTTCTCGAATTTCTCCTTTCTAGATTCAATCGGAACGAACTCCTTGTCAAGCTCCCCCGTGTATTTCAAGATGGGCCGGATAAGCTTGTTATTGCGCAATTGCTCGACCATGTGAGCGACCCAGCCCGCGCTTCGTGCCGCAGCAAATAGGGGCGTGTACAATTGCGGGGGAACGCCCAATGCATAGAGAAGGCTTCCCGAATAGCAATCGACATTCGGATACAAGTTTTTTGTCGTAACCATGTAATCCGCGAGGATGGCAGTCATTTCATAGAGATTATCGACAGCCACGTTATTATGATTCAACACATACTCCCCAGCATCAATCTTATCCCAGAACGACTTGGATATTTCTTTCAAGATGATCGCCCGTGGATCATAGGTCTTGTACACGCGATGGCCGAATCCCATTATTTTTTCTTTGTTTGCAAGCTTTGCTTCGACCCAAGGAATCACATTATCCCTTGTTTTAATCTCGTCAAGCATTGCCATTGTAAGTCGTTCATTTGCTCCTCCATGAAGCGGCCCTCGTAACGTACCGATCGCACTCGTCACACCGCTGTAAATGTCGGACAGCGTTGACACCGTCACTCGCGCGGCAAATGTCGAGGCGTTCGAGGAATGTTCTGCATGCGTGAGAAGCAGCTTGTCGAATGCCCATGAAATGTCCTTCGTCGGCATCTCTCCGGTCATCATGTAATAATAATTCTCGCCGTGTCCCAGTTCATCAGAGGGTTCGATCAATGGTAGATTCTCCCGTATACGGTGAGCATACGCGATCAGTGTCGGTATCTTGGCAATGATCCGGATGCCCTTTCGCATGTTTGCCTTTTCAGAGTAATCATAATCATCCGGATCATACAGTGAGAGGGCGGAAATCGCGGTCCTTAGTAACTCGATGCGCGTCGTGTTCTGAGGAAAACTCTTGAGAATGGTCAAGATGTTATCCGGAATCGTCCTATTTTTATAGAGCTTCATCTTGAAATCGTACAATTCTGCACGGGAGGGGAGCTCCCCGAAAAGCAGGAGGAAAATCACTTCTTCAAAGGTCGATTTCTCCACGAGCTCCTCGATCGCATATCCACGGTAATATAACCGCCCCTTCTCGCCATCGATGAAACAGAGCTCGGACTCGTCAGCAATGACGCCTGCCAACCCCTTATACACGGTTGGCTCTTTTGGCGTATCTTCACTTTCCCACATCAAGCATGCACCATCAACGGTACTTAATTTTGAGACAAGAGCATCACGCGAGAATATTCCTGCTAATGTCTTGCAGCGTTGCACATCCCGTCATTTTCATGGCCGAGGCAAGGACCTTCTGCAAGAAATCCAGCTGTAGCTTCACCCCAAGGGCGCCGCCACCAACTGCTGCCCGCGCGACATCCCGACCGAGCAGCACGCCTTCTGCACCGAGAGCGAGCATTTTCAAGACATCATAGCCCGTCCTGATGCCGCCATCGGCAAAGATCTTGATTTTACCATTGACTGCATCAACGATCTGGGGAAGCACGTCGGCCGTGCCCGGCGTGTGATCCAGCACCCGGCCACCGTGATTCGACACGACGAGTCCCGCTGCGCCAGCTTCGACGATTGCCAGCGCGTCCTCGACGCACATCACGCCCTTGATGATAACCGGAAGCGACGTTGACGAGACGAGTTCCTTGATATCATCGATGGTCTTACGCTGGAGTGGCACGGGATATCGTGACTTGTTGATGCTGCCGCAGCCATCGATGTCCGTCCCGAGCGCGACACAGCCCGCGTCCTCGGCTTTCTTGAGGTATTGGAGAAGCAAGTCTTGGGGTAATGGCTTGATGATCTGCACGCCCCAGCCACCAGCTTGGGCAATTGCATCAATGCCTGCATGGTCATCGATCGAATACGTGTACGTATGCCCGCGCCAGCCAATCGTGCCCGCGTCCTTGCAACCATTCACGACGGCTTCACAGAAATCCTTTTCCGTGATAACGGATTCTCCACCAAGACTGTTTACCCCGGTCAGGCTTGCGCCCATCGCCGGCATCGATAATTTTTTATCAAAAAACGTGTAAGTCGTGTCCGGCTCGATATCTGGGCCAACCAGGTGCATCTTTAAATTGATCTTGGCAAGCGCCTTGAAATTGTTCTCGAAGCTCGCTCCAACGCCGGTTCCACCGAATTGCACCTGCTTGCCATAACTCCGCTGATTGCACACGCGATTCGCACTCCCATCACAAACGGGGAAGACACCACAAACACCTTTCATTTTTTCTCTTGCTATGTCTCTTACGTCTTCTAACGTTGCATTTTCATCGAGTGCCATGTTTTCCACTTTTTTTTCTGATTAGTTTCAAGGGATGTTGAGCAGGCTTCCGGCCAGGATAACCTTGACCTGGCGGTTGCTCAACGAATGCTGGACATCATAGGTCTCGTCCTTCGTCAAGTTCTTGATCTGTAGATTAATATCACTTGCTAATGTATTTTGCAAGCCTTCAACGTAAAATTCATCTCCCAGCTCGATTTTATCATAATCTTCAGCATTGTTAAACGTGAACGGGAGAATGCCAAAATTCACCAAATTTTGCCAGTGAATCCTCGCAAAGCTCTTCGCCACCACGAGGCGAAGACCAAGGTACCTTGGTGCTATGGCCGCGTGTTCCCTGCTTGAGCCTTGCCCGTAATTTTCACCACCGATCACCGCGAATCCCTTGCGCTGATGCTGGATCGCCCGATCGTAGAACGTGCTGTCGACCTGCGAAAAAACGAATTTACTAATCTCTGGGATGTTGCTCCGGTATGGCAATACCTTGGCCCCGGCCGGCAGTATTTCGTCGGTCGAGATGTTGTTTCCGACCTTCAACATCACGTCCAGTTCCATCGAATCGGGAAGGGTATCGAATCGCGGCAAAGATTGGATGTTCGGGCCCTTGATCAATTTCATCTTGCGCCCATCCTCGAGAGGCGGGACGAACAATGTCGTGTTGATGGCAATTTTCTCGGGCTCCGTGTATTTCGGATATGGTATCCCGAGCGTTCGTGGATCGGTGATGACGCCGGTGATTGCCGAAGCCGTGACGGTTTCTGGACTGCACAAGTAGACCTTGTCGCCTAGCGTTCCCGATCGCCCCGGGAAATTTCTCGGCACGGTGCGCAGGCTGATGCCATTGCTGGGCGGGGCTTGGCCCATGCCGATGCAGCCGTTGCAGCCCGGCTCGTGCACCCGGCAACCGGCACGGACGAACGACATCATGTACCCGAGCTCAATGAGGTTTTCCACGTCTTGCAAGGACGTGGGATTGAGGTCAAACGAGACCTTCTCGTGCACTTTCTGCCCGTCGAGCATCATGGCAGCGATCGCAAAATCCCGAAACGCCGGGTTGGCAGACGAGCCCAGGTACGATTGTGCGATTTCCTTGCCAGCCACTTCGCTCACGGGCACGACGTTTCCAGGGCTGCTCGGCAAAGCAATCAACGGTTCCAGCTCGGACAGCTCGATTTCATCCTGGTAATCGTACTCGCAACCCTCGTCGGCGATGATCTCTTGCCAATCATCGCCTCGACCATTCAGTGCCATGAACCGCCTCGTTTCCTGATCCGACGGGAAAACGGACGTCGTCGCCCCAAGCTCGGCACCCATGTTGGCGATGGTGTGCCGGTCCATGGCATACAAGGAATCGAGGCCTGGTCCATAATATTCAATTATGCGACCAACTCCGCCTTTCACCCCATGACGCCTGAGCATTTCCAGGATAACATCCTTTGCGCTGACCCAGTCTGGCAATGTCCCGGTCAATTTCACGCCCATGATCGCCGGCGTCTTGATGTACAAGGGCTTACCTTTCATCGCCATCGCAACGTCCAAGCCTCCTTCGCCAATGGCGAGCATGCCAAGGGATCCACCAGAACACGTGTGGCTATCAGACCCTAGCAAGGTCTTGCCGGGAATTCCAAAATGGGCCATGTGATTGGGATGGCTCACGCCATTTCCCGGACGGCTATACCAAATGCCATATCTTTGGCACGCGCTGAATAAAAACAGTTCATCATCGGAATTCTTGTTATCTTCCCTGAGCAAGTTGTGATCGACGTATTGCACCGAAACCTCGGTCTTGACCTTGTCAATGTTCATAGCCTCGAGCTCGAGCATGACCATGGTGCCTGTGGCGTCTTGCGTGAGCGTCTGGTCGACTTTCAGCGCGATTTCCTCGCCCGGAACCATGTTCCCTTCCAAGAGATGTGATAGAATCAATTTTTGTGCCACGTTCATAGGCTTGTCGCTCATTTGTTTCACCTATTACATGTTCTCCACGATCTTTTGAGCATAATCTGTTGTAGAAAGTGACGTGCTACCTTTCATTAATCGAGCAAGATCTGAGGTCAAGAACCCTTTCTTGATTGTTCCCATTATCGCATTCTTGATGATGGCTGCTGCTTCGGGCCACTTGATGTATTCTAGCATCATGCAAGCAGATAGAATCAATGAGGTTGGATTGGCCATGTTCTGGCCCGCGATGTCCGGCGCGGTCCCGTGTGCCGCCTCGAACATTGCGTAATCATCGCCGATGTTAGCGCTTGGGGCCATCCCGAGTCCCCCGATCTGAGAAGCACACACGTCGCTCAAGTAATCACCATTAAGATTCGGCGCCACGATGACCGAATATTCCTCCGGTTGGATCAACACTTGATATAACATGTTATCGGCGATCCGGTCCTTCATGACGATCATCCCTTCTGGCGGATGGCCACCAAGCTTCTCGCGGACCTCTTTTTCGGTGATGGTCTTATCCCCGAATTCCTCGGATGCTACCTCGTAAGCCCATTTGTTGAAATTGCCCTCCGTGTATTTCATGATGTTTCCCTTGTGCATGATGGTAACGCTCGGGAGATCATTCTCTATCGCGTGCTTGATGGCAACCCTAACAAGGCGCTTCGTTTTAGATTCGCTGATTTCTTTTAATCCAATCCCTGCATCATCCGAAATATCGATACCAAGTTCATCCTTCATGAAGGCTCGCAATTTTCTTGCGTCGTCGCTGCTTGCATCCCACTCGATTCCGTTGTAAACGTCCTCCGTATTTTCCCTGAAGATGACGATGTTCATGTGCTCGGGATACCTGGCAGGGCTGGGGGTGCCGGGGATGTAAAAGCATGGCCTGATGCACGCGTAGAGATCGAATGTATTTCGAAAAGTGTAGTTAAGGCTTCGAATCCCGCCACCGGTTGGCGTGGTGAGTGGTCCTTTGATACCAATGAGATAATATTGTATGGCCGCAGTGGTGTCTTGCGGTAAATATTCGTCGTACAAGTCCTTGGCTTCCGAACCTGCATAAATCTGGAACCAGGATATTTTCTTGGTTTCATCGAATGCCTTTTTCATGGCCTCATCCACCACAAGCTGGGTGGCTGCCATGATTTCAGCCCCGACGCCATCGCCATTCATGAAAGGAATGATCGGATTATCCGGCACGGCAAGGACTCCATCTTGGTCTCGAACAATCCGTTCTCCTTCGGACGGGGGTGTCAGCTTGAAGAATTGAATCACGTTTTCCACCGATTAGCGTGCATTCATCGAAATGAATCGACGAGTTCCTTGATCTTCTCCATGTCGACGTCCCGTGTATAGAGTGGTCGGTCATCCGTTTCGTAGATGCGGATGTTTTGGTTAAACGTCGTCAAGGTCGGGTTGCGATAGATCACGCCGAGGGCTAGCTTTCCCTCCCGCAACACGACGTTCAAGGCCGCTGCTTGATCCATGGGATCGTGCGCCTCGTCGAGGTAACATGTGTTTTCCTTGTACCATTGGAAGGTGTTGACGTGGTTAAAACTAACGCACGGCGAGAACATCTCAATCAAGGTGTATCCCTTGTTGTTCATTGCTTCCTTGTAAATTTCCTTGGTTTTATCCATATCACCAACAAAGGCACGGGCAACGAAGGATGCCCCTAGGGCAATCGCGATTGCCGGCGCGTTGATCGGCGTGTTGTAAACGCCAAACGCTTGTGCCCTCGTCACGTATCCTTTCGCGCTCGTTGGCGAAGCTTGGCCTTTTGTCAAACCAAAAACGCCGTTATTGTGCACGATATTGAGAATATCAGGGTTGTATCGAATCGCGTGAATGAAATGGTTACCGCCTTCACTGTACGTGCAGCCGTCACCGCTTATTGCAATCACCTTCAAGGTAGGATTCGAAGCCTTGATGCCAAGTGCAGTGGAAAGGTACCGGCCATGAAGCCCGTTAAAACTATTCGCATTCATGAAATGGTTTGTCTTCCCTGCTTGGCCGATCCCAGTAACGATTACTACTTGATCAGGAGTCAATCCAGATTCCAAGAGCGTTTCCTTTAAAACTCTCAAGGCGCCATAGTTGCCGCATCCAGGACACCAGTGAATTTCCACGCCGGGTAAATCAAATGGATTTTGCGAGCTCATGATTCATTCCTCCAGAATAACAGCCAGTTTTTCAGTAATCTCCTCGACCGAGAAGCAATAACCGCTATATTTCAAGATTCTTGCATCCATCTTGATGCCGGTTTCCAATTGCAAGAGATTGCCAAATTGTGCATTTGAATTGTTCTCGATGATGATCCGCCTGTCAGCTTTCTGGAGATACTCAATGGCACTCTCGTGAACGGGATATACTTGCTTGAAGTGGAGAAATGCCACGTCGTTTTTCCCGATCCTTTCCAACGCCTCGAGAATTGGATAATACGTGCTGCCCCAGCCTATGACGAGCGTTTTATAATCTGGATTTCCGGACAATTCGGGCGGAATGACGTCTTTTTTCAATTGATCGAGTTTCTTGCAATATTTTTCAACCATCTTGGAACGTATAATGGGATCCTCGGTGATGTGCCCGTCCTCCGAATGCGTGTGGCCATCAGCGATCGTGAGCCCTTCACCATGACCCGGGATGCCCCGTGGTGAAATCCCCGTTTCGGTAAACTCGTAGCGGATATATCCCTCCGATGTCTTTATGAAATGCTTTTCGACTTTCAAATCATCGAGTGCGAGCGAGGGAATATCATAGGATGCGTCGATGATGTACTGATCTGGGAGAAGAAATACCGGAACCTGATATTTTTCCGCGATGTTAAAAGCATTCTGCGTCAGGTAGAATTCGTCCTCGATAGTCCCTGGTGCAAAGATTACCCGGGGGAATTCTCCCGATCCTGCATATAGCACATGCTCGAGCTCCCCTTGTTCAGTTCTGGTGGGCATGCCAGTTGCAGGACCAGGGCGCTGGCCCACGACGATGACCAGGGGAAGCTCGGTCGCACCGCACAAGCTCAAGCCTTCATTCATCAAGGAAAAACCTCCTCCCGACGTCGTCACCATTGCCCTCGCTCCAGCGAAGGAAGCGCCGATAGATTTGTTCATTGCGCTTATTTCATCCTCGGATTGATCCACGATGAGCGAAAAATCGAGTGCCTTTTGCGCGAGATAGGTTGCAATCCCCGTGGAAGGAGACATTGGGTAAAACGTTTCGAAATTACAGCCCCCTGCCAAGGCTCCTAGTGCAGTTGCATCCGTGCCATCTAGCACTAGATTATCCTTTATGGTAGGATCTTTTGCAATTTCAACGCCTGGGAGCTTATCCTCTTCAATCCAACTCTTTGCAACTTTGAATCCTTCATCCGCTGCTCGAACGTTATCTTGGATTATCTGTTCGCCTTTTTTTGGAAAGAGATTAGCAATGCAAGCGTGCATGGCATCCTCATCCGCATCTATGATACCACTCATCACGCCAAGGGAAACTATGTTTGAATATTGCACGTTCCCGATCTCCTTGGCGATGTCTTGATATGAGATTTCGATCTTTGGACAATCCCCGCATTCGGAGCTATTCAGATACGTTTCCTCTCCGATCAAGACCGACTTCGATGTCAATCGATCTTTCACGTGTTGAATCGCTTGTTCAGTGAGCGGCATAAGGATGTCCACGCGGTCGACAAATGCCCGTACTGGCTTTGATGCGATGCGGATGGATGTTGAATTGACACCACCTCTAACCCGGGACATGTATTCTCTACTTGAAAACACATGATAACCGGATTTTTTTGAAACTGCGACAAGACCATCCTCCACGGTCTGGATCCCTTGTCCCGCTGCACCGCAAAGAACGATTGTTATCTCGTCTTGGATTTTCCACATGATTCATGCAAACTCGTTTCAGAGGTATTTTCCTCGGAATGCTGCGTTATAGAGCAGCTCCATACTCTAGATACTCTTTCATTACAGTATATTTGGAAAATGGTTATGGTTTATAATCACCCCAAGGATCGAGTTGGCTTTTGTTTGATCGGAAGTAGATTAATAACGTTCCTGGTATCTCTCAATGGCTACATACACATGTTCAATTCTAACAAAGCAAATGGAGAAGTCCGTAATGAGATTGCTTGAATACGAGTGCAAGCAGCTATTCAAGGAGTTCGGGATCCCGACGTTGAACAGCATCGTGATCTCCAAGGAAGATAGCGTGATGGAAAAACTAGAAGGCATCCAATTTCCAGTAGTTGTCAAGGCACAGGTGCCTATTGGTAGCAGGAAAAAAAGAGGCTTGATCAAGGATGCCGCCGATGCCGACGAGTGCGTGTCAATTATCCAAGCTCTTTTCACGAGCGGTTACGAGGATATCGATATTAACGAGATTCTCGTCGAAGAATTCGCGAGCGTGCAAAAGGAATTTTATGCTTCCATTGCCCTCGACACGTTCAACCGGCAGTTCCTCTTTATAGCCAGCGGGGAAGGAGGCATCGACATTGAAAATGTTTCACGCGAAAATCCTGATGCAATCATCAAGGAGCCGATTGCTATTTTCGATGGTATTGCGAAAGAGACTCTTGACCAAATCGCGGAACGAATGGAAATACCAAGTGAATTTCATAAAACTGCGATCGAAATTTTTCAAAATTTATGGAAGATTACTATGGAACTTGAAGCCGAGCTCGTTGAAATAAACCCACTTGCTATTACTGATTCTGGCTTGGTTGCACTGGATGGAAAGATGATTGTTGATGACAATGCGGCGTTTCGGCAGCCAATCATCAGCGATCTCGAGCAAAGGAAGAATTCCAAGCTGGAAAAGATTGCTGCGGAGAACAGTTTTTCCTTTGTCAAGATGGACGGGGATATCGGGGTGTTGGCAAATGGCGCGGGATTAACCCTGGCGCTTCTTGACATCTTGTCGAATTATGGCCTGAATCCAGCGAATTTCCTCGACGTCGGTGGTGGCGCCAGCGCAGAACGCGTGAAAAAAGCCCTTGATTTAATTTTTAAATTGAACCCCAGAGGCGTGTTGATTAACATTTTCGGCGGCATAACGCGATGCGATGTTGTTGCACAAGGAATAATTCAAGCACTCGAGAATTTTGAAAGAATTCCTCCCCTGGCCATCCGGCTATCCGGCACGAATGAAAATGAAGGTAATGAAATTCTCAATGGTGCTGGGTTGAACGTGTTTCACGCGTTCCTTGAAGCGGTGGAATTCTTGCAGCACGAATTACAAACGCAAGGAGGCGAAGTATGAATGTATGTTTCCGAAAAATCGAGAGTGCTCGTGCAAGGTATCACGGGAAATCAGGGAAGCTTCCACGCGAATTTGATGCTCGCGTATGGCACGAATATCGTTGCTGGAACATCGCCGGGTAAAGGCGGGCAAGAGATTAATGGGATACCCATATTTAACACGGTCGAGGAAGCCAAGGATGAGACCAGTTGCGACGTGAGCATCGTTTTCGTGCCTGCCAAGTTTTGTTTTGATGCCATTATGGAGGACATTGCTGCCGGAATATACATGACTTGTATCATCACCGAAGGTATCCCGATTCATGACATGGTAAAATTGGTCGAGAAAGCTCGCGAAAATGGTGTATTTCTGGTCGGCCCGAATTGTCCTGGCATTCTAATTCCTGACAAGATCAAGCTGGGCATCATGCCCAGTGATATCTGCGGGCCGGGTGATGTAGCTACAATTTCGAAAAGCGGTACCCTTTCCTACGAGGTGACTAAGGCCGTGTCCGACGCTGGATTCGGTGTTTCCGCCTATCTGGGTATTGGTGGTGATCCGGTTCGTGGCACTCGAATGATCGATGCCGTGCAATACTACATGAATGACGAAGCAACCAAATCCATCGTCATCATCGGCGAAATTGGCGGCAATGACGAGGAAAAAACGGCTGAATTCCTCAAGCTCGAGGCACGCAAGCCCGTGATTGCCTACATCGCCGGCAAGAGCGCGCCCGAAGGGAAGCGCATGGGCCACGCGGGAGCGATCATATCCGGCTCGTCGGGCACGGCAGCAAGCAAGATCACGGCGCTGCAAGATGCCGGGGCTCTTATCGCGGACACGCCTTGGGACGTACCTGAACTGCTCAAGTCGGTGAATTGATCAGTAGAATCATCGCGAAACTAGCAAACATTCTCGCAGCACGCCGGAATGTTCCAGATCATTCTTTCAATTCAGCAAGCTTGGCCTTGACCTCGGTAGGATGGTCCGCGGGGTTGACCACTCTCCAGATGAAAGCAATATTCCCCGAGGGATCGATAAGAATGGTATCCCTGCTGACATGGCTTCCCTTGAACGTGTGGGCTCCATATTCTTTTATCACGGAATGTATCTCGTCACTGAGCAACGTGACCTTGAGGTTATACTTGTCAATGAATTCCCGGTGACTCTGAACGGAATCTCCGGAAATGCCCACGATTTGAGCATCCAACTCTTGAAATTCTTCAAAAATGTTCGTAAACCCGATAGCCTCTGCACAACATCCCGGCGTATCATCCTTGGGATAGAAATATAACACGAGCCATTGTCCTTTGAAATCTTCTAGCGTCCTGAAGTTTCTATCTTGATCATATAACTTGAAATAAGGCGCGGGATCGCCAATATTTAGATTAGCCATAGGTTACACCTCATCACCGTTTTAGAACTATTTACAAGAACGTCTATAATTACTTGTTCATTCTCTGTGAAAACATTGCATGCCTTGGGACGTATAAAGAATGCAATTGGTTGCAATTTAATCTTAGAATTGAGATTCAATTTAATCTTAGAAGCTAGCTTTATTTTAAAATTCAAAGAAATGATGACATAAACACTATGCTTTAATTTCAGATGATAGCATGAACAAGTTACACATCATCGTGTTAGGACTTGTAATCTACGTTATATTAACGGTCGTGATCGTGGTTCCCCTTCAAGGCGGAGAAATTTTCGGGGGTATATTCACTGTAACCTCGTCCTATAACGAGACATTTGATCTCCAATTGGGACCTCAAGCGGGTTCCACCATTATTGCAGTCTTCATGCTCGGTCACGTCATGCTGGCAAATCTTGGTCTTGGCGGGTCGTGGGTCGTCGCCATCGCTGAGACCACGTTTATCCGATCGGGTAAGCAGAAATATGACCGGCTCGCCCGGTCATTATCCCAATTTAACGTGATTATGTTTAGCACGGGATCGACCTTTGCTGTCGCCGGCCTGACTATGTTCATCGCATTATTTCCCCAGCTTACGACGCAACTCTTTCACATTTTCTTCTGGCCATTATTCATCGAGTTGCTCATGTTCGGGGTAGGTATCCTTAGCCTCTACACGTTCTACCTCTCGTTCGATAAGATTAGCAAGAAGTACCATCAGATCTTGGCATATACGTATGCTATCTCCACGTTCATCCAAACATTGTTAATCAACATGGTCGCATCGGCAATGCTGTCCCCTGGTTCAACCACCCTTCCTTACACGGGGTCGGGGACGTTCTCGCAATCGTGGGTGCAGGCTATCGCCTGGTGGTTCAATCCTACGGAATGGATTCTAACTTTCCACCGTTTTGCCGCAGCGATATCGTATTTTGGCCTCATGCTGGCAATGCTTGCCATGCTGCAGTTTAGAAGCACGAAATCGGTTACCGAGCGGGAACACTGGGATTGGGTCGCATCCTACGGCATGTCTTGGGGATTAGCTGGTCTCATTGCCCAGCCGGTTCTTGGTATGGCTTACATGCAGATCATACAAAATGTTTCGACTATACCAAACGTTTCGACCAATGCTTTCGATACCATGATGAACGGCCAGCTTGCATGGGAAATGCTGCTAATGGTGGGGTACTTTGCAGCGCTCTTCCTGACGCTGATTGTCTATTTTCTCGAACGGCGGGAGATTATCCTGTCCAAACCCGAGAATGCTTTTCTCCATAAGATGTTCAAGAGCTTTCTCGTCATCTCGGCTATCTGCGCGATCATTCTCGTGCAACCTGCCTGGTTCGGAACAACAGATTTGGATGATCCGGGTGCCATCATAAATCCATTCGGATACATGTCGTTCAAGTACATCGCATTTTTTGCGATCATGGTAATGGGCGTCATCATGTTTTTGACAAATTGGAGAATGCTCAAGGAGCAGCGAGACGCGGATTTTGGTCACTTGTCAAAAACTGCTCGCTCGGCTATTATTATAGCCGGCTTGCTCGGTATTTGGCTGGTCGCGGACATGGGCTTTTTCCGGGAATCATCTCGCGAGCCATGGGTCATCAATGGTTTAATTCCTATACCCGACTTCATGCCCAACACAGTACCGCTATCCGTCGATACCGTGTTCATCGTGTTTGCAGCGCTCACGGTTTTCACGTTTGCGGTGTTTTGGCTCGTGAGTCGCGTCGCATATTATCGTTCTAACTATGGAATGGAAAAAGTGGAAAACCAGTTGCGTGAAGAGGAACATGTATAAATCCATATTCATCGGCATTGATGGTTCCCCGCACTCGGAATACGTCCAAGATGCCGCATTGCTGCTCGTGGAAAACACCAAGAAAGCTTGTATCCAGGCATGCCACATATACACCGTCGGGCTGCATCGAATGCGGTTTAACGAGATGGAACCGGGACTCCCCGAGCAATATCAAGATGAGGAACGGCTGGACATCTTGCGGAAAACGCATGATGACCTGATTGTTAATGGTATGGATCTGATTTCAAACGCGTACATCTCTTCTTTTTTAAGCAAAGTGGAATCTAAAGCTATTCACCATGAGGTCATCACAGCGGAAGGTCGCAATTACGTGAAAATGATCGAGATCATAAATGATAAGAAACCAGAGCTCGTGGTTCTTGGTGCCCAGGGACACGGGGCAGTTCCCGAGGAATCCCTCGGGAGCGTTGCGGAGCGCGTCATCACGCACGTGAATGACAGGGATTTGTTAATCATGCGCAACCCCTTGAACGTGAAAGGAAGGCCCATCGTTGTCGGGATCGATGGCTCACAAAACAGTTTTACGGCATTATACCGTGCGATGTTGCTCGCGAAAAAAATCGGAGCTAGCATCCACGCGATTGCGGTCTATGACCCGTATTTCCATCAAGGTGTGTTCAAGACGATCTCTGGCGTGTTGCCACCTGAGGCGCAGAAACGATTCAATTTCTCCGCGCAAGAAGTCCTTCACGATGAAATCATCGATAAAGGCTTGGAAAAGCTATACGCAGAGGGACTCGAACGAGGAAAACGATTTGCCGACGAAATGAACATTCCCTATGAATCGATCATTCTCAAGGGCAAGGTCTTTGCCAAAATCTACCATTATGCGGCGGTTCACGATGCGTGCATGATCGCAGTCGGGCGATGGGGACGCCACAAGGAAGATATATCAATGCTCGGTAGTAGCACGTTAAGACTCGCACGGTTAAGCACGACAAACGTCTTGATCGTCGCTCCTGCGTCCAATCCAATTGATGGTCTCGAGGCGGAGAAACCCGTGCAGAAAGGAACGGCGGTCGAATGGACAAGCGATGCGCTCAAGATCCTGGAGAGAATACCCGAGTTCGCCAGAAAAATGGCACGAGGTGCCATTGAATCTCGTGCGACCGAAGATAACTTGGTTGTCATCACGGCGGATTATGTCCAAGCCTTCGGAAAAAAAATGGGAATGGGTTAAATCATTCTCAAATTTTTTCTGGTCCATCCAACGAGCTATGCTTCAAGCAGCTCGATGAAATCCTTATTTTTTCATGCCAACTACGACAATAGGGGACATATTTATATATTCAAGTATCCATGGGCGGTTGCTAGGTGAATATCATGGCAGAACTGGAAACAAAAAATTTCAAGGCACCTGACGAGGTCCGAAAATTCGAAAAAGGAAAAGTCGAACTCATCGAAGTTGCCGGAAAACAAATTGGTAAGATAACGCTTGAGCCAGGCTGGAAGTGGTCAAAGCATGTTAAACCAATTGCTAACACGGAAAGCTGCGAAGCCCCCCATTTCCAGTATATTGTCTCTGGAACCTTGCATGTCGTGATGGATGACGGCACCGAGGGGGAGGCTAAAGCTGGAGATGTCACGTCCGTGCCCCCGGGTCACGATGCATGGGTCGTGGGCAAGGAAACGGTCGTAGCCGTGGATTTTCAAGGTATGGCTGACTACGCAAAGAAATCTGAAGAATAAATTTATTCATTGCTTTTTTTTTAACATATTGTAATTGGAATTGATTTATAAACGTTCATCTTAAAATTGTCTTGGTGGTGGAACATTAGTTTACTACCTTGAAAGAATCTTATAAAAAATGGCTGACTATAACCATTTTCTGTCAAAACCACGGTCGTGGTGCAACAATTTTTGGATCTATGATGCGAGGGTTTCTCTACATGATCAACCATATGAAGGATTCGCCATGGAAACAGAAATTTTAGAACTCATCAAGGAAGGTAGAATCTTGTTTTTCGTCGGAGCAGGGATATCCGTGCTTCCTCCTTCGTGTTTACCAAGCTGGTGGCAACTTAACCATGCCGTGCTTGATGCCATTGCAGGGGAAGCAAGTACCATCACGAACGAGCACACGGAACCCCAGGCACTTGCCGAGCTTGTCAAGCAACGCGAGACAGATGGAAAGCTCCCGCCGGAATTCATCTCGGAGCTCATCACGAACAGGATCGGCAGCTCTTACTTCGACGTGTTGAAATGCCTCGAAGGTGACGAGCCTAACGAGGTCCATCTTTGGCTGGCTACCTTGGCTAAAACTGGGTATCTCAAGGCTATCATCACGACGAATTTCGATACTTTGATCGAACGAGCGTTTGAGCGTTTAGGAGTTCCCATTAACGTGTTAATTCAACCCCAGGATTATTTGAATGCTGCAACATCTGGCATTGACACGGATGGTGAGGCTTGCCTGCTCTTGAAGCTCCATGGCACGGCATCCCAGCCACAGACATGCATCGATACCTTGGCGCAAAGGAAACAGGGGCTACATCCCAGTATCACGGAGATGCTTAATTTCCTAGGGTCGAAATACATGTGGTTATTTCTGGGGTATTCTGGTGCTGATCTAGATGCTGAACCAAACTATCTAGGAATTCGGGGCAGAAGGAACGAGTCTCCTGGATTTTTTTGGTTAAATCTCCCCGAACGTGATCCATTAGCTGCTGTATCCGACCTCGTTAATTTTTATGAGAGCGGCCAAGGAAGTAGCCGGGGAATAATCGTGTCCGGTGAATTACCTTCGTGGTTAAAAGACTTGGAAGGAATTCTGCCACAGAAGGACCAAAACGATGAGATATTTTCCCCCATATCCGTTTCCCTTTCTGATGAAGATATTCTGAAAATTCGCCAGGCCTCCGCAGAAAATATCAGCGTGGCAACTCAAGCCTGGGCAAGCATGCGAGGCCCGTGGGTTTGCAGCATTGTCCTAGCAGACATCTCCATCAGTGCAGGATATAGGCAAGAATCTGGCGACATGCTTCTCCAGTTCCTGGATCGAAAGGGCGATATTCAATTAAGTGACTTCTTTTACGGCCTGTTATATCAAGAGCTCGGGGAAATTTCCAAGAATTTTGGTAAAAATAAAGAAGCATTCGAATATTACCGTCAATCCATCTTGCATTATCAGCAAGCAAACTCCGAGGAAGGCATGGTTCAATCTTCTCAAAATGCAGCGCAAATTATGGTATCCTTCGGGTATTACGATGAAGCAGAAAAACTATACAAGGAATACCTGGAATTTTCCCGCGAATCTGATCCTGAAGATCGCGTGAATGCACTGCTAAACATCGGTGATTTTTACAAGGAAACCGGGAAATACTCCGAGGCACTTGATTACTTCGTCCAGGCACTTTCCATTACATTGGCAAATGGCTTTGAATTGTTGCGGGGGCATTGCTTGCTCGGTAAGGCAGAGAGCGAATCAGCAATTGGGTAACCGGATCAAGTAATCGATGATGTCACGCAAGCCGTTTCTATATACAACAGGCTTGGCGATCAATCCTTTGAATCAGAAGCCTTGCGGTTTTTGGCACGATTTCGACTGGAGCATGGAGACATTCAGGAGGGTTTGTTGTTGCTAGGAGAAGCCAGGCAAAAATCAATCACCCAGGGGAATAAATCACGGGAAATTCGTGCTGAATTACTGAGAGGGGAGTACCTTCTACAAGCGGGTAATTACCTTGAAGCAGAATCCTTGCTCCAAGATATAGCAATGCAAGCCGAGAATATCGGGGACATGAATTTAGCCATGGTAGTATGGCAGAGTGCAGGGTTAGCTTTCCAGACGGCGGGTAACAGCGATGCTGCAAGCACCGTGTTTCAGCGGGTGCTAAGTCTTGCTGAAAAACTCGGACAAGACGTCCGTGGCGCTAGTCTGAAGCTCAATTTAGGCATCATCGCCGAACAAAAAGGAGACTTGGCAACAGCACTAGCTTTCTACGATGAAGCATGCGTGGTGTTCGAACGATGCGGGGACGTGGAGTCTTTATCAAGAGCGAAGGGAAATGTAGCAAATATATATTTTAGAGAAGGAAACTACACCGAGGCTCAGAAAGTTTATGAGGAAACGCTCGCATTCTACGAACAGACGCATTACATCGATGGCTATCTGCGCACGTTATACAATCTTGCCAATGTGACATTGCAACTCGGAAATTTTGATGCTGCAAAAGAATATTATACTCGATCGATTCAGCAAGCAGAGAAGTACGACCAATTGGGCTTAAGAGACAATTTTCAATTCAATTATGCGAACGCGTTATTCCAACAGAAACAATTTGATGAAACTCTGAATCTATACGAGGGGGTTATTACATCTTGCATGCAGAGGCGTGATTTCAATCTAGCTGGCTTTGCAAATTATTATGCTGGGTTAGTCCAGTTACAATTACAGTCCAAAGAAAAAGCACTGAATTACTTTAAGTTATGTTCATTTTTTCGAATTAAGATTACCCGATAACAGAGTAATACGCTTTCGCGATATGGGAGCACTGAATGGTGTCTTATTAGATTGTATCAGGAAAATCTCGAGTCAATTGTTGCTTCTTCTTTCGATTCATTTCACGTCTCGTTTCTATGAAATTGTAAAGGGATTGGAGCAAGCACGTTATTCCACCCTCTGCAAACAACTGCCATAGGTCACCATAACCTTTTTCTTCGCATGCTAACACCATAATTTCATCACCTTGAATCCATGAGAACTTTAAGACACAAGATCATGAAAAACACGATCATTGTAATTCAAAAGCTGATACAAGGAATTTCTTTCATGAGATAAAACATCCATTGGGCCACGTACGGATAGCTCTACGACAGAACTTCAAACCTAAATGAATGAGATAGAATGACTGCGGTTGGGATACTCAGAAACTGAAAAAAGAGAATTAGAAAAGCGTTCTTCTTTAAGAATTGTTGTTGTTTTGCAGTTTGGCGTCATCTTTCAATTCAATCGTGGTTTCCGTTAGAATTGATTCATCGACGATCGAAAGACGTAAAATATTGAACAGGAACATGATCCCGAGAAAGATAATGTTAACAAGATAGACGGTCGGGAAGATGGTGTTCTTGGCCGAGCCAAATTGCGCGAATAGGCCTGGAATCAATGTACCTGCAATGACAATGAACGCCAAGTCAATGAGAATGAAAAAGTTTTGGAGAAGTTCGAATATTTTATTCTTAAATGGGAACGGGGAGCCTTGGAAAACCCCTCCGATGACGACGGGCAATGCGAGCACGGACAAGATCATGTAAATGAAATTTGGCGTGTTGATTGGGTTTACCGGGTTCGCGCTGTTGAAAAAGTAGAGTCCGGTGACCACGAAAAATGCAATCAAGCATTCCAGGTAAAGCCATTGTCTGCGCATCTGATTATTTTTAAGCACTACCTCGGTAACGAGCATCAGTCCCACGCCGATACACGTGGCTGCGATCAAAAACCCGAGGATATTCGGGAAAGCCAGGTTCAGAAATCCCGGATATTTACTTCCTGGAGACGATGCGGAGGACCAATATTCCGAAAACACGCCCGGATTAGTGTTGGTGTACCAATATTCTACGAGGATGAGGAAGAGAAAATTCCAACCGATCATCACGACCAGGTTGACGAGGTATTTAGAAATGGTTACCTTCTGAGAAATGATGGGCTCTTCAAGTTTGTAAGTCGTGATTTGCGAGTGAAATCTGTTTCCAAAGTAAAGCCAGACAAACCATCCTATACCTAGCAAGATCAGGCCCACGGAGAAAATAGCCGTATTCAATATGGTAGCATCCGTGAGTTGTATCATCGAAAAATATGCACACGATGCCGCAACTGCTATACTCACCGAGAATTTCTTGTTTTTTCCTGGGCCGAACAAGAACTGAGACCATTCTGCAATTTTCGTGGGCGTGATGAACGTTAAAAGCCCAAAACCTGCCCAACCTGTGAAAAAGCACGCGAATGGCGTGAAGGCATATCCCAGCCCTCCCAATCCACTAAGTAAAAACACGAGCACGATGTTCATTTTCCAGTATTTTTTTTCAATAAATTGGGGAATGAAATAGAAAACCAGAAAGCCCACGATGACACCGAGTGCTGCAAAAGCAGCAATCATCAAGTTTGTATTATTATCGATGGGGAAATTTATCGTCGTAAGGGAAAGGAGCCGTGACACGTCTCGGAAGACGGAGAACAACACGAACAATGCCAAGAAAAAACCTGCGAATATTGAAAAGTCCTTGATGCGTGTTTCTAACTTCGTGTCCATTTTCATGTCACCATCATGGAAGGTTAAATCGATCGACCACTACAATCCTTTACTACTATTTATTTCAAACTTCTATTGATGATAATTTCTATCTCTTGTTTATAACATGTCATTTAAGAAGAGCATTCATATTTTTTTTCTCTATACTAAAGTTATGATCCCCAGAATTGCAAGAATCTTGAAAGAATTGAATCGAATTGAGTCATGGATTAAGAAACGCCCAGATGGCAATCGTAAGTACGAAAGTCGATACCATCACGATAGTGATTGAGAAAAGTCCCACTCTATCGATACCTAATTTCACGGTTAAGGTCTTTTTTCCGGTTTTTTTATCGATCTCGTAATCCCCTATATCTTGATACGGGACGAGCCCAAATGCAAGTAAAAACAAGAATACGGCAAATAGTAGCGTTCCAAGATTTAGTTGCCAGGAACCTTGACCGATATATAGCAACAAAAATGCCGCCGGAAATGAAAATGCAGCAACTATTTCATGACCGAGCGTGATGCGTTCCGTGATATAATTCGTGCCAATCATGAAGATCGCGCTTGGTATGCCGATGTATACGAGCTGGTGAACCAAGAGAAAGTGATAAACGGCAAGACCGCCAGCGATGATGTTCAAGGTACGGCCAACTCGCTGGAGCGGTCTCGCGTCGATTATACCCTCCCTGATAACACCAACTCCTCCGCTTTCCAAATCATATCCCGCTATCCAATCTGCCGCCTCGTCGCGAAATGCGACACCAATGGCTGATAAAATGACAATAACAAAATCAAGGACGGCGAACGGAATGGACGGTAGTGCCTTGAATTGCGAGAACCCAATGAGGAGACCGATAACGCCGGCCCCAATGTATCCAACCAAGAATTGCGGACGAGTTGCCCGCACCCAGCCAATAATTTTCAGAAATTTGGTGTTCATCAAGGGTGAAGGTTTCATTATTGTTTAAAAAATTTCGGGAAAGCAAAAATTACAAAAGTGCATGCCCATTTCGCAAGAGAAACCGTGGATTTTTGTCGGCGACATGGATACCCATAGAATAAACCATTCGTGCAATAATTGGCTTTGGAAGTCCTTCATTCCTCAACGCGTGGACCATGTGCGAAAAACGCAGTTATTTCAATCCATCTTGTGAAATTTCCGAAAAAACTTTGCTCCGAACAATTTTTTATCGATGCTTATCGACAAACGTTATTCATGAAATTATATCATGTAAGGAGATTATTTTATTTGACATTCGGGTCTTACATTTGATCGTGGTTATAATGTCAAAAACGACGACCTTTTACATTTGCAGGCTATGCGGCTATATTTACAAGGGAAAGCCGACCGGAAATTGTCCCGCATGCGGTGCTCCCGTTAGTTCCTTCGTGCCCTATAACCTTGGGTTAGATGACTTCCGATATAAACTATTGAGCGTGGATCTTCACCCCATCGCCACGCACTTTGGTGTTGGCATCGCTGTTTTACTCGCCTTGGATTATTTCGTGGTGACCATTATAAACCCAAATCTTTTCAACATAGATCTCGGATATGGCGGTGCTCTTGATTTTTTAGCCTTGATACTTCCTATCTTTGTAGGCTTGACAGCGTTGCTGGGATATTTCGATGGAAAGCTCCGTTACAAGAAGATCAAGACAAAATTCTTGATGCGAAAACTTTGGCTGGCATGCATATATTTTGCGGTTTCAATCGCCATCCCCATCTTCAACTTTACATCTGGCATGGGATCTAATTTTACTTTCAAAGCGATCGAGGGCGTCTTGATAGTTGCTGCCTTTCTCTTAGCAGCCGTGCTTGGAATGATTGGCAAGGAATTGACTTGTAATGCAGTTCCTAGAGGTCGCGAATTACCCAAGGAAGGATAATAACTTAGAAAAATTTCATTTTTTCATTTTATTCATCGTACTTTTTCTTGCTTTGTCCAGGATGTCAATTTTTACAAGAACTTTTGAAAGAGTATTGTATGGTATCGTCAACATCGCGAAAGCCATGGTTAATTGCTGCACGAGTGGCGAATGCAAAGAGGTGATGAGCGCAAAACCTCGGATCGCGGAAAAAAGCCGTCCTCGCCCCGTGCCTAAACGCATCCCGAGATCCGCTCGAATCGTGGCAACTCGTGCTGCAATTTTCCTGTAATGTTCGTAATAATAACCCAGGGTATTGATGTCCAAGGATGAATCTTGAAGCGCGTGGGAAAGGATGAACGCCAAGAACTCGGCATCGGCAAACCCCGTGTTCATGCCTTGCCCTCCGATGGGGGACATGGTATGGGCAGCATCGCCACACAAGAACACCATTCCATGGTGGTAGGTTTCAGCCATAAAATGCTGAACCCCAAACGAGCTTTCCCAAGTTTTGTCCTTGATATCGAGAGGAAAGCGTGTTCTGTAAAAAACTACACGCTCTAGAATACCAACAGGAACATCCATCATGTACGACCTTGTCTGAATGATCCAGCGTCTTTTTCCGTCAGCTATTGGAAAAGCTTCTACGGAACCATCCGCAGTAAACCAGAGATGCGCATCATCACCATACCCAGATCGATCCTTGTAATCTCCCATAACGAATGTTGGCTTGTAGAAGCTGCCGACGAAAGGAATGCCCAGCTTTTTGCGAACGACGCTCCTCTCCCCGTCGCACGCGCACGCAAATCGAGCCGTGAACGTCCGTGTCGACGTTTGGTTCACATCACGAGCCGTTATGGTTACGCCGTCTGTTGTTTCAACAACATCGACAACTTCATGGCCACGAAGGAATTTCACGTGCCCACATGTTTGCAAGCGTTCCTCGAGAATGCTTTCCGTTATCGATTGCGACATCGCGAGCACGAAAGAATACCGTGTGGGCAGTTTCTTGATCCTCACGGATGCAAGGCGAATGTTCTCGTCGTGAAATGAAGCAATCTTTCCCTTGATGCCTTTTTGAATAAACTGCGTGTCCAGATCGAGGCGGTGCAAGATTTCAAGCGAAGGCGGGCTAATGCCGATTGCGCGGGATCCAGGCCTTCCTTCCAGCTTGGTTTCAAGGATCAAGGTATCGATGTTTTTTTTGCCAAGTAAATTGCCAAGCAAGAGTCCTACAGGGCCGGCTCCGACGATGATGACTTGTGCATCCATGATGCATCCATGCGTGATTATTGTATGAACATGTTCATTGTACGAATCAAAATAAATCTATTTCGCATGATTAATCACGGAATCTTCTCAAGATCACTTCAAGGACTAGTCGTGCGCATTTAATTTGCGGTCCACGAATAAACCTTCATCTGTCAATTTTATCCATGGATTATAATGGAAACTTAAAGCCCATTTGAAAAAAGGTCAATAAAAAAAGGACAATTCTTAAATATAAATTATATGCCTTTCTCTCTTGATGAGAAAGGCATATCATCCTCTCTCACAAGATGATCAACATGAAGCGATTTTCAAAACCGGAACCCAAATACGAAGAAGAACCCGCTGCTGAAGAAGAACCCGCTGTTGAAGAGGAACCTGCAGCAGAAGCGGTACCAGAAGCCGCAGCAGAAGAAGAGGCTGAAGGAACCATCGTAATAAACCAGGACGAAGTCAAGAAACGGGCTTATCTCCTGTCACAAGCCAAAAAGTCGTATGACGATTGCGTTTGGCTCTGGGCGGAGCAGGAACTGAAGCTCGGGAAAGCTCTTGCGGTACCCCTTGCGCCGAACGTGAAGAAAGTAGTTGTTGACGCGAGCAAGATCATCGCGAAACCCAAGGAAAGCGATATCAAGAAGCTCGCTGCTGAGCTAGCGAAAAAGAAGGCTAAAATCCAGGATATTCACTGGTTTGTTGCCGAACGCCAGTTTATCGTTGATAAGGCAATGGGGCACTAGGCTAGACCTCGTGCCGCATTGGAATGTCTTTAATTCATAATTCGCTTTATTTTCTTTAATTTTCAGCGAGAATTCCACGCTGAGTGATAAGGAGAACAATCTTTTTCTACTTGAACTTGAAAAACTTTCCCGACACGATGATCACGAGGAAAACTAGCAGCATGATCGGTATTGGAGCAATCGTAAAATAGATCACGTTAATATCACCCCAAGAAAACAAGAGACTATCCGAGAAGCTCCGAAACGGTGAAAATAACCCGATAAAGTTCAAGATGCCCGGCAATGTGAAAAAACTCCCGGACATCACAGCTATGCCGAGCGTCACGATCATGGCATACAAGTGGACCTCGGCCGATGATCCGGCGACGAGCGCGATGATGACGCCTATCATGTTTGCAGCAAAAACTGCCAATACATATAGCATCAGTACCCAGGCAATTGCTGCGATGCCGGGTATACCCAGGATGAATATCAAGAGCATGGGTGGCAATAGTTGCAGCGAATCGACGAGGCTATTTGCCAGGATGTAGTGCATGATGAGGATTGATGGCTTGATTGGAAGAACTGCAAGTCGTTCGGTTATTTTTTGCTCTCGCAACCGCACGATTCGAACCGAGGAGCCAAAAACCCCTAGAAAAAGGATCATGAATGCGAGGATTCCCGATTTCACGTAAGCTGGCATATTAATGAATGCCACGGGGCTCAACAAGACCAATGGAACCAAGAATTTCATGATGATCGATTTTCTATTCTTGATGTTCTCGATCACTTCCTTGTGGAAGAGATTATGAGGTAACAGCATGATTTTCCCCCGTGAATTTCAGGAAAACATCGCCCAAGGTTGGTTGTTTCATTTCTATACCTTGAATGATTCCATTTTCATCGAATATCTTTCTAATTAATTCCGGGAGCACCGTTTTCCCGGATCCGGTTAAAATATCTATCTTAAAACAGTCCGTGACCGTTGTATCGATGCCCAGGCCTTGAACATTCTCAATATTCTCGATTCCATTCAGTGGAATTGGATTGGCGAGCTTTACCTCGATCTTGGTGCTTAATTGCAGTGATGAGATAAGCGCATCCGGTGTCCCGGTCGCGATGATTTTTCCCTGGTTCAAGAGCAAGACTTCGTGGGCCAGCAGAGCTGCTTCGGCCACGTCATTAGTCGAAAAAATCACGGATTTTCCCCGCTTGGTAATATCATCTATCAATCCGTATAATGCAAGGCGGGAAGAATAGTCCAAACCCATTGCAGGTTCGTCCAAGAGCAGTAATTGGGGATCGTGCGCCAGAATTTCAATTATCGCGAGCTTCCGTCGCATGCCATAGGAATATGTCCTAACTGCTTGATCTTTTTTCTCCCACAATCCTGCCCATTTGAGCAGTTCCTCGAGCTTTGTTTTTGTAGCTATTTTTGACAAGCCGTAGGAACGGAAAAAAAACCACGCATTTTCATACCCTGTCATGTTGTCCCAATGGGCATTGTGGTCGAAAAGCACCCCGATTTTCTTCATGACCTCGGGATCGTGATCGGGAACTTCCTCGCCGAACAATTTTAACACGCCAGAGTCGGGTTCGATGAGCTTCGAGATGATCTTCAGCAGCGTGGATTTACCCGAACCGTTAGGGCCAACAAGGGACAGGATTTCGCCCTTGGTGACCTCGAACTCGATATTATCAAGGATGATCGCGTCCCCATATTGCTTGCAGATTCTATCGAGTTTCACGACTGGTTCATTTGTCAAGCTACCTGAACTCCAGTCTCGTTGATTCGGTAACCTTTACAGGCTCATCCGCCGGGACGGTTTCAGAAACTTCGTAAACCAAGATTTTATCACCTTTTTTCACGACCTGGTTTTCGATCTTGCTCTTGAGAATGTGCCGGTGAAAATCCGGTGCGAATCGCTTGATTTTTGTAAATATCACAAGTTCCGCAAAACGGGCGCTCGGAACTGTTTCCGATGTCGATTCCTCTTTCGGCGGCCCAAACTGGTCGATGATAGATTGCGCCGTTTCCGTGTCAACTTCGTTAAAACCTTTTCCTTTCGCGCTGGTTTCGATCGCCCTTTGCACCATGGCTCGCGCTGCAATTGGAATTTGATCAAGCAGTTCCCGGGCTTCGTTGGTCCAAGTTAGTTGCGGTTCTTCGTCGGGAGATGACATGGCTTATTCTACCATTAACTTTCCTTATCTTAGTTAGCCTATCTTGACTTTTAAAAATGTATTGATTATCACGGAGTATTGATTGATTTTCATCAAATACCCTTTACCATTCTCGACACTAGAGTTTCTAGCATCTGCAGTAAATTATATTTCGATAGAACGTGGTTTATATGCCATTGCCATCAATTATCAATCAACATTTCTCGAGGTAAAATCATTGGATACCCTGGAGCAATATTTCATCAATAGCCCCCTCAAGAAAGTGATGCAGAAGCACTTCGAGCTTGCTGTCTTTAAAAAATTTCTCCGATCGAACGGGCGAGTACTCGCCCGCAAGACGCTGTTAGATGCGGGATGTGGCTCGGGATACGGATTAAAATTGCTCCGCGAGGCGTTTCATCCCCGGGAATTATTCGGGCTCGATATATTGCCCCGGGAAGTTCAATTGGCTCGATTGCAAGACACCCAGGCAACGGTCTTGCTCCGCGACGTCGTGCATACCAGCTTGCCTCCCGCCACGTTTGATGCAGTGTTCATCTTCACGATGCTTCATCACGTGCCGCAATGGCGAGAAGGCTTGCAAGAAATGAGCCGGATATTAAAACCACACGGGTTATTGCTCGTGGATGAATTGAACAAGGAACTCGTGCTTTTTTTTCAACAGACCATGGGCATCAAGCATCCCAAAGAAGCGCAATTCGAATGGCCGGAGTTCGTGCAAGGATTGAACGCGGCTGGATTCAAAATTATTGACAAACTGGTGTTATTCAATCGATTTGGATTGTTCTTGTGTGAAAAAATGATAAGGTGAAGGCCATGGTTACCAGAAAACAGAAGATCATCGCATGGCTGAAAGCCACCAGGGCACAATTTCTATTTGCCTATTTCATCATCTCGCTAGGAGGAATCATGGTCGGCTTCGCACTTTACAAATTCCTGCCGAGCTTCACAATTGCTTGTTTATCGTTCGTGACCATCATTGTAGCAGCAATTGGCATCAACTTTCGTGATGAAGCCGCGGATTGGATCACGGGATATGATGCCGAACATGGTGGAGTTGGAGTCATCCGTGAAGGATTCTTGAGTGCAAAATCGCTTGAAATATCTGGTCGATTCATTGATACAATTGCTCTTATCCTGGCTTTTTATCAAGTAATTTTGGTTCCCGTGCTCTTATACGTGTTTATTCCTGCAACGATCCTTGTTCTTGGTGCAAATTATCTCACCGAAGAAATTTTCCTCGGTCACGAGCTTTCCCCTGCCTTGTCGTTTGCACTATCATTTATCTGGGTATATTTAGCACAAGGGTGGCAATTGACCCTGGGTATTTTGTTATTCTTTCTCTTCGTATTTGTCGTTGTTTTTGCACTCGTTCCGTATCAAGATATCGGAGATTATGAAAGCGACAAGAAAACCGGGAAAAAAACATTGACCGTGAAACTCGGTGTAGATGGAGTGGGACAATTCTCCATTCTTATGGCTTTGATGGCCATGCTCTTGTTGTATTTTTCGATTAATGCATTGATCATTTAATAAAATCCAAGGGAACGTGTCATGTATCAAGAAACCATTGAAATCGATATCAACGGGGAAAAAATATCATTCGCGCTGCTGGATCTTCCTACATCATTTTTGCAATGGCAATCGGAAGCGAGAATGCAGATGTTCAAGATGATCGGGAAAGCCAGGGCGACCAAGGTGACCATGCAACCCGCTCATCTACCCGTTCTCGCGACGTGGAGTCAAGAAACTTTGGCAAGTGATTTTCCTGTCAATTTATCCACGCGGGGCATGGGGCTCTTGCCAAGGAGAGATAAGCTTGAACAATTCGTGGCACTCTTTCAACAAGCAAAGGTGGATGCGGAAAATCTCCCCGTCCAGGAGACGTTGGCTAGGCGCATCGAGGTCATGGAATCGTTTTACGGCGAAATCGAGAACTTTGACAACCAATTGCTCGGGGGGCTCGAAATCTTCGAGGGAGTGACTTCCCGAAATCTCGAGATAAACCCGCGAGCTGCCCTCCTTTACACGGGCGAAGCCCCAAAATACCCGAGCTATCAATTTAATGGCATCATTACGCGCGTTCAACCAGGCGATCCATGTTACGAATTTCTACTTGCCGCGCGCGAATTATTTGCCATGGATGCCTTTCATATTCACCAGACACGATATCCCCATGGCTACTTGTTTCACGTCGTGGAGATCAAGGATAAAACGCCATTTCCGAGGCATCCTCCCGAGAACATCTTAAAAATGAGAGAACACGACGAAGCATAGGGAGCATTTCTCTTTCTATCATTAAAAGTGGTCCTTAATTTCAAGGAAGATAAAAAAACAAGCAATTTTTTCCATATAGAATTGAAATTGGAATTCAATTTACTTCAAGCCCTTTGCTTTATCCATGATGAACTGGCGCTCGGCAATGTACCAGTGAATGTCCTGCACTTTCGTCTTGAACTTTGCGAAGTCGCTCGCGAGCTTCTTAATGTCATTCACCTTTGGCTTGTCGACAATCTTGCTGGGATCAACCTTGAGGCTCTTCACGTTCGGCGCCAAAGGTGAGGAAAGTGCTTTACCCACTTTTAGTTCTTGTTCAGCCCAAAGCCACGCATAATCATCGTACGAACGCTTTGCCACTGCAAGGTTGTACGCTCGTTTTCGAATTTCATCCAGGTTCAGTTCTATGCTCCCGTCTGCTCTGGCAGCAGGTTGTGCCGACGTAGATCGGGTTGCTTTCCGCATTACTTGTGCTTGTGCATCCATGTACATCACCTTATGTGTCCTCAGTTCGATATTTGAGGGATAAGTACAGCAGACTAAAGTTGCTATTTAAGAATTATGGTATTAACGATATTCAAATATCGTCATTATAAAGATAATTCATAAGTTAAGCATAAATGATGATTCTATTTTCATTATTTACTATTTTTGGAACTGAATCATTATTCTCTCGCTATTACTCCTCAAAAGTGATAAGCTTAAATAAAAGCCGTGGCTTTCTCCATAATTAGTAAGCAGCCGTTTAATGAAAGCCATAATAAAGCATTCAAATGAATAATACCATAACACCACTCGAAAGAAGTGAAAACTTATGGAAATTAACCCTGACTACTTGAACGTTCTGTTGAGTTCAGAAGACATTCAAATCTTGAAAGCCATCAATTATGGACTTTCCGACGTGCAATCGATACATCTCTTGACGGGCATACCCACCCCTTGTATCGAGCGAAGAATGCGTGCATACCTTGATTTTAATTTCGTTGGCGAAACAATGAACGGCTATGTATTAAACGGCGATAACGAGGCAATCCTTTCATACATTCGTGCACGGCCAGCTCGGGCATGAAACCATGGCAAAGACCTCATCTTGCACGACTTTCTGCAAGGTGATTCCTTTTTAATTTCCTTTTTTAATTCTTGAGTCAAGCTTGATCATGATCCAACGCAGCGCGTGCACCACGTGAGAATTATGGTCGCCTTCCAGATACTTCCGCATTCTGTCTTGCTCGTCGTTGACATGCAATACGATTTTATGCCCGGTGGTACCCTTCCCGTTACTGGCGGCGATGAAATCATTGAATCTATTAATCATTGCATGCGTTTCTTTTTTTCGCAAGAAGCATTGATCGTCCTGACTCAAGATTGGCACACGCAAGATCATTCCTCCTTCGCATCATCCCATCCACCAAAACAGCCATATGATCCGATAGATGGCATTCCTGGCATCGGGCCCATCTTGTGGCCAGACCATTGCGTGCAAGGCAGCGAAGGCGCGAGACTCAATGAAGGCGTCGATGTCGCATATGCTCATCTGATCCTGCGGAAGGGGTATCACCGCGATATCGATAGTTATTCGGCTTTCATGGAAAATGACAAGCAAACCCCGACAGGTTTAACCGGGTTTCTACGGGAAAATGGCATCGAACGGGTCTATCTCTGCGGCCTCGCTCTTGATTACTGCGTTTATTACAGTGCACTGGATGCACTAGCTGCCGGATTTGAGACTTTCTTGTTTGAAGATCTCACGCGAGCCGTGGATTCGCCAGCGGGGCGTGCAATGCAAGTAAAACAAGAATTAGATGAAAACGGTTGCAATCTGCTTCAATTTCTGCAATGATTTCCCGGGTTGTTCTCGTGAAAAATTCGTAAAAAGCGTTGCCTGGATCCATGAACTCATGTCATGGGCGTTTTTTGAAAGACGGTAAATATCGATGTCTTGAAAAATTCGACGTGCATCTCTGGGGGCGAAATGCTCGAGATCTGGTCGACCAGTTCTTGTGCCGATGCATCCAGTCTTGCTAATTCTCCCGCGGGCAGGCTTTTATCGTACTTGTGGAAAAACACCGAGACCGCGACGCTGGTTTGCTCGGTCGTCATGAGGTGGTCCATGAGCTGTTTCAAATAGTCGATCGCGAGTAGATGGCGATCAACATCATTAAGATCGATGATAAAGATGATCTTGTCAACTTCAGCTAGGAGTTCATCCAAGCGTTGCAAATAACTATCGATAAGATTTCTTTGTCCCCCGAAATCGAAAATGTAGAATTCATTTTCAGTATCCTCTATGATTTCACGATGCACTTCTAGCGTCGGATTGAGAGCGCAGTAGGATGACAAGCGCGTGTCATTTTTCAAGCTAAGGAGAATCGAGGACTTGCCAGCAGCGTCCAAGCCCATCAAGACGATCTTTTTCTTGTTTTTTGCGTTTTTTTTCACGATGCTGCAACTCCACGCGTTTGATTCTACAATTTAAAGTAGCGTGTCCTGGATGTCATGGGCTGCGATGCTCTCGATCTTGTTCTTGTTTATCACGGCAATGTAACTGGCGATCGTGGCAAGGACGTCGGTGATGCGTGGTGATTGAATCTTGTACATTTTTTGTGGCCCGGATTGATCAAAGGTCAAGATACCGTTATCTACAAGTGCCGTCAGGTGATCGCATATCGTGGATTGGCATTTCAACAAGGTTTCCTGGATTGCTGATGAAGGTTTCGTTCCATCAGCGAGAATTTCCAGAATTTGCAATCGTGTTGCTTGAGCGAGGAGCTCGAGAACTTGTACCTGCGCTTGCATGAGATCATCGTTGTTGAGCGTATCACCGGCATTCTCTGGAATGATGCTTGTTATCGCGGCAATGACATCATAAATCCCGTTATTTTTCACTTGAAAGTAACGTTTCTGCTTGTCTTGCTTGAAAATCAAGATGCCTTGATCGATGAGTGTTTTCAAGTGACCCGAGATTCGTGGCTGAGGTTTCTTAAGAAATGTACTAATCTCGTTGACATTTTTTTTACCATCTTGTAGCAAAACAAGGATCTGCAATCTCGTCTTATCGCCTATTGCTTTTAGCAAGTTGACGGCTAGCTCTATGGGGATTTTCATGTTGACACCTTGATGAGAGTGCAGATGGCAAAGATAGCGTGATTTATTCGAATTAGCAGGAAGGCACCTTGAAGATGGGTCTACTGGTCAACAAGAACTTAGTTTGTTTAAAAAAGTTGTCTTAGCAGAGCATAGATGTAGGGGAATATCGACAAAATATGGAGCAAGGGATCATTAATAATGAATCCGCGTGAAGCTGCCGGTTCATTCAATGTGCTATAAGATGCGTTTTCTAGTTCTATGGTTCATAAACGTGAATCTTTCCGTGTGGAAATAATTGTCGATTATCAAGGAAAAAGCGAGGGTTGACCAAAAACTTTATATAATTTGAAATTGATATATACGTATAGACCGATAACGATCCATTCGTATTAACCGATAGTAAACCATTCTTGAAAAAAACACGAGGAAAATGCTCATGAGCCTGATGGAGTACCTTGAAACCTTGGATTTGGAAACCGAACAAGACGAAATTCTATTGGTGCAAGCGAAGGACTACACGAACTGGTTTCTTGACACGCTCGATGCAATGCACCTTGATTGGGAGTTCATCGAGGGATGTCCCTGGATTCAATTCGAGATTTCATCGGAAAAATTGAGGGCATTGATGCAAGCTTTCTCGGACGTAAAGTATGATTTGCTTGAATGATCATAACATGGTAAATGGCTATCAAGAATACGCGAGGAGAAAAACAATGAAGGCAGGAATTGAACAAGATTCAACGCTTGAACTCGATAGCGATGATAAAAAAATATTAGCATTAATACAGAACGACATGGGCATAACGCAAGCTGAGATCGCATCAAGAATTAACAAGATTCAGCCCGCGGTCGGTGCACGCATCTTGAAACTCGAGCGCAGACACTTGCTCGCGACCCAATACGGGATCGATCTTTCTGCCACGAAGCTTCCCGTGGCTATCGTTCGGCTCTACGCGAAAAATTCAAAGGACATTTTCGAATCAATAACGAGTTGCCCGTACGTACTAAACGCATTCACGACGCTGGGTCGCACGAACATCACGGTCATCCTTGCAGGGGCAAGCATTGAACGACTCGAAGAGATCGTGGAAATTCATTTCCGATCGAATCCCGATATCAAGCACGTTGAAATGTCCGTGGCCATGGAACCAATTAACCATACCATCCTTCCTGTTGACTTTAATATGGAGGCTCATGACGACATGAACTGTGGCAAAGATTGCCACGTGAAGGGCATGGAACGCGAGCACGCGGAAGGCAATTTCGAGCCGACGAAGGCTGGCACCCTTGGTAAACTGTTGAAGATCGATGATGATGACAAGCGCATTATCATGCAGCTCCAGAAAGACCCTGAAACAACGCAAGAAGAACTCGGGGAGCTCATCGGTAAAAGCCAGCCTGCAGTTGGTTCTCGCATCGCCAAGCTCACGAAAAACGGTATTCTCGGGGCTCGTAAGGGCGTCGATTATAAACAAGCCACCGGCATCCAGCTCATGCAAGTATCGATTTCCACGATGGATGTTCAAGCAATGGTCCAGAAACTCAGGTCTTGCCCGATCATCGTTCTCGGATTCCGAGTCGTGAATGAAAATCCTCTTGTCATCTATATCGGTGGCAATTCACTCGAGGAAATAGAGGAAATCGTCGACACTTGCATCCGGTCCGATGAGAATGTCAAGGACGTGGAGACCGTGCCGGTCATCAAGTATCTACATGACCTGATCTTGCCGTATAACTTCGAGTGCGATTTCGTGAACGGCATCGGTTGCTCTGGTTGTTCATTCTGCAGCACCAAAATAACGAAGGAGCTTGGCGCGAGCATGATGTCAAGCAAATCGGCTACTGAATCGTGAACTTGCGCTCGATTTTTTCTTGTACTTTTAGGAATCATGAATTTTAAATGATATTTTATCTCTTCTTTTATGGGAAATGAAACTCTGGTAGTGAAAAAAAGGGAGAATCGGGTTAACTCTCGTCGCCTTGCTCGTTCGATTCGCTTGATTCTAGATCGCCGGATTCAGGTTCAGATCCTTCCTCGTCATTGATATTATCCATGAAATCATCCGAATCCAACGATTCCTCGTCATTCTCCGGCGGTTGCTCCAAGTCATCAGCCGGATTCTTCACGTCATCGCGGCGCAGCACGACCATCTCCAGCAATTGGTTCAATCGAGGTACCATAGCCGCTGGATCCGGCAGGTCTCCCTCGGCGAGCAAGCAATTCTCGAACATTTGCTTTATGACGGGCTTGAGCCGCCCATTTTCCGGGTCACTCTCGTGCAAGTGGATGAGTTCCTGGATCATCGGATGGTCAGGATTGAACTCCAAGATCTTCCGGGGGACTTCAAATTCTTTATCTTGCATCTTGCGTGTCCAGTAACGCATGACCCGCTGCATGCTGCTCGTCATGCCCTCGGCGGGGTTGGCAAGTCGATAGGGATTGTCATAAAGCTGGTCAGACACCTTGGCTTCGAGGATCTTGTTCCCGAGCACCGTTTTCACGTAATCGAGAAAAGCTTTCGTTGATTCTGGCACCTCGGGTTCGGCGGAAGTCGATTCTTCCGTGCTCTCCTCGGTTTGCTTGCCACCTTTTTTGTCCTTAGCCTGCCCGTGCTTCGTCGTGTCAATCGGCACGAACGTGTACGTCATCTCCACCTTCGAATCGCCCTCGCCGGTCGTGACCTTGTATTCGTGGATGTTCATCATGAGAAAATTGTCGACCGGTTCGGTGAAAAAGATGACCTCGATATCATTTTTCGTGTAATGGCCCATGTGGGGCGAGATGCGGAGCGTGTTCAAGTTTTCGCCGATGAGGTAATAGATTTCCTTCTTTTCGCGCAGGTCATCGGTCATACCCTCGATGTACTCGTCGAGGCTGCGGAGCTCGTTGTTCCTCGTCTTGGAAGTGGTGAACCGGAGCAGCTTCACGAGCGTCTCGCCATGCTGGTGATCCGTCACGACGCCTTCCTTCACGAAATACCCGTATTCCTTCCAGAATTTGTCGTATTTTTGCTGTTCTTTCTCCGCGATGGTGGAAATCTCGCTGACAAACTTTTTCACGAGCAGGTCGTTGATCTTTATGACCACGCGGTTGTTCTGGATCGTGTCCCGGCTCACGTTGAGGGGAATGTCTTCCGTGTCGACCATGCCAGCCGTGAACCGCATCCATTTCGGGATCAAGTCCTTGCAATGCTCGACGATGAGGATTTTTTTCGTGTAAAGCCTGAGCCCGTAGTCGACGTCTTCACGCAAGATGTCACGGGACACGGTTGCGGGCACGTACAAGATGGAATTGAAGATGACCTGCCCTTCAACGTTATAATGGATCACGTGGAAATATTCGTCGTAATTCTTGGAAATGAACTGATAGAATTTCTTATATTCCTCGGTCGTGATGTCTGCTGGCTTACGCTTCCAGAGGGGAACGAGCTCGTTAACTGGCTTTCGTTCTTCCTTCTTTTCTTTTTCTTGTTCAGGTTGAGTTCCTGCCTCTCCTTCCTCGGCCTCGGTAACGCTCTCGCCGGTCGTCGATTCAGCAGCCTCCTTCGGTTCTTCCTCCGTGCTCACGTCGACTTCCTTGCGGCCCTCTTCTTTCACGTAGATGGGGAAGGGTATGTAATTGGAATATTTCTGGATTATGTTTTGCAATCGCATCTTATTCAAGAACTCGGCCTCGTCATCTTTCAGGTAAACGAAGATGTCCGTGCCGCGGGTTGGTCGATCGCTGTCTACGATCGTGAATTCTCCGGTTCCATCCGACTCCCACTCGTGCGCGGGCTCATCCTTGACATAAGACCTTGTAATGACCTTGACCTTTTGCGCGACCATGAAGACTGAGTAAAAACCAACGCCAAATTGGCCGATGATGTCTATGTCCAGATCTTTTTTCTTGTCTTCGGTGGCGTCCTTGAGCTGTTTGAGGAATGTTTCCGATCCGCTCGCCGCTATAGTTCCCAAATTGTCGATAAGTTCTTGCTTGGTCATGCCAACGCCCGTGTCGCGAATGATCACGGTCTTTTCCTTGGCATCGAAGGCGACCTCGATTTCCAGGGGCAAATCCTCGGCATCCTTGTCCGTCAACTGGATAAATCGCATCTTCGAGAGAGCATCGGATGAATTGCTTATGAGTTCTCGCAAGAATACTTCCTTGTTCTGGTACAAGGATTTGCTGAGAATGCCCAATAATTTCTTGATTTCTGCACGAAATTCATAATGAATGGAATCTTCTTTCGTGGTGGTGGATTCTTCACTTGGCGGTGCAGCGGCTTTTTTTTGCGATTTCTTGCCCATCATTGTTCACCGTGGTCATTAGCCTATGCCCATGAGCAGAAAGGCCTAATTAGTTAACCATATCCAATTTTTCCTAGATAAAAAATTTTGCCGGCATGGACTTCTATATAAAGAAGTGCGTCTCTCAACCGATAGGAAAACTGTTGAAAAAGATCAAAGCAATGAAAAGAAGCGTTGCTTGCCGCAGGTCGCGATGATTCCCTGCTCATGAAAGATGTTCAAGGAACGTCTTCTTCTTCTCCTTCTAAGCTTTCATCGTCTTCGAAATCGTCATCCTCGTCGCTTTCCTCTTCCTCCTCCGGCTCGTACCTGATGAACTTTCCCCTGATTTCACGGTCGATTTCAACATCAAATAATGTCGCATCAATGTCGAGGAGGACGTCATATACCATTTCAGCGGTCTTGACATCGATTTCGGCGGCTCTGGCTATGTCTTCGATGAAAAGCTTCGTGAATGGCTTTTGGATAAGCGCGTCTTTCAATTTATTCAGAATTGATTGGAAATCTTCGAATGAGATCGACATGGTTTATCGAAAATAAATTCACTCTGTACCCATAAAAACCCATCTCTTAACTGCCATCTCATGGATTATTGGGAAGAAATCAAGGTATAAAGTGGATTTTTCGTCGGAAATCTAAAAAAAATGAAACAAATGAATTCCTTATACTTCTGGTGGATACGGGAGTGCCACGCGATCTTCTTTCAACTCGCGCTTGGGATTTTACATTGCATTAGGTAATCACTGAAATGATTGTCATTAACATGTAGCGTTTTCTTCCTCGAATATTTTTTGAAAATATTCCAGATCGCTTGGATCATCTAATATGAATGGTTTACCTCTATGGGAGGCGCCGTGATAGAGTAAAGCTAGTTTTTCGACCAATTCAGCATTTTTAATAACCTTGTCCATCGTGCGCGCTACCACGACCGGGCCATAATTCGCCATAAGCACCGCATTGACCGTCCCAAGTGCATTCGTTACTTTTTCAGCCAGGTCGAACGTATTTGCGTATCCGAACGGGGCAATAGGAATTTCTCCACCAATGAAGACCATCATTTCCTCCAATATCGGCAGGATGCTTTCACGGAGAGAAAGCATTATTCACGCCATTAAATTTGAATCTTAAGTCGTAAACCTTCGCTGCTTTTTTATGGGCAATCAATAAAGGTGTGCCGACAAGCAGTTTCCTTGTTATGGCGAGAAAAATAGCTACAAAAAAGGCAATAAAGAAAGTTATATTGCCGGTTAATCCTCACGCATTTTACGCAAATTCCGGGCGATCCTGAGCACCATGCTAGCCACGATGCCGATGCCGAGGATCACGATGGGAAAACCGTCGATAGTATTGTTACCGCCAGGGCCGTGACCGCCACCATTACCCGAGTTATTTGGTTTAACCGTGACGATGACTTCATTGGTCGCGGATCCTCCAAGTCCATCTTCCGCGATGATGGTGAAGTTATAACTCCCTGCACCAAGACTACTCACGCTCACTTGAATTGGCACGCCCGGCGTCCACGATTGGTTGATGATTACTGGAGTCCCGTTGCGGTAGACGGTGTAGATTGGTCCAAGCACGGAGTTATCCTCGAGTTGCCACGAAATCACGTGACCCATGTCACCCGCCGTGAAGGTGCTGTCGGCCGAGCCGGTAATTGATGGTGCAAGGTTATATACCGTCACCGTGACGTTGTCTTTCACGATCTCGCCCAATCCATCGGTTACAACGATGGAATACACGTGAGTTCCTACCGTGTTCCCATCGACTGGCACATCGATGTTCTCGGTCGCGTACCACTTACCATTATCGATGAGCACGGCCCCGTCCTGAGCAACCGTGTACCGCGGATCGAGATAGATCGAATCAGAGACGCTCCACACGATGTGATGGCCCGTTCGTGAATACTCGTAGGAAATGTTCCCCGGGTACAAGATTGTCAAGTAATTTTGCAATGGGAGGAAAGGATACCGGTCGAACGTCCCCGCGCTGCCATTGATGGCGTATGGCACGCTACCGATCGAGTTGGTCTCTGTCGCGCTCGGGTACCTCGTGAGATAATCGCCCCACTTGTTTCCGAGGATGCCGTCATCGAATAAATTGCTAGTGCCATTATCCACGGCTTGGTTTAGCGAGTTGCTCCAGATAGCGTTGACGTAAATCTTGTTGCCACTGCTCCCGGTAGTGAGCACGATGCCTTGATGGTTCGAAGACACGAAGTTTTGGGTGCAATCGGTATAATTTGCCCTGTACAAGTAAATACCAATAAAATCATGCGAGGCATTGTTCATGACAAGCGAAACGTTCAATGTTCGATCAAGGACGATGCTGGCATTGATATCATTACACCCCGTATTTCGCGTGAGATTGCAGAAATTCGAGAGCGACAAGAAGAATCCGTTCAGTGAATTAGAATTTGCCGTGTTATTTTCAAGCACGTTGGAATCCGAATCTTGCAGGTGAAAACCTTCCTGGGTGCATGATGATGCGATGTTATCGATGATGCGGTTGTTCCACGAGTACGTGTGGAGAAAAATCCCGAATGCATTGGACGAAACATCATTGTCCGTGAAGTTGTTCAGCTGTGAATTGTAAAGTTGGATTCCCATGCCGTTAGAATGCGCTTGATTCCCGATAAATTCATTATCCCCGGAACTAGCCAAGTAAATCCCGTTTCCATTGCCATGCAGCGTGTTGTTGATGAACTGGTCATGATATGTTGCATACAGCGAGAAGCCGTCCATTGAATTGGAGACACACGTGTTGTTGATGAATTTATTGTAATTAGTACTCATGCCTAGCTGGATTCCATTGCGGGTGCTCGACGACGCCGTGTTGTTTTCAAATGTGTTGCCATCCGCTTGGGAGATCGAGATTCCATAAAAGTTCGACGTGGCCGTGTTGTTCACGAACGTGCTGTTGTCTACAAGGTTAAGGTAATATCCATTGTCACCGCATCCCGAAACCCTGTTGTGCGTGGATGTGAGATCGTGGGAACCCGATTGCAGGCTGATCCCGTTCGTGCTGGATGTCACGGTATTCCGGGTCACGATGACGAGCGAGCTCGCGTTGACGGCTATGCCAGTAGCGCATGCATGTATCAAGCACGACGTGATATTAACGTGCGTGACGTTTTTCAACACGATCCCGCAATCATACAGGTGTGTGTTAGCATTCGACACCGTGATGTTCTTGAGGATCAGGTACCGCGTGGTATCTTGGATCACGATACCCGACGCCAGCCCCGTGGCATCGATGGCATAATCCTTTATCACGTGCGCGGTAGACCAACCCGTGCCACTCGTTCCGTTGCTGGCGCAAAACGCGTCCAGCTGGGAATTGCCATCGATTACGATCGGGCCATGCGCCCCGCTCGATGCTGGGACAGCAAATAAACTTCGTGATACAAGCCCCTGTTCTTGTTGATCTTGATGCATGATGAATGCCAGGGTGAAAACGCTCGCAATCGTGAGAAAGAGAAAACAACTTGCAAAAGAAGCATGAAATCTCATGACTCCGTGAATCGTAATGATTAGATTTATAGTTTTCTAACCGCCATGCGTTTTCAATGTCCGGTTTCAGTGAAGGTGCCTTAAAGAATGGGTTTGCACCTACATCACATAATAAGCAAAGATGTTTTGAATATAAATCATCTATCCATGGCGAGAAAAGTTGCGACGATTGCCATCATCGCGGCGTGCACGCTCATATGGAAATGTGTAATCACTCAGGCATGCAAGTGCTGATGGCACTGGCAGCGATGCATGTCCGTGGAACGTCTATCGGATACGCACGATTGGGCTACCAATCCTGGGGCAGTTCCACCACCTGGGCGAATTGGGCGAGATCGACCGGAATCCCCTTGTTTTTACAGTAGAAAAAAAAAGGTGAAATAACGGCAATTATACTTCTGGTGGATACGGGAGTGCCGCGCGATCTTCTTTCAACTCGCGCTTGGCAGAAATTTCTTGCGCACCGCCGCCAATGTTAATTTTCACAGTGATCTCGTGCTCGCCGACGGACAAGCCACCAGGGTATGCATACATGATGACGAGCTTGCCACCAACAGGAATCGTGACGCCTGCGGCATCAGCAAGGTTCGCGAGCGTGACGATCTTGTCTTCATATTTAAGTTCAAGCTTGCTGATATCGAAGTCAAGGTCTGAACCATCGACCCCGACGGTAATCAGCTTGGACAAGTCATCAACACCTGCCAATTTCGCCAGTTCCTCGGGATCGCTAGGGATCTCTGCAGGAATGCTCAAAGGCGAAAGCACGTTAATGATATAAAAGCCGAACATATCAGGCTCGCCAGGCGTTTCCTTGCACGTGTTGAAGAACGAGTCCTCAGGGATCATGCGTTTCAGGATATATTTTGGAATGTATGACATGTAGTATCAACTCTTTTTCCACAGTATTGCTTTGTTTTTGCACGTTCGCGGTGTCAACGTGAATTTCTTAATTTCGCCGTGAGCGTGCATCCTACACGATGGTAGTGTGATCAGAGCTTCGTAAGAGAATATTAAAAAATATCTTTTTTTTTCTGACCATTCCAATGCAATAACTTGCTGTAACGCCGATAAAAAAAGAAATGCATGTTTTTCAAGCCAATGTCCATAATACAGAGCGCCCATCCTTGCCCGAGCGTTTCACGAGTCCATCATGCTCCAACGCACTCATGATAGCCCATGCTTCCGAGCTCGTGAGCTTGAAATGGCTCCGGATCTCTGGCGTTGGCAAGGTATTTTGCCGGAGCATGTTGCAAATGATGCGCTTGATCTCTTTCACGCCGTCATCCTCGGCGGTATTTACCGTGGAAGGTTCTTGATCGTCGGCCCCATCTTCCTTATCCATCTGTGCCGAGAAGGAGGTCGCGATTTCCTTTAATCGCGAGATGTCTTCCAGCGCCTTCGTGTTTTTCAAGAACAAGCAGACCAGATCCATGCCCTTCTCGAAACCAACGACGCTAAACGCGTCATACACGATTGCTTTTGGTACCGGTCCACCTGCATTCCCGCCTTTGAATGCGAGGTACGTCGCCAGCGCAAAATGATCATAATCTAGTTCCACATGATTAATGGTATCAACGTCCTTTTTCCACCGGAGAATTGGTCCGGCAATCATGTCAAATCCTATGCTCATGACGCTCGAAACGTCATCTAAAATGTTTCCTGCCATGGTTTTTCACTTTCGTTTCAAAGAATTTTTCAAGATCTGGTACATTTTTTCTTGATTCGCGGGATCCGTCGCGGTCATCGGGTACGCGGGGATGCCTAGCACGTCTGAAACGCGCTCAGGCGCCATTGCACCCGGCAAATCTTGCTTGTTCGCGATGGCGATGATGTTGGCATCATCGTCCTCCGTGAGTCGCTTTGCCCATTCTATCAACTGCTTGGTCTGCAAGACGTTCACGGGCGTCGAGTCTGTAACGACAACGATGACGTCCGAACCGAGAATATATTGCTTCCAAAAGTCGTAAAACGCTTGCTGGCCGCCGAAATCCCAGCACACCGCCGAAGCGTTACGGCCCATCTTGATCGCACCCCGGTCGAAGCCTTGCGTCGGGATATACTGGCCCGTGATGTCTTTACCTTCGAGAAGGCGCAGTAAGGTCGTTTTGCCGACCGCAGGGCTGCCTAAAATGGCACATTTACTAGTATTCATGACCCATGGGTTCGTGCCGCGATTAATTTTTCATGGTATCATCGAGAGAACATCCCGATCAAGGTTCCGCAAAAGGCTCTTATGCGGGGGGCAAGAATATGCCACTAGCAACGAGAAGCTTGATCAATCCAGACACGGTTGAAATTCATGTCCCGGTCGTTAGCAAACATTTTTGACATGGTTGACAAAAATCCGATTGTTTACGACATCACCTTGCCAGAATTCATCACGAAAATAATGGATTTACCATTTGGTTATGCGCTTTTAATCAAAGGTGATGCGGGCACGGGGAAAAGCACGCTTGCGATGGAAATATGCATGCAGAACATGGACAGTGCAAACTTGGTCTTCGTATCAACTCGGGCGAATCTCGAGGACTTGAAAGCGCAATATACCGGATTCGCCGAAAAGATGGGAGAAGGCAAGATCAAGGATCTTGAAGGTATTGGATTATCAAGCGACAAGCTGCAGTTGTTGAACGTCGATAACGATTCATTCTTGACCATTTTTCACGACTTTGAAAAGGTCATCAAGGGCTTCTTGGAAAACGATCTAGAGACCTTGATAGAAGATCCAAATGGCGACAAGCGACCAAAAATCATCGTCATTATCGATTCGATCGAGAAGATGATCGAGGCTATCCGGCAAAAACGAGCATCAACCACCGACATGATGATTTACGAGACCCTCCTTGATTATACCCGAAAGTACGGGTTGAAACTTTTCATCATCACGGAGACGAGCGATAAATCCCCGAATGATTACCTGGTCGATGGCATTGTCACTTTATCCCGGGATATCAAAACTGTTCCCGACCGGATATTACGTTCTATCGAAATTCAGAAGCTGCGCAACATTAACATCGATCAGCAGATGATCTTGTTCACGTTGTACCAAGGAAGGTTTCGGACGTTTACTGCCTTGAAGCCAAAGCTTTCGATCCTGAGCATCGATCAGAAGGTCAAGACCATTCATGACATGATGACGGATGGTCAATCGGGCCAGCTCAGCCAGATGTTCTTTGTCAATCTCTTCCAAGCTCACAGGATATTTCTGGAATTGGAACCCGAGAGCAACGAGATTCTCATGTTCTGGCACGTGATCTGCATCATCGTTGCTTTGCTAAACCATATTAGCGTTGTATACATCCCTCCAGCCGAGCAAAACGTGCAACGGTTGCTCAAGGCACTCAAAGTAGCATTTGGTGATGATTATCTTCGCAAATATTTCAAGGTCGGGTTTTTCCCCACAACGAGCACGCCGCAATGGATTCCAGAATACATGATGATGTCGCAATCCAAGGACATTCTCGAGGAATTTCGTGCCGTGAAACCTGTACTTGATTCCATGCGAAAAAATTCGACACTTCGAGGAAATCTCGTGGTTCTACCGCTCGATACCATCTTTATAAAGTACAACCACGATAACTTGCCGAGCGTTTATCAAACCCTCCTTCACGAAAACATTCTCACCGATGATGACTGCCTGCTGGCGACCAACTTGGCTTTCAGGGAAATGGACCCGTTGCTTGTCCGCTTTGCCGAGAGTTTCTCGTCTCGCATTTTATTTACCATGAAAGGCATCCAGGTAGCAAAAACACAAGTCCTTTACTGGGTGAAGCTTCCGAGACCTGCGTACGTGCTTCTTGCAAAGTATTTTGAAAAAGCAACGTTTGGCCTTAATCGCTTGGATATAATCCCAGTTATGTAATTTTCACGCGTTTAAGCCATTTTTTCCCATCTAGCATTCTATACGTTATTGTGTTAGGGCTTACTCCAAAATAGGCAAAAAAGAAAGGAAATGCGATTAATACGTGGAACGCACGTATCCGCTCATCAAGATCAATGCTCCAATGATGTTGCCGAAAATGAATATCATCCAGTTCAAGGGCAAGCTTTGAAGAAACTGGGAGCGGAGCAAGTGCAGCAAAACCATGACAAACGTGACGATGTATCCCACGCCGATTATGATCGAATTTTTTTGCAATTGTCCCGTCGTTTGCCTCGCGAGCGTGAAATAAATCACGGGGAGCGCGATGATCGTGAGGACGATGCCGACGGCAGTTAGCACGACAAGGCCGGTGCCAAGGTCGCCCCACCACGATGGTGGCTTGGTTGTTGGCCATACCACGGCTTGAACATACGAAGCGACGATCGAAACGATGCCCGCGATCGACGCGATGACCACCAGGATCGTGAGTGGATACTTCTTGCTATTCCGGATATATTTTTCGATCGAATGAATGATGAGAATGGAGCTCCAGGTAGCCAATGCGAAAGCATAGACGAGATCACCTCTACTAAATGGTAAAAGGCCGGGCATCAATGCAATAGCAAATCCAAAGGGGCCATCTGGTGGCGATATCTTGAAAACCGAGTAAAAAACGACGACACCCTGGGCAAACCCGATGAAGATGAACATGCTTGCAAGGCTATAATAAAACCTGCGTTGGGCTTCGACCTTGGAAACCTTTCCTTCCATGATCAAGTAAACCCCCGATACCCAGTAAAAGAGCACGAGGATGATCGTGAGAGTCCATGCCAATCCGCCAGCCTGCACTGTTAAATTATTCGGATCGATGATGAAGGAAAACGTGGAGGGATAACCGAGGCTCATGAACCAATATACAATGAAAAACACGGCCAATACGAAAAAAATCGCGACAACTATCGCAAAAGTTATCTTTCGTTTCTGCAAGGGTAAATCACCAGTACTAATCTTATGCAACTTGCATTTTGAAGTTTAAAAATTTCTGCTAGTTACAATCATGAACTTATATTTGCAATTTCTTTCCTTTTCGATGCCTGGAACGGTTAAAAAAGAGAAATCTTGCATTCTCGTGATATATGAATTACCCAGCAACAATATCATGATTCGTGGGTTTTTTCGCTTGTTTTTCCACGGTTCCTCCACGAGTTGCAATGACATTTGCGAACAATATAAGTCCGCCTCCAACGGCAAGCTGGAACGCGAGTTGTTCCCCTCCAAGGAGCACGCCAAATAACGTTGCAAAAACAGGCTCAAGGGTGAAAATGACCGCGACCCGTGTAGAAGATTGATGGCGCTGGCCAAAGTTTTGGAACATGAACGGGAAAGTCGTCACGGCGATGCCCATCCAGAGAATCACGGCCCAGAACGTCGGCGATGCGAGCGGTAAATCACGCCACGAGTCAACGAACGACGAGCACGCGAACGACAAGCCCGAGACCAAGGCAAGTTGCAGGATCGAGAAGGCCACGAGATCAACCTTTGGTGCAAATCGTTCCGTGTACACGATTTGGATGGCAGCGAAGAAGGCGCCGATCAGCGTGAAGAGTTCTCCCACGCCAAATTGAAACAATTGCGAGGCAGAGCCGGTGAGAGTGATGACCCCGATGCCGGCCATCGAGATTCCTGCCGCGAGCCAAGTGCTTCGCCTAATTGGTCTTTTCAAGATACCAACGGCAAGAAACGGAACGAGTACCACGCTGAACCCGGTCAAGAATGCAGATTTACTCGGGGAAATCGATTGCAAGCCATAAACCTGGAACGCGTTCAACAAAAAATTGGCTCCACCCGTGACGATTGCCATCCACGTCGTTTTCCAATCAAGGTGACGCAAGTGGCGGAACAATGGCGCAAACGCGAGGACGGCGATCAAGTGTCGCGTGCCGAGAAAGAAAAAAATGGGCACGTTTTCCGTGACAACTTTCGTGACGATGTACAACGTGCCCCACAAGACCGTCGTCGAAAACAAGAGGATCAATGCAAGGCGTGCATCGCTGGAAGATGTGGGCGAGCCGGTGATGTTTTCTTGCTCAAGCATGTCATGCAACTAAAGCATCGCGTGCTTGAATTTGCACCCCTTCGTGAATAGGCTCGAAAAGCTAGTGTCGAGAAATTAAAAAAAAGAGCATAAAAAAAGTTTGCAATCATTTCATGATGCGGAAACCCGTGTTGAACATAACAAGGCTTGCTATGCCGATGCCAAATTGGACGATTGCCTGGATGAATTTATCGCTGAACATACCAACTCCAACGATCCATACAAAGATCATCGAAAACAATCCAAATGCGACAAGAATCGATGCGATACGCATCTTTCCAGCAGACATCCTTGCCAGGGAAATGTAAAGATAGAACATGAACACGAAATTGATGAAAACGAAAAGAACGATGCCTGTTGTTGCGATGGAGAGCGCGATCCAGTTGTTCCGAAAAGCGATGAAGAGCGGAATGATGCACATGCAGATCAGCATGGATATGGCAAACCATGGCTTCCGGCTTTTCACGTATCGTTCCAGCGGGAAAATGAAAAATGCCACGCCAAGCATGATGAAAGCAAACGTTACGACGCTGCTCAAGGGCATTCTCACAGAGAAGATGTTGAAAAGTGGAAATTGAACCTGCGGAATTACTGCATCGATCATCGCCGATAAACCCATCATGCCTGCCCAGATGAGCAAGGTGTCGATGATGCTGTAGATGAAGATGAAGGCTATGACAAAAAACGACAAGCCCATCATCTTGAACAGCGTCTTGATAGGTTTCCCTTCTGGCAACCCGGGTAATCTTGACCACAAATGGGCGGATGTCCCGAAAGCCACGCATACCAGCAAATCGTAACCAAGAAACGGTGCATCATTAACGGGATTAAATCCCGCTGATATCCAGTGCAATATTCCTAAAACAAAAATTAAGGCACCGAAAATAACAACGATCACCAAGCCACCAATAAGGATTTTCTTTTCTGTATCCATGTCATCAATCCCTTTATTTTATTACATGGTTCCGATGAAAAAATGGATTATTTTAGATGCTTGTTGGACCAACTGAAAATTTGATGGGTGTTAATTCATTCAAGAGCGAACCCATGGCTCCATGACAGACGCCCATGACAAACAAGTTCCTATTCCGCATGAAAAACCACGCCCACATCACGCCAGCCACCCACGTGAAGAAACTCAACCAAAACGTTGGCAAGTGCATGAAACCGAACATGCCACCGCTGGCAATACACGCGAGCCATTGCCCTCGGCGCGTGCGCACGTCGAATGCACGTGTGAACATTGTCGAAAAAATGGACAAGAATAGCAATTGCTGCGCATAGCCCCACCACACGTAACCGGTCCACTGGCCCATGAACTGGAAAAATCCAAACGGCCACGAAAAGACGAGGATAGTCTTGTCAATAGTTCCGGTCATGTAATCAGAAGGTAGGGCGTATGGAAAATACGGCAGTGCCGGAATCAGAATGAAAATTCCCGTAAACACGAGCACTAGTGGGATCCCGAGGGCGAACATCAAGATTAGGTGCTTAGCGCCTTTCTTGAGCGTGTCAAACCGGATGACGATGGAGAAACCAAAGAAGAGTACCACGAGTAAAATGGCGATCAAGGCGGCTGCGATTAATGCCTTATTACCATCATTCGCAGTCATGTGTAGCGTCTTCGTTAGGAGGTTTTCGAATATCGAGTTATTCCAGAATTCCATGATGGCTAAAACAAACATTATGCCGAATAGCACGAGGAGCGTGACGATAGTCTTCCATTGCGACTTGATCAAAGGTGGGACGCCTTTCTCCGGGTCACCTTTAAAATATTTCACCGGACTTCCGAAACCACGGCATTCCATGCAATAAAAGCCCATGTTTCGCTGGTTCTCCTCGAGAAACACGTCTTTCTCGTACCAGTAATGGACCATTGGTGATAACACAAGCAGCCAGATCAAGAGCCCTCCAAAAATTGGATACATTATTGGGTTTTTTAACCCGGTTAACCACATGGTGGCGATGACGGCAGCATAAGTGGAGATTGGCTCGATAAAATTCCACCAGCGCGCCACCTTAACCTTGTGCGGGTCCGCACCTTCGATCGGAGCGATACCAGACGAATATTCCAAGTCTAACTCAAAGAATGAAGTTAACTTTCCGGAACGGGATTTTTCCGTTTCTGACATGATTGAATGATCCCTCGAGCATCTATTTAATCGCTTACGCTGGTTCGGAAGCATCGAATTTTCTTTTTGAATCATGTGTATTCGATAAAGCATAACTTCTTTCGGAATGCGTCAGGTGAGAATAAAATGCTTCATTATTGAAATAACGAAGTTTTTTTTACACTATCTTTAAAAATGAAGGGATCACGATCGAGGATCATGTACCTGGAATTAACGTCTTGCATCACTTGCGTCTTGCTTAACCCGACGATAGACCACGTGCACGAGATCGAACATTTCGAGGTTGGCGGAACCTTCAAGATCCAAGCCACGCACGTGTTTCCTGCAGGCAAGGCAATTTCTGTAGCCTTGGGGTTGCGGTCGCTGGGTGAAGATCCAACCGTGATCGCGCTGATCGGGAAGGAGGACATAAAGACCTACCGTGATTTTCTTGGCGCTAATTCCATTCCCGCGACATTGATTCCGGTTAATGGCGCGACGCGGCACAACATGACCATCGTCGATCCTGTCGAAGGCACCGTCACGCATCTCCGAGAAACCGGATTCACGGCAAGCGAGAGTCATGTTGATGCAGTCAAGAAACGGCTGAAAAAAGTGGAGCGGGATGCCGAGAACTGGGTAATTTTCTCCGGCAGCACTCCTCCAGGACTGAATGAAAACACGTATGCTGGACTGGTGGAATATGCAAGCAATCTTGGTTACAAAACGCTGGTTGATATCTCGGGATCACCACTCGTGCAAACGATGGCACGGCACAAGCCCTGGCTGTTGAAAATCAACAAGGTCGAGCTGGACGACTTGCTTGGCTGCCGGTCGAGCGATGCCGAGCTAGATGCTGGCACGAGCCCAGTCACGCGTGATGAATTGGACGTCATGGTGTCCGATGCCCGGGGTCTGCTAGACGACCGGTTATCCATGATCTCCGTGACGTTGGGAGCTGGCGGGGCTATCTTGGTCACGAAAGACTTGGCGTTCCATGGCATGATGCAAGACATGACTGGCATCAAGGTTATTAACACGGTAGGTGCTGGCGACGCGTTTTTCGCAGGATTGATCCACGCGCTTCTTCGCGAAAAATCACCATCCGAAATGCTCAAGGAAGCCATCTCCAGCGCCACGGCAAAGATTCTCGTGCACGGGGCTGGCTTGTTTTCCCCCGCCGAACATGACACGTTCCTTGCTCGCGTTCTTGTCCAAGTATTATAAAAATAAATGCTATGGGTATATTATTATGATAAAGTATTGCTGGCTTTGCGAAGAATCATGAAATGCTTCAAAAAATGTCCTAGTAGCATGTTCGTCATCGTTTTGATGCTTGGCTCGCTTTTTATGCAATTTTTGCCGGCAAACATTGTAAATAATGGCGGTTCAGCAAACCATGCAGGCAATAAAGTCGATCAAGTAACAAGCAGACCAAAAACCTCGGCAAGCGCTCCATTCACGCCATCCGTCACGTTTGGTGGCTCTGGCAGCAATCTTTTTGTCAATGACACGTTCAATGGAACGATAAAAAATGATGCAGTGACACTTCAAGGTAACCAGAGCATGTCTGTGCCGATCATTGCCCCCGCCGACACCAGCCATTTACCCACCGTGGTTGCAGGAGCAAACGTCAGCCGGGTGTCTGTAAAATTAAAGCCAGTCAATGTCCCCCCTGTCATCATTCCATGGAACACATCAATTTCTCGGCAAAACAAGACGATGCCAGGTCAAACCATTGCCCAGTCGTTTTATATCGGGAATTATTCCACGGTAACGAATGTCTCCATTCGAGGCTTCATGAATTCGCCATTTTATACATTAGGCCTTCCAACTACCACCGACATTTCAATTATACAAGGGTTACTAAATTCGACAAACCCAATAACAATCACGCATCAACAATTTATTGGCCTTAATTCTCTATTCAACTACAATACTTCAACGCAGTGGTACGATTTCAATCTTCCTGACAATTTCACGAGCCCGGGACTTTATAGTTTGGAAATTTCCATTTCTAGCGTCAATACTTTAGTCGGCAATTTATCGTTCTGCCTCGTGAATGGTACAAAATATCCGGGGATGGCAGCATACAATTACACAGCCGCGACTGGATGGCGGCCTATCACCGAACATAATAATATTACGGCTTTGGATTTTTCCATAAAAGTTGGGTTACAAAGCGCGACGGACGCGTTCTTGTCCAGATCTTCTATCCGTGCATGCATCGGAACGGCCACGGGTTCGGGCAAGTGGGAAAACTTCACGAAAACCACGCATGAAGTCACGCTTGGGCAAGGGGATGGTACCCCATGGGTGCCAACAGTCAATGTAACGAGTTCCGTCCCGATCCACGCGTATTTTGGCGTGCCCTTGATTATAACATCGAACAATTCGATGCAACTTAATGCATCTATAAATATCACGTATATCAAAAACGGCTTTTATTCAAGCACGGTCTATTCGTTCACGATATCCAGTTCAAGTACCGCTTGGAATGGAACGTACAATTCAACCATGCCTAGATGGAATGATTACACCAATTTCAACAACACCAAGATTAACCAAACAGTGTACACGTTGCACGTTCGGCCATCCACGCAAGCATTCACGATCGCCATGCCATCACGATGGAATGCCATCAACATCACGCAGCCGATGGTCAAATCCCTGGGAAAAGTTCCAGACATCACGGTAACCAATGTGTCCTTGTACGCACAGAAGATATGGAATTTCGTTGCTCGTTCCTCAAAGATGATCTTCAACATGTCTGTCAACGGGACGAAATTTTCGAACGGTGATACCATTCATTTCAATGGATCCATGGTGACGCGTTTTTCAAGCACATATTCAGGCAACGCATCGTTCTGGATTAATTCGATCACGCGATACTGGAACAATGTCCAATCATTCTCGGGTTCATCCTTCTCGTTCACGCAAGGGTTTAAAGTGCCAGCCGACACGATCGTGCCGTCCGGGTATTACACGTGCTTCGTCATCGTCACGAACGGCACCGACATTGGTTGCAATGCCACGGGGATCACGATCGTGTACATTTCCAATGCTCACATCGCCGGGAATAATATATTGCACGACATCGAGGGGCCTTTTGGCAGCACCATATTGGTGAAGGTGAGGCTTGCGGTTAACATAACTGGAACTGGTCTTCCTAATGCCACCGCCAGCACGACCTGGGGGGCACAAAACATTGCATGGTGGTACACAAACGTGGCTGGAGAATCTGGCAATTACACGTTCTCTTTCAACACGAGCGCAACGTATTGCACGCCCGGCGATAAAAAGAACGTAACGATAATGTTCACGCGTCCTGATATCTACACCACGTCGTTATTACTCCACGTGCATCCGTGGAAAAACTCAAGCCTTATTGTACAGCCATATTCCACGTCGATCTTCGTAAACCAGACCGTGCCGGTTTATATCAATTATACAGACACGGGTAACATGATATTGAAAAATATTGGCCAACTTCACGTGCCTTTCACGTATTTTCTTGGTTCATATAGCCACACGGTATTAAATTTCCAGGTCTATAACATGTCTACCTGGACGTTCGTGATAGGGCTGAACACGACAAGGATCCCGCGCATCGCGAAGGCAGGAAATTACATGTTCGTGCTAAACATCCAAGCGAAGTTTGACAACGGGACTTGGTATCACCCGCAATCGTTCAACACGACCATCCACGTGCTGGCGTTGCCCCTCTCGTGGAACATCACCCGGTTGGATGCCACGTTCAACAGTACTTTACCTTCCCGGCAAATCACCGAGTTCGAGGGCGTCTCCAATCCATCGCCGTTTTGGGTACACGTGAATAAGACCGTGTATCCAAACGAAAATACATCGAGCATCGTGAATGCGACCGGCTTGACCGTGCAGCTGGATTTCAACAACGCGAGCATCGAGCTCGTCGAGGATGGCGCGAGGCACGGGCTTTACAGGGGGGTAATCGATCTCACCAGCATGAGCGCCCCGCGGGTCATGGACGCGAACATCACTATTACAGGAAATGACGTTGGTAGCCAGCACTTCTCCATCCAGATTCACCTTATCAAGCGGTATGTCTTGCACGGCGAGCTGGTGAATCCCCCCGATAGTTTCACGGAAAATCAGATAATTTCCCTTCGTTTCAAGCTGTCCTACGTGGATAAGGATGGCGTAACCAATATTTATTCAAACAAGAGCGTGAAAGTACGCCTGTCCATTTATGATGGCTCGATCACCATACCTTTTGATTATACCATGACAACAGATGATGACGGCCAGATCCTGCTCGCCAACATCTCGTTACCGAAAGTGATGCCTGGTGCGAAGGTTTCCTTGCAAGTGACTGTTGTTGGTGACAAGCGCATCGATCCTGGAATATCCTGGACGGTATCCGTGCCCGTTGGGCAAGACTTCTGGTATAGGAATGGGCTGACGATTTTAATCATCATCATCATCGCTGCTATCGGCATCGCGTTGTTCATCAAGCAAGGCGTTCCACGGCTCAAGCTCCGCCGGGAAGAAACCAAGATCGCGATCGTTAAAACGCGGCAAGACACGAAGCCGCAAGCCAAGATAAAATTGCTCGACGGCGGCGCTGAGCACGAACCGATCGACATTGACGTCCTCGAATCGAGTTTTGGATTTCCAACAGTGCATATGATGCCCCCCGAGCTCATTGACCTTGATCTGCGCTCGAAAAGCGTCAAGCGTTCACGGGCATCAAGGGTTGGCACGGATGGCGCCAAGGGGTCGAGTGGCACGGGAATGGATTCACCGGGAACCTCCACCGATTATGACGATCTTGTGAAGGAAAAAACAGAAGCCATTGACAAGGCCCTTGAACTCGAGCATCAAGGTGATGTTGCCGGGGCAATAGAATATTACAAGAAGGTCGTCGAAGTCGCGAGAAAATTAACGCATGATGAAGATGCTTTCACGTACGAGAAAAAAGTCGAGGATCTATTGTCAAAAAGAAAAAATCCAGCGAATTAAAAAATATTCATTAAAATTATTCTTCGGATTCGTCGGAAGGCTTGTCTTCTGTTGGCTCATCGGAATCTTCTTTCGGTTCATCCGAGTCTTCCTTGGTTTCCTTGCTCGCCTTGGATTGCTTGGTTTCCTTCTTTGGCTTTGCTTCCTTGGCAACTTCTTTGTTTGCGGCGTCAAGTATTTTCTTTCGTGTTTCCACGTCTAGCAGAGCGAATTCCTTATCCTCGGCGGAAATGAGCCCGATTTCGATAGTTTCAGGCGTGAGCGGATCATCCACGAACTTTACCAGTACCTTGACCGCGAATGTCTTGATTTCATCTACCGTTTTCATTTCCTTGTAATTTTCCTTCAGGTAGTCCTGGCACTCGTCGCTCTTGAAACCAATGGCTTTCGCAATCCAAGAGAAATACGTGCCGGACGGAGACGTCGTGAACAGCTGGGGGCCTTGATCGTCGATACCAACGAACATCAACGAGGCACCAAAAGGTCGCACGCCACCGTGCTGGCTATATGCTTGGGATATGTCGCAAATACGCTTTACCAGGACCTCGACAGGGACGTCTTCATCAAAATTCAACCGGTGCACCGCGGCTTGGATACGTGCTTGATCCGTGAGCACCCGTGCATCCGCGTGCAAGCCCGATATGGCAACGCCGACATGCTTGTCAACGAGATAAACCTTGTGGATTTGATTCGGATCCATGAGCGTCGTCGAGATCTTCTTGTGGACGACAAGAATGGCACCATCTGATGCCTTGATGGCGACGGCGAGCGTGCCACGCTTCACGGCTTCGAGGGCATACTCGACTTGATAGAGCCGGCCTTCTGGACTGAACATGGTGAGTCCACGATCGTAACCCATTTGTTCTGAGCCCTTCATCATGATAGATTCCTCGTGATTAGAAAGATATTTTCGTTTTTAGATTCTTTATTATAAATCGTGATTTCTTGATGAGCACGTGGTATCTCGAAATCGCTATTAAGATGTACTTAAAACAGAATTAGAAACATTTTAATTCATCTATAGTGGTGTATTCGCGGTATCCAAGCATTGAATCATCAAACCAAGCATTATGATGTTAATATGCTCACGAAAAAAAATTATTGTCTTTTTTAAAAGTCTATATCCGTGCCGATTTCTTGCGCCGATGCCTTGTCATAGACCAGCTTGGCAGTCGCGGCGTCTTGGATCGCGAGGCCAACGCTCTTGAACAGAGTGATCTCGTCACCTTCCCTCCCCGGTTTCATACCATTAATGATTTCACCTAGATCGCCGTAAACATGGCTTTCTGTTATTGCTCCTTCCTGGATCGGAATGATCAAGTCACCTGCTTCCGCGAGGCATGCGCTGGTCAAGTCGCATACGATTTTCGCGCGTTGGATGATCGCCGTGTCCAGTTCACGCGCCCCTGGAGAATGCGATCCGATCCCTGAAATGTGAATGCCGTCCGGAACTGCATTCCCGTCGAATAATGGCGTGGTCGACGTGGATGCGCAAATGATGATGTCCGCCCCGTGCCAGGCTTCTTCATCACTGCCCGCGAGCTGGATGTCGATGCCGAGTTCCCGCGAAAACTTTTCTTGGAAGGCCTCAGCAACGCTGATTCGCGGGTCATAAACCTGACATTTTTCGATACCAGCTGTCACGCATGCCGCGATGAGTTGCTGCTCCGCTTGCACCCCCGCGCCGTAAAGCCCAAGGACCTTCGCATCCTTGCGTGCGAGGTGCTTGATGCTCACGCCAGTTACTGCACCAGTGCGGACGGCGGTGACATATCCGCCATCCATGATGCACATCACTCTACCACTAGCAGGGTCTTGCAGCAATATCTTCCCGAGAGTCGTGGGTAAATCGAACTGGGCGGGATTCGTTGGATACACCGTAACGACCTTGCATGCAAGAGCGCCGGATTGGCTCAAGTATGCAGGCATGTACAAGCATAACCCCGGCGCCGGTTCGCGAATGGCGATGCGCTGTGGGAGAACCGCCTCGCCAGCCGTTAATTCGCTAAAAGCGCTCTCCACGGCCGTGATTGCATCGGGCATCGACAATACTTGCTTGACTTGATCCCGCGATAAAAGCAATACCATGACGCTTGTAATTCAACTCGAGATTTGAACAACCCGGTTGATCGAATCAAATCGCATGAAACCGATACCTTCTTAAATGGACGCGTGTGAGCTCCATGCAAGAATTGACATGGATGTCCGCCATGAAACGATTGTTTTTAGCCGCGTATTTGGGAAATTTGATAATCGTGATAATATTCTGGATAATCGCAGCCGGGCCAAGCTTGATCGTCACCAGCCCCCTTCCGCTGAAAAATTGGGGGCCTTTTTGGTGGTCCCTTGGCAGGTTATTCGGGCTCGTGGGCATGAGCCTCGTTTTGTTCCAGTTGGTCCTTATCGGCCGGCTCAAATGGCTGGAGGGAAGATACGGGTTCGACTCGATGGAGCGTTTGCATCAAGAAAACGGGAGAATCGGGCTGAGCATGCTTGTGATGCACCCTTTATTCCTCATTATCGGCAATTCCCTGAACACTGGTGAAGACTTCGGGACTAGCTTCCTCGCCATCGTGCAGCAATTTCCATTGACCATCCTTTCTTTTGCCGGCATCATCTTGCTCACGTGCATCGTGCTCACATCGAATCCCCTTGTGATCAAGCGATTCAGCTATGAAAAATGGTACGGCCTTCACGTGTTCAACTATTTCATGTTCTCCTTGGTTTTCTTGCATCAATTCATGTATGGGATTGACTTTTACACGATCCCTGCATTCATGGTTTATTGGCTTGCGCTGTACATCTTCGCAATAGGTAATTTCCTGGCTTTCCGGTGGATCAAGCCATTCCGCCTCCGCGCCCGCCACCATTTCTTCATCGAGACCGTAAAACCTGAAACCCATGACACCGTTTCCTTGGTCGTGTCGGGCGAGCACATGAACCAATTTCGGTTCCAAGCAGGGCAATTCGTGCTCTTACGGGTCCTGACGAAAGGCTTCAAGTGGCAAGTTCACCCGTTTTCCATATCCGCGCTTCCTGATGGCGAGCACGTGCGATTCACCGTGAAAGCACTTGGCGATTATACCGAGAAGCTCGTGAAGATCGAACCAGGCGTGCAACTCATGATGGATGGGCCCCTCGGCGTTTTCACGGCAGCGGCATCAAAAAAGCCAAAAAGCTTGTTAATCGCCGCGGGTTCTGGCATCACCCCGATACGTTCGCTGGCGGAACAATTGGCCAAGGATCGCCCAGGCCAGGACATGGTACTCGTGTATGGAAATAAAACCATGGATGATATCATCTTTCACGATGAATTGGCATCATTAAGCGCGCAATATAATTTCCCGATCCATCATTTTCTTTCACGCGAGAATCGGGATGAAGATGGATATCATCAAGGCCGCATGAGCATTCCTGAAATCGCGAAAATCGTGCCTGACTATCTTGAACGTGAAGTGTTCATGTGCGCGCCGCAGCAAATGATGCGTTCGCTGAAAAAGGACTTGATCCAATCGGGAATTCCGAAAGCGAGCATTTATGGCGAGGAATTCGCATGGTAGTCTAGACCGTCTTCTGGAATTATTGCAATGTCAGAATACAGATGCATCGGTCTCGAATTCTGATAAAAACCCTCGAAATTTCTTGTAATCGTGGATCATTATTTTAATGTGCTTGAAAACGATAACATCGTGCGGAAAATTGTAACAAAACTTTAAGAATGTCATGCATAATTTTACGCATGTCTGATATCACACAGATGACTTTAGATAAACTCATTTTGCCGGATGACGTTGCTGATCTGGTTAGAAATGCCAAATCTTGCACTATCGTGAGTACAGAGAAGGAGTTATACGATCTCTCGTGTCCCGAGGTGAATGAAAATGGCGTATTCGAGGTGGCTTATGATGTTCCTGATGTTGGCCGTGTAGTCGAGGCTACAGTTGTCCGTGCACGAAACGGCATCGTTATCAATTATATGGAACCATACATGCGCCGGCGCGATCCGGACTGCTTGGTCATGGCTGATGATTTACCGACGGACAAGCCGCGCTTTATTGATCGGTATAACAAAGAATTTTCAGAAGTACGTCGTCGGACTTTGGATTGGTTAAAGGAACAAGACCTCCTCGTGTATTTTATCCACGCGGGTGGTGTTATCACCGGCATGGATGGAATGGTCGTGCTTCCTACCAACACTGCTTGCTTCGGGTTCACCCTGGCTCTCTTGCAAGGCATCATCGATGCGAGCACGCTACCCGATAATTACCAGCCCAAAGCAGCTATTTACGTAGCGCCACCATTCCGCGGAACGGATTTCGATGGCAAGCAGGTTGTCGTCCATAGTCGTGGCGATTTCTATGAAATGTTCAGTTTTAACTTGTATCCAGGGCCTAGTGCGAAGAAGGGCGTCTACAGCATGCTTTTAACGCTGGGAGAAATAGAGAATTGGGTCACGATGCACTGTTCGGCAGTGCGGGTTGTAACGCCTTACGACACCGAAGTCACCATGGCTCATGAAGGTGCTTCGGGTGGGGGCAAGAGCGAGTTGCTGGAATATGTCCACCGCCAGATCGACAATACCATCTTGATCGGCACCAACACCATCACCGGCGAAGAACAGGTGCTAGATGTGCCCGTCAATTGCGAATTGCATCCCATCGTTGATGACATGGCACTCTGCCACCCGAACTTCCGCAAGGACGACCGGCTTACATTATTCGATGCTGAACTTGCATGGTTCGTCCGGGTCGATCACATACTCAAATACGGGACCGATCCGCATCTTGAAGGTGAAACGATCAACACGGAGATTCCGCTCGCGTTCTTGAACCTCGACACGAAAAATGGCAGCACTGCGCTCATCTGGGAGCACACGATGGATGCACCCGGCAAGCGTTGCCCGAACCCACGCGTTGTCTTGCCTCGTCGCATTGTCCCGGGCGTCGTGAATGACCCCGTGGCCATCGATGTCAGGAGTTTTGGCATCCGAACCCCGCCATCGACGAGGGAACAACCAGGTTATGCTGTCTTTGGTCTATTCCACATCATCCCGCCAGCGCTGGCATGGCTCTGGCGCGTTATCGCGCCTCGCGGGTACGCAAACCCGAGCGTCATCGACACGGAAGGTATCGTGTCAGAAGGTATCGGTTCGTATTGGCCATTCGCGACCGGCCGCATGGCGCCGCAAGCTAATTTGTTGTTAGACCAAATCGTAAATACGAAAAAAATCTTGTACTTGCTCATCCCGAACCAGCACATCGGCGCGTGGAAGGTTGGTTTCAAGCCTGAATGGATCACGAGGGAATATATTGCCCGTCGCGGCAGCATCAAGTTCCACAAAAGCATGGTGCAACCTGCCCGGTGCAGCTTGCTCGGGTACTCCTTGAAAAAGCTTTCCATCGAGAAGCAAGCAATCCACGAGTTTTTCTTGCGACCGGAAACGCAGCCTGAATTGGGTTTTGACGGCTACGATGCGGGTGTACAACAATTAGTGGACTTTTGCAAGAGAACCGTCGAACCGTATTTGCAGTTTGATGATTTGCTCCCAATGGGTCGCCAGATCATCGAATGCTGCTTAAACGACGGTTCCCTCGAGGACTACGAATCGTTCATTCCCTACGACACGTTCAAGGAGGAATAAAGTTCTTTTTTTCTTTCATTCAATTTATTTGCCTTTTATTAAGCAAATTTACTTTTTCTCGCTAAAATTGGTAATAAATCATTCTCCAACTAACATTGTAATATGCGATGCTGTTATCCTGCATGGGTACTAAACCTTTGAAACTAGCGATTTCGATTTCGCGTTTCCTTGTTTCCCTAATTTATCTTTCAACCTTTCTCAAGGAGATTGCATGGTTTTCATTGTGGGTAATGCTTTAAAATTATTTTTCACAAGCGAATTGTTTTTAAGCAAAATCTAGGAGAACTTTGCTGGTTTTTATGACACTGACCGAAACCGAAGAAAGAAACCTGGAATTGATGGTCACCTTGGACGATGCATGGAACGATAAAGATATCGAAACGTTCCGATCGCGCCATGCAGAAGACACCGCCGTGTATTGGCCTGGACAGCCTGATCCTACCAATGGACGGGATAATCATGAGATAGAAGCCAAGAAATTTTTCGAGACCTTTCCCGATAACCATCTCATCAATCACCCGTATAAGATTATATTTGCTCAAGGGGATCACACGTGCACCGTGGCGGATTTTTACGGGACAATGACTGGTCCAATGACGATGGCTGATGGAACCGTGGTCGAACCGACGGGAAAAGCCTTTCACGTCGAATTTTGCACGGTTGCGACGTGGAATGAAGCCGGGGAAATCACGGAAGAACGGCTTTTCTATGATCTCGTTGGCTTGATGAAACAAATTGGACTCATGTAACGCTTTTTTTTCTTATACCTTTTGCAATTTGATTTGGTTGCGCCTACGGTAATTATTTTCAAGAATTACCTTTCTTATTCATCCATAAGGTTGAAAAATCAAACAAAAAAGAAGATTTGAATGCAAGCAACAAAAATAAGAGTAAACGTGCCAAGCATTTTATTCTTGCGAATCTTCCTCGTCATCTAAGGGCTTGAGGGGTGGACGGGCAGGTTTTGCAGCGGGCTTTGCCGCTGGTTTTCCTGGTTTGGATGGAGCCGGCTTCGCTGCCGGTTTTCCTGGCGAAGGCTTCGCTGCTGGTTTCTGAGCCGATGATTTTGCTGCAGGCTTTGCTGCCGGCTTCTGTCCTGCCGGTTTGGCTGCTGGCTTTTGTCCAGCCTTTTTTGCGGCTGGTTTCTCCGTGGCGGGTGCCGTGCCCTTGAGCTTCGCACCGCAGACCGGACACTCCGTCCAATCAGGCTGACATGCATACCCGCACTTCGGGCATTCCGTGAGCCCCTCTTCTTGCCATTCGGGTAAGTTGAGTCCCTGGGCGCCGCTTGATTTGCTCAATTCTGCAAGCTCTTCCTCCGTCCAAACGGGAAGGTTCAAGCCGCCACCAGCAAATTTATCTTGACGGTTTTCCAATTCCTCTTCAGTCCACATTGGAAGATTGGTGGCCTGGCTCGTGAATTGTGGTTGCTGGGCGAGCTCCTCTTCCGTCCACGTTGGCAACTGCTGGGTAGATGCTCCGCCTGTAACCACGCCTTGACCCGCTGGTGCTGCGCCGCCTGCACCTTCGGCACCCGCGGCACGCGGGACTTCTTCCAGGTAGGCGCAGAGTTTAAAAATAGCCTCAAAAGCGTTTTTTTGCACGCCTTCATAATCAACCACGGCAACAATGGTGCGGTCGTCGATGGCATACATGATCGCGCACACGGATGCATTCGCCTTGAACTCCTTGGAATCGACCTCGCTCTGGATTCGTTCCATCGTTACCATGAGATCCTGGTTATCCATGAGCTTGTCGCAGACGGGCTCGCCTTTCCTGCCATAATTCTCGTACCGCCACACCGAATTGATCATGGTCTGCTTGTCCATGGCCTCGAAGAGATTCGCCTGGAGTGAGTCGTCCTCTATGTATTCACCTTCCTTGGTTTTATCGGTGGGCGGTGTCCAGTTCAAGTCGAGGCTACCGATGATCGGCGCAAAGAGTGGTTTTTTCTCCTTCATTTCACCATACGCGCATGATCTTTCGATCTGGTAAGGCAATTCAGCGATGAACCCCACGGGCTTGTCGTTGATTTCCAACCCTTTCTCGGTTTCGTTAATTTTCGGGACTTTAACCATGTAGACGGTCTTGAATGGCATGGTCTTGACCTCAGCCTTTGCCGCTACATATGCGTCCAGAAATTTTCGCATTACCTTTGCGTATGTCTCGAAATATGGTTTGATCTCTTTTTCTTTGCCTGCAAGCTGGAGTTCCTTGATGATTTCCGGTAGTTTCAATCTTCCTGCTTTCCATTGGTCCTCGTTATACACACCTCCCCATGCTTGAACTTCTCCGACGAGATTGTTGATGAGCAAGTCCTTGTAGACGGTTAAATCTTTTTCTTGCCGGGGATTCAATTCCTCTTTTTTCGTGGGTGTAACTGGCGTCGGAAGGTCCAATTTCTTGATAACTTTCGAAAAAACACGCTGGATGCTTTCCATGTGAAATTCACCGGGTCACAAGAACACCGAACGAGCCCAATCTTCCGTGTATCATTCTAACGGCAACACGCTTCGTCTCGTCGTTATCCTTGCGTTTATTGATTCATTATTCTATCCATGCCCGTTTTCCCATTTAAATTTATTCGCAAATCGGGTCAAGAATTGCAAGAAAAACGAGTAGAAAATCTTTCGTGCCGGGAGCATTCAAGAATTATCGGTTGGCGCCACGTGATTGCGATAATGCACATGGATCAAGATCGTGACGAACGTGTCTTCGAGACAATACAAGAACACGTCTTGCGGCTTGTTGCAGACCTTGCAAGCACGTGGTTCTTTCCCTGCGGAGAGACGCCACATGCTGATGCGAGCTTGCAAGGGGAACAACTTCGCGAGGCTTTTCCGAGGGATGTCGGTTTCCCTGCAATGCTTGATGAAGATGCAGCCGTAACGCTCGAACCCGATCACTTGCTCGAACGCGTGGATGTTAGGTTTTTGCGGTTCTGGATGGTTTGCATGTTTCAAAATCTCCAGCAGCAGCGTTTCAGTATTCTGCGTTTCGCAATTGTGCATTTTCGCGGTGATCTGGTGCTCTTTTTGATTTGATCCGTGAGTCAGCAAGCAGATGGCCTTGGTCTTTCCATGGAGCCACCTGGAGAACCGCTCATCGATGTTCTTGGTCTCCGCATCGCACGGGGGGCGCCTGATGGAGTCGAAATATAGTTCGAAATCGAGCCCGGGATTGATCTGGATGCCGATGATGCAGATGGTAAAACTCGTGTTCGCTCCCCACGTGTTAATTTCCTCAAGATCAAACGCCAGCAAGGATGCGCTGTTTGACGCGAAATACGTTTCGAATTCTTCCTTGTATCGTTGTATATATTCCTCGACGACCGCGGCATATTGTTCCTTCAATTTACCTAGCACGTTGGGATCGATCTTGTACCGGACAGTTTCATTCCCGTTCTTGACAAGATTATAGAGTGCCTTAACCTCGGCTTGCTCCTCTTTCCATTGTGATGCTGGATCGCAAGATTCCATTGATATGGCCTAGTTCATTCTTTGCATCGTGCAAGATGACCAAGTTACCGTGAATAATTGCCTTTGCTCCATTCAAAAATAACATCAGCACGGGAAAAGCCTTCCTTGAGCATCAGCCGGCGTTCATCCTTAAAATCCGCTCGTAGCTAGTAATTATCATGAATTCAAAAAATGAAATCATGGCCTTGGTCACGAAAATCGTGATTTTCATCGTCGTTTACGGCGGGATACACGTTTCCGTGACGAGCCTCAACATGGTCATTGAATTTCTAACCATTCATTATATTGAGACCTCCTTGGAAATTCTTCTCGGCATCCTGGCTATCATCTTTGCGTTTGGAAGCACGGTCGCGTCTCATTTTCTCACCAAGCGCGGGACAAATGGGTGGCGATTGCTCGCAACCATCACGCCGCTGCTCGCGGCCTTCGGAGGGGTGCTCGTCGAGTACACGCCCTTCGGCGGCGTCCTGGTTGCCGCTTTCGTGCCAGCCTTGTTGTATCTCGTGCATCCCGCGAAGACCGACTCGTGGACAAGAAGCATCCTTGGTATTGAAGATGGTGGCAGGATCGCGGTCGTGCTCGGAGCCTCTGCTGCTATGTTATTGCTCATCGAGGACAAGATGGCGTTCACGCCGTGCTTGATCACGTTCATGGTGCTCGTCATCGCACTCATTGTTACCGGGGCATGGCTTGGATATGTTTCCATCATTAACAAGAACAAGGAACGGGAACAGCTCGAAGCTCGTTCGATTGCTGATGTTCGGCCAATCGTCGCAGTGTCGGCCTACCTTTCATTAATCTCGTGGGGATTGATGCCATTGATCGTCATGCTCGTTCTCAAGGAGTTTTCTGCGCTGGCGAGTTATGGATCAAGCCTCGATCCGGTTTCTGTTGGCTGGTTGACCTTGATCTCGCTGACCGCGGGCGTCGCCGTCGCTGCCATCGTGATGATCGTCGCGCGGGGAAAAGTATTGTTTCACTATCTCGTGATCGCGATGCTGTGCATCCTCGGCACGTGCCTTGCCATTGTATTGCTCGTGACGGGGCTTGATGGTAACACCATCGTCACGTTGAGAATGATCGTCATGGTAACCTTGCCATTCATGTTCGTGGCCATGCTCGCCATCCCGGTCCCGGACGTGAAAGGCATCGCTTTTCATTTCTGGAAAGGGCTCCTTGCGATTGGAGGCCTCCTCTTGCTGATATTTGGTATCGGGTTCAACATCAAAAACGGGGAATCGATTTACGTTACCATCTATTTCATCATGATCGGGTTCGCGGTGGCCTCGACGATCGTGAACGGCTTTTCGGTAAAAAATTACGAGGTGACGAATCAATGAACGTAAAGGAAGGAACGACAAGAAAAATAAAAACATCCGTGTCGACCAAGGTCTTGGTCGTCATCGCGATCGCGGGCACGCTGGTCATCCCGCTCTCGCACTTCATACCGGCAGTTTCGAATCTCGGCACGCCCTTGTACCAGAAGCGCGTGTGCGCCTTTTATTATACATGGTATGGCAACCAGACGATTTATCCTGGCGAGGATCCTGGCACGGCCACCGCACTGTTGCACTGGAACGAATCACATCCTGATTTGACTCCACCGATCGTCCATAATCCGCAAAAAAACATATGGGACATCGCGGCGGCGCAACACCCGACGTTGAACACGAGTACTATCTGCTTGTATGACTCGTGCGACCCGAAAGTTCTTCAATATCATTTTTCCCTAGCAGCGTATGCAGGCATTAACACCTTCATCTGCACGTGGTGGGGCATCAACGATTCGACCGATTACAATTTCCGACAAGTCTTGAACCAGACGCAAAAATACAACGCGGCTCATCCAGACCATGCCATGCAACAAACGATCTATTTCGAGACGGTTCAGGGATATTACAACAAATCCACCCCGCAGGGGCTTGACCACCTGTATGACAACCTGGCGTACGTGATCCAGTCTTACGGGAACAATCCGGCGTTCTTGCACGTGAACGACACTACAGGAAAGAGCCGGCCGGTCATATTCATCTATGCAACGACATCGACGCAATCAGTCGAGAACTGGTCGGTGGTCGTCAATAAATTGCATGACAATGGCATGGATCCGTTCTTCATCGTTGATGTTGGTGTAGATAACGTGCCATCAAATATGGTCCCCATTTTTGACGGCTTTCACACGTACAATCCACTCGGCCTCTACGTGTCCGAACCGCAAAATTCGTTGACGCAATTCGAGAAGCTGGTGCTTTCAGCAAGGTCGAATGGGAAATTGGCATGCGCGACGGTCTTGGCAGGATACAATGACAGCCAAGTTCGGCACGGCACGCCCGTCCTTGAACGGAATAACGGTGAACAGTATCAATACAGCTGGAACACCGCCATAAGATCCAAGGCAGATTGGGTGCTCATTTGCACGTTCAACGAGTGGCATGAGGGCACGAACATAGAGCCCAGCGTGGAGAATGGCACGTATTACATCAACGCCACCCATGATTATGTGCAGACTTTTGAATCTTGAATTTCCTTTATAATTCCTTTTTTTAAAAAATGGATGATGTTTTGCTCACGCGTGCATGGCGTTCATGAGCATGGAAAATCCGATCAAGAATTCGGCACTATTCGTGATGTAAACCTCGTTGCTGCGGAAGTCGGCAAGGGCGGGCGTTTCCGGGTTCGGCGCCCGGAGATCGAAATAGGGCAAGTCAGGCGAGCTTTCCCAGTTATTCAAGCCGATGGCCGTGCCATTCGCTAGCACCGGCGGGCGGGCAATCCCGTTGGGCACGGCACCTGGCTCCGCCCCGCGTGGATTGCCCGGGATGTTGCAGTACCGGTTGTGATAGGCTGGCAGGTTGGTGGTGCCCAAGGACTCGACCTGACAGATGCCAAGCGGATTCGTGCCGAATAGCCAGTGAACCACGTTGTCGCAAGCATAGTGCAAGTAGGTCGAGTTGCCCGTGATGTTATAGCAGAGGGCCGCGACCGCCGAGGCGAGCGAGATTGCCCCGCTTGACCCGAAGTAGGAAAAATCGATCGAGCTCGAGTACTGGCAATAATTGAAGATGTTCCGCTGCTGGTTCGTGCCTGGGCCGACCGAGAGCTGCGCGAATGCCATTACGTTTGTAATCAGATCCGGCTCTATAGTTCCGTTGATCAGCTGGTCGTACTGGACGGCCGCGATGATGGGCATATCTGCCTCGTCCCAGCTCGGCTCGGTTTGCTTTGGCATATTATCAAGCAAGGTGGTCCTGATCGCGCTTGATTCTTTCGTGTAGCGAGCAAATGCCGTTATGTTATTGTCGTGCAATGCCCAACGAGCAAGCTCGGTCGTGCATAACAATGCCTCCCATAGATGCGTGAAGTCCGTGTCGTTGACGACATAACTCGTGCTCATGATGGATCCAATGGCGTCATCGTGCAAGGCCGTGGCGTTGGCGAGCAGGCCGGCGGGGCCATAGGACACGTTGTTCCAGTACGGGAAGTCCTTCTGGATCCATGCGATCTTGGCCAAGGCAGCAGCGACCATCAATTGTTCGGGGGCGTTGATGAAGTTGAGCCCGTACTGGTGCTGCGCATAGGACGAGTCCCCGGAAACGAGGTACAACGAGCCGACCATGCGATCATCCTTGTCGCCAGGGATGTTATCTGTTCCGCCAGAAGGCGGTCCCCAGTAACCGAAGCGATCCCATTGGCCATGCGAGCGGCCAAACACCCCGCAAAACACTCGTGGATTGCCGGACAGGTCATCCTGGATCATTTTCTGGAGGAATTGCGAGCCCCACGTCGCTTCGTCGACGATATCAGGTGCCGGGGTTCCGTACAGGCTCGGCAACGCGTTGTAATAGGCACGCTGGAGCTCGTATGATTCGGCCAGCGCCCACGCGCTGAATTGCGTGTTATAGCTCGATTCCATGTACTTGTTGTAGTCCCCCGCGTCATGCCACCCGCCCGTCAAGTTTTTCCACGTGATGACCCCGCTATCATTCCAGTAACCATCATCCATGAAGTCAGCAAAGTGTCCGATGTAGCCGGGCACGATCTTCTTGGGCTCGTAGCCGCTTCTCGCGTAGTAATAATATTGCTCGGCACGCTCGAGAACGAGGTCGTAGGCGGAACCCGAGATCGTGAACGGATCGGATTGCCACGTGCCCCCGCCCGAGTGCACGATGACGTGGTACTGGCCCGACGCTTGGAGGTCGGTGAAATTACCTTGCCCGTAACACTTATCCCATGTCGATTTCACGAGGGTGATTGGCCGTCCGTGCACCACGGGCGTGCCAGAACTGTTAACCACGTCGAAGGTGGCGCCTACAATGGTGGCATTGGAGTTCGCTTGGAAGAAGAATATCTTTTCCATGCCGGGGAGATAACCGACTTGGTCGAGCAATATTGCTGGGGTTGCTTGTGCTGCTTGCTGGACCCGCGCGCCGCCGATGATGGCCGATGCGGCGATGATGCACATCGCGGCGATGATGATGGCCGATGTTTTAGTGTCGATCTTTTCCCGGTTCACGATCTTGCCTCCTTTCCTTTCCATTGCCCGACGAAATAGAAGAGCGTCGCGATGACCGCGGCGTAGATCCACGTGACCATGTTTTTCGGGACGAACTGGGAGGTGATCGCGTAGGTAGTGCCGAAACCAACAGTGACCAAGATCCAGGCGAAAAATGCGAAGGCCAGGCCGGCCGCGATGATCGGGTAGATGATGATGTTCCGGATACGATTGCGGGCGAGTTCTTCATCGGGCATTCCTGCCATATCCTGTTTAATGGTCTTTTCCTCGAAATAGCCGGTGCACATCGCGAAGATAGGAAGCACGACGAAGAGATACCCGGCAAGATCCGTGATAGCATAATCGATCTGCTTCAAGGCATCGATGCTCCACGTTGACACGATGCTCGCGTGTAAGACCACGAGGGCGATCGCGAGGGTGCAGATGGCCATGGCGCGAGTAACCGGCACGAATTTACGCTTCTGCTTGATGGCGAACAATTTCATTACGTAAATTCCTGCCCCCGTGGCGAATATCATCACCGTTGCCGCGTGCAAAGGAAAATACGTCGCGTACCAGCCGTTCACCAGCATCCCTCCGATCGTGAACGGCGCGGGGAAGAGAAACCCGGCAAGGCCAAGGACGAGCTCGACCACGGCAATGATGATGGCGATCGCCATCATCACGAGCATCGCGTGCCGGTGGGATTGCCACGTGCTGCCAGCGGCCTTGCCCCCCGCGTAAAGGCCAAAAATGCCTGTGAAAACGCCGATGGCGGTCCAGAGCTCGAAGTTTCCCCAGAATTGCTCGCTATCGATCCACCACGTGAAAAAACCGCTGCCATACGCGTCGATGTACGTGAACCAGTGGCTCGAATGCAACCAATCGGACAAGTAATAAAAAACAACGTCCAGCGCGACGATCAAGGCAGGGGCGATGATCCACAGCCGCATGAGATGCCGCATACGATTTGATTCCATGTTCCTAGATTGGCGTCGATGATTATAAATCACATCCGGTGCGTAACTGCTAGCAACATGCCACAGATAGAAAAACTCGTTATCGGAAAATGTTCCCCGTCTTCGAGCAGTTTTTCTCCCTAACCTTCACCTTCCACCGAGCCATGGGAAAAAAAATGCAGATCCAAAAAATCCTCGTGTTCCTCGCGCATCCGGACGACACGGACACGTATTGCGCGAACTTTCTTCGAGCTCTCGTCGATGCTGGCAAGGATATTTATCTCTGCGCGTTCACGCGGGGCGAGCAAGGTATCGGGGCAAGCCGTGATCAAGGCAAGGAAGCCTTCCGTGGCGCCCGCCTTGGCCGCATCCGCACCCGTGAACTGCAGCGAGCCGCGGCCTTCATCGGTATCCAGGCAAGCCACGTGTCATTTCTCGACATTTTCGATACCACGGTTCCCCAGAACAAGCACGTTGCCTTCCAGCGGGCAAGGTCGACCATCAAAAGGATCGGTCCCGACCTCGTCGTGATGCCTGAGTTCGCACACAGCTATTACCGGCATCCTGACCACGTGTATGCCGGCATGATAGCGTTCATCGCGTTCAAGCAATGGAAGGGGGAAGGCTGCCCCGTCATATTCTATCATTCGATGCGCAACAATTTTTATTTTCCCGTGAAGGACAAGGCCTTTGGCAAGAAAGCAGTCAGCTTTCATGAAAGCCAGGCGGATTTTTTCTACCCGTTCATCTATCCCGCCTATGCCAACATCGAACAAGTCAAGAACGGGCTATTGCACGTGCAAGGGTTCACCAGGGCGGAAGGATTTCGGATATCGACGACCTTGAAGCCACAAACGCCAGGCTTGCTTGCAAGAATGGTAGACCGCATTTTCAAGCTATTCACGATAAAAAGCACTGGATAGATAAATGATACCACGTTCATGTAAAACGAAAAATGATTTCAAGGAAGAAGGTAGTCGTGGTGGCGAGCATCAAGATGATGATCAAGGCCACGACGGCACGGCGTTTTCGAGCAATGCGTGCTTCTGAATTTTCTTCGGTATCTTCACCGTCGTCATCATTTTCATCATGCAAATCATCATCGAACGGCAATGCCGGCTTTTTTTCTCGATAAGCCACGTCTTTCACGACATCATGTGCTGATGTTGAACTAGGCACACGAACATTATATAGGTATATTATAGCACCGAATTTTCATTATAGCAATGCAATTTAAACGAGAAAAATTTCCCGCGGGATTCTTGCGAGAAAAATTCAAACCCCATTTCCAGGATTCGGAAGATCTTATCGAATTATTTAACGACATGTGTGACTTAGTTGAAGGAACCTTTGATCCATGGGAAAAAATCAACCAACTCAAGCTCTATTTTTACGAGTTTGACGAGTTCGATCAATTCGATGAAAATGGATCTGATTTCGATGATTGGCTCATCAATGCAGGCATGTTCATTCTCATTATCAAATCTTGCATCATGCACGAAAAAATCGTCGACCGAGCGGAGATCCCTAGATTCTGCGATAGATTCAAGGAAACTTTGGACCGGTTGAAACCTGATTTTCACGAGGAGGAAATGCACTACTATTTCTCGTTCTCGTTCTTGAATGAATTCACGAAATCGTTCATTGATAAGGATATTAGCGAGGCGCAAGTCAAAGAAATTGAATCCTTCGTGCAAAATAAATTGCAAGAAATCAACGAAGCACCGGCCGTTGTCAAGCAAAAAACACTGCCACTGCTCATCCCGTACATGCTTGACCTGCTCAAGCTACACCCCGAAGCCCTGGCATTTATGATCGACACCCTGCGAGCGATCATCGATGAACTTTCTCGCGAACTCGGCCAGGGCGAGGATACGATTGGCTTGTGCGTGCGCACGCTTTCGTTCCGGGATTACACTACTGCATCGCCTCCCGACCTATTTTCGTTCGCGATCGAGCTCCTCGAAAAAATTCACGATCCCTTCGTTCGCATCACGGCATCCATACACGTTGCTATCGGGCACTCGCTCCGTGGCGAGGGCGATGCAGCAGTCGAGGTATTAGCACGGGTGCTGGACGCGATCGAAGTTCTCCCGACCCCGAACAAGGAAGTGAGCATTTCATTCTTGATGCGTGGTTGCGTGGAGGCCGGGGTCGATGCAAGCTTTCTCGATACGGTATCCGGAAAGTTCAAGAGCATGATCGACGAGATGGTCGAGGACATCTTGACGCTGAATGACGAGCTCGGCACGCGCGAGAATCTCGACGATGCAAAAATCGAGGAAATCATGGGCATGCTCGAAACCGATTTCATCATTTTCTCCAGCATCCTTGATAACCTGGGCATGATGGGCCTTCACGTGAACGATCCTGCCTTGCTTGTTCAGGTGGAAACATTGCTGGAAAGGGTGAACGAGATCAACATCGCCATCAATTTCAAGTCAAAGCTCGCGGTCTATTATCAAGAAACCAGCACCAGCCAAGATACCAATACCAAGCCACTGCTGCTCGTGAAGGAGATTACTGGCATTCTCGAGAAAGAAGTCGAGCACTTTTATCTCGAAGACTTGTTCGACTTTTTCCTGGACCATGCAAAAAATTGCCTGGAACTCGCGATGCTCACGGGAGAATCCACGTTCATCGATGAACTCGACCACGCGTTCGTGATGATCAAGGAACGAAAAAATCTCGAGATCGAAGATTCCGAAACATTGTTGTATCAAGTGCTCAGCGCGATCCAGTCGATGATGTCGGAAATGTGGAGCCGGCGCTTCGGGATGGAATTACTGCAAGCTGACTCGTTCGATTAAGTGGAAACTTGTTTTAATCGTCATTGCAGTTGTTTTTCTTCGACTATTTTCGAAACGAGAGCAAATCGCCCGATCTGGCAATTGGGTGCGAGCTCGTCGCTCACGCCGAGTATCAACCGGCTGCCGAATAGATCGATCAATCTTGTCACGGTATCTTCGAGCATGCTTTCCGAATAATGGGGCAAGAAAAGCGTGGCAGGAATGCCATCGACCAAGACTTTATCGCCAAGGGCTTCCTTGATCTCGTCAACCGTCACGTCGCCTTGGGGTTCGGGCGTCGCTGCTTCGATGCCATCGAAATCCATTTCCTGTATGAAGGGCAAGAGGTCTTTCATCGAGCCATCCATGTGAATGAACGTGAACTTGCCCGCGTCGTGCAGCTGCTTGATGCGTCGGTTATAATAGGGTATGCAATAAGCATTAAAATATTTAGGCGGCACCAGATTCGCGTCGATGTTCTCGCCGAAATTCAAGAGTTTCACGGGAGAATCGACGATAACGTCGTACATCGCGTCGTCCCATTCAGCCATGAACTTCATGAAATCCTCCACGGCGTTCTTGTGACGGCGAAGCATCAGCACGGTGTTCTCAAATCCGATATAATTGAGAATGCATCGCATGTACGGTGAACGATTGTAAAATGATTGCGTTATTCCGCGACCTTCAAGCACCTCCTCGGCAAGATCGAATCCTGGTTGGTTGAATTCAAAAATCGTGTGGTCTAGAATGTATTCCACCACTTCGATATCCTCGGGCGTCTTAACCATGTGCTCGATGGGATACGAGCTTCCCGCGGCGCTGACCTTCGATGCCTCGCGAACCGTGCCAACCGGGGTCTCGGTGGTAACGATCGCCTCCCCGTGCTCGCCGCTCGTGACTCGTGATTTGATCTCAGAACCGCTATTCAAGCGCGTGCTGAAAACGTGCAAGCCTAGCGTCTCCGCGGGATATCGAATCGAGGTATGCAGTGCGTCGTGGATCTCGACTGGATCCATGCCAAAAAATTCCTCTGGTATCGTTGGGTCAAACCGCGTCCACTTCGGGTCATGGCGCGCCAGGGGGACGTTGACATGGTTGCGCGTCATCCAGTACATTATGCGGGGCTGAAAAACGACCTGGTCTATGGGTTCATTCTGGTAGATTTTCAAGATTCGTTCTCGATCGGTTAAACCCATGTATTGATCTTCGTCTCGCGGGATAAAAGCGATTGCTTGGCTTAAAGTAATTGATAAAAAAAGGTAGAATTATATCATTTCTCGGGATTTTTTTTCAATCGTCGCACCAGTGCGGGCAGTGTAGTTACCAGGATCGCCGCGCAAGCCATTGCGACCACCTCCAATAAACCGAGGAGCCTGGAAAAGTCCAGAACCCAATCCAGCATCAATGATTGGTTGATACTCGCGTCTCTCTTGTTGTAGTAGATGTCAAAGTGTGCTGGCGGGTTGGTGTTGACCGTGTCGTTCAGGACCTTCAAGAAATCATGACCATAGGTGTCAAACGCTCCGCCGTCGACCCATCCACTAGTTGAATCCACATAGGTAAACAGGGTGAAGAAGGTCACCTCCTTGAGGCCGAAACTCTTGCATATGAGGACATCACGTATCAAGTTGTCAAATCCCGTTGCGTTTCCCCAGGAAATTGGTTCAGGTTGGGGCAAATCCCTGCCATAACACGAACAGTTCAAGATGCCAAGATACACTCCTAACTTGTTTTCAGGCTCGCACGCGGCGAGCGCGTTTAGGTGCGCGTACACGTAGTACGAGGTGTACCACGGGTGTAACAAGTCCTCCGGCGAGCCATAGGGCGGGGAACCGGTCATGATAGCGCGATAGGTCATTGGGGCATAGGTAGTAAACCGATCCGGGAAGCCAGTTACTTCACGCGCGAGTGCTTGGACGTCGACATCCCCGTCAAACTTGGCATCTGCTGGATCGAGGGGGAAACCGATGGATTCCATCTCGACAGGTTTTCCTGAGATAGTTTTAGTCCCGATGAAGTCAAACGCTGTATTCCAGATAGCGATCTCCTGGGTTATCGACCCGTTGCTACCAAGATCCGAAAAACCGTAGGATTCGATGTCGAAACAAAAACCACGCCATCCTGGTATCGAGCCATTAATTGCATAAGGCTCGAGAATATTCCAGGCGTTTTCCAGATAGTCAGGGAGCTGGGCAATGGTGGGCGGGTATAGCAAGATGCGATACGTGACCCCGGACATGTTCTTTTCGATATCGAGCAGGCCGTTGGCTAATGCCGGGGTAACATCCCCCCCATTGGGTACCATGTCCAGGCTCGCGTTGTATTTTTTCAACTCTTGTTGCATCCACAGAGGATAGGAACTCAAGTATGGTGACGCCCAAAAATTAAATCGCATGGTGTAGTCCGTTCTTGGCCGTATCTGGATGGGAATCCTGAGCACGTTCGTGTACGGCAAGAGCCCAGGAAGGATAACGAGGGTCATTGCGAGTGCTATCACGATGCCCCTCTTCACAACGCGTTTTTGCGCCTGCGTGAATGGTTTTTCAGCACCATTTGACGAGCGGGGGTACCGCGGATTCTTGATGAGCGCGGCAAACCACGGGCCAAAAAAACCAGAGTGTCCATTCCTGGCGAGCACCATCGTGTCCGAAATGCTTCGTCCCACATTTAGCCCCGCGTTCACTGCCAACACGATGAGGATCGTTGCCATGACCGCGAATGCTGGTAATAATTCGGTTGGCATCCCGGTGAAATTGTCCACGACTTGCTGTGCTGGAAAAAAGTAAACATACACAACGATCCAAGGCGTCACGAGTCCACCGATTCGATATCGCGATATCACGAGACAAAAAACCAATAGGCCGATTATCGAAATTCCTTCCAGGATATCGAATATTGCTTCAAATGGATCGAGGATGTCAGTCAAGATGCCACGAGCAGGCACTTCGATTTCGTTGAAATACATGAATATGATGAGGAACACGAAAACGCCTCTCGTGAGGGCGATGGAAAATCGGTTTAACCGGTCTCGAACCTTTTGTTCCAATGAAAGCACGATGCTCCACGTGCACGTCAAGAACAAGCACGTGATGACTATCACGAGGAACACAGCCAAGATGACATCTACGACCAGCACGACAATGGTAAGGCTCAAGGCAATGATGTACCAAGGCTTTACCCCGATATTTTCCGCCCGCAATTCATCATACAAGCTGCCAAGGCCGATGAGGGGGAATAATATCACCCCGAGGCCAATAACCCCGATATAATAGGGCCCATCACTGATCTTGATGAATAAGCCCCCTACAAACAAGATAAACAGTGCAATGCCGATGATAAAATGCGTGGTCAAGAACGCACGAGTTTTTGCCTCCATGAATCCATCTTGGTGACCTTCGATAAAAACTAGATATGCTGAAGAAGAAATACTATCGAAACTGGAGGATCATCGAGTCACGCCCCTCCGCGTTCTTTGAAAAAGAATTGTCAAAAGAGGATATTTCCCAAGTGATCACGAGATAGAAGGAGATTCCGCTCGAATCATGTCAGAAATCGAGGCTCACGCGAGCCAACGGCTCCATGCATAAGTTCTCGCGACCATCGATGAAGGTCTTGCTCGTGAACGACTTGATGGTCACGCCCGCTCGCTTGGCTTCGACAAGTGCCGATGTGAAATCAGGATCGATTGCATCGTTAGGCCGGAACGACACGGCATCAGGTCGCTGGATTACGAACACGAGAACTGGTTCATAGCCATCCTCCCGGCAATTCGTTAACTCACGGACATGCCTCGTGCCCCTGGTGGTCGGCGCGTCTGGGAATAACGCAATTCCATTTTCCACGAGCGTCACGCTCTTCACCTCGATCAAGAACTTCTTATCACCTTTCCACGCCAGGAAATCGATGCGGCTGTCTTTATATGGATACTCGGGGCGTATCCCGTCGAACGTGCCCTCGAACAGGTACCCTTCATCAAGAAGCCTTCTGACATAGCGATTCGGTACGCGCGTGTCGACGCTCACGATCAGGCCCTCGTGGTCCACGGCAACCATGTCAAATGATGTTTTACGGCGTGGATTGCGTGGATTGCTTGCCTTGACAAGAAACACCTTGCAAGAAGGCACGAGCAGTTCCTTGAGCCTGCCAGGATCGGCTAAGAACGCTTGAATCGTGGTATCGTCCTCCATCCTGGCAGTGACGAGGAACTTGTTTTCACGCACGAGAAACGTCGCGGGAATGATGTCATGCGCGATGATCACGCCGTGCATTACCTCCTCGTGATTTCAAAGCTTGAAACAAGCCTCCGCCGCGATGGAGAATAGCATTTTCTTCAAATCAGCGGTGTCCGCACCCCAGGCATTCCAAGTTTCGCCACTGACATCGTCGCAGCAAAGCAGAATTTGTCCTAGTTTCACGTTCCTGAATTTTGCTACCGCGAAGAAGGCCGCGGCTTCCATTTCAACGGCCACGCAACCTTCACTGCGTCGTTGCTCGATCTTGGTAGGGGTTTCTCGATAATACGCGTCGGTGGTCCAGGTTTTTCCCTTGACGTATGCGACTTCACGCGCAGTCAAAGCTTCTTCGATGGCATGCACGACATCAGGGTCTGCATCCACTTCCCTGCTAGGAGGAAGATAATGATAAGACGTTCCCTCATCCCTGACTGCAGACACGGGAACCACCACGTATTGCGAACAAATACCCGTTTGAACGGCGCCGGCGGTCCCGATCACGACAAATTTATCGCAACCTAGCTGGATCGCGAATTCCAAGAGTCCCGCGCTCAAGGGTGCACCGAGCCCGGGATGAAAAATGACGATGGGCTTGCCATCGAAAACGGTCTCGTAGAACGGGAAGTCCCCCATGACACTGCCATCCCTTGCGATCTCGCGTGTCTCTGGATTTTCCAGCAATTCATCGATCACGTCCTTGAAAAAGCAAATGACGCATTGTTCGGGAACATCCTTTTTCTCGATGGCGAAGGCGGGCTCGATTTTCGCGTGTGGTTCGGGATCGTATTCCACAAGAGGCACTTCGAACGCCATGCTTCTATATTCTTCCGGCGTTCTTTGGTGATGAAATGTTCTCATCAGCACCATATCTTCTTGCCCGGGTGACTGTTCCCATCCATCAATGATGTGGCCGTGACCCTCGTCCCTGCAGAGTTTCTCTACCATCAAGAAAATCTCGCGTTGTGTTTCCACGTCTGCATCGTGCAAGATGCGTGAAATCTTGTTTATGAATTCATGTGCCGTGAACGGGATTTTTTCAAGGGGATGTAATTCCAATTCCCATGCCAGGTACTTGTAGAAGGGAACGAGACGGCAATCGTGGATAGCAAACAAGAGATTAAAAAGGCAACCGAGCTCGATCGTCGCCTCTAGCCTGGCGCCGAGGTAATAACCATCACGGAAGCATTTCAGCGAGCGGTAGAAGTAATTGATGTACGCGTCCAGGCTCGCTTCGATGAATTTCTTCACTTCTCCTTCAGGGATCCTCCCTTTTTCATCGATGAGCTGCTGGATCTCGCCTGTTTTATCAACTTCCGCCTTGAGCCACGCGCAATCATAGCGTGCCCACTGATCTGGTGCCCCCCACAAGGCCTCCTTTCTGAAATCGCTCATGGATCGCGGCAGTAACTCCATTTGCTTGTAGTTGTACCGCGGATATCGTTTCTTGTATTCATTTACGTGATCATCATCGATGACATATACGACATCGTAATCCGAATATTTCGTGAACAACCCCTTTCCCCTAGAACCACCCAAGAAAAAACCGATGATGTTCGGATCATTTCTTGCTTCTTCTAGTAAGGCTTGGTAGATTGCCTCTGGATCTTCCATTTGCAGATTGTCAGGAATCATTCTTCTGTTCGCCAGGGATCACGATGAGTCTATCGCATATATTTGATTTGACAAACACCAAAAACTTGCATCGAAAGCTCAAATGGAAGGGCTATGGATTCTTGATACCTTCAACTTGGCAAGAAAATCGAAGGACGCAAAATTAAAATCGAGAAAACGGGTGGCATTTAAATCAAACATTCCCCCGGGCACTTTCGATCGCCGTAATGAGCTGGTCAACTAATGGTTCCAGGTCATTACTCCCGACCAAGAGGGGTTTAAGCATGATTTCCTGGTTCTTTGTATCGACGATCTTTACCACGGGATCTTTCTTGCCCAATTCCTTGGAAACTTGCTGGATGTCACCAAATGCAAGTAAAATCTCCAATTTCTTTCCCTTGAAAACGCTCAGATTCACGCTGGTTAACTGGACAATCCCTGCTTGCGTTTTCTTGCCAATGGTATAATACCAATTGGGATGAATTTTTACCTGGCTCATCAGATCACCCTTAATTATCATTCGACTTCAGGTTTTTCCGCGTGTATTATTTCTTGTTTGTCCGATTTAGCAGTTTTTTGGCCAGAGAATCCAAGATAAATCATCGAGATTGCTATCACGACGAGAACTCGTGCAGATATCTTTGCTAAATCTCCAAGACTCCCAAGCGCGTTTTCGATGATGAAACCAAGGCCCAAAATCAACCATCCAAATGCAAGGTATCTAATCTTCTTTCGTTCAATCCCCGTGATCTTTTGCTGTAAATAGTAAAACCCGCCAGTGAGAATGAAGACCATGCTCAGGATGTAAAATGCGTTGAAAACAAACAGCACCGATGTTATCGAGATGTCGATCATCTTCCCCGCGGCGTTGAGGTCAGCGATACTCGAGGCATTGAGCACCACCATTTGGGTTGGAAAGCCAAATAAGAAAATGTAATACGGGATGCCGGATAATATGAAAATTATAAATGCAATTTTTTTCCGGTTCGGGTTGAAAAGGGTGAATCCCAGCCACATTGCATTCGTGATGGCAAAAGGAGTGATGAAATAAGATAACCAAGCGTACAAGGTCACGTCAATATTAGAACCCGTGATGATCAGCGAAAGAAATGTCACGAAGGGTCCCAAATAAAAACAGGCGAAACTTGCATACAAAAAACCGACACTGGGTAGCAAACCTTTCTTTTCTCGAGAAAAACGAAGAAGAAAACTCACCCACATAAGGACGCTGAAAATTACAATGATGCAAGCACTTATTCCATTAACTAAAGTCGAAGTAGCTAGGGTCATTAAATCCGCCGAAATTCATTTATTGCTTCTAAAGTTTACGTTATCCTATTTAATAATTCCACCGAGAACTCCATTGCTTCAAGGAAGAAAAAAAGGAGTGGTCTCATCGCAAAGGATCACGATGCGTCTTTTGCATATAAGTAATTTGGAAAAAAACTAAAACACCGCGTCCCTTCAAAACCACGTTGATGCCGCAAACGCAATTGATTCCCAACGAGGTATCGACCTTCCGTGTATTGTTGGATGAGCAAGGTTGTTCAAATAACGTTTTAGCGGAATTCCAGGCTATCATCAAGAATCATTACAAGGTGAGGGGCCGAAAGTATCCGTTTCGGGAACCAGCTCATTACAGCGATCCATACAAGGTCGTCGTATCGGAAATTATGCTCCAACAAACACAAGCAGATCGGGTAGTAGAGAAGTACCTGGCATTCATCCACCAGTTTCCCGATTTCGCCACGCTAGCACGTGCCGCCACGGAAGACGTGCTGAAAGCCTGGATCGGCTTGGGGTACAACCGGCGTGCCCTCGCCTTGAAAAAGATCGCGGAAACCGTCATCGAGCAGTATGGTGGCAAGGTTCCAGAGACAATCGAGGCATTGGAGACATTTCCTTCTGTTGGTCCAAACACGGCGGCATCGATCGCCACGTTTGCATTTAACGTCGCGGTTCCGTTTATCGAAACGAATATTCGTGCCGTTTACACGTTCTTCTTTTTTCAAGACCAGGAACTCCCGAGCGATGCGGTACTCCTGGACATCGTGGAAAAAACGATCGATGGATCAAATCCACGGGAATGGTATTATGCGCTCATGGATTATGGCGTGATGCTGAAAAAGGAAGGTCGGGATCCTACCAAGAAACATCAGGCTCGGCCGAAACAAGCGTCATTCAAGGGATCCACCAGGCAAATGCGAGGCAATATCTTAAAGTTGCTTCTTGATTCACCAAGAAACGCCGAAGAACTTGCGGGTGATCTTGGCATCGAGGTCGTGATTGTCAAACGCATTGCAAAGCAACTTGAAACAGAAGGGTTCCTCATCGAAGATGGCGCGATGTATAAGATCAAGTAACCTGAGCAAAAAGTAATTAATTGGGATTGGAAAGGAAAGATTTCTTGGCGACGAGCTACAACGTATGCCGTGTAACGAGGATAATGTTCTCAGCGAATACGACAATCTGCCGCACTCCAGATGAAAATTCTTGTCGAGGAGTAAACGCTTTTGGTCTCGATATCAAAAATTTTCGGTTCATTTTATTCATCTCGATGAATAAAATATCTTGCCACGATATAACAAGAAAATATAAGGGTGGTAGATTTTTATACTCCTTTTTATTTAGTAGCATAGGTGATAAAAGTGGCGGTAATCAAGCTTACTAAAAAAGAGAAACTTGATCAACTCGTGGCGCGTATCACGCTTGAAACGGGTCACAAACCGACGCAACAAGATGTTGTGGATGCTGCAGTTGACTTGGCGGATGAGCATTTTGATGAACTTCAAATAAAGCTTGCACCGACGGCGTTGCTTGATGATAATAAAATTTCCAAGGTTATGGCGTTGAGGGAAAAATTGTCCAAAATTGAATGGATAACGTCAAATCGTGATAATTTTGCGAATAATGATGACGTGGACATATATTCGACGTGAATACACGAGCAGTTCAAGGTTCTTCTAAAAATAAAAATCTACATTTGAGAAAAGAATCCTATGGCAGTTCTTCTCGATACAGGCCTTTATATTGCACTCATTGATCCAAGCGATGCACATTATCAGAGAGCTCCCGAAATATTAAAAGAAATTAAAACGGGTATTCATGGCCAACCGTACACAACTTCCTTCGTGATGGCCGAGGCAGCAACGTTGGTGGCTATTAGGACAAAAAAAAATATAGAAGCAATGCATGTTATCAAATCATTCTTCGTGGGGGATGCTCGCATTGCATCTCTATTGCGTCCATCAGAAACAACCGAAAACAAAGCATGGGATTTGTTTCTGAAGATTAATTCCAACACGAAAAAACAACCGGTGAGCTTTGTTGATTGCCTTAATATAATTATTGCTGAACAGCATCATATAGGAGTGATGGTGACATTCGATAACCATTTTGAAAGTTGGATTCATTGTTTTCAATGATTATCTCTATATTTCCGTACTATGCCGAATTTTTATGAAAACAGCGGGTATTTCCGACATTTTTCAATGGCGTCCCGGAACGCGATGATGTTTTCCCACGGCGCATCGAGGATCGTGTGTGCAGGCCCCGCAAAATAACCCCCGCTATGGCCCGCGGCGCTGATGCATCGCCTCACGTCATTAACGACGTCCTCGGGTGTACCGAAGCAAAGCACGCGGGTGGAATCCATGCCACCAAGAAAAGCAATTCTATCACCATAGTTTTCTTTCAGACCTGCCAGGTCGACGCCAGCTGCGGGCTCCAAGGATTGAATGGCATCCAAGCCGGCATCCACGACTAGCGGCAAGAACTCGTCCACGAAGCCGCAAGAATGCTGCACGACGAGCATGTTTTGCTTCTTGCACGCGTCATACAATTGCTTGTAGCGGGGAAGGATGAACGTTTCGAAATCCTTTCTTGACAAGATAGAACGCCCGTGCTGCGCGAAATCATCGGAATAAAAAACGACCTCGACACCCGCTTCCCCAAAGCGCTTGATCAGCTCGAGATTCGCATCCAGGAACGCGTCCGCGATCTCGTGCACGAACTCCGGCTGCTTTTTTATGTAATACGCGAGCTTGCTCAAGGTCATGCCCTCGAACAAGCCCTCGTGGATAGATAGCGTGAGCCACGCCATGGGATACACATAAGGGGAAAGGGCCTCGACATAGCTGTTCCAGACTTGCGGGGAATAATCCTGGCTGTCATCGATCAAGTCAACCGGCTTTCCGTGGCGATCCCAGTACTCGTGCACGATTTCCGGCGACGTGAACAAGCCCGTGTGATACCATCGGAACGGAACACCTGATCGTGATCCCGTCGTTTCCTGCCGGTAAACGCGCCCGGTGAAGTGCAAGGAATAGCCCTCGTATCCTTTCGGGACGGGATAATACTCGGTCGTGAATTCCTTCCACGGGTGCATGGCCCACAAGTCAGCATGCCAAAATCGTTGCTCGGTGATGTCCCCCACGCCTGGAATGTTCGTGGCATTAACCTTGAATTCATTGCTCTTCATGAACTGCTGGTACGTCGTGCACGTCGGCTCGAAGCCGAGGCTGTAGATGGGGACGAGATCAGGTTCCTCGTGCTGGAGTGCTTTCAAGACGCGGTCACGATGGTTCATGATCTATAGATCTGGCGCGAAAGGAAAAAAAGTCTCTAACAGAAAAGGAAAAAAAAACTATGGAATAAAATTTTCTACCACGAAATGGCGAAAAACTGGTTCACAACCGGAACGATGAAGTTAAGCACGATTTGCGGGAATATACCGAAGATGAAGATTGCAGCGAGCAAGACATAGATGGGCACGAGCAATTTCCTCGGTTCCTTGATGTGTTCCTTGATCGTGGGTTCCTTCGCAAACATGTCCGTGTACAAGATGATCAAGTAGCACGCTTGGATCACGCTCGTGCAGACGCCGATGACGGCGAGCCAAACGAAGCTTGCATGGATCGCGGCCGTGAATACCAGGTATTTCGCGATGAAGCCTGCCATAGGCGGAAACCCGGCAAATGACAAGGTTCCGATGACCAGCGCAAGGCTCGTGTATGGCATTTTCCTTCCTATCCCGCGAAAATCGTTCAGTGTTTTGATACCCATTGAATTAAAGATGCCAACGCACATGAAAGCGAGCGCGATCGTGATACCACCGGCCAAGAAGAAGAATAGGTTGCCCTGTATTCCTTCTTTATCCACGCTGGTGATTGCGATGAGATTGTATCCTACATCGGCGATGCAGATGTATGCAAACAAGCGCTTGACATTCCGTTCCGCGAGGGCGGCTAAATTCGCCACGATCATTGTTATGGTTGATAATATCGCCACCGTTAATTGCCAATTGATTCCGGAGGATGCCGGCTTCAGAATATACACGAAAACCCGCAGGATGATATAATAGCTGCCCTGGTCGATCAAGGAGGCGATGAATGCAGCGGAAGAAGCGGGCGCAGCGGCATACGCGTCGAGGAGCCATGAATGAAATGGCACTACAGCCGCCTCCGTGGCGTATCCCGCGGTGACGAGCACGAACGCGAAGATGAACAAGCTCTTGTCTGGCACCGTGCCGATGTACTGGGCTACAGTCCAATAATTCAAGGACCCGCAAATACCGAAGATGATCGACAAGCCATACACGATCAACGACGACGCGATGATGATCATGACAAGATATTTCATCGTGGCACGTATCGATTCCGGCGTTTTCTCGTACAAGATGAGGAAACTCACGGCGCCTGCCGATCCTTCCCAGAATATGAACAGCGTGAGTAAATCGCCGGCAAGGATGGCGCCGATCAAGCAAGCGGTGACGATCAACATAACCGCGAAGTAACGTTCCGCAGGCTTCTCGCGGAAATTGATCGCGGACATGGCGTACAAGAACACGATCGCGCTGATCACGACGAACAAGACCGCCATGTAGATCGAGATCGGATCAACGAGAAACGCGCTTGAAAAGATTGGCGGGGTTGTTGATGTTAACGTGTATGTTGTTGGTGTTGGCGACAACGTGATGATCATTGATTCCGCGGATGAAGCGTTGTAATATTGCCACGCCAGGTTGATGACCGTCAAGATCGCTAGGACATAGACGAAAAGGTACCACGCCACCATCAGTATTTTATTGCCGTGCTGGCGCTTCCGAATGAAACCCACGACGGGAATTGTCAAGACCGAAAGGATCACGAGAGTAATGATCGGTAACGTCACGTCAAGTAGAGTCACTGTCATTTTTATCACATCCCTCCTGTTAGCGCCGTTGAAATTAACTGGATAAAGAACGTCGGATAGATACCAATGATGACAATGACGATGGCCAGGATCACCATGGCGAATTTCATGGAGAATGGCACATCCTTCGCGTTTTCTGTCTTTGTTTTCGGAGCGCCGAAGAAAATCCGCGCGATGAAACGCAAGATGTAGGCTAGCGAGAAAATAACCGCGATCAGCATCAGCACGGTGGGCCAAATATAGAAACTATCCGTTGATATCAGTTGGAATGCTCCGAGAAAGATGAGCAATTCGCTGAAAAAGCAAGCCAAGGGTGGAACACCCGCAATGCTCAGCGCTGCCGTGGTCGTCGTGGTGGCGGTCCAGGGCATTTTACCAGCAAGGCCGCCCATCTCCCTCGTGTCACGTATCTCGAGCTGGCTCATGATCGAGCCGGAGCTTAAAAACAACAACCCCTTGCTCGCCGCGTGCGTCACGATGTGGAGAACGGCTCCCGTGATGCCAATCCAAACTATTGCTCCGACTGGTTGAATCGGGAACAATGACAAGCCAAACATGATGTAGCCCATGTGAGAGATGCTGGAATAAGCGATGATGCGCTTGATATCATTTCTCACCAGGGCAATGAACGAGCCGTAGAATGCCGTGATGATCCCTAACAAGCATAAGAGATGCAGGAAATCCTTAGCAAACTCTTTATCATTCACGATCACTGCTGGTAGCACGGTCTGCAGGCAAATGCGCAAGATGGCGTAAGCCCCGGCGCTGATGATGACGCCAGAGAGTAACGCGGACATCGGCGCAGGCGCTTCCGAATGTGCGTCCGGGAGCCATGCATGTACTGGAAATATTGCCATTTTCACGCCAAAACCAGCCGTGAACAAGATGAGCACCCAGTGAAGCATGTCGAGCGGAGCATTGTTCAGCATTCCATATTTCTGGATGTCCAGGATATCAAGATTGCTGACACCAGCTGGACCGCTCGCGAAAAGATAGACCGCTCCGATGCTCAGCAAGACGAACACCGCGCCGATATGCGTGAAGATGAAGAACTTGAAGGCCGTCTTGTATGGCTTGGAATACCCCCACCCGCCGATGATAAAGTACGCCGGAATCAGCATGAATTCCCAGTTGAAATAGAAAAACAGGAAATTGGACGTGATAAAAACACCGACGAGGCCAGCCGTGAGCATCATCAAGAGCGTATAGAATCCCGCATCCTTTCTATGCTTTTCCCCGAAGTATCGTGGTGAAAAGATCGAAGAAGCGATCACGAGGATCAACGTGATGATGACGATGGAAACGCTGATACCGTCAACAAACAACGTGTATTGCGTATTCAAGCTCGGAATCCAATTATAGGGTTCCACGTATCGCTGTGGTGAGCCCGACATGAGTTGAACAGTCAACACGAATAGGATGATGTCCACGAAAGCGACAAAGGCTATCAAGTACGATGCTGCTTTTGAGGATTTTCTCCCGACCAGGTACACGAAAGGAATGGCGATGATGGGGAGAAGCTCCGCGATCAGAAGTATGTTTCCCATGTCATTTCACCCGAGAATCGTTAGTAACAGCACCACCAAGATGATGGCAATTCCAGCGACGGCACCCGCGATGTATATTCTCAACGATCCCGTGTGCCATTGCTTGATCTTCGTTGCAGCCGATTGCGACACTCTACCGAAACCACCGATCAAGCGGTTGATGAGCTTGTTTTCCACGTACTCGTACACCCCTTCGGAGAACTTGTTAACGCCGATCACGACGATCTTCTCGTAGAACGGGTCGAAGTAATAACCTTGTCCCAGTATGTGATTGTATCCTCGCACCGCGCCATTTGCCACGAATTTCTCCATGAACGGGGATTTCTTGATGTAGAAATAATATGCGAGAACAAATACTCCGATGAATACGAGCGCGAACATGAGTGTTAACGGCCAGCTGGTTAAGACTGCAAAGAACCCGACTTCTGCGTTCACTTCTGGAGTAACCGGAAGGACACTTACCTTTTCCATGAAAGTGACAAAGTATTGCCCAAAGAACCCGAACACCAGGCAGAGTCCCGCTAGAAATGCGGACACGACAAGCATCACTTTCGGTGGCTCGTGCACGTGTTCATGCTCTAGTTTTGGAGAACTTTCACCCATGAACGTGAGCATGAAATATCGCAAAGCATAAGCAATCGTCGCAGCCATCGCGATGTAGACGAGGATGACCAGCGCTATGCTACCTGTTGAGATAATACTCGTGACGATTGATTCCTTGCTGAAGAAACTCGGTAATGGCGGGAAACCTATGATCGTCACCAGATATATGGCCGCGAGCCAAAACGTGATGCGCATGTTCTTTCGCAAGCCGCCCATTTCTCGCATGTCGCGAGTTCCCGTGGCATGAATGATCCCCCCGATGAGAAGGAAGTTCAGGCCCTGGAAAAACGCGTGCACCACGGCCTGGTACAAGCTGGCATACCAGCCCAAGGAATAAATACCTGAGACTGCCGTGCCGAGCCCCATGATCATCCACCCAAGTTGGCTGATCGTTGAATATGCTTGGACACCCTTGATATCCGGTGTGGAAATCGCCATGGATGCACCGAGGACGGCCGTTAACATGCCGAACCACGTGATCGTGGTCAACCAATTCGGAATGAAGGCAACAACTGGTGTTACCGTTCCAAGTTTAAACATGCTGAAAATCACGATGGTCCGAGCTATGAGATAGACGCCCGCTTTTACCATGGTCGCGGCGTGCAGGATCGCGCTGATCGATGTCGGCGCCTCCATGGCCGCGACCAACCACGTGTGCAATGGTAATTGTGCCGACTTCGCGATGGCGCCCCCGAGAACGCAGAACGCGGCGACAGTAATTGCCGGTAAATAATTCGATATCGGTGTCGTGCTAATATCTGTCATGATGGCTGCAAACGAGAACGTCTTGAACTGCACGTAGAGCACGAGGATCCCGGCAAGTAAAAACACGTCGCCGACACGCGTCATCAAGAACACTTTCATGCCCGCGTTCACGGATACATCCTTCTTGTACCAGAATGACACCAAGCCATACGAGCAAAGCCCGACCATTTCCCAGAAAATGAACATCTGGAGGAAATTGTCGGAAATGACAAGCCCTATCATGGATCCGATGAACAGTAGCAAGAAGAAATAGTACCGCGTCAAACCTTCCTCTTCGCCCTTCATATAACCAAGAGAGTAAATAATGATGATCAGTCCGAAAAAGGATACCAGTGCCACGAACAAGATGCTCAGAGAATCGATGACCATGCCGACATTAACGCCCAAAAACGGTATCCAGGCGATATCATAATACGTCGATGCCGCCGGGTTCGAGAAAACATCCAGAATCATCGAAAAGGCAACGATCATGGTAACGCCGCTCGCTATCACCGCGAATGCATCCCGCACCTTGCCATTGATGCGACCGAATACCGGGATTAACACGGCGGAAGCAAACGGTATGATCCAGACGAGCCATGGTGCATATGCTATCATTCTGCATTACCTCCTTCCTTGGTCTCGGATCCGGGCGATGTTGCTTCCTCCGCCGCCGTTTCCAGGATCTGGCTCCCCTCTGCAGGTTCTGGACCGATCAAGTTCGCAAGTTTCTGTATATCCCACGTGCCGTATTTTTTCGTGGCTACGATCAACACGGCTAACACGATCGCTGTGATGCAAGAGTCCGTCGCAAACGTGAGGATCAAGAGGACCTGGCCTAATGCTTGATCACTGGAGGTCGCGAGCAGTATAAAATTCATTGAAGCTGCAATCGTGATCAGTTCGATGGAAATCAGCACCTTCAACAGATTGCGCTTGCGTAGCAAGCCATAAATGCCAATCCCCAATAGTGTCGTTGAAAGAATTATGTTATAATCCATCATTTTCATTCTTCCTCTAATTATCATGTATTTCATTCAGCTTTTTTTGCAGCTGCAACCTCCACTTTCTTCTGGTACAAAATGATGGCAACTCCCACCGCGATCACGAGAATGACGAGGCCTTGCAAGACAATATCTATCGATCGTGCACTCCAGATGTCATTCGTGAACGTGCCGGCCGAAGGTAAAGGCGTCATCGACGTGGCCGTGTAAAATAGCGAGAGCATCAAGGGAACCGCGATGATCAACCCTATGATGATCGCGACGAACACTTGTTTCTTCGAAGTTCGCTCAGCAGGAGATTTTTCGCTAAGCATTTCTCCTGCCAGGAACAGCACCATCAACGTGCTTATTCCCGCCACGAGCTGGAAAATAGCAGCAAAGATTGCATTATATATCCAGTACAGGACCGCTAGCAAGATCAGAGTGAAAGCAAGCGAGCCGACGGCATAGATTGCCTCATCGAGATGCACGGCCAGGAAAGCCGCCACGATCAAGCCTATCGATATAATGATCGTCGCCAGCTGGTCCAACATTATTTCAATTGCCATCTTGGGATTCATCTCCTTGTTGAACATTTGCTTTAGGATCGTCTTTCGCATAAATGCCATCAGCCGGTTTGACAACCAGTTCCGTTTTCACAATTTGGGCAAGCTCGAAAAACCCGGATGGTTCGATCGCATTTTTTGGGCAGCTTTCCGCGCACTGGTAACAAAAAACGCAGCGATCAAGCAAGAAAAGTGGCTTTTTCTTTTCATAACCTTCAACATCGACCATTTCAATGGCTTTGGCAGGGCAATCCTTGGCGCACAAGCCACAGCTGATGCAGCGGTCAATATAGAAAATTTGTTTTCCGCGGAGCCCGACTGGAACAGACGGCTTGGTAAAGGGATAAACTTGCGTTGCGGGTTTTTTGAATAATTGCGTGACTACTTCCTTCAACATCGTGAAGGGTCTTGTTATTGAAACCATGTATCATTTCGCCTCGTTAAAAGTGGATGAGTCCATTCCAGAAAAATGCCACGAGCAACGAAAGCACCATTGCGCCAATCGATAATGGCATCATATACTTCCAATTCCATTTTAACACTTGATCGATTCGTGCTCGTGCCCAAAGGGATGCGACGTACTGGATGATCACGACCACCGCGACGACCTTGAGAACGAAGCCAATCGTAAAGAGAAACGCCGAGAAATCTAGGATTCCTGCGGTGGCGGTGATCCCTCCCGCGAGACCTGGACCGCCAAGAAATAGATCGACGATGATGAATGCACCTAGCACGACTTGTACATCCTTGCCGAGTTTCAAGAACGCGAGGCTCGCACCATTGTATTCCGTTTCCAGTCCTCCGACAATCTCCGTTTCTGCATCAGGCACATCAAACGGGTCTTTTTCCAGCTCGGCTTGCATGGCTATGATGAAGAGGATGAAAGACCACGGGATGAGCAAAACAAACCAAATTGATTGCTGGCCCTGGACAATGCTCGTGAAGCTCAACACGAGTATCTTGGTAGTGGGGTCGACCCCACCAGCCAAAAAGACCGGCGTCAATGCAAGCAAGAAGAATGGAATGTCGTAACCGAGGACCTGGATCAACACACGCGAACCACCGAGTTTGCTGTACGGGTTATTTGATGACCACCCCGCGAGAAACAAGAAAAAGTTCGCGATGGTCACAAGCATTAGGACCAATATCAGATCACCCGAGAACGCGGAGCCAGGAATCACGTTGCTTCCATCGATAGGCATGAAAAACATCGCGACCATGATCATCGTAAAGGACAACAGTGGCATGAGCTTGAAGATGGTCTTGTTCGTGGCCTTTGGCGATGTGCTTTCCTTCGCGAGCAGCTTGATGAAATCAGCCCAAGGCTGCAAGATACCATGGTACCCCGTGTACATCGGTCCCATCCTGTTTTCCATGTGCGCCCGAATCTTGCGGCTGATCCAATCACACACCATCGTGAGGACGAAGATAAACACGAAGCCTGGGAATACGAGAACCCGGTATATGAGAGTTAAATCTATTGCCATAATCATTTCATCTCCATTTTACCTGTCAGTGCAAGAGAAGCACGGGTCAAGGCTCACGAACGCAGGTGGCACGTCGGCGACGTTGATGCCCTTTGCCATGTGCACGAATGATAAGATGTTCGCGAATGTTGGTGTCCTTACTTTCACGCGTTCCGGCGACTGCGTTCCATTAGCTTTCACATAATAGAACAACTCTCCTCGTGGTGCTTCCACGCGGCTCACGGCTTCCCCGGCAGGCACGGATCTGGGTACTCTGACCCGGATTGGCCCGTCAGGGAGATGTTCCAGCGCATAATCGATGATGTGGATGCTCTCGTAGATTTCGTCGACGCGGATCTTCAAGCGTGCAAGGGAATCGCAATCATTGTACGTCACGATGTTGAATGGTATTTCATCGTAGGCAGCATAGGGGTCGTCCTTACGGACATCAATTTTCACGCCGGAAGCGCGGGCCACTGGACCTACAACGCATAATTTCAACGCATCTTCCCGGCTGATGATCCCGACGCCTTTCAAGCGTGCTCGCAAGGAAAGCTCGTTTTCGTAGAGATTCTTGTAAAAGGGCATGCGTTGCTCTAGTTTTGCCAGATCAGTTCTTATTCGATCCTTCAAGGTATCAGTAACATCGCGCCGTACGCCACCAAGCGTGATGTACGCCATGTTCACCCGATTACCAGTGAGTATCTCGATGAGATCCATCACGGCCTCTCGATCGCGCCACGTGTACTGGAATAGCGTTTGAAACCCGATTTCCAGCCCCGCGTGCCCGAACAAGAGCATGTGGCTGTGGATTCGGTTCAGCTCGGCTGCAATCGTGCGAAGATACCTTCCCCGTGCAGGAACTTCGGTTCCAAGGATGTTCTCGACAGATTGGCAAAACGTGGTAACGTGGCATGCGTTGCAAATCCCGCAGATTCTTTCCACCAGATACACGTCTTGCATGTATGTGCGGCTTTCGCATGCCTTCTCGACTGCCCGGTGGACATAACCAAGACGTGGAGTGACACCTATCACGATTTCTCCTTCCACGTGCAATTGGAAGCGTTCAGGCTCCAGAAGCGCGGGATGTTGGGGTCCGATCGTGATATTGAGGTATTTTTCCTCTCCCGGAATTGATTCCGGCTCGTCGATGACGACTGGGTTCTTTATTAGGTCATCGATACTCGGAATCTCGGCATCTTTTCGCAGGGGGAAATTATCCTTTGGCCATGCCTCTGATAGGAGAAAGTGGCCATCGAAAAGGTTTCCGGTGAATTTCACGCCCATGAGATCGGTAACTTCTTTCTCGTGCAGGTTTGCACCAGGCAAGAGGTCAATGATGGTCTCGAGTTCTGGATTTTCCTTGGATACCAAGGTCCGTATGGTAAAAATGGTTTCCATGGTACGAAGGTGATGCATGACTTCGATGGTATCACCGAGATCGACCCCTGTAATTGCGATCAAGCCTGTTAATTCATCTTTTTCAATCAATCCCTTAACGATCCCCTTGAGCAAAGAGGGTTCGACTTGAATGAACACTTTACCCTTAGCTATCGGCTGGACCTGCGGCGCATCCCCGCCGAGCTGATCATTTAGGTGAACTTGAATCTTTTCCTCGACGCTTGCCATGAGTTTTCGGCCCCTTCAATGAGTTTAATAGTTTAACAACGCCATCCATCATCGCTTCCGGTTTTGGCGGGCAACCAGGGATGTATGCATTTACAGGGACGACCTTATCCACGCCCCCGCAAACGCTATAATTTCCCGCGAAAACACCGCCCGAACACGCGCATGCACCGATCGCCACCACGAACTTCGGTTCGGGCATTTGATCGTAGATGCGCTTCAACCGGTCGGCACATTCCGTTGTCACGACACCAGTCGTGATCAGGACATCAGCGTGTCTCGGTGATGGTTCTAGCTTGATACCAAAGCGTTCGACATCGTATCGAGGCGTTAACAGCGCAACGACCTCGATATCACAGCCATTACATGCTCCAGAATTGAAATGGAGTATCCACGGCGACTTCATTCGTGACCAATTTACTAGACTCGATTTTGCCATGTTATTCTCTACCTCCTTTCACGAGCAATACCGAAGCAACGAATAAAATGCTCAAGTAGATCAAGAAAAGGGGCACGACAAGCTCCATTGAGAGAGAAGCAATGGAAGCGAATGCCACGAGTAATACCGAAGAATCTACGATGATGAAGTACACCAGGAATTTATACAAGGATATATTCAAGGATAAACGGCGAAAAATCACTTTCTCCCCGCAAGCATACGAGGACTCTTGGTTCTCGTTGCCTTTCGTTTTTGGCGATTTTGCCCGTCCTATAGCATAGATTAAGAACGCTGCCGCCAAAACAAGGGTAAAAGCGATCAACAGTTCAAGGATCATACTTGATCAAGTTTTTCCAAATTTGATTGGTAATTCATTTATGCACTTAAAAAACTGCTTTTATATAAAACAACTACAAATAGGTCTTCTGTGATGAAATAAATAAAAAATACTCCTTAAGTTTTCGTTTTTGGTTAATGAAAATCGCCTTTTTCTTATAATACCAACTTGCAAGCTTGTTTACATTAAAGAAGCAATATTGAGGTGATACTTCCAATTGTTTGCAATAAAAAGCTTGATTACAGAAAAATGTTTCAAAACGTCCTAGCGATTGCGATTAAACTTTATAGATTTAGCATTATCAATCGATAATTACCGCTTAATAATTTTTGATTTGCTGGATGCTATTGGCAATGTTCTATCCCTCTTGGGATGCAAAGCTTAAAATGGATTTAAACAATCCTTTGAATCAATTCATTTCAGTTGAGGCATTTGCAATGCATCCTTTAAAGAAAACATTCGTAAAAAAAGTGATTGCTCTACAAATCATCCTTGCAGCTTTTGCTATCATTCTCTTATTCACGCTGATACCGTTCGTGAAAGCACAGATCTCACCAGCACAAGTAGCAAACCCCGTTTTGCAAGATCCTGGCTTTCTAGGCATGGTTGCGCTCAGCGTTTCCTTGTCCATCTCGGTCTCCGCGGTGGGCGCCGGCTTAGCGCTGAAGGGTGCGACCGCAGCAGCCATATCTGCATTAACAGAACGAGAAGCGACTTTCAGCAAGGCAATCGTGTTCGTAGCATTTGGCGAAACGCTGGCAATTTACGGCTTGATCGTTGCTATATTGCTCCTGCAATATCTGTCCAAGGCTTTCGTATGATATGATTGCCAAGACCATGATGTTGTATTTTTTCCGGATGGGTTTAGCAAGTGCAAGGTGATTAATGGTAAAATGGCCGAGTCCGAAATATTCGACGATTACACGTATGTTTTGGTGAAAATCGCCGCAGCGAAAGGAGCTTTAATCGATCGCCAAAAGTTCCTGGAACTAGCCGATAGCAAGAACCTAGAGGAATTCAAGTCAAAACTGGCCAGCATGCAAAAGGACTTGTCCTCCGAAATCATACACACATCCAAAGACCTGGAAGGCTCGTGTCGAAGCGTTTTTTTTAATTATATTCAGAAGATCGTTCAAAATTGCCCGTTTACTTGCCAAACCTTCGTCAAATACTTTTTGCAAAAATATCAAATCGAAAACCTCAAGACGGTGCTGGCTGGAAAAATTGCAAATATCGACGAAATGACGTTAAAGGAGCGCATCAATTTCCAAATAGAAACAATTTTCCACAGCGAACGGCTAATCCGGGATGCCTTGCACGTCGCGAAATTTGAAGATGTGGTTTTTTTGTATAGCCGGACGCCATATCACGAGATCTTGCGCGAGATTCAAAAACGGTATGAGGGAACGAAGGAAATATTCTTTATTTATGCGTTGCTCGATCGGTACTACATCCGGATCTTATACAAGACGATTGAAGATAATCGATGGTCTCAAGAAGAGCTCGATGTCATCAAGATGTATTCCGGCACGCTGGCGGATTTTTATAATCTCTCGATGGTGCTTCGTGGCATAAATCATAATTTTGAATGGAACGAGATCGAGGTCTTGTTAACGGGGCCGAATGAGACCTACAAGATCAAGCACGACGACTTGAAAGTCATCCATCGCATCGGTAAAGATTCTACCAAGATCGCGGACGAGCTCAAGAATCTCGGGAAACGGTATTCTGGTGGTGGCGCATTCGTGTTTTCGATCGATCCGGCACACGTGATCAATTCATTGAAAAAATTTTACTTTCATATTCAATTATCCTTCTTAAAGAAAAGAATGCTTAACGAGGGTTATGAATTTGCACAAATTATCGCATTCATACTCCGCAAGGAAGCCGAGATTGATAACATCATCACGATTCTCGAAGGTATAAAAACAGAAACTGACCGGGAAACGATCAAGGAGTATTTGTTGATTTAGGTGATATAAATGGAGAAATTTCACGATATCTTGAAAAAAACCGATGATGAGGGGAAAGCAATTGTTGTTGCTGCTGAAACACAAGTTTCTTCATTGATACAAGCAACCAAGGATGAAATCGCCGGCATCGTCGATGAAAGCAAGAAAAAAGCCGCGAATGCAGAAGATTCACTAAAAGAATCATATTTAGAACGGCTCGACGAGCTGCATGGGATGAAAGGCAAGGAGCTTGACGAGCTGCTGGATTTATTGAAGGTCACCGTCCAATCAAACTGGGATGAAGCAGTCAATATCATGCTGGACCTGTTAGAAAAGCAACTTTAATCACGGAGAAGGAATAAAGATGTCGCGAATTGTAACCGTCGGCTCCGAGACGTTCGTGCTGGCGTTCAGGATTCAAGGCATAGAAGGATTCATCCCCACGCAATCAGATTTCAACAAGATAATCGACAAGATACTCGCGGATCAATCAATTGCGATTGTGTTCTTGCAAGAGGAATTCTATTTCGCAAACCAAGATCGAATGGATAAAATTAAGGCGACGCGCACGAAACCGCTATTCGTGGAAGTACCAATTGAAAAGAAGGAACACCACGTCGATGCAATCGCGAGCTTGATACGAAAAACCATCGGTATTTCAATCGAATGAAGGTGCACATCACATGTCATTTAACCTAGCCCCCGCGTCAATCGAAGTATTGCGACGTCACGTGCTCGAGGATGCAAAGAAAGAAGCTGAAATCATCTCGAAAGACGGTCAAGATAACGTGGAGAACATCAAGATCGAGACGGACAAGACACGGGATTATATCGAGAACATCCAGATAAAAAACAAGTCAAATACCCTTGAAGAAGATTTGAAGGACAATGCCGGTTCGCTTGAAAAGATGCGGGCGAGAAAATTATTGCAGTTCAAGCAAGATTCATTGCATCAGGTCATCGACGAGGCAGTTACCAAGTTTAAAAACCAGCTACGGGAGAATCCCGAATATTATTACAGCACGTACTTGCGGAACTTAATCCAGGTCGCGTTGGATAGCACGGTCTTCAAGGAGTATTACTTGATCGTGAACCAGCAAGATAAGGAATACATCCAGGACCACCCCGAATACCTGGAAACATTTAACAAGCCTATCACATTGAGAGACGAGACTTTTGAAGACGACGTTGGTTGCATCTTTCAAGACAAGGATTTCACCATACAATTCGACAACCGGCTGTCCAAGAAGGTCGAAACACGGCTCTCGTTCTTGAAAACGAAAATATCACAAGTTTTATTCAAGCGAGCGTGAAAATGCCGATGGAAACCACTCAAGAAGGCGTAGGAACCATCATAATGATCAACGGGCCTGTTATCCAAGTCCGGGGTTTTGAAAACGCCAAGATCAGGGACATGTGCCAGGTTGGCGAGTTTAAGATTCCCGGAGAAGTCATTAGAATCCAGCGTGACAGGATTACTAATGAAAAAATCGCGGTCGTCGAGGTTTTCGAGGACACGAGTGGAATATTCCTTGGTGACGAGGCAATTTGCCTGCATTATCCCTTATCCATGGAGCTTGGGCCCGGCTTGCTCGGGATGATCATTGATGGCATCGAGCGGCCGTTGAGCAAGTATTTTGAGCATTCAGGCGGGTTCATCAAGCGCGGCTTGCAATTCGCGCCCCTGGATCGATCGAGGGAATGGAATTTCACGCCAATTATCAGAGAAGGGAAAAATGTCACGGGAGGGGATATCATTGGCACGATCGAGGAAACGAGTTCCATCGTTCATAAAGTCATGATACCTCCAGGTATATCGGGGCAAGTTCAAGAAGTTGTTGAAGCCGGATCATACAAGATCGAGGACGTCGCGTGCAAGGTATTGGACGAGAAGTCAGAGCTGCACGATGTGCAATTGTTCCAGCGGTGGCCAATCACCGTTCCGCGCCCCATCAAGAAACGGCTCATGCCCATCGTGCCCCTCATCACGGGCGTCCGGATCATCGATACCTTGTTCCCGATCACGAAAGGCGGGTGTGCCACCGTCCCTGGTGGTTTTGGAACCGGCAAGACCGTGCTGCAGCAACAATTATCCAAGTTTTGCGATGCAAACGTCATAGTCTATGTTGGCTGCGGGGAACGGGGAAATGAACTGGCTGACGTGCTGGAGCAATTCCCGCAGCTGGAAGACCCTGCGACAGGCAAACCGCTAATGGATCGCACGGTGGTTATCGGGAACACGTCAAACATGCCAGTTTCTGCTCGCGAGGCATCCATCTTCTCCGGCATTACGATCGCCGAGTATTTCCGTGATCAAGGCTACAATGTAGCGATTATGGCAGATAGCACGTCACGATGGGCGGAAGCATTGCGAGAGATCTCGGGACGGCTGGAAGAACTTCCCGCGGAAGGCGGGTATCCTGCGTATCTCTCGTGGAAGCTCGCTTCATTCTATGAGCGTGGTGGTTATGTTGAGATACTAGGCTCGGAACAAGGAAGGACGAGCTCCATTTCTATCATTGGAGCGGTTAGTCCGCCTGGTGGTGACTTTTCCGATCCGGTCGTCCAATCCACGAAACGATTCATCAAAACATTCTGGGCACTGGATGCGAAGCTTGCCTATTCTCGTCAATATCCCGCCATCAACTGGATTGATTCGTATAGCCTGTACAATGACGTCGTGAAGCCGTGGTGGGATGAAAACATCGATATCGAATCGAGTAAGGACCAGATGGAATTGATGGCCCTCTTGCACGAGGATGACGAGCTCCAGGACTTGGTGAAGTTGATCGGTGTCGATTCCTTGCCGTTGCAAAAGCAGCTCATAATCTTCACGGGTGACTTGATCAAGAAATCATTTCTTGCACAGAATGCATTTGACAAGGTTGACCAATCCTGCTCGCCGCAGAAACAGGCAAAAATGTTGCGACTAGTTCTCACATTCCACAGGATGGCGACGACTCTCCTCGAACGCGGAGCACCATTGTTCAAGTTGCAAGAAATGACTATTCTATCCAAGATAGCGCGCGTGAAAACAGAAGTCGAAAACACCGAGCCAGAAAAAATCGACGAGTTAATCGTCCAGATGAAATCGGAATTTGACACGATAAAAAAAGATATAGCATAATCCAAGACGAAGGAGTCAAATAATGTCGCTGGTATCAAGAGCAATAAGGAAAATAGAAGGCCCTTTGATTTTTCTCGATCCAATACCACGGATCAAGTACAACGAGATCGTCGAAGTGCAGAAACCGAACGGTAAAACAATGCTTGGCAGGTGCACCCTCGTCAGCGATTCCAGCATCGTGGTGGAGGCCTTTGGCGGTACCGATGGATTGAACATGGAGAATACCTCGGTCAAGTTTTCAGGTGACGTTTTCAAAATTCCCGTGTCCGATGACATGATCAATCGTGTCTTTAACGGCGTTGGCCATCCTATCGATGGCGGTCCTGACATAATTCCAGAAGCGTGGCTCGATGTCAACGGCGAACCCATCAACCCGTATGCACGGGAATACCCTCGCGATCTCATCGAAACAGGGCTGAGTTGCATCGACACGCTCACGTCGCTGGTGTGCGGGCAAAAGCTACCAATTTTTTCGGGACAAGGATTGCCGCATGACGAGCTTGCCGCCAGGATCGTTAACAATGCAACCATTTACAAGAGTGCCGAAGAAGAGCAATTCCTCATCGTGTTTGCAGGCATCGGAATTAAAAATGACGTGTCCCTCTATTTTCAATCAGCGTTCAGCAGGACAAAATCAAACATCGTCATGTTCAATAACCTCGCGAGTGATCCAACGATCGAGCGGCTCTTGACTCCTCGTATTGCCTTGACGACGGCAGAATACTTTGCATTCAAGAAAGGTTACAAGGTACTCGTTATCCTGACAGACATGACCAATTATTGCGAGGCATTGCGTGAAATTTCTGCTTCTAAGGATGAAATCCCGTCCAGGAAAGGGTTCCCCGGCTACATGTATTCGGACCTCGCCTCGATCTACGAGCGTGCTGGGCGGGTGAAAGGCGAGAAGGGGTCCATAACGCAACTTCCTATACTGACCATGCCAAACGACGACATTAACAATCCCGTACCAGACCTCACCGGTTACATCACCGAGGGACAGATCGTCCTAAGCCGCAGCTTGTTCGGTCGCGGCGTGGTGCCACCGATGGACATCCTCACATCGCTGAGCCGCATCATGAAAGATGCGATTGTCGGCAAGACTCGCGAGGATCACGCGGATGTTATGAATCAACTTTACTCGGGATATTCAAAAGCATTGGATGTCCGTGCATTGCAATCCATCGTGGGGGAGGAAGGTCTCACGCAGCTTGATAAAAAATATATGACCTTCGCGGAAAAATTCGAGAAGGAGTTTCTCGCGCAGCCGTTGGAATCAAGATTCACGTTTGACGAGAGTTTGGACCGGGCATGGAAAATATTGTCGATCTTGCCCAAGTCCGAGCTCATCCGGATCAAATCTGCCAGCATCGAAAAATATTACAAGGGTTAAGAAGAACGGATTCATCGGGTGAAAATTCATGGCACGCTTTGTCAAGCTTGTACCCACCAAGTCGGAACTCATTCGCCTGCGACGAAGGTTGAAGTTTCTTCAAAAAGGGCACGAGCTTCTCCAGCTGAAAGCCGACTCGCTACTCATCCAGATCAAGAACTTCTACAAGAACATCCGGGAAAACCGCAAGGTCATCTTCGATAACATCATTAAGGCCTTCTTGAACTTGAAAGCAGCTGAAACGATCTCAGGGGAGTACTCGTTGCAGAACTTGTCAGACGTGAACAGGAACATGATCGAGTACGTGATCAACATCGGCTACAAGTCATCAATGGGTTTCACAGTCCCGCAAATCACGTTCCATATTGAACGGGAAAAGCATTATCCCCATTATGGTTTCTTCGGAACAAATATCTTTTTGGACCAATATTATCAGTTGATGCAAAAAGCCATCGAGGATCTGCTCAAGCTTGCCGAGCTTGAAAGCACGCTGTTCATTATGGCTATGGAATACAAGAAACTCCGCAGGAGAATCAACGCGCTGGAAAACATCATCATCCCACAAACGGAAGAACAAATCAAGTTGATCGATGACATCCTCAACGAAAACGCCCAGGAAGAATTCATCCGGCTGAAGAAAATAAAATCTAAGATATTGATTAAAAAAGAAATGGCGCAATAAATGGAGGCCTGCCATGTTTTAAAGACGTGAATCGGTTATATTAACGAATTCATGAAAAGATACGAATCAATAAATCCAAGGAATTGAAACATGTTAAAAACGGAAGATTTTGGGAAACTCGCGGTAGCCATTCCAATCCAGGATATTGACATTGCTTTACGCCTGCTTGCTGCAGAATTTGCAACGGAAATCAAGGAAATCACGTCGCTTCCTGTAGATATCGATCTTCTAAAATCTGATCTCGTCCTGGAAGATTCGGAAAAACAGGACTTCTCCGTGCTCGATTACAAGTTCCGGTTAATGGAAAACAAAATTAACGAGACCAACGAGCATCTCGATTTCGTCATGAAAAAATTGGAAATCGGGCCACGAATGAATGGCAAGGAAAAGTATGAGTTTCACGTGAGGAATCTCGAGGACCTTGTTGACAAGGTGCGGAAAGCGACAAACGAGGTCCATGAAAAAGTGCAAGATAATATAGGAAAGCAAGCCACCATCGCGCAAGCCATCGACCAAGCTACCTTGAACATCAGCATCCTGAAAGCCTTGTCATCAAATTCCTTCAACAAGTCACACGTAGCCAGTTTCAAGTTCATCGACACGAGAATGATCATCGTTTCGAGTGAAAATTACGAATTATTCAAGGAATTCATAACGAGTAAAAAATTTCTGTATTTTGAAAGCAGGATTTCCGATCATGATATCTTTTTCATCGTGGCCGCGCCAAAAAGTTTTTCCAACTTGATTGCTGAAAACATCACGCTTTACAATGCAAGAACCTTCACGCTCAAGGATGATGATTTCTTAAGTGATGGATCGCTGAATCTTGAGAAATTCACCAAACGGCTCCAGGATTTGCAAGATCAACGCGTCAAGATTCTCGATGAGCTCAAGGATCTAAAGAATGAATACATGAAAGAAATCCAGGCATTGTTTGAATTGAATACTAATGCCGCCCGGTTCTTGTCATACCACAAGAAGATTCATTTCTTCAAGGATTTCGTCATTGCTGAATTTTGGGTTCAATTACGAGATTGGCCTTCGCTGGAAAAAAAATTGCAAGAGACTTTCGATACCAATATAAAGTACAATTTCACGGTGGTGAGGCGATCTGATCTCCAAGCGGATGATGAGGAAGAACGCGAGGCGGAATCCACGGCAACCGAGAATCCCCCGTCGTACGTGCGGGTCCCGAGGATATTCAAGCCCTACACGACGGTCTTGCGATTGTATGGCATTCCGAAATACAACGAGATCAACCCGTTGATCTTCATTTTCTTCACGTTCCCGTTCTTGTTCGGGCTGATGTTTGGCGATGTCGGCCAAGGCATCATCTTGATGGTCGCGGGACTCGCGTTCTCGCGCATACGCAAACTTTCAAACGGGTGGCGTAATTTCACCTATATCATATTTTATTGCGGAATCGGTGCAGTCTTTGGTGGTATCTTGTATGGTGAATTCTTCGGATTCCCGTTGCACACTGTCTTACATGGGTTTAATCCTATTTTCATCCCGTTCGGCGAGGAAGCCGTCGGGAGCCATGCCAATGACATGATAAAGTTGCTCGTTTTCGCCCTGTTTGTCGGGTCGCTACAAATCACCCTGGGCTTTTGCTTGAAACTGGTGAATTATATCATCACCAAGCACAAGTTTCTCATCATTTCCGATGTATTTCCGAAGGTCAGTCTCTTGTGGCTTGGATGGTACTTCTTTACCGGGCCGAAGGGCATTGATCTCACGGTCTTTATGGACCCGCCGTATTTGCTCGCCGACATCTACATGATCGTCTGCTTTGCGCTCTTGATTGCTGGTACCTTGATAGGCAAATCGCTCAAGCTGCCCTATTTAAAGAAGAAAAAGGCCGGGGCGTTGGTTAGCGAGCACGGTATCGACACGTTCGAGACCATCCTCGGACTCCTCTCGAATGTCGTGAGTTATTCCCGGCTTTTTGGCCTTTGCGTTGTTCATCTAGCATTGATGTACACCGTGTCAGTCATGGCCATCGAAATAGGAGGAGGCAATGCCATCGCCTTTGGTTTCTTGTACGGCGTAGGAACAGGTCTCGTGATGCTCCTGGAACTGATCATCGTTTCGATTCAAAGCATCCGGTTGCACTTCTACGAATTCTTCTCGAAGTTTTACCAAGGCGGCGGGAAAGCCTTCGTACCCATGCAATACGACGTGAATTTCTCGAAGCTCTATTTCGATGCAAAAGAGGTCTTTCTCATCAAGGAAGCGGTCGCGTGAACCACGGTACTTTATTCGCTCCCCTTCGTTTCTATTTTAATTATCTAGTTTTCGACGCTGATCAATGAGTTCTAGCAATGCTTCGATGCGCAGAAACACGTTCTCCTCGTTATATTTTCGAACGTCGGCGTGATCCACGTCAACCAGGATCGCGGGAATGTCATGAGTTTCGGTGATCATGCGTTGCAAATCCATTTGCATGATGCTGTACACCTTGCAACTACGGTTGCTTGCAAAAATGACACCATCAATACCGATGTTGTCGATGATCTCGGACATGGCTCGGAATCTGAGCTTCACCCCGTAAGGACAAACGGAGAAATTCTGGATGCGTGCGAGGTATTGCAAGGGATCGGATCCCGTTTCGTAGGGATATTCGAACCCGCCCTCGATCGTGCCTATGCACGCCGTGTACGTGGCATGCACGATGTTAGCACCAGATTTGGCAAGACGCTCTTTCATGGAACGCAACTGGTGCCATGGAGCGATGCCGTCCCATAACAAGCGATAATTCTCATCCGGAACTGGATAATCACCCGAATCCACGCGATTTTTGGCTTCCTTGAGCAATAGCTTGCAATGGCGGGTCACCTCGGGATCACCACGCATCGTAACATACGGCGCCATGTGTGCGAAGGTGTCAAATGCTGTCACCGGTGATGGCCTGCGTGCCGCGAGGGCCATCACTTCTTTCCAGGCGTGCAATGCATCGTTCGTTCGGCAAAGTACTTGCTTGACCTTCTCCACGTTGAACTTTTGGTCAGTCATGGATTCGACGAGCAATATAAGATCCTTGAATTGGTCGACTATGAAAGCGGTGTCCTTTTCTTGTTGTGGTTCGTAGCAATAGGGAACGTCGATGATGAAATGGGGGACGCCCCAGAGACGATGATACACGTCGAACCATTTGACAAGCAAGGAACAATTGTTCGTGTCTGACACGAGCAAATCTGGTTTCGGCAAGCCGCCAGCGGGCGAGGCGCGCGCGCTGGTAAGTTCAACGCCGAGGTCGATGCGAGCGTACGAGCAGATATCCATCGAATAGCCAAGCGCTTCCGCTTGCTCGGCGAGCGGAACCCCTGCATTCTTTGCCGCGGACATGGCGCCGTGATTTTCGGGGATGGCGACTGTTACGTTATCGAAACCCTTGAAAAGTTCGGTCGGGACACAAATTGCCGCCCAGATGACGAATGCTCCCTTTTTTGCCTCGTCGTGCATGACCAGGTAACTCTGGTTGACGAGCTCGGACAAGTGCTTGCTTGCCCTGGATTTTTTCCTCGTCGTAACTTGTTGTTCTGTTGCCATTTTCCATCACCTTTCCACGGCGTCGTGCAATAGCTCCGCGAACGCGTTGATGCGATTGATCGTTGGCGCGATGTTGTCCCGATCGTCGACCGATTGCTCGAGCGTGAGAACATGGATGCCATTGCCCTTCAATTTATCCTCGATGAAGGGAAACTCGAGCGTCTCGGAATCGCAAAACTTTTCCCCGAGAAAAATAACACCCTTGGCTTGTGTTGCCTTTACCATGCCTATCAAGTAGTCGATCCGGCGATCCGCAGTGAAGAGCAGGGTCGAGCACGGGCAATGGTTCGTGTAAAAATCCACGTAATACTCTCGGACATCGTCGCATCTCGCAGGCGTGTAACCAATGGACCGTTGCATGCCCGCGATGTCATTTCCTGCCACGATGAAGCCAGCCTCTTCGATGGCATGCGTGATTGCTGGAGATGGTGTCATAATGCCAGAAAGAACGACGCGAGCGGTCTTGCAGTCTCGTACCGGCTCATTTTGCGCTGAACGAACCCGTGCCTCGACAAATTCAGTCGCCTTCTCCACTGGCAAAAAGATCCCCTCTTGCATAAGCTTGGCATACTCCACGAAGCTATATTGGCCACTTGCGACGAGTTCTTGCAATTTCACGCATGCTTCGCGCAATTGCCGGTATAATTGCACGGATTGCTCGAATTTTTCTGGTGAAAACGGAACGCCACGCCGCTTCTCCAAAAAGAGGACGAGGCGGGCAATCTCGTTTTTAAAAAATTCAACACCTGCTGGCCCCTCTATGCCTTGCATTGGAAGGTGCATCCTCGTGAATGAGGTCTGGCGCCCCTTTTTTTCCAAGGCTGCAGCGATCAATTCAGGCAAATTTCGCAACGTGTCGCACGCGTTATAAAAGAAGATATCCTCGAAGATCTTGCCACTTTCCGATATTATTAACTCGAAAAGATGGCGACTCACGGAACAAGCGAAATTTTGCACGTGTTTATCGCTTTCAGGGGTGGATCGAAAGAATTGCTTCAATCCCCACAGCACGACAGGGTTGTACCCCATCGAGTGAAAAAGTTCGAGCGGTGGATACAACGGAAAGCAACCTAGAACGGGTTTTCCGGCAATTTTCAAAGACCGTGCAACGAGATCGAAGCCGCTCATGCGTGATCATGTAACCGTCCTTTCCCACGTATAATAACATTGATCGAAAAAATTATGTTCACTAGCGTTGCACCTTTAATTGTCACCACTTGTAGTTACAAATTTTATTTTAACGCGCCCGCCCACGATGTGAATGTGTTGGCATTACTGGATCAGCTTCAACGAATCGGTCTCTCGAAATACGAATCCATGGTGTACACGACGCTGCTCAAGTTTCACCTGAACAGCGCCACGATGCTCGCGGAAAAATCGGGGGTGCCCAGGACCAAGATCTACCAGGTGCTCGAATCATTGCAAGACAAAGGCTGGATCAAGGTGTATTCGGGTGCACCGCTGCTTTTCAAGGCCACTCAACCCGAGGAGATCATCGACAAGATTCGCAAGGATCAAGACCAATTCTTGACTCAAATCCAGGACGTGCTGCAAGAGGAAGCAAACATGATGAAAGAAAAATTCGTCATCTTGAAAATGGATATAGGTATCGAAACCTTGAAGGACGAGATTCGCGCGGCCAAGACCGTCTGGATATCCAATGCAACCACCGCGTTTATTCGCCGGATCAACGACGCACTCCAGCCGGACGCGCAAGTGAAAGCAGTCTTGTTTCCTGGAGAGCAAAAGACCGACAACGAGAACATCGAATTCAGGGAAAGCCTCATCAAGATCGTCAAGATATACCAGGGAAAGGAAGTACCCTCGATAAACGTCATCTTAGATGAGGAACGAACATACGGCATCCTCGAGGAGCCAAAGACCAAGCGTTATATTGTCGATGAGATGCTCTACGACGAATGCTCGCACTGCTTCGTGAATTTTTTCAACTTGGGCTATAATAACACCACGGAGGTTTGATGGATGATGGCGCCCATCGTCGAAGGCAAATACGAGCAGAAAATTTCAACGGTTTACGCCACGCCGCAAGAAGCCATCGAGGAGATCAAGCAAAAGCTCAGGCACGGCCGAAAGGTTCGTATCAGCAACATCCCGATGGGCTTGTTGCTGGAGCTCGCCCCGTTTCTGGTGGAGAAAGATTTGAAGATCGTGTTACCCGAAGGGGAGACGCCTCCAGCGGAAAGCGGTTTCGTCGCCGAATTTGCGGTGGCGAAAGCAAAGATTTACGTGGACTACAAGGGACGAGAGGCGGCTTCGGGAACCATCGGGTTCTCCGATGTCGTGTTCAATATCGCGTGGATCAAGCCATCCGGCGAGATTCTCGAGATAACTGCGATGGAATACTCTAAATGCGTGAAATGCATGGTCAATGAGACATTTGACAGCGCCTGGCGATATGCACAAAAAATTCAATGATATTCACGCGTCAAATCTTGCCTTTTTTGAATTTAATCGAGTTTCTCTTTTGAGGTTTACCAAAAATGAGAAAAAAGAAAGGATTCAAGGTTTTTCGGTAGTTCTCTTGCTTTTTTTCTTGTGTTTCTTCGAATAAAGTGCGATGGTCACGCCTACGACTGCGGCGATGATGATCCCTATTATTACTATCACGATCGGCCAGTTTATTTCACCATCAATTACTGTCGTCACAGTTATCGTCACTTCGCTAGACATCACGCCATCGCCTGCTGCCGTGATTGCTACCGTCGTGTAATAATATCTGTGACCTATGACCACGCTCGTGTCGAAGTAACTGGTTACATTGCCCGCGAACGCCAGGAACGTTTCGCTACTGGGAGATAAGCCTCTAAAAACTTTGTAATCAACGATCGGCCCGCCATTGCTCGTGGGAACTTGCCACGATAGAGTAACCTTGCCGTTTCCGGAAGTCGCGTTGAGGTTTTGTGGCGCAAAAGGAATCATTATCATCGGCAAACAATACAGCTTGCCATCCATGCTTCCCACGTAAACATGCCCACCCGAGATGGCGGGGGATGACCACACAACATCACCCGTGGTGTAAGCCCAGGCAAAAAAACCTGTCGTGGCATTCAAGCAATACACCTTATAATCCGAGCTGCCCGCATATACTCGCCCGCATGCAACCGCGGGAGAGGAATCAATATAATAATTATTTGATGCGTTTTGCCATACAATCTCGCCAGTGGTGGCCTTCAAGCAGTAAAAATTACCGCCACTTGCCAGCTGGCCCCCAATGTACACGCATCCACCTGAAATGGCGGGGGTTGAAGTAACACTATTAATTCCTATTCCCGTGTTATTCCATATAACGGCACCGGTCGTTTCATTTAGACAAATCAGTTGGTGATCGAAATTCCCGGCGTAGACGCGACCGTTCGCAATTGTTGGGGAAGAGACGCCGTGGTTGCTCATCCTATTGCTCCATTTGAGCGTCCCGGTTGTAGCGTTTATGCAATGCACTGCATCATCAATAATGAAAACCTGGCCATCCGCGACGGCGGGGGATGCATCTATGGCATTCAATGCAGTACAATTCCACATTGAAGTGCCGTTAGTGGCATTCACGCAATGGACTTTCATGTCGTGACTTCCCACGTAGACACGCCCGCCCGTGACGGCGGGTGAGGAAGTTAATATTGTATAACCCGTTGTATAGTTCCAGATCTGTGCTCCAGTACTCGCGTTGAAGCAGTAAAGTTTATGATTGGAGCTCCCCACGTAAACACGCCCGCCTGCAACCGCGGGGGAAGTATCTACGCTACTCCCAATGGATGTACCCCAAATATACGCGCCCGTCACTGCATTGATGCAGTAAATCTTGCCAATCTCGCTGCACACGTACACGCGCCCGTTCGCGACGGCGGGAGAGGAATACACGTGATCGTATGTATCATAAGTCCACGCCGGTCCCGTTTCGTTCACCGGCGTCGTGACGGCCACGCCCGTGTGGTTAAGTGCCCCGTGGAACATTGGCCACTCGTCGCCCGACTGATCACTGCTGCCAGGCGCGTTGGCGATTCTTGGCACGGGGGCCTGCAATGCGAGAGTCACGGCTTTGTTTTTCCCGTCGTTGTTCATTGACGCAGATAGCATGCTGCCGATGCTGCCGACCATCACTAGCATTAACATGCACGTGATTGCTGTTTTTGCACGATTTTCCAAATGATGCTTCATTTCCAAGACATCTCCGAGGAATTCATAATGAATACTAATTAGAATGTATTGAAGTCGAGTTCCCGTTTCATGAATAAATACATTTCATGTTGCATGATCGAGAATTTCTATCCAGCCTCAAGGGCATGAGAAATAAAGGAACAGTTTAACCATCATTTAAGTGATGATTAATCTTACCAGCAAGTGTTGGCGCGGCGGGATCTTAATGACAACAATGTAGATGTGCATCAAAACGTTGGAATGATACGGCTTTCACGAGCTAGACTACAAAACCATCGACCATACGCAGCGAACATGTTCCCAGTACGAGCCACATACAAGGAGCCGCGTCACGAGCACAGAGCCTTACCTCGAAAGACTTATTATATTCTGCAAGCGAGTAACAAAGTGAGTCTTAGGAATGGATCGCATGAATGAAGCAAAAGTCACTGTAAAGTCGTTGAGCATCAAAAATATGCCAGCAACTGGCGTTACCGTTCAGTGGGAAGACGGTCAATTCGTGTTCATCGTGTGCAAGCGAGGAGTAGTTGCTTGCGGAGCGATTGATGTCCCGTTGATGTCCGAGCACAAGCAAGGAATTTTAACCGCGGCATTTGGCGATGCTGCGCGGGGCATCCACCTCGTGTGGCCAGAGGATCTGCTTGACGCGCCAATGACCGTGCTCTCGGACAAGGCAAAGGAAGTGGGTTTGCAAGAAGGCATGACCGGGAAAGAATGCCTGGAAATCCTCGCGAGCTTGGATGATTCGATCGTGGATGAGGCTTGACAATATTGGTCAGAAAAATTGGTGCTGGGTTCATCGGTACGGGTAACATCGCGTTACTCCACACGTTAGGGTATAAAGAATGCCCGGACGCGGAGATCGTTGCATTATGTGACTTGAACCAAAAACGGGCAATAGCTTTCCGCGAAGAAGCAGGTCTTCCCGCGAGCGTGAAAGTGTACAAGGACGTGCGCGAATTATGCCGGGATGACCGGGTGGACATGGTCGAGATATTGACGCCCCATGCCTCCCATGAATTGCTCGCGGTGCAAGCCGCGGAAGCAGGCAAACACGTGTCCGTCCAGAAACCCCCCGCGATGACATTGTCCTCCTACGATCGCATGGTCGATGCCGCCCGCAAAGCCGGGGTCAGGTTCCGAGTCTTCGAAAATTTCAGGTACCACCCGCCCTATGTTCGGGCATTCGAGCTCATCCGGGATGGTGTCATCGGCCAGGTGAAAGCGGTCAACATGCGCATGTGGGTTTCCATCGGTACTTCAGGTGATTACCGGGGACAAAAATACCGCATTCCATTCCACACGCTGTTGTGGAAAAATACCGATTATCACAACTACAAGGCAAATGCGCTGTTCGATGACGGATACCACAAGCACTCCATGATCCAGGGCCTGATCCCTCAGCCGGTGACCGATGTGATCGTGTGGTGCGGGTGGCAGCGTGTCTTGAAGGGGATGCCAAAAATCGACAGTCCCGCAGTCGTCGTCTACCAGACGCGGAAGTCCGATTGCTACGGCACGCTGAACGTGAACGAGGTGCCGAGTTTGCCCTTGCATAGCAATTATTTTACTTGCGACGAGTTTCTGGAAATAACTGGTAGCACTGGTATCATCATGGTGACCGGGTGCTCGGGTGATCTCTTTGCCGGCTGCGAGGCCGGCGGTCCCGGCAAACCCGGCGTTTACTGGTTTTCCAAGGAAGATGGTGACATCCCGCCCTTTCCAGGTGCAGGATCGTGGAAAAGTGACTGCGGCATGCCCACCGACTGGTCCCACAGTTTCATCGACTGCACCCGACACTTCGCGTCGTGCCTTGCGCGGGATGAATGGTTCGACGAGAACGACCCCCGCCCCCTGTGGGCAGAACGTGGCCGGAAGATTTTGCAGCTCACTCTTGCCACCGTTCGAAGTTTGAGGACTGGCGGAACCAAAGTTCGCGTTGCAAGCATCGTAGATGGTCCTGGCGTGGAGGCTGAACCAGAAAAAGAACAGCACGGTGAGCCTGAGGAAGCTGAAATGGCTACCGACGATGATGCCGAGGAGAAAGAAACAGAATAGAATGAAATCCCGTTGGACAAGGACATTTCCACCATTCTCCTGTCGTGGAGAAGTTTTATGACCTTAGGAGCCATACCTATTTTTTCGCCTGTGAATACTAGAACGAGTAATCATTGTCCACATCACGTTCATCCGCTTCCAAAAGGAAGGGAACTTCTCGGCGGATCAGTTAAACGATGCCGGTCGTTAGTAATACTATAACTGAATTCAAGAAATAATATGCGAACCGTGATATCACGTCCCGAATGGGACGAGAGTTATTATTATTCGAAGGAACACGAGGGTCAGGTTAAGATCGAAAAAGAGCCCGTTGAACAAGAGGCCGAGAAGGTCTCTATCGTACTTGGAGAACTCCAGGAACTCGGATTCATTAATGATGTCACCTATGATCTTGATCTTTTCAAGCAATATCGCCAACTCGTTCACGAGAACTTTTTTATTTTCTGGACTGCCATCAACCCGCCCGTTGAACGACTTCTTTACGCGCTCAGCTACATTCTCCAACCAAAGACGATCTTTGGCTTCGGTATTTTTACCGGTAATCCAATTGCATGGTCTTTTGGCCCTGCAATCCAAGGCATCTACCCTGCGGCACGCCTCGATGCCGTTGAAATCGATCCGAACAATGGCCGGCTCTGTGCGGATAATTTCAACGAGATCAAGGGTGACACCCCGCTCGTGGTACACGTGGAGGATGGTTTCGATACCATCGAGAATTTCGAAGATGGCGAGATCAACTTGCTGTACATGGATGCTAATGGTACTGATCCTGAAACCGGCCTGAACGGAAAGCGTATCAATTACACGTTCTTAAGGAAGGCATATCCGAAGATAAAACCAGGTGGTTTTGCCATCGTCCACAACGCATATCAAGACTCATTCAAGCGTGACGCTGGCGATTACCTGGATTTCACGGAGAACGAAGAATTTTTCACGAAAACCGCAACCATCGGTATTGACGAGCAAGGGCTCGAGATATCGATAAAAAAGAGCGATGAATGAGGTTAGGAATCCAATTCCTCGGGTCGCCGCTCAGGAATTGATTGTGGGATCCCGCCGTTCTCAGCAAACTCGATAGTCGAATATAGCCCGCAATAGCAATGGCCATATTCCTCCTGGTCTGGAACGCAATACGCGCAAGGACAAATGATGTCTTGGTCTTTTTCCCGTTCACCCGCCGCTGAACGACACGGACACGAGAAGTAGCCATATCGGTTATAGTTGACCATCAGGCCATCCACGAGTGTATCTAGAAATGTTTCATCCGGATGCAACTTCCATTGCTTGTGGTCCGACGTCATTTGGATGAAATTATACACGTCTTCCTTAGTCTTGGTTGCCATGGTGGTATTCTTGCCATCCAGAGATTTATGGATTTTCCTAATTATTATTAGTATGGATGCAGAAAAATGAAAAAGTCGAGAAAGAAATCAAAAGTATTCAAGGCAATCAAAGATTAAGCTTCTTCTTGAGCTCGTCATCCTTGAAACCAACAACGATATTTTCCTCATCAATGATGACGAACGGGAACATGATACGTTCCTTGTATTTTTCAGTTAACTCTTTTTTGACTCCATCCTTCGTATCTGGATCAAGCAAATCATAGTATACATATTTGAAAGCAACGCTGTTTTCCCGCAAAAATCTGAGGCATGCTTTGCAAAATCCACAGGTGCTCAAGGCAAATATCATCACTTGATGCCCATTGTTTTCTCCTTCTTCACTCGTGAATTCTATTGTTTCAATCGTAGACAAAAATGATCATCCCTTTCAATATCACGAATACCCATATCATTGAGGAACTCATAGATGAAACGTATTTAAAAATGCTCGCATGGGAGAATAGGATTTTCCAGAAAAAAGAAAATAAAGAACAAGTTTACTGAACATCAATTCTCGGGCTATCGGAGAAAGGATCAGAGCATGTCATGGGAATTTCAATATCGAGTTCTCCTTCGTTATATACTACCCTGACATTATCTACATCCACTGGGCACTTGAAGCTGTATTCGCTCACGTATTCCGTCGTGGGATCTCGCTTTGCGACCAGGCGCAAGCCATCGGGAATGATCCGAAGATCAATATCTTCTTTTCTTGCACCAGGAATATCGAATTTCATAGAAACCTTATCCTTATCTTCCACATCGCAATCACAATCAAATCCTGGTACCCAAATTCGTCGAATAACATCTTTTTCATCGGACATTTTTAATACACCTTTTTTTTTGTCATTGGTTTAATCGTTCCATATTATAATTAGGTATAGAAGCGTTAGGTATCTTGTGCTTTCCTCCTAAGGAGAATAACCGATCTGCATTAAACACGCATGCAAAGCCGGCGCGTGATTTAAAAATCCAATAAATGGATTAAAAAAACAAAACTTTTCAAAAAAGCTCAGAGAGAATCGTTTCTATCCCCCCGCGATGGTTCCCCGGATCTAAATAGGCGTCGATAATCTCGTCATGGGGCAAGGATTCTATCTTTTCGTTGAGCTTGTTAATGATGTTGATATTAATTTCCACGGCTTTCTGCACGGGCATGCGCTCCGGATTGATATCAATGCCGAAAAATTCCTTGTAGCCCATCATCTTGAGGGCATACAAGAGTGCCATGGCTTCCTGGATGTTCACGACGCCCACGTTCAAGTCTTGGTCGTAATTACCGAAAGGTTGGCTATTCCAGTGCGTGTGCGCGAGCATGCCATACATCCCGACGAGCGTGTAAGCCGCGGCCAAAGGTTCCCCGCCCATGGTCACGTGTCCAATCTCTGGATTCAATCCAACGAGACTGTGTCCATCCTTCATGAGCTTCACGTTCTCCGGGCTTTTCAACTTCGATTGGATGCGTTGCGCCGCGAGGATGCCCTCGGCAGTCGTCCGGTATATGTTATTTGGCGCGGGCTCGTATGGTTTCGGTTCGATGGCGACACGCACGCCCGGCACCTGGTCCATGGCTTCCGCGAGGGATTTTTCGAAGTTTTGCCACATCCAAGTATACATCGTGCCTGTCATGTACGTGTATCCATCAATGCCAGGCCACGAGATCGCCGTGTTCGCTCCAATTTCTTTGACGATCTGGAGCCCCTCGACGGCGATCTCGATCGCCTTCGCACGGACTTCGGGATCGGGGTTCGACAACGAACCAAACTCGAATTGCTTGTCAAAAAAATGGCTGAATGCGATGCCGACTACCCGGATTCCTGCTGAGTTGGCAAGATCCTTGAAGAGATCGATAGTGTCGTTGTTAATCTCGGCGGGATAATGGGCTTCGATGCCAGTTACACCGAGATCGGCCATTTCTTTGGCAATCTCTATGCGTTCCTCGACGGTTTTTTCAGGGACATATCTATCATGAAACCGGCCTCCACCGGGAGCGAAATACCATATCCCGACGGAAAATTTCGGCGCAAGCTTGAAGCTCTTCATGTGCTGGCGCAGTGATTTTTCGTCCTTGATTTTTGCTTGATATCGCAAATCAGGTAACGTGTATGCCATGTTAAAGTCCTCGAATTAGTTATCGATTGTTACGATAATACCCCGAGAAACCCTAATAGCCTTTCCATGGGCAATGGCACGACATTTTTTGCATGTCAGGTATTCTTGCGGCAAGTATCGCAAAGAGGGTTGGCACTCGAAACATAGGCGGGTTCACCGCATCCGTGGCAATACATGGCCGCTTCGTCGGTGGACGAGAATCGCTCGGTTGCTGAGCATTTTCCGCCACAAGTAAAGCAAAAAGGAAATTTGGGGTTAAACCTTGTTTTTCTCCCGCAATAAATGCAATAGCCATCAAGGTGTTGTTCGTGCATCAGATCATGCTTTCTTAACATTTTTTTCCGATTTTTGATTAATTTCAGGAAATTTATCAAGGAATTGCATTTCATCAGCGTTGAATTTTAATGATGATGAGGTGCCGTGCTTGAATGAAAAGACGATCGTGTGAATGCCGTTTTGCTTCGCGAGGTCAAGAACCGGGTTGAGATCACCATCGCCGCTCACGAGAGTTACCGTTGCGACGTGTTGCGCATTTTTCGCGATCATTGCAGCGGCATGGGTTGCCAAGAGCACGTCAACATCTCGAACTTTGGTGATTTGTCCATTTTGCAACATTTTTTTCTCCGACTCGATCTCGCACGAGAATTGCTGGAGCATTGCTTCGAGTTCTTGATCCTCTTCGAATCTAAAAGTAAACACGCGGTTAACCTCAGCTTCATGATATTTTGAACAGTAGATGAAGCCAGAAACATGGTCTGGCGCAAATTGGTCGTCATATTTCTTTAACAATTCACGAAGGAGTTGCAACAAGTGGCGGATGTTGGGATAGGTAGTGGTAAACTTATTTGCGACTCCCCATACATTGTTGAAGTCGATGAAAACGAGATGTAGCGGGGTTTCGGAGCTACCATTTAACAAAGCCATCCTGGATCGCTGTTTAGCAATCGCGTTGACGTAATTACTAACTTCTTTCTTGACGGAATCGGAAATGTCCTGAACTATTTTATCCTTCACGACATTACCCATTTCATCCTTGATCTCCCGGACCAACTCGTCTTTGATTTCCTGGCGAAAGAGAGCAGGTAACTGTCGCTTGATATCTTGGCTGATATCATTGCGCAACTCCTCCTTGATTCGTCGCTTGAGTGGTTCAAGTGAACCCTTGATGATGTCGCTCACCTCCCGTGCTTTTTGCAGCTCGTGGTTAAATTCATCGCGAACATTCTGATCAAGCGCGCTGATAACCTTTTCAATCACGTCATTCGTGAAATCCTTGTAAGCCATGGAAAGTTTTGACGTAATTTCACGAGCTTGAATGATTTCCCGGGAAAATTCAGTTCGCAATTCCTTCCCAAGTTCTTGTTCAAGTTCCCTCTTGATGGATGCTTTTAACATTTCCTGGACTTGCGTTGAAAAGAATGCTTGAAAGCTGCGCTTGACTTCCTGGACAACGTTGCCCTGCAACTTGCCGACGAACTCCGTGAGCAAGGTTTGCTTGACAGTTCCAGAGAGCACGTTGTGGACCACGGTTTCTATTTGCCCGACGAGCGATGCATTGAGCTTGCGCTCGAATGATGCTAAACGAGCATCTAATCCAGAGGACTCATCATCATTATCACGAGATTCATTTGACGGGGAGATATTATGCGATATTTCGGCTTTCTGTGGTGTTACATGAACGGTCCTTTCACCTTGCGGCACGCGCTTGGTTGGAATCTCTTGATCGGGTTCACGATCGTGATCAGTGTTTCTTGATTGGCGGCCCTGGGTTAAACTCGGTTCGGGCATCGTGTCCGCGTGGAAGGTGGCCTTCGAAAGCTTTGGACGAGAATACACCGGCTTTTTTGGTGCGATTTGCTTGTCCTTCGTCTTGCTATCATAGTGAAGGAGCGCGTCACCAACGGGTGATGCATCGTCAGGTTCGTCGATATCTTCGACCAAATTCTCATCCTATTGATTGCATTCGCTTGAAATATTTCTAATCAATACATAACTATTTACTTATATAAATTCTCGCATGGGATACACCACCATTAAATCCGAAAGGTTTTTTTAAATTTACTGAAAATTATTATTTTCATCATGAGAACGAAAGGAAGCGTTATTTTTTCCTTCTTGGTTTTCTTTAAAAATATCAAGCAAGCGTTCTCTTGAAGCAAGCACCATTTCATCCGAAATCTCGAATGGTAACTGTTTTATCATCGCTTCAATATCCTGGACGATCGATCGTTGCTCGAGCAATGCCCGCAGGTCCAATCGCATCAAAATATCCTTGCTATACACGCGCTTTCCATCTTGAAAGCTGATGGCGGCGAGAAACGAGCGTGTAGCATTGGAGTTCAATGCCGCGAGCACGGCAAGGGCATCATGAATGTCATCGAGCGATACATAGTAGCATGTATCGTCGAGCATCGTCGGCTTATCATCAACGGGCAAGACGAGAGAAAAATGGGGAGACTTGTAAAAGCTCGCGATGGCTACCTTGAAAGGCTTGAACGCGTATCCCCCGATTCCGAACAGGGCAAATCGGGGCTTATTCTTGTACATCGATGATTTTCTCGCGTCGAGCACGTTCGAATGTTCGTTCAAGTATTGCCATGTCCGGGGACATTGCTTCGCGATTGTTGCCGTGTCCTCGCCCAACCTGGTTTGCGTGATGATCACGAGCGTACCAACATCGCCGGTTACTAACCCTCTTAACGCTGATCCCTTGACAAACGGATACACAAGATCGGGTTCTATATCAACGACTTCACCAAGTCTGTTCACGAAGGTCGATTCATCATGACGCTGCAGCACCATGATTTTCGCGGCGTCGTTCTTCACGCCTTGTCGCCACTCGAGCGGCGATTTTCCATCCAGGTGAGCACTAACTTCGTATCCGTCAACATCGGAAACGAACCGTTCTGCCACCCACCCGAATCTTCTGATGATGTGCCCTGGCTCGTAAAAATTAGCTACCTGGCATTCGTTCCCCATTCTTGAGCCAGAACGGGCAATGAACAACGACCCCGGCGTGTTAATGCCAAATTCATGCTTGGTGTCAATCTCGTACGCTCGCAGGTTCGAGAGCTCGAGTTCGAGCACCCGCGCATCGCGGACCACGTTCTTGATGACCGAATTCTTGCACAAGAAGGCGATCCACCCGTCCAAGCCGCGTAGTTCCCTTTCTATCTTGATGATGATGGCTTCCCCGATGTCAAAGTTTCCTTTACCGGTTAACGCCTCGATCCCGCGCACTTTTTTGAAGTTTGATCTTGCAGGGCGATTTTTCGAGTCCAGCTGGGATAGCTCCGTATTCGTGACCCAGGGCGGATTGCCGAGAACCAAGATTTGCTTTCCCGTGAATCGAGCGAGATTAAACTCGTGCGTGAACACGTCATCGTGATGCAATTCGATGTTGACTTTCTCAATGAATGGCGACATGTTTCTCCAGAAATCCTGTTCGTGACTTTGTTGGATTTCCACGCAATACACGTCTTGTACATTGGAGAAACATTCAAGCGCGGCAGAAACAAAGATTCCTTTGCCGCACGTGGGTTCGACCAGCACTTCCGGCTCGATCCTGGCTTGTTTTAAAATGGTGCACGTGGCATTTGCCAGTTGGGGTGGCGTTTGGAAATCACCCATGTCATTTCTGGGCTTCTTTTCTCTCACTGTTTCACGACATCATTTCGTGCATCAAGGGTTCATTTTCGAGCAATTTCATTATTTTCAGGGTGCCATCAATCGCGACCGCGATCTTGAGAAATGTTCGAACGTCATCGGGCGAGAGCAAGCGGTTTTTCCTGCCTCGGAGCCATTTTTGAAGGATCTGGTAATTTCCAACCTTGAATTTCCATGCTTCCTCGGAGATGCTGCTGATCGCCTGGTTCGCATTTATGTGAACTTTCTTTGCCGCCGCATCATGCCGAAATTTCTCTACCTTCATGCTTTCTTCCGCATGACTTTCCGGCAATTCAAACTTCATGAGATGGTATTTCATTAGTTCCGTTCCGAGGGTAGCTATGCCCGAAAATCGCGAGAATTCGACGGGCATAGGTATCCGTGGAAAGTCTGATTTCAAGTATTCGGCATACTTGAGACGATACCAGGGCGCGTGCAGGATCGCGTATATGTAGGATAAAAGCAGCTCCGGCGAGATAGCCTCGCCAGGATAAGAGCTTGCTAACATTTCCAGAAATTTTTCCTTGATGTTGGCGGCTCGTTCTCCTTCTTCACCGTACATCTCATGCGACACGGGATTTTTACTTTCATAAAGATAGAGCGGGAAGAAATAGGCACTTTCGCTGGTCCGTGACGAGAGAATTCCGATATCCCCGATTGTTTTGGTGATGAAACAATGGCAAAACTCGTCCGTGCTGAGCAATCGCGTGGTGACGAGCGCAACGTTCTCGCGCAGCATGTGTTTCATGACGCGAAGCCTATGGCGGGTGATCACGGCTGGCGAGTAATACGTGACGCGGGTATCAAAAGCACGATAATTATATGACAAAAACAACGATGACTTGATGCCCTCATTTCGCAAGGACCCGCGATAATTCTTGATAGCGAGAGAGGAATCTTTCAGGTTAAATCGTGCCTTGATTTCATCATCAGTTGATTCCCCCGTTAGGGATTGCATCTTGTCTTCAAGTGATTCCCGGTCAAACTCGACGATGAAGTCATCCCGATGTGTTTTTACCCCGATCGTGAAATACTTGAAAATGTCCTTTAAACTCGGAAATTGATTATATTCCGTCTCGTTACCATTGCTATTCTTGATGAATGAGAAGGAAGGCGCGCAGGGGTTCACTTGCTCGAAGGGAATCGTGGTGATCGAATTTTTCGCGAGAAATTCCAGTTTTGCATCACGTTTTCCGAATATCTCGTGATAGAAGACTGCCGGTGGCAAGCCCTTTCCTGTCTTGACGAGAAAGGCGATGCACGTTCCGACACGGATTTCAAACACGTTCCCATCCGCATCGCCATCCGGCGTTCGTTCTTGAATGTTCGAGTTCCCGTGAAGATTCACGATGTAGATCCTGTCAAACGTGGATAGTAAGCTTTCCCGGATTCGCCGGTGAATCATCTTGTAAATGTAGGCATTGTTCGTGATGAATGCAACGATTCCCTTTCCTTGCTCCTCGATGGTGCATTGCGCGTGCCTCAAAAACTTGATATAATCATCGCTCAATGGTTGAATATTTCGCTCATTCAAGCCTATCTTGTATTCTTTCATTGATGCATCGATAAACGCGTTCTTGTTTGCTGAGCTCACGGAGTATGGTGGGTTTCCGGCTATCACCATCAAGTGATCGTTTGGGCTGAAAAAGCCTTGTTCCCCTGGTTTTGTTTCCACGAGCGTGTTCACATGCAAGACGTTTGTAGCTTCAGCACCATCTAGCGAAATTCCGGCATTGGCTAACACTTTTTCGAGTTGTAACCTGCAAAACACGATCGATGCGAGCATGATATCACGACCCAATACGTCGTGGAGCAGATGATCCTTTAAATCGAGTCCTCCAGCTTGAACCCCCGAATCCAAGATTCGACGATACACGTTTCTCACGAAAGCGCCAGTGCCACACGCGGGATCGATGAGCATGACTTGTCCGGCGATCCCGTCAGGAATAGAAAACTCGCTCGTGAGAATATTATCGATCGAACGTAAGATGAAGTTCACGACCGCATCCGGCGTGTAAAACACGCCTCGTTTTTTCTTTTTAGCCGGGTCGTGTTTCTTCAAGAACTTGTCGAGTAGTACGTCCGTGAAAGATGAAGCTTCGATCGACCTTATGTCATCAAATGCGAGCCCAGGCCCCGGAATCTCGGCAAGAAAGTCTCGAAGTTCCGGGATATCTATATCGAGCATCGCATGGCCATTAGATATGGTGGAGAAAAGCTCGTTAAAAGCGATAGCTTGCGCTAAATCGTCGGTATACGCGAGTATCGAGTCATTGCCAGTGATCTTGCAACACGTTTGATAGTGGTTCACGAGCTCAGGAAATTTTTGCTTCGGGACTTGCGAGACCAGGTCTTGTTCAAGGATGTTCGTGATGGCCTTGGCAATGGCATCAACACTGGTTGAAAACTTGGTGATGATATCCTTGTACGCGGACCGGCTCGATTTCATCAATTGATCAGTCTCTTGATTTATAGACATGCTCTTTTTTCCAGGAACCCATCAACCCTGGCAGATTTAACTCTTGTTGCTAATGGAAATCGTTAATTATTCGTCGAGTTTATGGCATGTGGACCATGAACGGCGTTGAAATCCACCACGGCTTTGCCACGATTGGCGACTGCAAGATTCATTTCGTCGAAGCGGGAGCGACCAATGCAAAGGTATTGGTGCTGCTGCATGGCTTTCCCGATTTCTGGTACAGCTGGCGCCACCAGATTCAAGGGCTATCGCGGGATTTTCATGTCATTGCAATCGACCAACGCGGATACAATTTGTCGGACAAGCCGTTGAAAATTTCCGATTATTCGATCGACGTTCTCGTGAACGACGTGAAGCAATTTGTCAAGCAGCTCGGCCTGGGAAAATTCGTGCTCGTTGGCCATGATTGGGGCGGTGCAATCGCCTGGGAATTTGCGAATCGATATCCCGAGTTACTATCGGGCCTTGTGGTGATAAATTGCCCTCCATTGAAAGTGCTTTTTGCTGAGCAATTTCACAATGGAAAGCAATTGAAAAGCTCTTATTACGTGTATCTCTTCCAGCTGCCACTACTTCCCGAATTGATGCTCTCGCGGAACCATGCCGCGTTGGTTGCCTTTGTACTTTCGGGCCCGGGCATGAACCCGCGCATCACTCGATCGGAAATCCAAGCCTATAGAAAAGAATTCGGCTCGCCGGGGGCTATCCGCCCTGGCATCAATTATTATCGATCCGCCTTGCGCCAGTTCTTGCCAAGATACATTTGTGGCAGTATGAAACAGGTTTCGATCCACGTTTCCACGTGCGTCATCTGGGGCGTGCGCGATGGCGCGCTGCAAGCATCGCTGACACGTAAATTTCCCGCGCTTTGCAAGAACGGCTATCAAATTCATTACATCAAGGCAGGACATTTCGTGCATCAAGAAAAGCCGGGAACAGTGAATGCCTTGATTCGCAAGTTTTGCAACGAGTTGGCATGAGACATCGGGTTGGAATCCAAGGCGTGAAAGCCTCCCGCGTCATTCTCCCGTGATGGAATCGATGCCCTCGAACATCGCGCGGAGTCTATCGACATCCTCTTGAGGTAATGGGGGACGCGAGAAGGATTCGATGTTTGCATCCAGGTGCGCCGAGTTTCCCGTACCCGAGAGAATGACGTGCGTGCCGGACTCATAGCGGCAGAACCGGTACGCGGCATCGGTGATGCTCGTGGCTCCGCCATCGTGCACGAGAAAACCGAGAGGGTCATCCAGATCGACGGTTGACGGGTCGATCTTGCCATTGGTCACGAGATCGTGGATGACCTTGCGAAGGTACTCTGTATTGCTCAGCGCGTTTCGCACGGCAAACATGACAAGCACGCCGATGTTTTTTTCGATTGCCTTTTTCAACACGCGATCGCGCGCCGATTGGTTCAGGATGTTGAAACCGGTCATGATGACATCCCAGCAATCATCTTCCATGGCACGCTGGAGCATCTCGTGACCTGGATCCTCATCAAAAAACTCCGTGATACCGATGAACCGGATCTTGCCGCGATCCTTGGCTTCCTGGAATACAGGCAACAGGTCTCGAATAACGGAATCATATTGCTTGAGCGTGACCGCGTGAAAGTTGTAAATATCGATGAACTCAACTCCGAGATTGGTTATACTTGCATCCAAGCTGGTAAGAATCTTGCTTTCCGTTAATTTATGGCCCATGGTTTTTTTCGTGGAAATAGCGATCGATTGCCGTTCCCGGCCCTCGATTGCTTGTCCCACGAGTTTTTCCGTGTAATAAAGCTCGGCAGTGTCAATGAAATTGATTCCTGCATCAAGTGCTTGTCGGATGATGGCTATCGAATCATCATCCGAATGTCCGGTTCCCTTGCCGAAGCGGGAATGCCCGCCACCGCCGAGGCCCATGACGCTGACATCCAAACCCGTGCGGCCTAATATCGTGCGATCCATGCATCAAATTACCTTTCAAATGATTTATAAAATCATTCAAATCCCGGTATTTGCCATGGTTTCTGACTGGAAGCGGATGATGTATTCAAAAAGCCTATTTGGGGATCGCTATTGCTGCTCTCGATCCCGTTCATGATACGTAGCTTTCAATCCTTGTCACCGGGAAAACGCTTGCAATTTTTGAAAGTGGAGGCCTATTTGGATTACGGGTTCTCGGTCATCGGCATGCAATTCAATGGCATGCTCATGGCCAAAATGGGCTTGCCCGTGTTCGACTTTTTCTTGCTTTCCGTAATTTCAGTGATCACGGCAGTCGTTGCCACGAATCTTATCTCGCGGCGATCCGATCGACGCGGCGACAGGTTCACGTACATCTTTCTTTCGGTTCTTCTCGGCGCGATCGGGACAATCTTGGTCGCATTTATCCAAACCTTCTACATGATCATCATCGCCACTGTGCTCAATGGCATCATCTCGGGCGAGCAGAGCGCGAATGTCATCGTGTACGAGCTCATCGATCAAAACCAACGAGCCCTAGATCCGTCGTCTGACAAGTACAAGAATTACAACAAGTCCCGGGAATTTGCCAAGTATCGAGTGTTTGGCTCGATCGGGTTTGCATGGACCGCCCCGCTTGGTGGTTATGGCATCCAGGCTTTGAACGGCACGAGTGGCTACCCGTATTTCGGGTACACGGTCATGTATTGCATATCGGGTGTAGGAGGTATTGGCGTGTGTATCTTCTTGTGGTTCATCTTGAACGGATACCGGAAACCTGCATCGAGTCCCGAAACATTGATAACTATTCGTGGTGCATCGAATGCCAGTGCCGCACCGCAAGTCAAGGCCTCAAAATCAACCCGCTCAAGATTCTATTTCTCCATGCCCTTTATCTTGCTCACGAGCACGTCGTTCATAGCGTCGGTCGCATCGGCAATCCAAAACAATCCGTTCTCGAAATACTTGAACGCACTCGGGCAAGGCGAGTTTTTTTACGGCACCCTTGCCTTCATCTGGGCAACCATGGAGGTCCCGTTGTTCTACATTTCAAGCGCTCTCGTGAAAAAGCACGGCTGGAGATTTCTCGTTCTCGTATCCTTTATCTTTCAAGAGATCAAGTTCATTGTTTATTTCAGTGTCATGAACCCAGCATTTGCCATTCTCATCATGGCGGTGCAAGTGCTCAACCCGTTCGGCATTTCTTTTCCCGCGAAAACGTACGCACTGACCAACGAGATAGCTATCGATCAAAAATCATTGGGGCTCACCTTATCCGATTCGCTCAACTCGCTCGGTAGCTTCATCGGCGGCATCGTGGGCATGGCCGTCGCAGCGATGCTCGGCGCGGTGGCCAACACCCTCGTGGGTGATCAATTCTTCTATGGCCTCGCGATTTTCATGACCACGGTTGCCATCGTGCTTTTCATCGTGCTCTGGATTGCAACCATGGTCTTGGAAAAGTCCAATGCGAAAAATAGCCAAGAACCTTGAATTTGAACTGCAAGCTCTCGGGTGCTGCCCGATTTCCCGCGGGATCCAAGCGTTTATGATCCGGCAGGTGCTTGCATCGGGGCAAGAACGTTTTCATCGATTGCTTGGAGCACGAGGTCGACGGGAGGATTGTCCGTCTTGTCTTTCGAGAGATATCGCCAAGCAATTTTACCGTTTTTACCAACCAGGTAGGTTCCCTTGAAGGCGATCTGGGTTTCTTCGTTTAATTGCTTGTATCTCTTAATGATCCGTTTATTTGGATCGGCCATGAAATTCATGAAATAGCCGGTGCGTCCTTTGTACTTGATCAATAGCCTGGTCGCCTCGCTGGAAATGGCGATGACGTAGATGCCCCGTGATTGGATGGCATCCTTGGACGCGTCGAGCTGCTTCGTGAAGGACCGTCAAAACCCTCACCACGTGCCCCGGAATATAAATACAAGCACGCCGTTGTATTCCTTGAGAACCTTCTTCAAGTCAAACTTACGGCTTTCGATGTCCTTGCCGATGATGTTCGGCGCCTCGCTACCAACGGGAATCCCCCATGGTGCATCAGGCCAGTTATCTACTACCATGAGAAACGGTTAAACACCAAGGAATAAAAAATCATTCCGAATGAATCGGGGGTAACCCGATAATTTATCATAAATTCCACGAATACAAAAATATACCGACGCCTGTGCCAATTTTGAGTCCACTTCAAGCAATGTTTCGTTTCTCC
>Ga0209039_10000019_pt1 | contig 125867 bp, 95 predicted proteins | sample BogFormECP12_OM1_FD_188238 | JGI IMG/M metagenome (GOLD analysis project Ga0209039, IMG submission 188238) | Bog forest soil microbial communities from Calvert Island, British Columbia, Canada - ECP12_OM1 (SPAdes) (version 2) | ecosystem: Environmental > Aquatic > Freshwater > Wetlands > Bog ... | reverse complement strand
GGTCCCCACCGAGGTGTGGATCAACAAACCGCTCAACTCAAATGAAAATGCTCACTAAATTCCATGACCAATGGTCTCAAACTCGTTGACACGCGCCGGCTGGCTTAGGGGGAAAGTCTAATTGTGCTAAGGGAGGTGATTGCATCAATGCCGTAGGCATGCTTGCCACTAGTCTACTCATTCTCCCTGAAGCGGAGGCGGAAGAGGCGTTAGCGAAAGGTGATGTTGCCGTTTACAAAATTGAGAGAGCAGGGAAGACTATCTATGTGGGGATCACAAACGATGTAAAAAGGCGTGCCCAGGAGCACGGAGAAGACCTCATTCCAATCATCCGAGGGCTTTCAAGGGGGGACGCAAGGGGTGTAGAGCAGGCTCTACTCAATCTGGCTCGTAAGGAAGGCATTCAACTCGAGAACAAAATCAACAGCATTGCCACAAGCAATGCCAAATACAAAGATGCAGTGACATTTGGAGAAAAGGTTCTTACCCAATTGGGCTTTAAATTCTAGAATAAGGATAGGGAGAGCTAGGTGCCAAAGAAGAAAGCGGCAATCGGCGACATTCTGGAGATTAAGACACCTTCGGGGCTGGCCTACCTCCAATACACGCATGACGAGCGTAGTATGGGTTCTCTAGTGCGGGTTCTGCCGGGGCTATATCGCAACCGCCCCAAGGATTTCGCTAACCTCTCACAACAAAAAGAACTTTATTTCACGTTCTACCCTCTCGAATACGCACTGCATGACGGAGAGACCGAAGTAGTCTCCCATCAGCGCATTCCCGATTGGGCGAAGTCCTACCCCATGATGCGACACCCCAATGGTGGGAACGCAATGGGTCGGAGAGATTCTTGGACCATCTTACGTGCTGACACGCCACTCACTTTAGACGATTTGACAAAGGCGCCGAAGTACAAAGAGCTTACCCCGGAGCTAAAAAGACTCTCAATCTATAGTCTCTGGCCCCACGGTTTTCTAGTCAAGCAACTGAGCCGGGGATGGACACCAGAACGGGACGAGGAATTCCGACTCAAGGAAGCTGAAGAAAGGGAGGCGGAAAAACCGCTTACGCCAGAATCCAAAGTGGCCTCTAACCAATCGGTCAGACACTATTTGTATTTTCCCGAGAAGGCGAATGCTGAGAAAGCAGCTCAGTGGTTTCGGAGCCAGGGTTTCGCTGTAGATGTTCGCCTCGGCGCCGACAAAGAAAACTGGCTTGCACTAGTCAAACACGAAATCGTCGAGAACCAGGAGGATATGGAAAAGCTTCACGAAGAAATGGAAGCGCTAGCCAAACGCCTCAACGGAGAGTATGACGGCTGGGAAGTGGCAGTTTAATGCGCGCCGTCAGGGCGGGGCATGTGCACCTCAGTTCTTGGTGACTTGACCTGCCCCACGGTCCGCAGATTCGACCATACTACATTCGCATCCGCTCCATCAGGTGATTAGGTACGCTGATTGAAGGGGTACACGGGAGGTACACGGGAAAATGGACCTGAGCAAGCACTCGCCTTTTCAGTCGGTTAGATTGGTAGGGGCGGTGGGGATCGAACCCACGACCTTCGGCTTAAAAGGCCGCTGCTCTACCACTGAGCTACGCCCCTAAACTCTCAATTTACGCTTCCTTGGCGCTTATCTGATCAAGTCTGGCTCCCTCGCGTCGCGGCACAGGCAGTGCCCCGAGCGCGGCAGCACCCGGAAAAACAGGCACGTGCCGTTCCTTCTTTGCTCTCGGAATAGCTAGCAAACCTTCTTTTCAGTTTACCATGCTCCGCGCGACGCTGTACTACTTCCGGAGCGAAACGCATCGCTCTATCGGGCATAGGGAAAAGCAGCGGCAACCCGCAGAAACTCGTGTACTCGGAGCCTGAGGCGCACCCTCTCCTGATCCGTGTATCTTCCATCGCACATCTGCTTCCGCTACATGCGTTTGCGGCGCTTGCGTTTCCATTCGTGCTCTCGCCGCAGCAGCGCCTGGTGCCTTTTGATCTGCGATTCAATGTCACTGAAGGCATTCTTACAACCTGCCAGCACGTTTTTCCCGCTGCCCGTGGCGTGGAGCGTGCCTGACGGAAGAGATAGCGTCAAAGAGCAGGATTGCTCCTCGGTTCTCTGATTTCTCGTAAATACTCCGTGCAACTGGATCAGATCCGGCTGGTAGCTTCTCAGAAGTTTCCCCAACTTATCCAGACGGCGCATAAGTTCCGTAGCAACAGCTTGTTGCGCATCGACGTGCTTGTAGCTGATCGAAACGTTCATGGTTGCACCTGTAGGTGATAAAGCGGAATCTGGCAGGATCGCGACGCAGTCAAGATTCTGCACCGCATGACAATTTCAGCATAGCAGGCGGCTTGCTGCCGCGCAATGCTGCCCGTCACTCTGCGCGTTGACAGTTACCCCGGATATTTCTAGGCTAACGAGGCGGCCGGTAATGCGCGGCTGCCGCAGGCGGTGCAGGCTCCATGAAGAAAATCGATAAGACCGAGGGGCAGGAACTGGGGCGGGTGCGTGTCGGACCAGCAGGCTGGTCCTATGCGGATTGGTCTGGCTACGTCTATCCAGCGCGACGCTCCAAGGGGTTTCATGAGGCCGCGTATCTCGCCGAGTTCTTTGACACCATCGAGATTAATACTTCGTTTTATCAACCCTTGCGACCGGATCACGCGGCGCTTTGGATCGAGCGCGTCGCCGCCAATCCTGCCTTCCTCTTCACCGCGAAATTGTGGCAGAAGTTCACCCACGATCCTTCCGCATCACCCGAAGACGAACGAGCCGTGCGCGCGGGCTTCGACGTCTTGCGCCACGCGGAAAAGTTGGGCGCGGTGCTCCTGCAGTTCCCTTTTTCGTTTCACTGTACAAAGGAAACCGTGGGCTATCTGACCACCGTGCTGAGGAGGTTCGCCGACTACCCTCTTGTCGTGGAGTTGCGCCATGCCTCCTGGCAGACGGACGAAACGCTTGCGCGCTTGCGTGAACACAACGCGGGTTTCTGCAATATTGATCAGCCCATCATTGGCCGCTCCCTCGAGCCTTCCGCCGCCAGCACTTCCCCCATCGGCTATGTACGCCTGCACGGGCGGCGCTATGACACCTGGTTCAGCGACAATCCCGCCACACCGGCCCACGAGCGTTACAACTACCTCTATTCCGAGGAAGAGCTCGATCCGTGGGCCTCGCGCATCAAAACCGTGAGTCTACACACCCGCAGCACGTTTGTGGTCACCAACAATCACTACCAGGGCAAGGCCGTGGTCAACGCCTTGCAACTCATCAGTATTTTGAAAGGTGAAAAAGTAAAGGTGCCGGAACCTTTGCGGCAGCACTATCCGGAATTGGAAAAAATTGCCAGCGAGATGCCCGCGGCGCCCACGCTATTTCCACTCGGGGCGCTGCCGCCGAAAAAAGCGAAACGCTCTACTTCTTGAAGAGATTTTCAAACGCCTGTCGTGCATCCAGCGGACGTCCTGGGACAGGGGCTTCGGTGGGCACTTGAGAGGGTTGCGCGTAGGAAGTTGGCGCGGTGTCTTTCTCCACCGTCGTGCGAAACTCATACAGCTTGCATTCATTCTTGGCATCTTTGGGAGAAATGCGCGCGGGGATAGTCTGCGTGCACTCAAACTGCGCTCCCGAATCAAAAAACCGGCACTGCTTGCAGCAATGGAGCTCCGAATTGCATTTCGGACATTGCCCGCTGGCATCAAAACCCGCTACCAGCACTGCGCCACAGTTGGAACACCGTGCGCGTGTAACCGTCCCCACCATGCGCGGAGTCCGTGGGCCCAGATGATCGGTTGCGCCGCGTGGGCCGCCCTGCGGCGGCTTGCGATCATGCCGGTCCTTCTTGTCGTGCTTCTCCTGCTTTTCCGCGTCTCGATAGCCGCGATGGCCATACTTACGATCCACAAATGCCTCCGTCCGTCAGCCTCGACGGACTGTCACTTCCACTGCTTACACCACTGGTCAAGTACGTTGCTGATACCGACATGTATCCGATCGGATTGCTACCTAGCCCGGCACACCAGTCTTCCCCGTTTGAAGTTATCCTGGGATACCACACAGCGAGGGCAGAAGATGGGACATCTATGTTTGTAATCCTCTGGGAGTTTGAAGTCAAGCCGGGAAGCGAGCCCGCCTTTGAGAGCGCCTATGGCGCCCAGGGCGACTGGGTCCGCCTCTTTCAACGCGACCCGCATTACCGGATGACCTATCTCCTAAAGGATACCTCCCGCCCGCGATTCTACTTCACCATGGACCTTTGGCACTCCGAACACGCCTACGAAAACTTCAAGAACGCGCATCGCCAAACCTACCGCGCGCTGGACCAAGCATCCGAGAGCCTGACTCTCCGCGAGCGCTTCATCGCTGCGTTCCAATCAGATCAACCCCTCGTGTAGCGCAGGGAGAGTCCGCGCCTGCCCGCTGCCTTCTGGCGGGAGCCCTGCGGCTTTTCTCTTGCCTTTAAAGGTTTCCTCTGGAGAAAGCGTCTCCTCACTAACTCCATCAAGAAAACAACTTCACCAATCCATCTGGCGGTAAATCCGGCTGCAGAAACGTCCTCGGCGTGCCGGCATTCCGCAGTACCGCCTCGGCAGCCAGATACCCGCTGCGCACCGCGCCTTCCATTGTTGCGGGCCAGCCCGTCGCCGTCCAATCTCCCGCCAGGAACATTCCGCGAATCGAGGTCTCTTGCTTTGGACGCCATTTGTCCACGCCAGGTTGCGGCGAAAATGTGGCCGCAGCTTCCTTGATCACCGTGGCTTTGGTCAAAACCGCTTCACGCGCGGCGGGCAGCGCCTGCCGCACTTCCGCCAGGCAAAGATCAATGATCTCCTGCCGCGGCTTCTGTAGCAAATCATAGGATGCGCTGATCACCAGTTGCAGGTATTGCCCTGCTTCCATGGACGAGCTGTTCGCTCCGCCATAAAGCGCCGTCTTGTTAAAAATCCATTGCGTCGTGGTCTCCAGCAGCGTAACGAAGGGCTCGCGCATCACCTCGCGATCGAACCAGAAATGCACGCCGGTGATCGGCGAAACTCGAATATTGCCCAGATTCGCGAGCATGGGCGCAAGCTCTTTGATCTCCTCGGGCAGGAGTTCGCCAAGCGCCCCATGGGGCATCGCAAAAACATATGCATCGGCGGATTCCTGGCGCCCGCCATCGAATTCCACATTGCTAACCGCACCGCCCGCCATGTGAATGCCGCGCAGGGGCGCGCGCAGGTTCACTTCCCCGCCCCGCCGTTCGATTTCCGCTTTGCAACCGTCATACAACTGCGCCAGCGGCACTCCCGGAACACCCATGCGATACCCCGCGCGGTTGGAAAGAAAACCCTTCCAAAAAACGTCGACGCCATAGCGCGCATCGGTGCGGTCGAGTTCCTCGTCCAGCGCGCTCACCAGAACGACGCGCCAGAATCGCTCCATCGCGCCAGATGTCTGCTTGCGCCGCCGCAGCCATTCCAGCATCGAGACGCCGCCCGCCTCCTCAATGTCTTTCGGCTTTCCCTTGCTGCGCAGAATATCCATCATCGCGCGGCCGATGGAGTATTTATCCGCAAGCGTAAGTGGCGCGAATCTCGCGAACGATCCCAGCATGTGAAATGGCGCGGGCAACAACCCAGCCTGCATTTCGCCTGTGCGGCCCTGTGGATCCTGAAACAACAGCCGGTCGAAAAATCTGATCTTGTCCGTGGAGCCCACGCGCCGGTAAAAATCTTCCAGATTCGTGCAGCATCCCAGCGTAACGTGCTGGCAATTGTCCACGTGTTCGCCGTCGGGCAACACGTAAGACGTTGCCCGGCCGCCCAGAAATGGCCGCTGCTCGAACAGTCTCACGCGCCAGCCGGCTTCAGCCAGCGCGATGCCCGCCGACAGCCCTGCCAATCCCCCGCCGATCACGATCACGCTTTGCAAGTATGTTCTCTTCCGTAGGGCGCCCGAAACGCGCCTTGGCAATCAACTTCAACTTTTCCGATTTGGAGAGCCGCACGCGCTCCCCAAAAACCGCAAAATCCACCGACTCGATCCGCGCCAGCAGCGCGCTGTAGGTGTGCACCAGCAGCCACAACGTTCCCCGGCTATCCTCGTCAATCAAACTGAGCAGCCCCGCGCCTTCCTCGTAAAACTCCCAGGCGCGTTCCGCCTCAAACCGCAACAACTCATGCACGCCCAGCGTCGCTTCGCTCCTGCCAAAATCCGCTTTCGCCACGCCGTAGCGCGCCAGATCTTCGTCCGGCAAATAGACGCGCCCAAGAATGTAATCTTCCCGCACATCCCGAATAATATTCGTGAGCTGAAACGCCAGCCCGAGTTTCTCTGCAAGGTCCAGCGCCTTTGGATCGCTGAACCCAAAAATGTGCGCGCACGTCAGGCCAACAGTTCCTGCAACACGGTAGCAATATTCTTTCAGCCGCTCGAACGAGGGATACGCCTGAATCGTCAAATCCATTTCCGCGCCGGAAATCAGGTCATGCAGATACCGCGTGGGTATGTTGTAGCACCCGATCGTATCGACCAGCGCAGGCAAGACCTCCTCCGCCCTTGGCAGCGCCGCCGCGGGAGACTCCATCGCGGCGTTCCCATCAAACACTTGCAATTGCCCGGTAATCGCCTGATCCAGCGCTGCTCGCCACGTTGCCAGCCCGCGCTGCTTTTCCGCCAGATTCGCAGCCTCGTCCGAGACATCGTCAATCAAGCGCATGAACGCATATAGGGCCACAATCCCATTGCGCTTCGCTTTTGGCAGCAGGAAGAACGCCGGATAAAAGTTGCTGTGCGCCGCCCGCGTAATCGCCTGGCACCGCTCGTAGGACGAAGCCACATCCAACGGCTCCGAGGAACTTCGCGGCGTACTCGGCATCGCCACCGTCTTCTCTCGGTGCGCAGACGATTTCCCGCCCACAACTTGCGCCACAATCGCGCGTCCCAGCAGCCGCACTTGCTTCCCCTTGCTTACCTTCGGCCGCCGGTTCAGCGTGTCGTACCCCATCGCCTCGATCGCATCCAGCACCTCCAGCCCGCCGCGGCTGAACATCTCCAAATCCACGCGCAATTTCCCTTGCACCTTTTTCGATAGCGGCAGTCCTTCTTCAAACAATTCCCGCGTGCGGGCAATCAATTCCTTCATCAGCGCCACGTATTGCTGGCTGAACTTCTTCCCGACGATGTCGCTTTCGCTGACGCCGTGCGCCGCCGCCCGGTCCAGCGGTATGTAGATGCGCCCCTTCTCCAAATCCCGCGAAACGTCCTGCCAGAAATTCGCAAGTTGCAGCGCCGTGCACGTCGCGTCGGAAAGCTTCTGCCGGTGCTCGTCCCGGTACCCGCAAAGGTACAGCACCAGCCGCCCCACGGGGTTTGCCGAATAGACGCAATAGTCCAACACCGCGTCCCACGTTCCGTAGCGCTTCACCACCTGGTCCTGCCGAAACGCTTGAAGTAAATCCGCGAATGGCTGCTTCGGAACATCCTTAGCCACCACCGTTTCGCGCAGCGCCACAAATACCGGATGCGCGGGCCTGCCTTCGTAGCAGGCATCCAGTTCCCGCCCCCACCAGTCCAACAATTCCAGCGCGCGTTCTTTGTCCGGGATTTCATCGCCCAGGTCGTCCGCCCACCGGCAGTACCCATACACGTTGTAGAAATGCTGGTGCAACTCTTTCGGCAGGAGCCACGAGGCTACGTTGAAATTCTCGTAGTGGTGCTTCGCCAGCCAGCGCGTGTACGCCTGTGCCACATCCGGCGCGCAGCCATTGGCAGGCACCTTGGCAGCGATTTCAAGTTCGCCAGGACGCAGCATCAGCCAGGAACTTCCTCATTCATGTGATCAAAGCGGGCTAAAACAATCGAAGGTCCGGGTTTCACGGGTCACAAGTCACGAACCACGGGTCACGGAACTCACGGCCTTACCGCCAGCTTGATCTCTCCGCTGCGCGCCTTCATCCGCTCGAACGCCTGCGGCAGATCGACCAGGCCAATCTCTTCCGTGACAAAATCCTGCGCCGAGATGTCCCCGCGCCGGATCGCTTCCATCGCTTCACGGATAAACCGCGGCGTGTGATGGAACGGTGAAATAATCTTGATCTCCGAATAGTGAATCGCTGCCGGCGCGATTTCCACGCGCGTATCCGTCGGCAAGCCGCTGAAGAAATTGACCACCCCGCCGCGCCGCACCATCGCCAGCGCCTGCCGCCAGGTTGCCGGATTCCCGGCAGCTTCCACGACACAATCCGGCCCGCGCTGCTCGTCCGTCTGTGCCTTCACCGCGGCGGCAACGTCGGCCACCTCCGTGACGTTTATGGTCACGGCAGCTCCCAGCTTCCTTGCGACTTCCAAGGGAGCTTCGCGCCGCGCCAGCGCAATCACGCGCACACCTCGTCGCGAAAGCATGCGCACAAACTTCAACCCGATCGGACCACAGCCTATCACCGCGCCCGTATCGCCAGTTCGTACTTCCATCTCATGAATCCCGCGCAGAACACACGCCAATGGTTCCACCAGGGCTGCGCTGTGGTCGTCCACGGAGTGCGGCACTTCCAGCATGTTCTCCCGCACGATGCGTGCCGGAATGCGCATGTATTCCGCGTAAGCGCCGTTATTGAACAGCAGATCGCCGCAAAGGTTTTCCTGCCCACGGCGGCAGTGGTAGCAGCGGAAGCATGGCGCGGAATTGGCGGCAATCACGCGCACGCCCAGGCGCCACTTGGCGTCCACGCGCTTGCCCATGGCCACAATTTCGCCCACTACTTCGTGTCCGAATACCGCGGGCGGCTGGATCATCTTCGCGTGGTAGCCGCGTTTCCAGACTTTCAGGTCGGTGCCATCGGTCAACGCCAGGCGCACTCGCAGAAGCACCTCTTCGGCCGACAGCGCCGGCACATCGATCTGCTCGATGCGCAAATCCTCGCTCCCGTACAGCACCGCCGCCGTCATCTTCGGCGGCACCAGTATTTTCGTTGGGGTCAGCACTTCCTCGATCCCCAGTTCGCTTTTTCTTGTGGACGCTGCTCTCATTGGTGCGTGATCAGGACCTTCAGCGATTTCTCCGTTGGCCTTGCCGCCAGTTCCAAGCCCTCTTGGATTCTACCCAGCGGGAACCGGTGTGTGACGATTTCCATCACCGGCAGTTTCTTCTCTAGCACCAGCGCCGCCGCACTCTCTTGGATGTCCGCGGCCGCGCTATAACTGCCCAGTATTTCTTTTTCGTCAATCCCCACTGCCGCAGCGGGAAACTCAATCTTCGTAACAGGGTCGTTTGCGGCAAATAGGAGCACCCGCCCACCGGGCCGCGCCGCCGCCAGCGCATCGGCAACCACGGACGGGTGCGCTACTGCCACCAAAACCGCGTCTGCCCCCCGTCCTTCGGTACGGGCTTGCAACTCGTCCACTAGCTTACCACTTATGGGGTCAAAAGACTCGACCGCTCCCAACTTCATGCTTTTCTCTCTCCGCGTCCCCATGGGGTCACTCGTATAGATGCGCGCTCCTTCATATTTGGCAACCATCAGAAGTTGCAGCCCGATGGGGCCGCACCCCGCGATCAGCACTGTTTCACCCGCTGTAATGCGCGCCTTCTGCACCGCCTTTACGATGGTATTAATAGGTTCGATGAACGTAGCCTCCTCAAACGTTACATCGTCCGGCAGCGCCACAATCCCGCGCTCCGCCACCCACGGCATCGCTTTCACGTACTCGCCAAACCCGCCGCCATTCGGCGTGAAGCCTCCGGTCAAACCTGTCGTCTTGTATTGCTTGCATTGCGAGAAAAGCCGGTTCTTGCAATAAAAACACGTCCCGCAAGGAACGTGGTGGAAACTCATCACGCGGTCGCCCAGCTTCCACTTGGTCACACCGCGCCCCAGCGCCACAATGGTTCCCGCCAGTTCATGCCCCAGAATCTGCGGCGGCTCCACATACCCTTGAAAAATCTTCTTGATGTCGGTGCCGCACACGCCGCACGCCGCCACCCTAATCAGTACCTCTCCGTCTCGCACCTCCGGCACCGGCACTTCCTCCACCCGCACCACGCCCTTCCCACGAAACACCCCTGCCCGCATCGTCTTCGGTATCGGCCCCAACGTCTTCACCTGTTCCACCACCACCCCCGCCCCGCTCATCTCGCCGTCGCCTCTTCTTCCCTTTCAAGGCTCCATTGCGGAAAGTGTTCTCGAACTGCCGCAAGATACCTATCTAGAAACTCAGCCAGGCTCTCCGCAGCCTTTTCACTGCGTTTCCCGAACCTCATTAGGGCAGGAATCTTATGAGGGTACCTGCCTGCCTGGAGCAGAAGTTGTCTGAGCCTTAACTGACCATCGCTGCCGATGGAGCGCCCGAAGTCAAGAGGAAGGTCCTCATCTGCGGTGTCGCTTATCGCTCGAATTGCAATCGCAGGGATTTGTGGGCCGCTCGCCATCGTCAGAATGTGGTAACTTTCCATCTCCACGACATCTCCAAACTCAGCCATGGAACGCTTGAACTCTGCTTGACTCACGATTTGCGAATTCGTCAAAAATGTTTCGACCACGGTCGCGCCCGTTGCTTCGGCTAGTGCCACTAGACTACGCCTGCTTCGAATCTTGCCTTCGCCCTTTATGAGGCTGGTCCTCCGCGCCGCGACTACCTCACCGCTTCGTAGATCCGACCTCAATCCACCCGCTAATCCTGACGATATGCACATACTGGGCTTGCCATGGAGCAAGTGGTATAGCCCCGGCCCACAATGCCCCCATCCGATTCCTGTCAGATACACATCCACGTCTGAATTCTCAAATCGGCTGCGGAACACGACGTCCGGACGCCCATGATGGTTGGGAATCCTGAGTTCCTCACGGACAAAACCATGCCGGCGTCGCCAAGGCGCAAACTCCGCTTCCACCGCGAATGTCACCAGCACCCGCATCTTTACTCCCTTACTTCCCTTATTTCATTCCCTTCCTTTACTTCCTTCCTCACGCCGCCGCCAACCTCATCTTCTTCACCCTCCCCGCCCTCACGTATCCATTCGCCTGATACCATCGCACCGCGCGCTCCAGCGCCGCCGCTACCGGCCCCGGCTGAAATCCCAATTCCCGCCGCGCCCGCGAAGCGTCCACAAACATCTTGTGCTGCGCAATCTTCACGCCTTCCAAGGGAATCCCCGGCTCCCTCCCGACCAATCGCGAAAACGCGCTTTCCATGTAGGCTACACCCAGCGCCAGCCCGTGCGGGATTTTCATCCATGGCGCCGGCAAACCCGTTAGCTTCGCCAGCGTGTCCAGCAATTCCTTCAACGTCAAATTCTCCGCGCCCAGCAGGTACCGCTCGCCAATCTTGCCCTTCTCTGAAACCAGCAAGTGCCCCGCCGCGCATTCCTCCACTCCCACAAAATTCAGTCCCGTCTCCACGTACCCCGGCATCTTGCCATTCAGAAAATCCAAAATAATCTTCCCCGTCGGCGTCGGCTTCCAGTCCCACGGCCCCACCGGCGTCGTCGGCATGGCCACAATCACCGGTAATCCTTCCTTCGCCGCATTCAATGCTTCCTGCTCCGCCATCCACTTCGATCTTTTGTAATGTCCGATCATCTCCTCAAGCTTTGCTTCGGTAGATTCGTTCGGCAGTTCCGGCCGGTCCACGGCGATCGTCGCCACGGTGCTGGTATAAATCAGTTGCTCGATCCCGGCCTTCTTCGCGGCCGCCAGCAAATTCTTTGTGCCGCCCACATTCGAATCGTAGATGTCCTGCGACCGCTTCGCCCACAGCCGGTAATCCGCCGCTACGTGAAATACGCGCTGCACGCCGCTCATCGCGCGCTCCAGCGAAGCTGCGTCCCGCAAATCTCCGGTCACATACTCCAGCGACAGATCGCTGATCGCGCGGTTGCTGCTCGAAGCGCGCACCAGCACGCGCACCTCCTCCCCGCGCGCTACCAATTGCCGCGTTACATGGCTGCCCAGGAATCCCGCCGCTCCCGTCACAAGTGTTGTCATGGTTTCCGCACGCTTTCCCGCTTCTCGCCCAATCCGCTCCCGAATTGCCAGGCCAGCATTTTCCAGGTGTCGCCCGCCTTGCGATTCATTCCCAGCAGGGCCGCCGTCTCAAATCCGGCATGGCACGAGCACGCTTCACACCGCGGGTTCATCCCCTGTCCAAAATTCTCCCAAAGCGTTTTCTCCAGCAGCGTCTTGTAGCTTTTCTCGAAATTGTAGTTGAGGTGGTAGCAGGGACCCGACCAGCCCCCCGGCCCGTACACCGGGCTTCCCCACACGCTGCAATCCAGTTCGCGTTCGCCGCGCAAATATTCCAGGTACACCGGCGAGATCAGCAAATTATAAACGCCCAGGGCATCGCTGATTTCCCAGAACCGCCGCTGCATGGCCGCGTGGAATTTCGCGCTGCCATCCCGGCAAATCTGCCCCGGCAAATACACTGGCTCGAGCATATAGCCATCCACGTGCATGCCATGCAGCTTCGCATATAGCGCGGCCAGATCCCGCACGTCGCTATCCAGATATACTGTCGAGGTAACCACGACAAAGAAGCCCGCATTCTTCGCCGCCTTCACGCCATCCAGGGCTTCCGCAAATTGCCCCGGTTTCCCAGCGCGTGCATCATGCACGGCTTCCGTGCCATCCAATTTCACGTTCCAGAAAAAATTGGTCACCGGCGGGATCATGTGCAAGCGGCGCCGTATCAGCGTGCCGTCCGTGCACAGGAAAAGGTGCTTGCCGCGCTCCAGAATCGCTCGCGTCAGCGCGGCAATTTCCGCATATTCCAGCGGTTCGCCGCCGCAAATCGCCACCACGGGCGTATCACACTCGTCCATCGCCGCCAGGCATTGCTGCACGCTGAGCGGTTCCCGTCGCGGTGCTTCCGGCTGTCCGTTGCCGCCATTCGCTCCGCCGCACGTGTCCGAACAGCCCCCCAGTGGGTCCAGGCTCAGCACGACGGCGAATTTCCGGTCGCCGCGCAGTTTGCGCGTTGCGAGATGTTTGGCGGAATCGAAGATCAGCCGGAAGGGGTACCGCATTGTTTTGCTTAGGAAGCGCGATGCTCTCGAGCGGAATAAATCCCGCTGCGCAAACGAAAATCACTTGGATCAAACGTAACAGCGCAATATTCCTGGGCCCGGCTGGCTTGATTGCGATACCGCGCCAGCGCATACACAGGAAATGAATTCTTATAGAGGTGGTACTTCAAATAAAAGACGCCCGGGAAGCCCGTCCCGGTGAAATCCTCTTCGCTCCATGATCCATTGTCATTCTGCTGCTGCACCAGATAGTCGGCCGCGCGCGTGATCGCCGGATCGTTGGGATCGGCGCCCGCCAGCAACCCGATTAATCCCCAGGCTGTCTGCGATGGCGTGCTGTTCCCCTGCCCCTTGGTGGACACCTTTTCATAGCTGTGCAGCGACTCGCCAAAGCTCCCGTCGGCCTTTTGCACCTGCCGCAGCCAGGAAACCGCGCGCACGCAATAATCCTGCGCCGTCAGCGAGACCGTTTCCATCGCGCGCAAGACTCCGCTCGTGCCGTACACATAGTTCACGCCCCAGCGCCCAAACCACGATCCATCCCTGCTCTGGTCCTTCATCAGGAACTTCACGGCCTTCTGAATCACCGGGTGATCCCCGGGCCATCCAAACCGCCCCAGGCATTCCACCACGCGCGCGGTCACATCCGCCGTGGAAGGATCGATCATAGCGTTGTGGTCCGCGAACGGTATATTGCACAGGATCTGACGGTTATTGTCGCGATCAAACGCGCCCCACCCGCCATCGCGGTTTTGCATGCTCAGCAGCCACTGAATGCCTCGCCGCATCGCCGCTTCCATCAGCTTCTCGTCGGGATACTTCACCCGCTGCAACGCCATCAACACGAACGCGGTGTCATCCACATCGGGATAGAAATCATTGCGGAACTCGAAAGCCCAGCCGCCCGGCTCGGCGTCCTTGTTCTTGATCTGCCAATCCCCTTTGCCCAGCACCTGCTTCGTCAGTGTCCATTCCGCCGCCTTCACCAGCGCCGGATGATCCGCGGGCAAGCCTGCTTCCTCCAGGGCGACCATCGCTATACACGTGTCCCAGACCGGGGAAACGCAAGGCTGCAGCCGGATGGTATCGCCTTCCTCAATTTCAAATTGCGAAAACTCCTTGATCTCGCGCCAGGTAAGCGGATCTTCCGGCCCATGCCCCAATGCCATCAACGCAAAGATCGAGTTCATCATCGAGGGATAGATCGCCGCAAGCCCCTCGGTCCGCTCCATGTGCTCCAGCATCCATTCCTTGGCTTCCTTAATGGCCTTCTGCCGCAGGGGTTTCCAGGGAAGCTTCTCATACAACTTCAGCCCGCGATCCAGCGCCAGGAACAGGTTTTTCCACGAAAGGAGTTGCTTGCTCCAGTTAAAAGCCGCTGTCTTCTGCGTGGGGTCTTTGAACAGTTCATCCACGCGCGCGTGTTCCGGCAAGCGGAATTCCGGACGCAATGTCGACAATATGGCCATGGGAATCACAATCCCGCGCGTCCAGGAAGACATCTCGTAAATGTTGAAATAGAACCAACTCGGCAGGAGCATCAGCTCCGGTGGAATCGCCGGCACAAGCTCCCAGCCCACGGCGCCCACCAGCGCCAGGTAAAACCGCACATAGGAATTCGTGTGTTCCAGTCCGCCCAGGCCGTGCACCATGGCCCGCGCCTTCACCATGTGCGCATCGTCCGGAGAATCCCCCGCGAGTTTCAGCGCAAAATAGGCCTTGGAAGTGGCATTGAGTTCCGAGGGGCCCCCCGGATAAATCGGCCAGCCGCCATCCGGCAATTGTTTCCGCCGCACATAGTTGGCCAGCTTGGCGATCCGCTCCGGGTCAGCCTTGCCAAGCACGTGAAGATAATAGATGTAGTCGGATTCCAACGTGGTATCGGCTTCCAGCTCCCCGTGCCAATACCCTTCCTCAGCTTGCATGGATAGGAGATACTCCGTGCCGCTTGCAACGGCCTTTTCTACCTGTTCCGCCCAATTCTCCTGACGCCACGGCGATGGCGCTGGCGCGACCGGTAGCTCCTCACCCAATCGAACATACGAGCCCATCTCGGCTCCCCCTCGAGCGAAATCCCAGCAAAAACCGCGAGCCACTAACAGTAACTCGGCTAACTCCCCTATTGCCTTGCACTTCCGAATAGCAACGGCATAACAATGCTGCTCGGAAACCTGCCCCTTCCATTATCCCTGCCCACAGAAAAACGGTCAACGATTAAGATGCCTACCTCCAAACCCCAAGTTGTCACCCCAGTCACAACTCCGTTCCGGGGGACCCCTCTATAAGTTTGATGTACCAGCGCATGTAAAGGTTCGGGCAAACTTTCGCCTTGCCGATCCTTAACCGTAGGCTTCTCTTGCAGTAACAGCAACAATTGTCATCCCGACTGATGGACCCCGCAGTTTGTGGTCCCTCTAGCGCAGGGCGAGTCTGCGCTTGCCCGCCGCTTTCTGGCGGGAGCACTACGGCTTCTCTCTCCCTCTCACAGTCCACAACCTGAACGAAGACCTTGCACTTATAACTTCCGTCCCCCCTCCAACTTCTTCACGCGCTCCGCCAACTCCGGCAGCCGCGCGAACCACGCGTACTGCTCCTTGAACTTTTCCAGCGGCCGTGCAGGCGTCCCCCAAACCGTCTGCCCGCTGCGAATGGTCTTCCCCGTGGGAATTCCCGCCTGCGCACCCGCAATCGAGCGATCTTCCAGCGTGCAATGGTCCGCAATGCCCACCTGCCCGCCACACACCACATGATGCCCCAGCTTGCTCGACCCCGAAATGCCCGTTTGCGCCGCGACCACCGTGTGCGCGCCGATTTGGACGTTGTGCCCCACATGCACCAGGTTGTCCAGCTTCACGCCCGCGCCAATCCGCGTATCGTCCAGCGAGCCACGATCCACGGTCGCATTCGCGCCAATCTCCACATCATCACCAATTTCAACGAGGCCCGCCTGCGGAAATTTCCAGTATCGCTCTCCGTCGAACGCGTACCCGAATCCATCGGCGCCCACAACCGCTCCCGCGTGAATCTCCACCCGGCTTCCCAAGCGCACGCCAGCATAAAGCGTTACGCGTGGGTGCAACCGGCAATTCTCGCCGATCCAGCATCCTGCGCCGATGACGCAGTGCGCTCCAATCTGCGTGCCCTCACCAAGGTGTGCATCTTCGCCAATCACTGCGTACGGCCCGATGCTCACGTTCGTTCCCACCAGGGCCAGTGGCGCAACAATCGCCGTCGGGTGAATCCCGCTCGCAATGGGCCGCCGCTCCAGAAGCAGCGCCGCCGCCTTCGCAAATGCCACTTTGGGTTGCGCGCTCCGCAGTACCGTTTTCCCCGGCAGGTGTATTCCCTCCCCCGCCACCACGCAGGCCGCCTGCGAAGCCACGGCTCGCTCCGCATGCTTCGCCGTTTCCACGTAGATCAAATCGTGCGACCCAGCGCGTTCCGGCGCGGCCACCCCGGTCAATTCCAATAAGGCGTCACCTTCCACCTTCGCTCCAATGGCTTGCGCCACATCCTTCGCTGTACTGTTCATTGCCCGCTTCTCCTCTGCTTCTCAAACACCTTGGCGCTGGTTCTATTCCTCACAAGAAATCGTACAGCGGCGGTTCGCCCTTCGGCCGGTTCTTCCAGCGCGCATGTACCCACACCCACTGATCGGGATGCTTCCGAATGATCTCTTCAATCACCTTCGTAAACCGCCGCGTATTTTCCATGACATCGCGCTCGGTATCCCCAGTTCGCACCAACTCCACCGGAGGCTCGAAGCGCAACCTGTATTTGCGAATGTTCTCGTCCCAATAGGCGTAACCGGGCACCACCGCCGCGTCCGTATGCAGCGCCACGCGCGCAATCCCCGTTGTCGTGCAAGCCGGCTTGCCAAAAAAATCCACGTAGACTCCTTCCTCCGGCATGGTGTTCTGGTCCGCCAGAATTCCAATCGTTCCCGCCTCTTTCAGCACCCGTAGCATCACGCGCGCCGATTCGTTCTTGAAGATCGGCCGGTTCCCCGAAAGTCCCCGGTAGTCATTCACCATGCGGTCCAGCCGCTCGTTGTCCAGCGGCCGCGCCATATAATGCAGCGGGAATCCATAAAGTCCATGCGCAAACGAGGAAAGTTCCCAAGCCCCAATGTGCCCCGTCAGATAAAGCACGCCCTTCCCGCGTCTTTGCCCCGCCATAAAATTCTCGTGTCCGTCGAGGATCACCACTCGCTCGATGTTTTCCCGCGTGTACTTTGGAAAACGCGCAAACTCCGCGGCCATCCAACCCAAATTACGCGCCATCTTGCGCATCACATCGCGGCGCTGCGCATCCGTCCAATCAGGGAACGCCAACCTCAAGTTGAACTCCGCCGTCTTGCGTAGCTTTGGCAATGCCAGCAGCAGCAATCGCGCCACTGCTGCAGCAACGCTTCGTGCGATCGGGCGCGGCAGGATGCTCAGCTTCTTCAGCAGGCTCCACGCCACCGCATATTGCAGCCATTCCTTCATCAGTCTCTAGTCGCTCGCCTTCCTTTCGCGCCAGTATGACCGAACTCCGCCATTCCAAGATACACTTACAATCTTAGAGCCAACGTTCCGTGACACCTACTGACAACCCCAGTCCAAGCGGCGATTCTCTCTCGCTAGCGGCGCGCCTCTTCTGGCTTGCCCTCATCATCGCCACGCTCTATCTCTGCTACTTCCACAATCTCGGCGCCATCGGCCTGGTGGGCCCAGACGAGCCGCGCTACGCCTGGATTGCCCGCGACATGGCCGAATCCGGCGACTGGGTCACGCCCCGTCTCTATGGCAAGCCGTGGTTTGAGAAGCCGGTCCTTTATTACTGGGGAGCGGCCCTCAGCTTCAAACTGTTTGGCGTCAGCGAAGCCGCTGCGCGCCTTCCCAGCGCGATAGCCGCGCTTTTGGCGACCCTGGCCATGGCCTGGTTGGCTTGGCGTGTTTATGGCGCATGGACCGCGCGCTGGCTGCTCCTTCTTCTTCCCACAACCGTCGGCATGATCGGCTTTTCCCACGCTGCGGCCACGGACATGCCCTTCGCCGCCGCGCTCACCATCGCGATGGTCTTCTCGTCCGTGATCCTCGGCCTCACGCGCAATCCGCAATCGCCGCCCACTCGGCAAACGCCGTGGTTAGCTCTGATTCTCTTCGGCTTTTTCCTCGGCCTCGCCACCCTGGCAAAGGGCCCGGCAGCCATCGTTCTCTCCGGCGGTGGCGTATTGCTCTGGGCCGCGCTCACCAAGCGCTGGCGTGACGCCTTCCGCTGCCTTCATCCCATCGCCATCGCCAGCTTCTGTTTCACCGCGCTCCCCTGGTACATCCTTTGCTCCCGCCGCAATCCCGATTTCTTCCGCGTCTTCATCATCGAGCACAATTTCAAGCGCTACCTTACCCCCGAGTTCCAGCACATTCAGCCCTTCTGGTATTACCTGCCTGTTCTGTTGATTGCCTTCGTACCCTGGACTCTCGCTCTGCTCTGGTCCGCCCTCTTCGGAGCATTCCGCGCGTGGCCGCAGCGCCGCCCCTCTGACGCCACCCTCCTTGCACTCTCCTGGACCATCTTCTGCCTCCTATTCTTCTCCCTCTCCAAATCCAAGCTCCCCGGCTACATCCTCCCCGCCACCCCCGCCATCGGCCTGCTCCTCTCCAGAGCCTATGTGAATCTGGTCTCGCGACAAGAGTGGACCTTTCGCTTGCTGCTGTTGGGTGGCGGAATTGCTTCCGCCCTTGCCGCCGCAGCGTTGTGGTCCTTTCCTTTCCACGCCTCTCAAATCAATGCAAGAGCTGCCACGGGTGCCGGCTGGGTCTTGTTGCTATTCGGCATCGCAAATCTCCTCTTCGCGTCTAACATCCAGTTCAAAACTGGTGCGCGGGAGGGCACGGCTTCACAGCTTGTGGAAAAAGCACCAACCCGTCATTCCGAACGGAGTCTGCGGAGTGAGGAATCCCTCTTTTCTTGGGTTTTCGCGCTATCCTCCCTCTCCGCAGTTCCGATCCTCGTGCTGCTTCTTTTCTTCAATCACCTGGCCCCGATGTTCCTGCCATGGGATCCTTCCGGGAAGACACTCGCCCAAGAGTTGCGTGCGGCGCAAATCCCGCCTGAGCAGACTTTTGTCGCCGCCATGCGTCGAGGACAGCAATTCAGCCTTAGCTTCTACCTGCATCAGGAAATTCAGACGTGGGATCAAGACCATCCAAAAGAAGGCTATCTGGTGCTGCGATCTTCGGGGGGTTGCAAGCACCGAGTGCAACCGCCTTGGGTGTGCTCAACCGATCCGGTCGAACTCCCATCCAGCGGTTGGTTTATATATAAGGTTCAACGCGAAGATTTAGTGAGCCGTCGGCAGGACGGGCGTGCTCTTGGGGACCACAGCCTTCGGGGCGGGCTTCACGGGCTCCGGCTCGATATTCGTAATGGGCAACCGCATTAGGAAGAACGTCACCACGCGATTCTCGTACGTCCGTTTCTCATCATCCGGCAAATTCACGAAATTCCCGTGCGCGATAATCGCCATTTCACGCGGCTCGCCCGCCTTCAAAAACATCTCTCGCGTAATCGCGGCAAGTTCCGGATCATCCGCCGCCCCGATAAACAGGATGGGCACGCTGGAAAGGCTCTTCAGCTTCGCGGAAAGCGGCTTGTCACCCTTATAGGCGTAGTTCAGCCATTCAAAGCTTGTCTGCGCGGACCGCACCATCATCGGAAATCCGCCCACGCCGGTCTTCTCCACGCCAATCTTCACCATCTGTTTCGGCACGTCGTAAACGGAATCGAGCACCAGCGCGCGCACGCGGTTGTCCTTTTCCGCCTCGCGCAACGCGGAATACGCGCCCAGGTTGTAGCCCCACAATCCAAAGCGCGTGGGGTCCACATCATTGCGTGTCGCCAGGGTATCGATGGCGGCGCGCACTTCGTCGGACTCACGGTAGCCGAACGTGGTCAAACCGTCATTCCCGCCGTGCGCCGCAAAATCAAACACAAACACGTTGTACTGGTGGTCCTGCAATGCCGAAACCAGCGTAAGCAGTTCGCCCCGGCTCGATTGATACCCGTGCAACAGCACGACCGTTGGCGCGCCCCGCAAGCCGGGGAAAAACCAGCCTCTGCGGTTGCCCAGCCCGGTTACGCTGAAGTCCACTTCATCCGGCCGCCCCGGGAAACTCGCCATATTGATTTCGGAACTCGTCCGCTCCGGCTTCACAATCCAATAGATCAATACGCCGGATATCACCACCGTGGCGATCAACGCAAAAAACACCAGCGCCAGGATTACCGTCAACAACTTCATGTACCATCGTGTGGGGTACCGCAATTCGTACAGGATCGACATGGGCTTTAGGGTTCAGGGCCGACCCGCTGGACGGCCTCCTCTTTTCCGTTACTCAGCCATTGTCAGGCTTCAACCGCATCCTAACATGTGCTTCCGGCCGCCTCTCTTTTCATCTAACCCCCATGTGCCCGATTCGTATCGGCCCGCCGCTTCCCCTTTGGCGGCACCGGCACTGAATCGGATATCATGGCAACGGGGCTGGGGACGCCCTGCTACCCACTTCATGAACATCGTTGACCTTCGCCAGACAACCGTGCGCCAGCTCGAACCCCTTCTGCTTGAGGAGGCCGGGCATTGGCGCGATGAACTTCATTGGGACTACCGCAGCGCGCTGGATTTGATCAAGCGCTTCCTCGAGGCTCACGCTCTCTCTGGCTGCGTCGCCTTTGAACATGGCATCGCCGCGGGCTACGCGTTCTACGTTCTCGAGGATCACAAAGGCCTGATTGGCGGCCTTTACGTTTCGCCGAGTTACGACCAGGAACCCATCGGGCGGCGTCTCCTCGATGAAATGCTCTTCTCCATGCGCGCCCTGCCCCAATTGCATCGCATCGAAGCGCAGCTCATGCCTTTCGGCGGCCCGGTGGAAGACGCCCTTCGCGATCAAGGTTTCCGCCTCTATACCCGGCAATTCATGCTCTTCGACCTCTTGAAAAAGAGCGACACTGCTTCCAGCATCAACTCCGGTTTACGACTGGAACGCTGGAATGACCGCTACTTTGAAGCGTGCGCCAAGCTCATCTTTCTGGCCTACGCCAATCACGTCGACGGCGACATCAACGATCAGTACCGCTCCCGCCTCGGCGCCTTGAAATTCCTGAAGAACATCATTCTACTGCCCGGCTGCGGCCAGTTCGTCCCGGACGCCTCCTTCGTCCTCCGCCATCCTGGCAGCGAAGACCTCGCGGCCGCCGTTCTCACCAGCGAAGTTTCCCCCGGAGTCGGCCACACCACCCAGCTTTGCGTCATGCCGGGTTTCCAGGGGCACGGCCTCGGCCGCCTCCTAATGCTCACCGCCGCGGACGCTCTCCGCGCCAAAAAGTTCAACGAACTGACTCTGACCGTCACATCCGAAAACCACACCGCAGTCCACCTCTACGAGCAACTCGGCTTCTCCACCGTAAAATCCTTCACCGCTGGTGTCTGGCCCCGTTGAGGTCATCAGTTTTCAGTTTCCAGTTATCAGCTATCAGCTATCAGCGACCAGCAATCAGGAGCCTTCCGTTCTGTTCCTCTGCGTGGCACTACCTACTTTGTGCTCGCTTCTCCCTCCCTGTCATCCCGAGCGGAGCGACCCGATTTTTTCTTCCGCGCCCGCCTTTCCCGACGTCTGTCATCCCGACCGGAGGCCCGCGCCGTTTGCGGGCCGCAGTGGAGGGATCGTGCCACAATCTCGCCACCCCGCAATCATCCTGTGCGCCTCACCCCGCAACCCGTCATTCCGAGCGAAGTCTGCGAAGCGAGAGATCCCTCCGCCTCTTCTCTATGTCCGGCATTTACCTCAACCCGGTCGGGAAGGCGGTCCGCTCGTGAGTCTGCAGCGGCCGCTTTCTGCCTGCCCGCCGCAGGAGGGAAGCGGGCGCCTTTCGCTATCTGACCCCCACCTCACCAACCATCCTCCCGCAATCCCCCCTGTAGCGCAGGGAGAGTCTGCGAGCCCTGCGGCTTTTCTCCCGGGTTCTCCCGGTTCTCTGTTGGGTTTCTTTTGCTTGTGTAGGGGCCGCCTTCTGAGGCGGTCCGCTCTTGGGTATGTAGTGGCCGACCTTCAGGTCGGTTCTCGGGGATTTTTGTTTGTCACCACTCGCGGCCCTTGTAGCGCAGGGCGATTCCGCGAGTTCTGCGGTTTTTCTCCTGCCGTACCTACACTGACCTACTCTCCAGCTTCCAACACCCGGCTTGAAGGAGCACTCTCGATCAGTGGAACGACTCTCTAATAATCTCTCCGGGTGTCGCAGTGGCCAGAACGACAACATGAAACGGTTTGTCCACGGAAATTGTTTGCCGAGGCCTCTCGCTGTCTGTTCCATAAAACCGAAAATCGATCGTCAGATCGAAGTCTTTCCTCAATTCGGTGCTCGGTTCAAACTTCCATTTCTTGACAGGCTCTTGAGAATTTCCGACGAGAAGTGGGTGCCCACTTAGCACCTTAACCTTGCTCACGCTGCCGTCATTTGCGACAGACACTCGAAGAATGACATCACCGGAAATTCGAGTCTGCCGCGCAAGCGGCGGGTAGACGATCGGCTCAAGGAAAAGGGCACGCAGGTCTGCACGCCCCTTAAACAGAGCATCTCCGTCCACGGTCCCGCATCTGAACTTGAATTGCGCCTTCTCAAACTCATCCCCCGGCAACCATCGAATCTCCTCGCCGTGCGAAGCCGCCGCCTGCCCCAGCGCATACCCAAAGCTCGCCATCTTCGCCAGTCCTTCAAACTTCCAGTCCCCGCGAAACGCATCGGCAGGCTTGTGGTAGTGATTGTCCACATAATCCTTGGCTTGCGCCTCGCCCCAAGCCAAATCATGGTCCTTGAATTTTCTGCCCTGCCCGATCGAAAACGAAGGAATCCCCACGCGCGACAAACTAAAATGATCGGACCGGTAGTAATGTCCCGCCTCAGGATGCGCGTCCGGCCGAATGGTTAAGCCGAACTCCCCAGCGACTTTCTCGACGGTCGGATAAAATGTCATCCGCTCAGCTCCGCTGACTTCCACTTCCTCCGGAATCCCGATCGGCGCCAGCGCGTCGTAATTCAAATCCAGAATCGGGTCTACCGGCAATTCCAGTGAGTGTTTCCCCAGATACTCCGAACCCAGCAACCCCTGTTCCTCCGCCGTCACCGAAGCAACCAGAATCGAACGTGGCGGCGCGGGCTTCGTCTTGCCCCACGCCCGCGCAAGTTCCAGCAAAATCCCGCAACCGGTGCCGTTATCAATCGCCCCGTGATAAATATTGTCGCCCGGCTTGCTCCTATCAATTCCAAAATGATCGTAGTGCGCCGTGTAGAGAACCGCCTCTGTCCGCTTGTTCTCTTCAGGCGAGCCCTCCACCATTCCCAGCACATTCCGCGATGTGAACGGCCGCAGCGCGCTCACGACATGCGCCTTCAAGTGCACCGGCAACTCGATCGGCTTGAACTCCCGCGATTGCGCTTGCAGAAACAATTTGTCCAGGTCGAGCCCCGCCATCCCCGCAAGTTTCCGCGCCACCTCCTGCTGAATCCACGAAGCCGCTTCCAGTTTCGGCGTGCCATCCGGCTTCAAGAAAGACCGCTCCCCGCCCCAAGAGTTGCGCACCACCTCCCATCCATAACTCGCCAAGTCCGTGCGATGAATGATCAGCGTGGCCAACGCCCCGCGCCGCGCCGTCTCTTCATACTTGTACGTCCAGCGCCCGTAGTACGTCAGCGCCTTCCCCTTGAAAAAATTCGGGTCATTCGATATCGGCTCGTTCACAAACAGCAGCGCTACTTTCCCCTTCAAATCATAGCCCTTGTAATCGTCCCATTTTTCTTCCGGCGCGCTGATGCCGTAGCCCACAAACACAATGGGCGCATCAATATCCGCAATCTCCCTTTGCGATTCGTTGCTGGTGACGTAATCATCCAAATTCTTCAAAACCAGCGGCTCACCATTGGCAGGCACTAGCACAAAACTCGTCTCCGGCAAGGTCTTCACGCCCACCATGGGTACGCTCTGAAAGTACGTTCCATTTTCCCCGGCAGGCTTCAGCCCGTAGCTCTTGAATTGCGCCGCGATGTAGTCGGCGGCAGCGTCGCCCCCCTTCTGCCCCGTGCCGCGGCCTTCCAGCGCGTCGCTCGAAAGATACTTCACGTGTTGCCGGATCCTCTGCGCATCGATTTTCGGCGTGTGCGATTTCGCCGCCAGCAACACGCCGCCGCCCAGAACCGCAGCAGCAGCAAAAACCACCAGCTTTCTCATCAGAAGCCCCCTATCAGCAATGTACAGGAAGAGTAACTCTAGCAAAAAACAGTACCTGCGAGTGGTTTGCTCATCTATTGGGGCGATAGACCCACGTTTCCGCGGTGCCTTGGTCGTTGTTGGGGTAGCCGCCCGCCAGCAATACGCTTCCGTCCTTCAGCATGGTCGCGGTCATGAAGTGCCGCGCGTCGTTCATCTGCCCTGCGGCAATCAGGAATTTCCCGCTGGCCGGATCGTAGACCTCCACCTTTCTGCTGCCGCCGGCGATCAGCAATTGGCCTGACGCAAGTTGCGCGGCTTCCTCGGGTAGCTTGAAGCGGCTCTCGTTCAAAGGAGAAGTGGCGCTGAACTTCTGCGTGCGGGGATCATAGATTTCCGCGCTATTCATCTTGCCTCGCCAGTCGCGATCGTCAGAACCACCGGCAATGAGCACTCGTCCATCAGGCAACAGCCCGGCCGTATGTTTATAGCGGGCGTTCAACATGCTGCCAGTCACACTGAATTGCCTTGTGACCGGATCATAAGTCTCGGCGCTGGCCGTGACCGTCTCGCCCCGTCCGCCCACGATCAGCACGCGGCCATCGCGAAGCACCGTGGCGGTCTGTGAGATCCGTGCGAAATGCATCGGACCCACCGGCTCAAACTTGGAATCCGCCGCGCGAAAGATCTCGCCGGAGGCAACTCCCCCCGGCGTATCGCGCTCCGCACCGCCCGTGATGAGGACGTCGCCGCTGGCCAGCAGCGCTGCGCTGGGTTGCCCGCGCTTGGTGGTCATCGGGGTGATCGCCGTGAATTTCCCCACGGCAGGATCGTAAATCTCGGCGGCATCCGTGCACTCATGCCCCGCCCATCCTCCCACAATCAGCACATTGCCCGAGCGAAGCAGCACCGCCGCGTGGCCCACGCGCGCGACATTCATCGGTCCCGTCGCCTGAAATTTTCCCGTGGCGGGATCGTACAATTCGGCCAAGCGGTAGAAATCCTGGTTGCGCCGCATCCCACCGGCAATCAGCACCTTGCCATCCTGCAAAAGTGTCGCGGAGTGGCCCGAGCGGGGTTCCAGCATCGGCGCTGCCGGGCTAACCGAGCCCACCGGCCCCACCTCGGCGAGAACCGCCCCGGGGTTCTGATGAAGAAGCGATCCGCAAATAAGACCTGCAATTGCCAGCACAATGAGAAGGCGACGTATTCTGAGCATGGGAGTCTCCTTGGCCGGTGAAACAGCTTAAGCCACGTAAAGTTACCATGTTGCCGCAAAAGAAAAAACGTTTCCGGCGGCCCCCAATTTGAACGATCGTCCTTCCAAACATTTCAGCGCCAAAGGTGAGTGCTTCCCGCCCGGTGTTCAATTGTGAACACTTTCGCCCCTCTCAAATGACTATACTGAACGCAATCAGGCCCCAAGCACCGCTTAAGAGACCTGTCGAATCGAGAGCAGGCCATGAAGCAAATCTTAGTGTGCGCTCTTCTATTGCTGCCACTGCAGGCCTTCACCCAGGAACCCAACAAACCTGCCGAGGCTAAACCTGCTGCCGATTCCACGACAGCTCCGCCCGCCCCGAAGCTACTAAATCCCGTCAAGCCCACGCCCAATTCCCTGGCCTTGGGGAAAAAGGTGTACACCTCTGACTGCGCGATGTGCCACGGCAAAGAAGGCGCGGGCACTGGCGAATTAGCCGTAACCATGAATTTGAAGCTTCTCGATTACCGCGATCCCGCCTCGCTCAAGGATATGACCGACGGAGAAATCTACTCCATCATCGCCAGCGGCAAGGGCCAGATGACCGGCGAAGCGGGCCGCATGAAACCCGGCCAAATCTGGAACGTGGTTAACTACGTCCGTTCCCTCTCCAAAAAGTAATTCCCCTCTCACCTTGCATCTTCCATCCAGTATCCTTCCCATGCTGCATTGCCTGCCGCTCTGGCCTCCCTCTTGCTCCTTTCCCTCTCGGTTGCTGGCCAATTCCTGGTTCTGGAAAGGGTTGTTCCTGCACGACTGCCGCCGGCCACCCGCTTAACCTATTGACTCTCTTAGTGTTACGCGGACCGCGCCTGGGGTGGTAGTCGGCACATTCCCTCTCGCTTGGGTTGACCTCCCTGGCCAGCCGTGCGAATCCCCGCAACTGCTGAGTCTTCTGGCTCAGTGTTAGTTCAAGGAGCCACTCCGATGAATCCCACCACCAACCGTCGCGGTCTCCAGTTGGCCATCCCACAATTGCAGGCCGCTGCCGCTGAAATGCGCGCCATGGACATCGTCAGCATCTATGCCGCGGGCTCGGGTCATCCGGGCGGCACTCTTTCCGTGATGGATATCGCCGCCGCGCTCTATCTGAACGTCCTTAATCACGATCCAGCGAATCCCGCTTGGCCCAACCGCGATCGCGTCTTCTGGTCCGCAGGCCACAAAGCCCCCGCTCTCTACGTCGCGTTGGGCAGAGCCGGCTACTTCCCTCTCGATGATGTGGTTCTCCTTCGCCAGCTCGGCTCGGGCTTCGAAGGTCATCCCAATTGGCTGAAAGTTCCCGGCGTGGAAATTTCCAGCGGCTCACTCGGCCAGGGACTAGGCGCAGCGGTCGGCAGCGCCCTGGCCGCAAAACTGCGCGGCGCCTCCCATCGCGTTTACGTGATTATGGGTGACGGCGAACAACAGGAAGGCAGCGTGTGGGAAGCCGCCATGGCCGCCAGCCACCATAACCTCGACAATCTCTGCGCCATTATTGATGTCAATCGTTTGCAGATTGATGGTTGGGTCAAGGACGTGATGAACGTCGAGCCCCTCGCCGAAAAATATTCCGCCTTCGGTTGGAATGTCATCTCCATTGATGGTCACGACCTGGCGCAGATTCTCGACGCCTTCTCGCGTGCCCGCGAAACCGCCGGCCGTCCCACCGTAATCCTCGCGCGCACCGTCAAGGGCAAGGGCGTTTCCTTCATGGAAAACGAGGCCAGTTGGCACGGCACCCCGCCGAAAAAAGAACAATTTGAGAAAGCCCTTCCCGAACTCCTCACTCCAGATTTTCCGCTCACCCGCGTGCAGGCCTTGCTGAAGCGCGCTGCCACCAACGCCGCCGAAGTCGCGCTCAAAGCAAAAGATGGCATCCCCAAGTTCGCCCTCGAATATTGGTGGAACTCGCGCGATTCCATGAAAGTGGATATGGACCCCACGCGCATGGGTTTTGGCCGCGGCCTGGAACGCGCCGGAGAAGATCCCCGCGTGGTCACCCTGCACGCAGACATTTCCGGCTCCATCCGCATCACCGATTTTGAGAACAAGCATCCCGAACGCAACAACCGCGTCTTCAGCGTCGGCATTGCGGAGCAGAACATGATGAGCGTCGCTGCCGGCCTGGCTCGTGAAGGCTTCATCCCTGTCACCGGCACTTACGGCGTGTTCGCTTCTGGCCGCGCCTGGGACCAGATTCGCACCACCATTTGCTATTCCAATCTCAACGTGAAGATTGCCGGAGCGCACGGCGGCATTTCCGTCGGACCCGATGGCGCAACCCACCAGGCTCTGGAAGAAATCACCCTGACCAGCATTTTGCCGAACATGCACGTTGTCGTGCCGTGCGATTCCGTCGAGACGCAGAAGGCCACCGAATATTCACTTCTCTCTCTGCAAGGGCCCTGCTACCTGCGTTTCGCTCGTGAAGCCACGCCCATCGTCACCAAACCCGATACGCCCTATCAGTTCGGCGTCGCCAATGTGATTCGCTATCGCGGCGCGCGGCCCAAATTCCTCGATGCCTTTGAAACCACGCTGGGTCCCGCCTATAAAAACGAAAAAGAAAACGTCACCATCATTGCTTGCGGTCCTATGGTTCCCGAAGCGATGCGTGCCGCCTGGCTCCTGAAAGAGGAGTACGCCGTCGAAACCCGCATCGTGAACGTCCATACCGTGAAACCACTGGATGTCGCCACGCTCGTGCGCGCCGCGGAAGAAACTCGCGTGGTTGTCACCGCGGAAGAACATCAAGTCGGCGGTTTCGGCAATATTGTTGCCGGTGCCATTCTCCAGCAGCGCAAGCATTTTCACCTTCCGCTGCAGCTCACCATGGTCGGTGTCACCGATCGCTTCGGCATTTCCGGCAATCCCTGGGAACTCGTCCAGCACTTCGGCCTTACCGCCGAACACCTCGCCAAACGTGTCCTGGATCTCCTCGACAGGAAACTCGCCGCTGCCCCCGGCGTTCCACCCGAGGTAAGCACGCTTCGCTGTTCCCGCTGCGGCGCCAAGGTCTCTCCCCGCGAATATGCGAAGGAGTTGCCGCCGCCGTCGGACGAAATCTGCGCCGAGTGCGAATACCAATCCATGGAACTGTGCGCCGTTTGCCGCCTCGAATGGGCCAAGGTGAGCCACAACTCCACTTATGTCTGCCAGGCCTGTCGCGCAAAGCCAGTCCTGCGCTGAAAGCCTCGCGCACACAAACAATTGCTCCCCAATTCGCGGCCTTACAGTCGCCACCCCTTCACGGCGTCAGCACCGGTAATTCAACTCCGTGTATTCAAGCATCCCCTTACTATTCTTGGGGTAGATGGCTTTGATGACCGGGCCGGACTGCCCTCCATGACGACTGCCTCATATGGCCATTGCTTTACGGCTGCGGTGCGCCGGGTGTGGCGCTTGCGGCAGGGTTGGTTCCTGGCGGCGGATGAACCAGCTTTTGGAGTTTTTCTCGGGTACGGCGAACCGCATCACTCCTCTGCCCGTTGGGTTCGAGCTTGAGATAAGCATCCAGATCCTGCACGGCCGCCTGGTAGTTCTGTTGGAGTGCGTGAACATTGCCCAGGACCAGATAGACTTGTGGAGTTTGCGGTGCCAGGTCGCGGGCGCGCTCGGCATTGGTCTCCGCCTCGCTTGTTCGCTTCAGTCCCACCTGCGACCGCGCCAACTCCAAAAAACCATTCCACGCGGAATTATCCACCGCGATGGCCTGGCGCGCCCAAGGTTCGGCTTCCTGATACTTCCCCTGGCTGTTGTAGAGATCGGCGAGCAGATATAGAGGTTGGAGGAATTTGCCACCACTCAGTTCGACAGCCTTCTTGAGCGAAGCTTCTGCCTCCGGAACTTTGCCGACGCGATTGTTGGCAACGCCCAGCTCCGCGTAGGCCTCGTAGTAGCCAGGAAACTCCTTCACCGCTTTTTCAAATGCGGCAATGGAGCCGCCGAGATTGTTTTCGTCTTCGAGGAGTCTGTGACCTTTGTCATACGCCGCGCGCGCCTTCTTGGGCACCTGCAACTGGTGAGCGGAGATGGGACCACCCGGATGGACAACGCCGCCCGGAGCCGTCCTACGGAGTAAGATCGTAACCTCGGGCGCGCCCGTTCGCATCACGGTGGCACTTACGCTGGTGGAATTGAATCCATTTTTCTTCGCCGAGATCACGTACTGTCCTGTCTGAAGGCCGCGGAACACAAATTCGCCGTTGATTCCGGACATCACCGTGGCTTGTGCTTCGCTCGCCGAAGGCGAAATTTCCAGAGTGGCAGCAGCGACGGGATCGTTATTCCCTTCCTCGCGGACGAACCCAGTAATGGTGTGGACGCCGAGCTCCCGCGCAAGCGAAGCTCTGGCTCCAAATACAGTGAGCAGCAGAAGAAAGGCGTGCCGGGAGCGCATAGGGCCACCATTCTGACCCTTCCGATGGTGTGAGACAAGAGCGACTGCAGTCGCCGCGGGCTCACCAGGAATTCAGGGCGGTACGCTTTACTCTGGCATCTTCTGTTGGCCAAGAGCTATCCTGTCGGCTGACATCACAGCGGCTACGGTTGCCCGCTACGAGGTAAATCATGATTACACGACGTGAGTTTCTTGATGCACTGGCGGTCGGCGCGGCGGGGCTGGCCGTGGGATCTTCGGCAAAGAGCTATGGCCAGATCATGGGTTCCAACGATCGCCTGAACTTTGCGGTAATCGGCCTGAATGGGCGCGCTTATGCTCATCTCTCGTCACTCAAGGCGAACAAGAGCGCGGCGCGCATCTCGCATGTCTGCGATGTAGACGGCACTATCCTGCGCAAATTCGCCGATGCTACGCAGAAGGAGATGGGCGAAGCCGCTGTCGCCGAAAAGGACTTTCGCAAAATTCTCGAGCGCAAGGACGTGGACGCCATCACCATCGCCACTCCCGAACACTGGCATGCACCAATGGCCATCGCCGGATTGCAAGCAGGCAAGCATGTGTACGTCGAGAAGCCTTGCAGCCACAATCCCGCGGAAGGAGAGATGCTGGTGCAGGCGCAGCAGAAGTACGGAAAGCTCGTGCAGATGGGCACGCAGCAGCGCTCTTCGCCATCGACCACCGAGATCGTCCACAAGATTCACGGCGGCATCATCGGCAGGCCCTACTTCGCCAAAGCCTGGTACAGCAATCTGCGGAAATCCATCGGCACCGGTAAAGAAGTGCCCGTGCCGCCGCAACTGGATTGGGATTTGTGGCAAGGTCCGGCGCCACGGCGCCCTTATCGGGACAATGTGCACCCGTACAATTGGCACTGGTTCCGGAATTACGGCACGGGCGAGACGCTGAACAACGGCACGCATGAAGTGGATGTCTGCCGCTGGGCGCTGGGCGTGGACTATCCGAAGCGGGTCACTGCGTTGGGCGGCCGCTATCACTTCAAGGACGATTGGGAGTTTTACGACACGCTGGTGACAAGCTTCGAGTATGACGACAAGATGATTTCGTGGGAGGGCCGAAGTTGCCAGGGCATGACGCTTTACGGCCGCGAACGCGGCTCGGCCATCATGGGAACCGCAGGCACCGTGATTGTGGATCGCGATGGCTACGAGATCCACGACCTTGCCGGGAAGAAGACCAGCGAATTCAAGGTTGGCGGCCACACGGCGACCGCGGATCTCGTTGGCCGCGATTCCATGACCGATGCGCATTTCGCCAACTTCATCGCGGGAATCCGCAAGGGCGAAAAGCTCAACGCTCCCATCTCTGTCGGTAACATCGCCGTCACGATGCTGCAGCTATCCAACATCGCGTGGGAGGTCAACCGGGAATTGCCGCTGGACACGAAAGACGGGCGCATCCTGGGCGATCCGGAAGCCATGAAACTGTGGGGCCGCGAATACGAGAAAGGCTGGGCGCCGCATTTATAAGCCACGCTGACGCTGGGCCAAATGACGATGACTCTCGGCTCAAAACTAATACTCCGCCTCTCCCTTGGGCTGATCCTTGTCGCCGCGCTCTTATTCATTCCCGCGGGCTCGCTGAGGTTTTGGCAGGCCTGGGCTTTTCTGGCTCTTGCGTTCATTCCCATCAGCTTGGCGTTCTTCTATTTGTATAAGCACGATCCGGGATTGCTCGCGCGCCGTTTGCAAACCAAAGAAAAGGTGGGCGAACAGAAACTCCTCATAAGATTGCTAACGCCTTTCTTTCTTGTTGTTTTTCTGCTGCCCGGCCTCGATTACCGCTTTGGATGGTCGCGCATCCATTTCCATATGGTCCCGCTGTGGCTCATGCTGATGGCTCAAGCGCTGTTTCTAGGCGGATATTTCATCGTAGTTTGGGTCCTGAAGGTGAACAGTTTCGCCGCACACACCATTCAAGTCGAGCCCGGCCAGCCAGTCATCTCCACCGGCCCGTACCGCCTGGTTCGCCACCCCATGTATTCGGGCAGCATCCTGATGTGGGTGTCTACGCCACTGGTGCTTGGCTCGTTCAGTGCCTTGCCTCTCTTTGCGCTTCTTGTCCCTTTCTATGTTCTCCGTCTGCTCAACGAGGAAAAAGTCCTGCGTCAGGAACTCCCCGGCTATTCCGAATACTGCCTGCGCGCCCGCTTCCGCCTTGTCCCTTTCGTCTGGTAAGACGCGCCTACTGAATTCCCGCTACTTTCAGCAATTCCAGGAACTGGCGCTTGGTTCTCATGTCAATCGCTTGCGCCACCAACTTCCCTTCGCGGTCGTAGACAAAGCTCTTGGGAATCCCTTCGACGATGAACTCTTTGTTTACCACTCTTCCCGCATCCAGCAGGATGGGATAGTGGAAGCCGCCCTGCTCGATGAACGGCCGCACTTTGCTTTCTTCTTCATCCGAAATCGCCAGCACCACGAATCCCTGGCCCTTGTATTTTTCGTACAGCGCATTCAGGTCCGGCATCTCGCTGCGGCACGGCGGACACCACGTCGCCCAGAAATTCACCAGCACCACTTGCCCTTTTAATTCTTTCAGCGTCCAACTCTTCCCTGTTAAATCTTTCAGCGTGAAGTTTGCTTCCTTGCGCTTGGCATCGTCCTGATCCACGCGCGCCACCGCTGCCGCATATTGCGGATTATCCAGGCTTGTGGTGACGTGCTCGTACTTCACCAGCGTCGCCAATTCCATGTAGCCCATCGCGGGCATTCCGCTTGGACCGGTTTGCGGCTGTTCCCTCAGAGCCGTTGCCAGCGTTGTGGCCACTTCCTGCAGCGTGTCCTGCCCCGGATCGCCCTCGGTCGAGAGACCCGCGAGACTCAACGCGAGCCGCTGCTTGCGCGGATTGCTGGCCGCGGGCAATGCGCGAATCTCCAGCGCCAGTTCCTTCGTCTTTTTGGCGCGCGCGTCCTCCGGCAATTTCCGCAACGTCCCCAACGCCGCCGCAATCGGCTTCTCCTGCTCCGTCCAGCCTCCCGGCTTCTGCTCCTGCGCCCAGCCACTCATCGCCCCAAACAGCAACACCGCCGCAGCGCTGATCGCCAATCTCCAGCACGTTCCTCGTTGTCCGTTCTCCGTCGTCTTCGTCATCCTGTCCTCCGCCATTCTCTTGCTCCAGCGATCATACTGCCTTTCTCCCCGTCCGTACTGGCACGATAGACCTGTCCTCCCTCTCGTCGCGAATGCCCCGTGTGACCTCTGCCCTAGCCATTCCTCCGCAAACTGACTACAATCCCCCTGTACCTTCTCATTGAGTCACCCCGGGGTAACGCCTCATGGCGAAAAAGGACAAGCCTCCTAAGCATTCCCCTGCTCCGTCGCACAAACGTCCCATCGAACAGTACGATCACAAGGGCAAACACCGCATCAACAATCCCCCCGTCGGCCTCGTCACTCCGCGAACCGATCCTCCGGTCACCTCGCGCAAAACCTACGAATACGATCCTCATCTCGATCCCCAACTCGTCTGGGCTGGCAAAGCCGAGCACACCTCGTTCGAAGTCCCCACCGTGTCCCTGCACGTCCACGAACGCATTGACCCGCGCACCATCATCGAAGCCATCCGCAAACGCAACGGCGTCCCCCTCATGCCCGTCCAGGGATCGTTCCTCTTTGAAACCCGCGAGGAAAATCCTCCCCTGCGCGAAGCCGTGGACTTCTACCGCCACGCCCACGGCTGGACTAATCGCCTCATTGCCGGCGATTCCCTCCTCGTCATGAACTCCCTCCTCGAAAAAGAAGGCATGGCCGGGCAGGTCCAGATGGTTTATATCGACCCGCCCTACGGCATCCGCTACGGCTCCAATTTCCAGCCCTTCGTCAATCGCCGCGACGTGAAAGATGGCAAGGACGAAGATCTCACCCAAGAGCCGGAAATGGTTCGCGCCTTCCGCGACACCTGGGAACTGGGCATCCATTCCTACCTCACCTATCTCCGCGACCGCCTCCTCCTCGCCCGCGATCTCCTCCACGAATCCGGCTCCTGCTTCGTCCAGATTGGTGACGAAAATCTTCACCACGTTCGAGAAGTCATGGAAGAAGTATTCCGAAGCGAAAACTTCGTTTCTTTGATTTCTATAAAAAAGACAGCAGGACTTGCCAAAGAAGTGATGTCGGGCGTAGCAGACTTTGTCCTTTGGTACTGCGTGAACAAAGAAAAAGTCCGGCAGCGACGCTTATTCAGCGAAAAGGAACTGGAAGGTGACTCAGCTTATTCGTTTGTCGAACTACCAAATGGATCCAGACGACGTATGACGAGCGAAGAATCAGAGGACCATTCCAGACTCCCGGGAGGCGCCAGGCCCTACCGGTTGCAGATCCTTACTGCCGCGGGTCTCACACCGAGTTGCGTATACACCGCTAGCGTCGACGGCAAACACTATGACCCGCCACTGGGAACCAGTTGGAAGACCAACGAAGAGGGAATGAACAAGCTCATATCCGCCAGACGGATTGTCGCAACAGGCAGCGGGATAAGCTATCTGCGCTACGCCGCCGACTTCCCTGTGAATCCTCTAACCAACTTTTGGTCGGATACGGCATCCGGCAGCGGGATGGGGAAAATATATGTAGTTCAAACAAACACCCTCGTCATACAGCGGCTCATGCTCGCCACAACCGATCCCGGAGACCTCGTTCTCGACCCCACCTGCGGCTCCGGCACCACCGCCTTCGTCGCCGAACAATGGGGCCGCCGCTGGATCACCTGTGACACTTCCCGCGTCGCCACCACCCTCGCCAAACAACGCCTCATGGGCGCCACCTTTGACTACTACAAACTCGCCCATCCCAATGAAGGTGTCGGCAGCGGCTTCGAGTACAAGAAAGTTCCCCACGTCACCCTCAAATCCATCGCCAACAACGAGCCTCCCGGCGAAGAAACCCTCTACGACCAGCCGCTCATTGACACTTCCCGCGCGCGCGTCTCCGGCCCCTTCACCGTAGAAGCCGTCCCCGCCCCCAATGTCAAATCCATCGATGACCTCGACACAAAACCGCAATCCCTCGCCGACTTCCGCCACGCCTCCACTCCTCTCCTCGATGCCTCCATTGCCCGCTCCGGCCCCACCCTCCGCCAATCCGATTGGCGCGACGAACTCCTGAAAACCGGCATTCGCGGCAAGGGCGGCCAAATGATCAATTTCTCCCGCGTCGAGCCTCTCGGCGGCACACGCTGGCTCCATGCCGATGCCGAAACCAAGAACGGCAAGCCTGAGCGGGTGGTCATCTCCTTTGGCCCAGACTACGCGCCGCTCGAATCGCGGCAGGTGGAAATGGCCTGGGAAGAAGCCCGCACGCTTCACCCCAAACCTGAAATCCTCGTTTTCGCGGCTTTCCAGTTCGATCCCGAAGCCGCAAAGGATATCGACGAACTCACCAAAGAAAAAACCGGCATGACCTTCCTCACCGCACAGATGAACGCCGACCTGCTCACCGATGACCTCAAGAAGAAGCGCTCCAGCAACCAGTCTTTCTGGCTCGTCGGCCGCCCCGATGTCGATATCCAACAGCTAAGGTCCGGCAATGACAAAGGCAAATACCGGGCCGAAGTGCGCGGCTTCGACTACTACAACACCCGCACCGGCTCCATCGAGTCCGGCGGCGCGGAGAAAATCGCTATGTGGCTGTTTGACCCAGACTATGATGGCCGGAGCCTCTATCCGCGCCAGGTTTTTTTCCCAATGGCCGATGAAGACGAAGGCTGGGCCAAATTAGCCCGCAACCTGAAAGCCGAAATCGACCTCGACTTGATCGAACACTATCGCGGCACCGTCTCTCTGCCCTTCGAATTAGGCGAACACAAGCGCGTAGCCGTAAAAGTAATCGACGACCGCGGCATCGAAAGCCTCAAGGTGGTGCCTCTTGCCTGAGGGACCACTCCCCCTGGTTTACCGCATCCACGCTGTTCAACGCATGGCCGTGCGGAACATCCGGGAAGAGGATGTCGCTCATGTCGTTTCTCACGGCAAAGCCATTGAGGAGTATGCGGACGACAAACCTTATCCCAGCCGCCTTCTGCTTGGGTGGGTGGACAATCGGCCAATTCATGTAGTGGCAGCGACCGCCGAACATGAAATAATCGTAATCACGGTATATGAGCCGGACCCCGATAAGTGGCAACCCGGCTACGAAAAGAGGAAGCCATGAAGTGCGTCGTGTGCAAATTGGGCGAAACCCGCGCGGGCCATACCACGGTCACGCTGGAACGTGAAGGCGCCGCGCTCGTGGTGCGCAAGGTTCCGGCGCAAGTCTGCGAGAATTGCGGCGAAGCCTATGTCAGCGCCGAAGTCACCAGGACGCTGTTGCAGTCCGCTCGCGAAGCCCTGCGCGCCGGCGTCGAGGTCGATATTCGCGAGTTCGTTGCCTCCCCGGTCTAGCGGCCGCGTTTCGCTTTTGTACTGGCCGGTCTTTCGCGGTGTGTGCGTCCCGGTTCCTCGCCGGGAAGGTCGGTTCCAGGGTTCCTCTTGCCCTTGTAGAGGCCGCTTTCCGAAGCGGGCCGCTCCCCGCTTTTGTAGTGGCCGACCTTCAGGTCGGTTCTTTCTCTTGCTCGCAGGGTGCCCCATCCTTGCGGGTTTGGTGTAGGCAAGGGTGGGTCTTGGGGTTCCCTCTCTTCTCGCCGTTCTTTTTTGTCATCCCGCTTGCCCGCCGCAGCTTTAGCGGAGGAGGGCCACTTCTGTTCCCCCCGCTGTCATCGCTCTCTCTTCTCTTCAGCGCCGGAGGCGCGCCAGACGTTAGCCCAGCCCGTCAGGGCTGGGAAACGAAAACAAAACAAACCCTCCCCAATCTCTCCCTTTTCCCGCCTTCCCCCTCCACTGTCATACCGCGCCTGGCGATCGGAGACGCCATTTCGGTGGCGTCGGAGATTCCGACTCCTGTCGGAAGGGATCCCTCTGTCTCCTTAAGGGCACTAGGCCCGCCTTTCATCACTGCCCAGTTACTTTCTGAGGTGGTATCCTGCCGTCGTGCACCACATACGGCCGAAAATGCTTCGCCAACACTATGAGCCTTGTTGATCAACGCGTAGAGGAATGGAAACGGAAAATTGTCGATCTTTCGAGGCGCAACCGCTTACTGTTCTTTTCTCGCACCCGTGGCTCAACCCTGCGGGTAGTGGAACCGTCTCTAATCGAGGTATTCGAACGGCTCGTGAACTCCGAAGAACCTTGGGAGTTTTGCATGCCCCCAGATGCTCCGGACGCAACGAATGAGTCCGAGGGTGAGCCGACTTTTGCACAACCACATTCGGACGAAGTCCAACTAACCGATGAGCCTGAGGCGCTTGGAGAAGCGAGAACACAGTCGCTTTCTTCGGAGCGCAATTCTGATGAACTTTTAACTGACATCGAGGATGGCAAGAAACTTCGCAACATCTTGCGCAACTTGTACCGTCGCTCTCGTACCGATTTTGAAGAGCGCGGAGTTCGGATCCTGTTTCTCACTTTTGGTGTGTTGGAATGGAAGGAAGTCGAGCAAAGTGAAATCATCAAGTCCCCGGTTCTACTGGTACCCGTCGAACTAAAGCGAGAGTCCGTTAACGACCCTTTTCAACTCCATCCGGTGGACGAAGAAATCGTCATCAATCCCGCGTTGGCAGTTAAGCTGGGTGATGACTTCAAAATTGAATTGCCGCCCGTCCCCGAGGATTGGGATTCGGTTTCGCTTGAGAAGTTTCTTGAAGGATTCCGGGACCAGGTTGGGAAGTATGGTTGGACGCTGAGCGACACAAGTTGGCTCGGGCTTTTTTCATTTCATAAACTGGTCATTTACCATGACTTGAAGAATCATGGAGCATTGCTTGCGGGGCACAGTGTTGTTCGGCGTCTATGCGAAGAAGAGAAGGAGCCGCTAGCAACAGACCCGCCAGACCCCCAAGAACTAGATAAGAAGACAAGCCCCGAGACGAGCTTTCTTGTCGCTGACGCGGATAGCAGTCAACTTGTTTGCATTGAGGCGGTCAAGTCTGGCAGCAACCTGGTCATTCAAGGACCTCCCGGCACGGGTAAAAGCCAGACCATAACAAATCTAATTTCTGAGTTTATCGCTCGGGGTAAGAGTGTCCTCTTTGTAAGCGAGAAAATGGCCGCCCTCGAAGTAGTGTTCCAGCGCCTTCAAAACGCGAACCTGGGACACTTCTGTTTGCAACTCCATAGCCACAGGGCCAACAAGCGCGAAGTCATTCACGAGCTGTACAAAACCTATGGGGAGCAGCTTCAACCAAAGAAAGGCCTGACCGAGTTTGAAGCTAAGCAGTTGATGGAGCGCAGGAGGAAGCTGAATGATTACGTCCATTCTCTCCACCTGATTAGGCGGCCACTGGGTTACAGCGCGTTTGATGGTTTGGGCCGGGTCACAGAGCTAGAAGGAGTCCTTTATATATCAGCGGGAGCTTTCGATGCCTCGCAAATGACGCCGGAAAGTCTAGACGGTGCTGAGCAACTTGCCAGCAGGCTCCAGCCGATGTGGCATGTGGCGATTGCCGGGCCAGAATTCCCGTGGTTTGGTTGCGCTCTTACAACATTCACGCTAACAAACAAGGCGGCACTGCAGGCGACCCTGCGAGAATGCGTGGAATCTCTGATTGTACTTCGCGCAGCTGCCAACCAAGTCTCGCAGCAGTTGGGCCTGGATTCCGTATCTTACTTTGATGGTGTTGATTGGTTGTTAGAAACATCGCGGCAACTCAAGCAATGTCCGGGGATTGAAAAAAACTGGATCCTCGGCTCCGACCTAAATGAGCTTGGGTCAGAAACCGAACGTTGTCTAGGCCTGTCTCGAAATCACGAAGAGAACCAAACGATCCTTCATTCTCTTTACACCTCCGAGTTCTTGTCACTGCCAAGCGACCTCCACAACCGGCTACGAGCATCTTTGGATGACCTCTGCTCGCTTACGCATCGGCTTTTGGAGGATGACCCGACTTTCGTTCCGAGTCGGAACTTATTTCTCGAGTCGATTCATGATTTTTCCGCAAAGCTCAGCAACTGGCGCAAAGACGGAGAAGCATTACAACAATCGCTAGGCTTGCATGGCGACCTGAATGTGAGACGTCTGCGACAATTACTACGCATTGAGCAGATTTGCGAATCCGAATATCGACCGGATGAATCATGGCTAGAAATAACGAAACTGAGGGATGTCTCTCAGTCATTGCCATCTATCCGCGAGAGATTTGAGAAAAGAAACAGAGAACGGAGGTCGCTATTCACAGAATACGAGGCCGCAGTACTGGAGCTTGACACCAAGGATCTAATCGAAAAGTTTTCGGGCCCGTATTCCTCTTTTTTCCGGATCTTTCGACCTAGCTACTACAAGTCGCGGGGACAAATCAGACGACTCCGAAGAAATGGGCAGCTTCCCCCGTCCATCCTGGCCGATTTACGCAAATTGCAAGGCCTGAAGGATCTTGAAGCTCAACTGTCAGGAGAGTTTCCACGATTCAAGGAATTGTTTGGAGTATGTTTCCGGGGATTCGAAACTGACTTCGGACACCTTGGAAAGGCAATTTCCAACGCCCAAGAATTATTGGATCTGGCTAACATTCAGCCACTACCCAATCAATTCCTCCGGCAAGCCTCAGCGCAGGGGCTTGCTACGCTGGATCTCCGCAACGTTGCCGCACGTCTCAAGCAGAGCGTGGGGGAATGGGAAAAGAAATTGCCGCCGGTGAAGCAATTTTTGCCTGCGGAACTGTGGGACGGTTCGGGTGTGCCGCTTGACGAGAGACCTCTCACTGAACTGAGGTCGTGGGCAGTCGAATTGGGGAATGCCATCGGGCGAGTATGCGAGTTGCTTGGCAGAGTCTTGTCATGCGCACGGTCACTTGAAGGCCCGATGTGCCGCCGAATAATGTCAGACCTTAGCCGGCTCGGTGACCTACGTAAAATCGAAGCGGAGATTTCCGTTGAATCCGGACACCTGACAGAAAGATTTGGCAAGCGGTTCAACGGGATTCAGACCTCTTGGGACAAGGTCCTTGAGGCAGTCCAATGGACCTCACAATTCAAGAGTCATTTGGGGACCAGACAAATACCTGACATCTTGTTGAATATTGTAGTACTTGGAAGAGAAAAGGCACCTGATAACGAACAGCTGGTTCAGGGGTCAGATCGCTGCAGAGTCGCTTTTCGGCAATTGTCGAGTGATTTCTCCGAAGGATTCCCCGCCATTGGCGGGGCGCCAATTGGGGGGGCAGATTTCGCCGCGATTTCAGCTCGCCTTCAAGCCATGTTGGAACAGATCGAGGCTCTAAGAGACTGGATCGACTTCAAAGCCATTCAAAGAGATTTTCGCGAGCAGGCGCTGGGCGCACTTTTCACGAACTTGATGTTGAAGGCAACCTCTCTCGACTGCGAAGATGTCCCGAAAGTTGTTCGACGGTCATTGCTCCAAGCATGGTTGAACTGGGTGTTTGCTGATGATTCTTGCTTGGGTTCGTTTCGCGGCGAGAATCATGAGAGGCTGATTTCGGACTTTCGTGAGCTAGACAAGAAACACTGGGAGCAAGGCGTTCATAGTGTAATTCGGGAGATAAATCGACACACACCCGCTTCAAGTGTCGTTATTCCCGGAGGTGAACTTCAGGTTCTGTTCAAGGAAGCCAACAAGCAAAGACGACACTTGCCTTTGCGCAAGCTCTTTGGGGTCATTCCAAACCTACTTATCCAGCTAAAGCCTTGCCTACTGATGAGTCCTCTCTCTGTCAGCCAGTTTTTGGATCCAGATAAGACAAAATTCGACCTCGTTATCTTCGATGAAGCCTCGCAGTTGAGGTCGGAAGATGCAATTTGCTCGATCTACAGGGGTAAACAGCTGGTCGTCTGCGGCGACAATAAACAACTTCCGCCCACAGCGTTTTTCGAGCAGGGAATGTCTGATGATTTGTCTGGCGAAAACGAAGATCCGAATGCGATTGAGGCTTTTGACGTTTTTGGCAGTGTACTCGACGCTTGTGCCGCTGTGATGCCTCAACGCCAATTGAAATGGCATTACCGAAGTGAGCACGAATCTCTCATAGCTTTTTCGAACTGTATCTTTTACGACTACAACCTAATCACATTTCCTTCTTGGCTCGATGAGGATGAAGGACTTGGCGTCAAATTTGAATACGTCGCGGATGGTATCTACGACCGAGGTGGGCGAAGGGATAATGTTCGTGAAGCTGAGAGGGTGGTCGATCTCGTAAATGAGCACTTGCGTCGAGTTCCAGAGCAATCCTTGGGTGTCGTTACATTTAACATCGCGCAGGCCGACACCATTGAGAACCACTTAGAGCAGTTTCGCAAAGAAAACCCCGAATTGGAGAGATATTTCGCATCGGATTGCCCCGAGAAGTTCTTTGTGAAAAATCTCGAGAGCGTTCAGGGTGACGAGCGCGACGTGTTGATCTTCAGCGTTGGCTACGGCAAAGACAAGTTTGGAAGATTGACCATGAATTTTGGGCCTCTAAATAGCACGGGGGGAGAAAGACGATTAAATGTGGCGGTGACTCGTGCACGGAAGAAAGTAATCGTAGCCAGTTCAATTCGCTCATCCGATTTTGATCTTGGGGGAATCAATAGAGAGGGCGTTCGAGTCTTCCACAAATACTTGGATTTCGCCGAGAGAGGCCAGGATGCGCTAGCTTTACAGATCGGTGAGGGGGAGTACGAATCGCCATTCGAACAGTCAGTTGCATCATCAATTCGGAGCCTCGGATTCGGGGTTGTGCCGCAAGTGGGGTGCAGCAAGTTCCGAGTGGACCTCGGAGTGATTGACCCCGGACAGCCCGGGAGGTTCATTCTCGGCGTGGAATGTGATGGCGCTTCATACCATTCCGCAGCCACGGCACGGGATCGCGACAGAATCCGGCACCAAATCCTCGAAAGACTGGGCTGGAAGATTCATAGAATCTGGTCGCCCGACTGGGTCACTCGTCATGAAACCGAAATGAACCGACTGAAGGCAGCGATTGAGATCGCGCTAAAGTCGAGCAAGGAAAAGTTCCCCACCCCTTATTCAAAGAGTTCCAAAGCACCAATTTCGCCTGACCCTCCGACTGTCATTGACAAAGAAATCCCGGGAATCGACGAAGGGTTCGTGATTCCCGATTGGGTGTCAACATATACGGTGTGTTGGCCTGATCTACCGTTCACAAAAGGATTGCAGTTTCACGATCTGGAGACGTTGCCCGTTCTTAAGAAGATGCTATACCAGATCGTCGAGACAGAAGGACCAGTTCACAAGGATGTGGCGGCAACACGATTGGCAAAGGCGTGGGATCTCGACCGGGTTGGTGAACGGATGATGAACGCCGTAAGGGCGGCTTGGCGCACGCTCAGTCGAGAAAAACTCTTGAGAATTCAAGGAGAGTTCCTGTGGCCGTCTCGTGAGCCATTCCAAGTAGTCGTTCGACAACCGAATCCAAGCGATCATCATTCCCGGCGCTCGATTGACGAGATCCCACCAGAGGAGATCGCAGTGGCCATGAAGAATCTGGTGCGAGATAGCTTGAGTATCGAACGAGACAAACTTCTCCGGTACGTAGCGAGAATACTTGGATTCGACCGAGCCGGGAACCACATACAGAAAGCGCTGGAAAATACACTTGAGGAATTGGTGGAAGCGCGACAGCTTGTGATTCTCGGAGAGCGTGTGTCTTTGCCAAACTGAGGGCTCGCCAGTCATTACTCTTCTACTCTGCCCCCTCTGGTACCAGTTTCGAAACTAGTACCCACTAAATAATAGTAGACAAACGGTAAATAATGTGCTAAGCTCCACCTGTTATGCTGAGGGGACGCCGCTCTTGTGCCATTTCGGACCGTCCCAGACCCTCGCCCTTTGCCTCCCCTTCGCCCTTTCGCACGCTAAGTCCAACTATTCCCGCACATACGCGAAATTCTCCCGTAAGTCCAATCATTCCCGCACATACGCAAAAACAGGGGGGTGGGGGTCTAATATATCTTCGCAGTTTCTTCGCTCTGGCCCCGATTCCTGCGCCGCCCTCCAAAACCCGGGATTCCAACCGGCTGCTGCAAGAACGGACCGCCTCAGAAGGCGTCCCCTACACAAACTGTAATTCCGCCTTCATAAAACCTTCGTTTTACTGGGAATTAATCAAAATTGTCGGCGCGCCGACATTTTCAGGAAGGCGGGCACGACATATCGCGCCCCTATACAAGAAAAACACCACCGCGTGTAAAACTACTTTTTGGGGAGGGCGCGGTCTTTTAGGAGGTTCTTTAGTTCGGACATGAATTCCTGGACGTCCTTGAAGTCCATGTAGACGCTGGCGAAACGGACGTAGGCGACCTTATCGAGTTTTTTGAGGCGATGCATGATCATTTCGCCGATTTCGGTGGTGGTGAGTTCCCTTTCGGTGGCTTCGTGGACCACGCCTTCGATTTCATCCACGGTGGATTCGAGTTTGGGAGTGGGGACGGGGCGCTTTTCGCAAGCCTTGAGCAAACCTTGCAGGATTTTCTGGCGCTCGAAGCGTTCGCGGCGGCCATCCTTCTTGATCACCATGTAGGGGATTTCGTCGATGCGTTCGTAGGTGGTGAAGCGGCGGGAACATTTCAGGCATTCGCGGCGGCGGCGAATGGTGTCGCCGGTGCGGCCTTCGCGGGAATCGATCACCTTGTCGTCAGTGTTGGCGCAGAACGGACATTTCACCTGGGAAGATTCTCCTGATGCTAGGAAGGATAGCAGATATTAGAAATAGATATCAGATATCGGCGATCAGATATCAGGGACCTGGAACAAGGCGGGCGGAACAAAGGCAAACCCAGGAGCCGGACTAAAGTCCGGCATCTACAAAGGCAAACCCAAGAGAACGGCCGCAGGGCTCGAAGACTCTCCCTGCGCTACATTGCGGCAAGTCAGGGGGCGGCGATTTCGGCGTCGACCTGTTCGTCTTCATGCTGGCTCATGCGGCGCAAATCACCGAGCGACCACCCTTCACGGAACAGAATGGGCACACCGGCAAGCGTGCAGGAAGCGAAAGTGACCAGCCACAACACCAAGGCGGCCGCAACTGCTGATTCCTGTTCTACTCCATACAAATGAGTAAATGCAATGATGGAGAGCGCCTGCGCCCCGCCGCCTACACCAGGAAGCTGAACAGCGGAGCCCACCATGGTGAAAACGAGGACAAGCGTGGCATCGGCAAAAGTGAGCGTGCCCAGCTTGCCGCCAAAGCTGTGGGCGACCAGGAAATAGACGGCGACGACGAGCCCCCAGTGCACCGCGGAGAGGAACACCGCCATTAGGAGATCGCCCCAGGTACGCACGGTTTGCACGCCGCGGGAGAAGCCGAGGACGATGCGCGCGAAGCCGGAGCGCCAACCATGAGCTGCGAGCCAACCTTGCATGCGGTGCTCGAGGACATTTGTGCCATGGAGACGGAGATAGACGAGCGCGGCAATGGCGAAAACGGCAAAGAGGGAAAACACCGTGCCTGCCGTGCGCGCGGCTTTCTCGAAGGCCTGGGCAGTGCCTCCGGAAGCCAGTTGGCCGGAGGACTCGAAGACGAGGAGGCCAATGGCGGCGAGGACGGCAGTGGAGGCGGCGTCGAGGATGCGCTCGAGAGCGTAAATGCCAAAGGTATCGGCGAGAGGGACTTTATCCTTGCGAGAAATGAGCAGAGGGCGGAGAGGTTCAGCGACGCGACCCAAAATGAAGAGTGCGCTGAAGCCGGCGAGGTTCATGGCGTAGATGTTCCAGAAGCGGGCAGGGCCGACATGAGCCTGGAATCTCTGCCAGCGCCAGGCGCGAATGGCATAACAGAGATAGATGGCCACAACGGAGAGAAGCAGATAGGCGTAATTGGCGCCGCGAATGGCGTGCCAGAGCTTTACGCCGCTGAACTGGCTGAGATGGAATAGGTGATGAGCACGGAAATGGTAGAGGAGGAACCCGAGCAGGACGGCGCCCAGGCCCAGAAACCACCATTTCCTCGACGTAGCACCCATGAGGGTGAAGAGTACTGGTGGGGGCAGGGCGGCGTCAAGGGCGCATAAGCGGTTGAATTGCCGAGTCTTGTCAGGTGGGGCAGGAGTGAGTAAGATGCCCCCAATGGGTGGGTTGCAGCCTTGGGAACAGGGGAACATTCCAAGGGCAATTTGCGTTCCATTATATGGCAGGCCGAGAGAAGTTACCTGCGGCAGTCGTAAGTGCAGGAATCGGGAAAATGGGGCAAAGGAAAGCTTGGAGCAGGATGCCCAACTGGTCCAGCAATGCCTCCAGGGAGATGGCTCGGCCTGGGAGGAACTTGTGCGTCGGCACACGAGGCGAATCTACAATATCTGCTATCGATTTGTAGGGAACCGCACGGAAGCCGAGGATTTGACGCAGGATGTATTCCTTCGCGTGTACCGGACACTGGTGAGTTACCGCTCGGCGCACGGAGGATTCGCAACGTGGATGACCAGCGTGACGCGCAACCTGCTGATTGATCATTACCGGCGCACGAAGCGGGACCGGATCACGGATTCGCTGGACGATAAGATGCCGGTGGTGGAGAACAAAGCGACATCAGCGCGGAGGCCGGACGAACTGGCGCTATTGGGGGAGTTGAGCGGGCAGGTGCAGAATGCGTTGACGCGGCTTTCGCCGGAATTGCGGGAGGCGGTAATCTTGCGGGACCTGCAGCAACTGGAGTATGCGGAGATACAGAATGTGCTGGCAGTGCCGGAAGGAACAGTGAAGTCGCGAATCAACCGCGGAAGGATTGAGTTGGCGCGGATCTTGCAGCAGATGGGAGTAAGGCCGGCATGAAGAAGGGCGTCACAATGGAATTGGCAGTGGAAGTAACGGTGGAAGCAACTCTGCCGCTGGGGGTCAAGCGATGACCTGGACATGTGAACAAATTGAAGCACGGTTGAGCGATTACCTGGAGGGGCTGCTGGCGGGCCCGGATCGAGCTGCGTTTGATGCGCACGTGGCGAGCTGCGCGGAGTGTGCGCCGCTGCTGGCGAGCGTGCGCGGGCTCGTGGGCGGGATGCATGCGATGGAAGAAGTGGAAGTGCCGCCGCGGCTGGTGTACACGATTCTGGACAAGACGGTTGGACCGCGGGAAACCGTTTCCAGTTGGCAAGCCTTGCGGAATGTTCTGCGCGGGTTGGGTTCACCGAAGTTTGTGTATAGCATGGCAAGCGTGTTTGCGACGTGCCTGGTGCTGGTGAGCGCAACGGGGTTCTCCTTCCGCCGGCCGAAGCTGGCGGACCTGCGTCCCGCGACGGTGTATCAAGTGGCGGACCGGCAGGTACATATGGTGTATGCGCGCAGCGTGAAGTACGTGAGCGACTTGCGCGTGGTGTACGAGATCCAGTCGCGGTTGCGGGAAGAGCAGAACAATCTGCAAGTGACGCCGGAAGAATCGTTGCCGAAAGCGAGTCCGGGGAAAGAGCCGGGACAGACGGACGATCAGAAACCGGCGCAGCCGCGGCAGCAGAATCGCGCGAATGAACTGGCGCGGCAGGTGGAAGTGCTGGCGGCAGAATGCCCCATGTTGTTGGAGAGGAGCTTTCGATGAAATGTGCCGTGCATCCCGAGGTGGATGTTTCAGGCTATTGCCGGAACTGCGGCAAGCCGATGTGCGCGGCGTGCGTGCGTCCGGTGCGTGAAGTGCTGTATTGCGAGGAGTGCCTGGCGCAAGTGATGGGCCTGCCGGCGCCACAAGCCGAGGGTTCGAGCGCCACGCCAGGAACGGCGGATGTTCCGGGGGCACCTCCACAGGCTGCTGTTGCGGGGAAGCCCGGGGCAGCGAGTCCCGCGCTTGCGTTCATCCTGGGATTTGTTCCGGGACTGGGAGCAATTTACAACGGCGAATACAACAAGGCGATCATCCACATCGTGATTTTCGGCGGTGTGATCCTGGGAATCACGGGCGCGTTCGGGGAAGGGCTGGAGGGTTTTTGGGTGTTCGGGCTGGTGGCGTTCATTTTCTATATGGCCATCGATGCGCTGCGGACGGCAAAGTCGCGGCAGACCGGAGAGCCTCTGAAGGATCCGATCGAGTTGTGGAGCGCGCGGCAACCGCTGGGTCCGATCATTCTGATCGGCGTGGGAGTTTTGATTTTGCTGCACAATTTTGGATTTTTTGAGCGCTTTCGGATTGGCGAGTTCTTTTGGCCGGCGGTGCTGATTGCCGTGGGCTTCCTAATGCTGAGGAAGCGCATGGGCGAGCAGAAGTAAGTCTTACAGCAGAAGGAGAGGAGCGGGACGATGGGCAATCATGTGCGATGCAAATGCCAAAGCTGCATGATCCGCAGCCTGACGGGCCCGGTGGTGGTGATCACGCTGGGTGTGCTCTTCCTGCTGCACCAGTTGAACGGCGGCCGTTTTGACTTTGAATATACGTGGCCAGTGATCCTGGTGGTGATTGGAATATTGCAACTGGCGTCGGCGTTCGCGCCACGGGATGGCCACATTGAAGCGCAAACGGGTACAGGGATGCCGGGAGTACCGCCATCGCCGCCGGCGGGCACGCCGCCACCGGTGTCTCCTTCAGGGAGGCAATAATCACTTATGGCACGCACGCAGACGCGTAGCAGCGGTTTATTTTCGGGGCTGGTTCTGATCTCCGCGGGAGTGATTCTGCTGCTGAGCTTCTACGGACATCTGGATCTGGGGCATTCCTTTGGTCACTGGTGGCCGCTGATCATTATTTTCTGGGGAGTGGTGAAGCTGTACGAGCGCACCGTTGGGCCTCGCATGGGCGGGACAGAGGGTGGCGTGGGAATCACGGGTGGCGAAGTGCTGCTGGTAGTGGGAATGCTGGCGCTGCTGGGGGTCGTTGCGGGGGTGGAGTACGGAAAGCAGAAGATTGGCGAAGGGATCATGGGCGACGTTGGTGACAGTTTCAGCTACGACGTAGAGGTTGCGCCGAAGACGATTCCCGCGAATGCGCGGGTGTTTGTGCACAACGGGCGCGGCAATATCAATGTGCGGTCGTCGGATGATGAGGTAATACGCGTAACGGGAAAGACGGGCGTGCGCGCTTGGGATGAATCAGAAGCAGACCGGATGGGCAAGCCGGTGTCGGCGGAGATCGTGAAGAACGGTGATACGTACGAAGTGCGGCCGAAAGGGTACGACACGTCGGATTCGCGCATCAGCGTAGAGCTGGAAGTGTCGGTGCCGAAGAAATCGGCGCTGACGGTGAAGACGGAGAAGGGTGACGTCACGGTATCGGATATGACCGCGGATGTTGGGGTGACGGATCAGAGCGGGGATGTGGAGATCCGCAACACCACGGGCGATGTTTCAATCGAGATGCACAAGGGCGACGTGAAGGTGAACGATTCCAAAGGAAATGTGAAGGTGTCCGGCAAGGGCGGCGAAATCGATGTGGTGAACGCGGCGGGGAGCCTGACGGTGGACGGCGATTTTTACGGGCCGGTGAGAGCGGACAAAGTGACCTTGGGGGTGCGGTTGATCTCCGCGAAAACGGATTTGACGTTGAGCGCGCTGGCGGGGCACCTGGAGGTGGCGTCGGGAAACCTGGATGTGGTGGATGCGCCGGGCAACCTGAGCCTGCGCACGCGGGACAATGAGATCAGCATCGAGAATCCCGGCGGGAAGGTGAACGTCGAGAACCGCAACGCGGCGATTAATGTGCGATTCATTTCGGCGCCGAAGGATGACGTGAACATTATGAATTCGTCAGGGGAGATTTCGCTATCGCTGCCGGGCAGTTCGAGCTTTGAAGTGCAGGCGGATTGCCGCAACTGCGACATCAGTTCGGAGTTTCCTGGGCTGGGAGTCGTGAAAAGCCCGGGGGGTGACGCGAGTGTTGCAGCGACGTATGGCTCTGGGCGGCGGCCGAAAATTGTATTGAAGACGAGCTACGGAAACATCGCGCTGCGACGGACGGCGATGGGAATTGCACCGCCGGCGCCAAAACCGAGCGCGCCGCCGATGCCGGTACTGCCAGCGAAGCCGATACCGCCGGCCTCGGAACAATAAGATGGTGGATGACTCAGTTCCGATATCAGAGATCAGTTATCAGATATCAGGAACCTGGAGCTACTGGGCTCGGTGATTTGGGCCCTGGCATTTGAGGCCTGACATCTGCTTAACTCTTACCTACCTAAAAGTGTGGTACCATTCTGGAATATAAGGTATCCGTTAACAGGCGGGTGCTCTCTTGCAATCCGTGCGCGAGCTGAAGATCTGGTAAAAATCCATGGATCTAGTGGAGGCCTGTTACAAACTCTCCGCGACACTCCCTGCTGACGAGCGGTTCGGGTTGACTTCGCAGATTCGGCGGGCAGCTACGTCGGTGCCAGCCAATATTGCCGAGGGGTTCGGGAGATGGAACGCCCGAGAGTTTGGGCGATTTCTGGCAATTTCGTGCGGCTCCCTTCGTGAATTGGAGACTCACGTGATTATTACTCAACGCCTGGGCTATGTTTCGGAGGCAAAGGCGGGGGCAGTTCTTCGCGCAACCGATGAAGTGGCCAGGATGCTCTTTCGCATGCGTGAGAGAGTGATGAACAACATCGAGGTTTCGGAGGGCGCGAGGAGAGCACTTCGTGCCAACGATCCACACTGATTCCACCCATCCGTTACTTCTTGGTGCCTGATCGCTGATATCTGATCGCTGATATCCCTGCGAATTAGTGAGGCTTGCCCAAGTTCAAGCGCCGAGGCGGCGCAATTCATCGAAAAAGTTGGGGCAGGAGACAGCGGCGCTGTCGGCGTCCTTGATCAGGGTGTCGCCTTCGGCGGCGAGACCGGCGACGGCAAAGGCCATGGCGATGCGATGATCGCCGTGTGGTTCGATCTCCGTGCCGTGGACTTTGCCGGAGTGGCGGCCCTCGACGCGCAAGCCATCGGGAAGTTCTTCCACCTTTGCGCCCATCTTGCGCAAGTTTTCGGCGAGGGCGGCGATGCGATCGCTTTCTTTCACGCGCAATTCAGCGGCGTCGCGAATCTCGATGCCTTCCTCGGTGAACGGCCCGAGAGCGGCGAGCATGGGCAATTCATCAATCAATAGGGGAACGAGTTCACCGGAAACGCGGCCACCTTTGAGCGCCGCACCTTTCACAATCAAATCGCCGACGAGTTCGCCTTGGGCGCTTTGCAGATTCAGCACGGTGAGGGAAGCGCCCATGGATTGAAAGAAATCGAGAATGGCGGAGCGCGTGGGATTCAGGCCCACGTTGGCGATGAAGAGATTGGATTCGGGAAGCAGCGATGCGGCGGCGATGAAGAAAACGGCGGAAGAAAGATCGCCGGGGACGTCGAGGGATTTGGCTTGCAAGGCGACCTTGCCGGGACCGTCAGCCAGGCCCTGGATCGCGACGGTGCGGCCGCGTTTGGCGACGTGCGCGCCGAAGAGTTCGAGGGCGAGTTCGGTGTGATCGCGCGTGGCGGCGGGTTCGGTGACTTGAGTTTCGCCTTTGGCAAAGAGGCCGGCGAGCAGGACGGCGGATTTCACCTGGGCGCTGGCCACGGGCATGTCGTAGTGAATGCCTTGGAGATGGCCGCCGCGAATTTCGAGCGGTGGGAAATTGCCTTCGCGGGCTTGAATCTCCGCGCCCATTTGGAGGAGAGGGGTGACGACGCGCTTCATGGGGCGTTTTTGGAGAGATTCATCGCCGGTAATTCTGGTGGTGAAGTCCTGGCCGGAGAGGATTCCGGAAAGGAGGCGGATGGTGGTGCCGGAGTTTTCCGCGTCGAGAGTGCGCCAACTGCTTTTCAAGCCGCGCAGGCCGCGGCCAGTAATCTTGACGGTAGTGCCGTCAACTTTTATGTCCGCGCCGAGCGATTTGATGCAGCCGAGCGTGCTGTGGCAATCGCGGGCGGCGGCAAAGTGGCGGAGTTCGCTGGTGCCATCGGCGAGAGCGGCGAGCATGGCGTAACGATGAGAGATGGATTTGTCGCCGGGAAGTTCGAGGGTGCCGGAGAGGGCGCGTGCGGGATGGATGGTGACGGTTTTCACGATAGAGGGTCCTGGAGAAAGTTTAGCACGAGAGGATTTGAGGATTGCGGGGACGGGGGAGACCCGAAGGGAAAAACGGGGAAAACTTAACGCAGAGGCGCAGAGTTCGCAGAGGAAGAAAAAGGTGGGGGGATTGCCTGTACGGGGGGACAGTTATGCTGGGGAACGCGGGGAGAAATGGTCGGAAACAATTGGAGGGAAGCATTCGTATTATGGAATAGAACAAATTGCGCATCGCGCTGGAATTTGGAGAAGCTATGTTTGCCCGCCGTACGTTGTTGCAGTTGACCACAAAACTCGCCATTGGCGTTGGTGCGCTGTTTTTGGTTGGGGTTTTACTGGCCGCGATTCCGAATCACCGGGCGCCGGTAGTGGCGGGTGCTTCCGCGCAGGCGAGTCAGGATACGCAGGGAAGCAATCCCGTGACCGTGCCGGAAATGAAAGCGGACGAAACGAAAGCACAAGAGAAGGCTAGCGTGCAGAACATAGCGCAAAAACGCACCATCTCGCCCAAAGCGGGCGACTCCTCTCGGTGATTCTTTGGCATAACTTTCATCTGAGGCAGGAAGATTGCCAATGAGAAGACGTCCACTGCGCGCCGCAACGACTCAAACTGCACATCCGAATTAATTCCTACTGATCCTTGAGTTTGAGGCGGTGCTTGTTTTCCTCGAGGAAGGCGTGGAGGTCCTTGGAGGCGTCGAGCAGGCGGACCCACTGCTCGTAGTAGAGGGTGACCGGGAAACGACCGAGACCGTAGACGCTAACACCGCCCTTCTCACCGACACGGAATTCGAGCGTGCCCTTTTTGCGGCCGGCGGTCTGTTTTTCAAGCTCGGCGATGCGCGCGAGCAATTCTTCCTTCGTAGGTTCTGCCATGGTGCCTCCTCAGGTGGGTAGATTCACAATATCCCGATGAGGTGAGGAACCGCAAGAAGAGTCAAGGCGAGTCCTAGGACGTATAAGGCTTTGCGGCTAGGCCGGCCACTCTGGCGGTCCAATTGCGTACCACCCTCTCCAGCCAGTATCATGCATCCTTCACAGTGGGGGTCACGTCTATCTTCTCTATGGCACTCTTTTCCCAGCGGTTAGCAAAGTTGGTTGTGTCGGCCCTTCTTTTTGGCGGCTTTGCAGTTGCGGCTGCTCCCCAAGAATCCACTGAAATCATGCCGGTATCCCAGGTGCGCGCGGGGATGCAGGGATATGCGTACACGATTTTCGCGGGCGATGCGATTGAGAAGTTTGACCTGGAAGTGATCGGGGTGCTGCCGAATTTTCTGGGGCCGAAGCAATCCATCATCCTGGTGCAACTAAAAGGGCCGCACGTGGAGCACACGGGCGTGGTGGCGGGGATGAGCGGGAGCCCTGTTTATATTGAGGGGAAGCTGGCGGGAGCACTTTCGCTGAAGCTGGGGATTTTCACGAAGGAAGCAATAGCGGGAGTGACGCCGATCGAGGATGTGTTGCGGCCACCAACACAGGGGGACGCGGCCCAAGCGAGCGCACAGCAATTCGCGGTGCCCAACGACGCGGTGGCACGAAACACATTGCCGAGCGGTGCTTCGCTGCAACCCATCGAGACGCCGCTGGTGTTTTCCGGATTTCAGCCTGCGGCGCTGCAGCAGTTTGCGCCGCAATTGCAGAGTTATGGGTTTGTAGCCGCGCAAGGCGGGACAGCGGAGGCACGGCCAGAGGATGCGCATCTGGTGGCGGGAGACATGGCGGGAATGGTGCTGGTGCAGGGGGACGCGTCGATTAATTCGGCTTGCACGGTAACGGCGGTGCAGGGCGACAAAGTGTTTTTGTGCGGGCACACGTTCATGAATTTGGGAGAGATTCAGATCCCGATGGCGCGCAGCCGAGTGGTGACGACGCTATCGTCGTCCATGCTGTCCACGAAAATTGTGAATGTGGGCGGGCCAATCGGGACCATTACAGGAGATCACATGACGGCGGTGACAGGAAAGCTCGGCGCGCCGCCGGTCATGATTCCGCTGGACCTGACGTTTGTGATAGGGAGCGCGGAGAAGAAGCTGCACTTTGAGCTGGTGAATCATCCGAAGCTGACGCCGCTGCTGGTGGCAATTACCACGTACAACGGAATCAGCCAGAATTCGCTGTACGGCGAGGGAACGACGCTGCGGCTGACGGGGGAAATCCGGCTGCAGGGGCACGTGCCGGTGCAGGTGGAAAACACGTTTGCGCCGGGCGATTCGCTGATGCCGGACAGTATGCCGATTGCGCTGGTGGTGCAGAGTATGTTCGGGCGGCTGTTCAACAATAATTACGAGATTCCCACGGTGGAGCACATTGCGCTGCGCGTGGAAAGCCAGCCGGGGCGGAAGTCGTTCACGATTGACAGCGCGTGGCTGGAAAAGGGCGAAGCGGCGCCGGGCGAGAATTTGAAGGTGCGCGTGCTGCTGCAGCCCTACCGCGGGGCGGCGCGGATTGAAGAAGCCACGGTGCACGTGCCGGACCAGATTGCGCGCGGCACGACGCTGCGGGTGCTGGTGAGCGATGCGGACTGGATGAATCGCGCGTCGCGCGGGTTCAATTTCCCCGGAATGCCGGGAGCGGCGGGGCCCGAGGGACTGGATCAACTGATCACGCTGATGAACCGCGAGCGGCGCAATGACCGGCTGTATGTGGGGCTGTTTGTGCCGGCGCCGACGCTGGTGTGGGACGACAAGGAATTGCCGAACGTGCCGCTGTCGCAAATCAATATGATTGACGGACGACCGGCGCCGGGGACGGTACAGGTGCTGCGGGAATCGTTGTCCAGCGAGTCTTCGATAGCGCTAGGCGGCCCGGTAGCGGGACTGATTTCGTTGAATCTACAAATTCGGTGACCATGGTTATGTCCAATTCTATGTCGAAACTTATGCAACGCCTGAGCTTGTCGATCCTGCTAGTTTGCGTGGTGGCCACATCGGCGGCGGCGGACCATACGCGCCGTTGGCGGCAATCCACATATGAGGAATTTCAGAAGGGCACGGCGAAGGGCGTGGCAGTACGGAGCGACGGGCACCTGGAGCTAGCGCCGAAATTCACGCTGATATCGGATGCGGATGCTTCGTATCTGTGGTCGCTGCGCACGGATGCGGCGGGCGCATTGTATGCGGGCGGAGGATCTCCCGCGAAGGTATTTCGATTCGAGGGGAGCGGGAAGCCGAAGACGGTGTTCGAGTCCACGGACCTGCTAGTACAGGCGATCACATTTGATGCGAAGGGCGATTTGTATGTGGCCACATCGCCGGATGGAAAGGTATATCGGGTGACGGCGGGCGGGGAGAAGAGCGTATTTTTTGATCCGAAGACGAAGTATATCTGGGACCTGGCGTTCGGGAGCGATGGAACGCTGTACGTGGCAACGGGAGATAAAGGGCAGATTTTTGCGGTAACGGCGGAGGGCAAAGGCGAACTGTTCTACGCGAGCGACGAAGCGCACATCAAGGTGCTGGCGTTTGACGCGAAGAATAACCTGCTGGCCGGGACGGAGCCTAACGGGCGCGTGCTGCGGATTTCGCCGAGTGTGGAGAAAAACGGGAAGAAGAAATCGGCGGATGAGGCTGCGGCCGAAGGATTCGTGATTTATGAAACTGCGAAGCGCGAAGTGACTTCGCTGACGGTGGCGCCGGACGGGACAGTCTACGTGGCGGCGATCGGAGAGAAGCAGCACTCGGGCACGCAAGCTCCTTCGGCGGTAATCACGACGGCGCAGGGAACGACGACGATTAGCAGCCCGGCCGTCCCAATCGGTGGGCAAGCGGGAGTTCCCTTTTTTGCGTACCCGCAGGCGATTTCGAGCAGCATTTACAAGATTGGGAGCGATGGTGCGCCGGAAGAGATCTGGAATTCGCGGGACGATGTGGTGTACGCGCTGGGACTGAATTCGGATGGGCGATTGCTTGCGGGCACGGGAAATAGCGGATCACTGCTGGTGATTGACGGGCGCGGCGTGTATGCGCAACTGGCGAAATCGGGTTCGGCGCAGATCACGGGGATTTCGCGATCGTCCGGCGGAAAGGTTTTTCTGTGCACGGCGAATCCGGGCAAAGTGTATTCGCTAGGCCCCGAGTACGAGGCGGAGGGCAGGTTCGAATCGCAATCGTTTGACGCAAGACTTTTTTCGCAATGGGGACGGATTGAGTGGTGGGGGCCTCCGGAAATTATTGGCGCGGGAAACAAAGGAGCTGCGAGCGGAGGCGGCAGGGGCGGAAAGAGCGGGGGTGAGCCGCGGCTGGAGTTTTTCGTACGCAGCGGAAACACGGAAGACCCGGGGAAAGAATGGTCGCGGTGGTTCGGGCCGTACAGCACATCGGCCACGCCGGTGGAAGCGCCCGCGGCGCGATTCCTGCAATGGAAAGCGGTAATCCACGATGGACGGCCGGGGGACGGGATTGATTGGGTGAGCGTGGCGTACCAGCCGAAGAATGTTGCGCCGGTGATTGATGGAATTGCCTTGCAGGATCCGGGCGTGCGCGCACAGGCACAACAGATTATTACGGTGCAACCGGGCAACGTGGCTTTGAAACAGCCGCCAACGCCCAATCCAAGCGGCGTGGTGATTACCACGACAAGCACAACGAAGTTCGATCAACAGCCGCAAGCGACGCAGCAGAAGGGATACCAGTCCGTGCTGTGGAGCGCGCATGACGACAATGACGACGAACTGCGGTTCGCCGTGTATTTTCGTGGCGAGGACGAGCACGACTGGAAACTATTGAAGGATAACCTCGACCAGCGGTTTTATTCTTGGGACACGACGACGATGCCGGATGGGGCGTACTACCTGAAGATTGTGGCAAGCGATGCGCCATCCAATCCGCCCGCCGCGGCGCTGAAGACGGAACGGGAGAGCGAGCGATTTGAAGTGGATAATACGCCGCCGGCGATTGAGCACCTGGAGGCGGTGATGGCGGCGACACACAACGGTACGCTTCCACCCGTACAATCGATCCTCGTGAAGTTCTCGGCTACGGATCCGACGAGCAGCATCGAGAAAGCGCAATACAGCGTGGATGGAGGCGAATGGGTGCTGCTGGCGCCGGCGGCAGGGATTAGCGACAATAAGACGGAATCGTATGAGTTTACGGTGCAGGGGCTTGCGACGGGCGAGCACACGATTGCGGTACGCGCTTACGACAAGTTTGAAAACGTGGGAGCGGGGAAGACCGTGATTAAGGCCGCAAAGTAACAGCTACGACGTGAGTGATTTGATTGGCCGACATGACCCCAGGGGTTCGGACCGTGGAATTCTCCGGAATCCCCGGCACGACTGAAAAGACTGCGGAACAAGCGGCTCGGTTTGTCATGCGGAGCGAAGCGAGCAATGTCTCTTTTGCGGGAACCCAAGAAAAGAGGGATTCCTCACTTCGCGGACTCCGTCCGGAATGACGGCAAGGTACTTTTTTGGCAGACTGCGAAGACGTGCTCTTCCGAAAGCCATTCAAGAGATGGCTGCTGCAAATCAGGGCTAAGACTTCGGCTTGGGTTGCTCGGGGTTCGCGGGCCGGGGCTTATCGGAATCCAAGAACATTTCAATTTCCGCGCCAAAACCCATGCGGCCATCGCTATAGGCATCGGGACGCGCGTGCACCAGGCGGGCGCGGCAGTGCGTCTCATCAGCCTGGTTGCCGGTAACTTCCTTAGGCATCTTGAAAGTGGCCTCAATCGGCATGCCGACTTGCAAGGGCGCGGAAGTGACGAAGAAAAAACCACCACGCGAGAGGTTCACGGCTTCGGTGAAATGCTCGGTCTTGTCTGAAGCGAGGCCCAACGAGCGGAAGCGCAAGGGGACACGGAGGGAAAAGCGCTCAAGATGTCGGCGTTCAGACGGGGCCATGATAACTCCACGCCGGGCGAAGGGTGGGCGGATCGCTGCGGCGCACCTAATGGAACTCTAAGGTTAACAGAGAGGCAGGGGAGGTCAAGGGGAAGAGGGGTTCATTCGGGGGGAACCTCTCGCGCTGGGAGTACTGGCTAGACTAGACTGAGGGTATGGCTAGTTTCCTTGGTCGTACGCAGAACCACGTGACAAGCATCGGCTGGAAGGACATTGTGGAGGCCCACGAACGGATCCAGCCACTCATCCATCGCACACCGGTCCTGACCAGCACGTCGTTGAACGAATTGGCGGGGGCGACGCTGTTCTTCAAGTGCGAAAACCTGCAAAAGACGGGGTCGTTCAAGATTCGCGGGGCGAGCAACGCGATTTTTTCGCTGAGCGAGGAAGAGGCGAAACAAGGTGTGGTGACGCATTCCAGCGGAAACCACGCGGCGGCCGTGGCGCGGGCAGCGGCATGGAGAGGCGTGCCGGCGTGGATTGTGATGCCGAAGAATGCGCCGGCAGTGAAGTGCCGCGCGGTAGAGGGGTACGGCGGGAAGATCACGTATTGCGAACCGAAGGTATCGGCGCGGGCAGAAGCGGCAGCGAAGATTCAGGCGGAGACGGGCGCGGCGCTGATTCATCCCTATGATGACGACAGGATTATCGCGGGACAGGCCACGGCGGCGAAGGAGTTGATGGAGGAAGTGGCGGAACTGGATGCGGTGTTGGCACCGGTGAGCGGCGGCGGACTGCTGAGCGGCACGTGCCTGGGGGCGAAAGGAGTGCGCGCCACGGTGCGGGTATTCGGGTGCGAGCCGGAACGCGCGGACGATGCTTACCGATCGCTGAAGACGGGCGTGCTGCAGACGCAGGAATCGAGCGACACGATCGCGGATGGCTTGCGGGCTTCGCTGGCGCCGCGCACGTTTGCGATTCTGAGAAAGAACGTGGATGGGATTCTGCTGGTGAGCGAGGAGGAAATTCGCGCAACGATGCGACTGGTGTGGCAACGGATGAAGATTGTGATCGAGCCGTCGAGCGCGGTGGCGCTGGCGCCGCTGCTGCGGCAGGGCGGGGTTGCGGGGCTGGGATTGCCAAGTGGTATGGCGGGGATGCGGCCACGGATTGGGGTGATTTTGTCCGGGGGGAACGTGGAGATGGGTTGAAGGATTGACCCGGGCGCGAGGTTAGAAAAACATTGCACATAGTTCGCAGAGAAGAGAAAAGCCGCAGGGCTCCCGCCAGAAGGCGGCGGGCTGGAAAGAGCGCGGACTCGCCCTGCGCTACATTCACGGTAAAGGCGGCCGCTCGCCGCGGCGAGCGGCCGCTACAACGGCAAAGAGAAACCCAAGAGCACAGACAGGAGTGTCTGTGCCACAAAGGGTTGAGGATTGTCAGGGATGGGGACGATGTGTAGACTTGTTGCGAAGTATTCTCTCAGGAGAATAAATCTCGGGATTCCAGCGCGAAACTGATGCAGGGGTCGTCCCCGCCGCCCCCGCGAAGCGCGCACGACAGGGTCCGTCAGGTGGGTGAGTTGTCTCTTCTCAGGCAGTGGCTTTTTTTCTGCGGTGTGATCCTCATAATCAGCTTATGGTGCTCGGCGACGAATGCGCAGAATCGCGCGCGGTTGTCACAGGCGATTGATGATGCGAGCTACGTGAGGATCGAGAACACGAAGGCGCTGCTGGCAACACCGGCGACTGAAGTGGGGAAGGTGGAGTCCAACAGAGCGATGCAGCGGATGCTGCTGGAATTGTCGCCAGCGCCGGAACAAGAAACGCAACTAAAGCAGTTGCTGGACGAGCAGCAGAATCGCAAATCGCCGAAGTATCACCAGTGGCTGAGTGCGAGCGAATTCGCCGCGCGATTTGGCGTGGCCGACGCGGATATGGAAAAAGTGAAGCAGTGGCTGCAGGGGCAGGGATTCACGGTTTCGCAACCGGCGAAGAGCAAGCGATGGGTGGAGTTCAGCGGCACAGCGCAACAGGTGGAACAGACGTTTCATACGGAGCTTCACTATTACAAGTTGGGGCAGCAGCAGTATGTGGCGAATGCCACGGACATCGCGATTCCCGAAGGACTGGCAGAAATTTCACGCGGAGTGGTGTCGCTGAGCAGTTTTGGAAAGCGACCACCACGGCGGATTGTTGCTGCCACGACGAGCGTGAGCCTGGCGAAGGCGCATGGCGGTCCGCGGCCACAGCTTACATTTGTGGGAACAACGAATGCGTACTTTGTTGCGCCGGGAGATTTTGCGGCGATTTACAACACGAAGCCGCTGTTGGCCAGCGGGATTGACGGCACCGGCGTGTCGATTGCGGTGGCGGCGCAATCGCAATTCGAATTGACGGATGTGCAGACGTTCCGGCAGATCTTCAAGCTGAGCACGAACGACCCAAACATCGTGGTGGTGGGACTCGATCCGGGCTTCAGCAATCCCACGGACGCGGAAGAAACGCTGCTGGACACGGAATGGGCGGGCGCGGTGGCACCGGGCGCGACGATTAATGTGGTGATCGCGGGGAGCACGGACACAACCAGCGGCGTGGACCTGGCCGCGGCATACGCGATTGACAATGAAGTGGCGCCAATCCTGACGTACACGTATGGAAGCTGCGAAGCGGCGCTGGGGCCGGCAGGCAATGCGTTTTACTACGCGCTGTGGCAGCAAGCCGCAGCCGAAGGAATCACCGTGCTGGTGGCCGCGGGAGACAATGGCGCGGCGGGCTGCGACAATCCGGATTTCGGACTGCCGGCGAGCCAGGGGTTCGCGGTGAATGGAGTGGCGGCGACGCCGTACAACGTGGCGGTGGGCGGCACGCAATTTGTGGATCAGAGGAACGAAGCGACGTATTGGAATGCCACGGACGCGAACGATTTTTCCTCCGCCATTGGCTACATCCCGGAAGCGGCGTGGAATGACAGTTGCGATCCCGGCCAGGCGGCCAGCGCGACGAACTGCTTGTATGGAAACGGAAATTTCAGCCTGCTGGCGGGAGGCGGCGGGGCGAGTGCGTTGTACACAAAACCACCGTGGCAAACGGGCACGGGCGTTCCCGCGGATGGCGCGCGCGATGTGCCGGATGTGGCGCTGGCGGCGGGAGCGGGACACGACAACATTGTGTATTGCACGAGCCACGTGGGAGCAGGACCTGCGTGCCAGATTGATGCGCAGAATAACCTGGTGGGGCTGACGCTGGTGGGGGGCACATCAGCGGGAGCACCGGCGATGGCGGGAATGCTGGCGCTGGTGGAACAACAGAATGGAGTTTTACAGGGGCAGGTGAATTACGTTTTATACCAGTTGGCGCAGAACCAGAGTTGCGACTCCTCGCAGCAGAGCAATCCAGCGGCACAAAATTCCTGTGTGTTTTATGACGTGACGACCGGGAGCAATTCCGTGCCTTGCGAGGGCGGGTCACCGGGATGTTCTTCGACGCAGAATGAAGTGAACGGTTTCCTGAATGGGCAATATGCGGGAGCGGGTTACGACCTGGCGACGGGGTTGGGCTCAGTGAACGCAGCGAATCTGGCGAGCAATTGGAAGAATGCGTGGTTCGCGGGATCGCAGACGAGCATGCAGGCGTCGAGCGCGAGTTTCGTGCACGGGACAAGCGTGAATTTGAGCGGAACGGTGGCGCCCGCAAATGGAAATGGCACGCCGACAGGGGCGGTTTCGCTGAAGACGGACACGTTTGGAGACGCGGAATCGTTGCCGCTGACGAATGGTGCATTTGCGGCGGCGGTCAGCGATCTGCCGGGAGGGCAGTACAAGCTGTTTGCGCACTACGCCGGAGATGCAACGTTTGCGGCGAGCGATTCGCCGGTGGTGACGCTGAACGTTTCGCCGGAAGCGAGCACGACGACGATCAGCGTGAACGGCTTGCAGGGAGGGAGCGCGGATTATGGGGCAACACTGCCCTTGTGCGTGACGGTGACGGGGGCGTCAGGCGCTGGCAAAGCGACGGGAACGGTTACAGTGCAGGACGGAACGACGCTGATCGGGACGTATGCGCTGGCGACGGATGGCAACGCGTACATTCCCACGGGGAACGGCGGCGGCACTTCGTTCGGCGTGGGGACGCACACGTTGACGGCGACGTATGCGGGCGACAACAGTTTTGTGGGAAGCGCGTCCGCTCCGGTGAGTTTTTCGATTGGGAAGGGGACACCATTCGTGGTGGTAGGCGCGAGCTCGACGCACGTGCGCGTGGGGCAGTCGGTGGGGATTCACGCGGTGGTAGCGGGATCGGGGACGCAGGCGGCGACGGGGACAATCCAGTTCACGGACAATGGCGCGCCGATTGGAACAGGCGTGGCGCTGCAGACGGGCGGATTTTTCGGGACGCAGGCGCAGGCTTCGATGATTGTGACGAACCTGGCGGCGGGAACGCACCTGTTTGGCGCCAGCTACGATGGAAGCAGTGACGCGAACTATACGAGCGTGCCGAGCGGTGACCAGAACGAGGCGCGGTTCGCCGTGAACGTGAACACAAGTGCAGGAACGAAGACCAGCACGACGGCGCTGACGGCTAATTCCCTGCCCACAATTTTGGGGAGCACGGGGGTATTTCGCGTGGCGGTTACGCCCGCGGGCGCGAATGGAGTGACCGGGGCCGTGACGCTGTGGGATGCGGTGGGGCCGCGAAGCACTTGGGTGGGGCTGGGGAATGATGGCACGGCACAGATCACGATTCCGTGGACCCAGGCGGGGAGTGTGACGCTGTATGCGCAGTATACGGGGGACGAAAATTATGCGGCATCGGCGAGCGCGCCGCTGGCGTTTAGCGTAAGCAAGGGCAATCCCACGGTGACATTGAGTGCGCCGACGACGGCGAATGCGAATCAGGAGGTCAGCGTCAACGTGAGCGTGGCGGGCAAGCCGGGAAACACGCTGCTGGCCAATCCCACGGGAGTGGTGGAGTTTTGGGATACGTTGGACGGCGGAGCGCCGCAACTGATCACGGCGCAGAGCCTGACGGTGGGCGCGGGGAATGTGAGTGTATTCGCGATACGAAAGAGGTTTGCGCCGGGGGCGCACAGCTTGAAGGCGCACTATCGCGGGGACAACAACTGGCAGGCGATGGACTCCGCGAGCCAGGGGATGAATGCGGGCGACTTCAGCGTGAGCGTATCGCCGAATCCGGTGGCGTTTGTGGCGGGCAGCGCCGGCGCGGCGACGGTGACGATCACGCCATCGGGCGGCTTTACCGGAACGATCAATTTGACATGCGCCACGGGGAGCACAACATTGCCGGCGGGGTATGGCTGCTCGTTCACGCCATCGGCGACGGTGACAATCGCCGCGGGCCAGACCACGGCGGCGACGGCGCAACTGAATTTGACGCCGACGATGGCTACGGCGGCGGCGACAGCGGTTCGAACTGTGGCGGGCGCGGGTGGGGCGGATGGCTTGGTGGGGGCAGTTGGGCTGGTTTTGGGGATGGGGCTGGTGGGCTTGGCGGTATTTGGAGGCGCGGCGGGGACAAAAGGCGCGCGACGGCTGGCGTTTGTGGGCGGCTGCACGATCTGCGCGATGAGCCTGGTATTGGGCTGCGGCGGAGGGAGCAGCGGCGGGGGAGGCGGCGGGCCGGTGGCGACTACAACCACACTTTCGAGTTCGAGTTTGCGGATTCAGTATCAACAGCCATTAACATTGATCGTGCACGTCGTGGCCAGCAACAACCCGGCGGGGAATGTGCAGTTGAGCGATAATGGGCAGGCTTATGGGGCCTCGGTGGCGGTGATTGGGGGAAATGCGACGTTTGCCACGGATACGCTGCCGATTGGGGTGCACGCGATGGCGGCGCACTACTTCGGCGATGCCAACACGCTGCCGTCGGACTCCGCGACGATCAACCAGGCGGTGCTGGGAATCATGAACCTGGAGATCACGGCAGCCTCGAACAATGGGATTTCGCACCCGGCGGATTTTCAAGTACAACTGGAATAGCCTGCGCGTGTTACAAGAGTGAGACATTGGAGCGCTTGGGGGGAGCAAACCGTTCCCTGCCCGTGCGCATCTGAAACAGACAGCATGAGGCGTGTCTGCGAATAGGGGCGGAGACATGCCATTCCTGCCTGAAGAACCCTGGGAGATCGTGACAAAGTTGCGTGTGGAGTCTGAGGAAACTATGAGAATTGCAAAGCAAAATAGCTGGATGATGTTGTGCGCCGTGGTGCTGCTATTGGCAGGGCAGGCGGCTTGGGCGCAGACAGCGAATGTGCCGGCGCGGGTGGTCGACGTGGTGGATGAAACGCAGACGGTGACGTTGAAGGGGAATGTGCACCCACTGGCGCGGGCGGAGTTTGATCAGGGGGCGGTGAGCGATGCGGCACCGGCGACGCGGATGATGCTGCTGTTGCAGAGGAGCCCCGAGCAAGAGACGGCGTTGCGGCAACTGCTCGACCAGCAGCAAGACAAGACTTCCGCGAATTACCACGGTTGGCTCACGCCTGAGCAATTCGGGAACCAATTCGGGCCGGCTGACGGGGACGTGCAGGCGGTGACGGACTGGTTGCAGTCTCACGGATTTCAGAATGTGAAGGTGGGAGCGGGCCGGACGACGGTCGAATTTTCCGGGAATGTTGGCCAGGTGCGGAATGCGTTTCACACGGACATTCACCAGTTTTTGGTGCATGGCGAACAGCACATGGCGAACGTGAGCGATCCACAGATTCCGGCGGCGCTGGCGCCGGTGCTGGGTGGAGTGCTGGGGCTGCACAACTTCCGTCCCAAGCCGCTGGTGCACCGGATGACAAATTTCCAGCCGGCGAAGGCCAAGGTCGCTGGGACAAAGCCTTCGGTCACTTTCATCAGCGGGTGCGGACCTAGCGGAACGGAAGCTTGCTACGGGGTTGCCCCGGGGGATTTTGCAACCATCTACAACACCAAACCCCTGGTGAGTGGAAGCCCGAAGATTGACGGTACAGGGGTAACGATCGCGATCGTGCAGGACTCGAATGTCTACGTTACGGACATTCAGCAATTCAATGGTGTATTTGGGCTTTCGACCAATTTCGGCCCCAGCAACATCATTCTGAACGGGCCGGATCCTGGAGTGCAGAGCACCGCTTCCGGAAACGGCGATGAAGGCGAGGCCGTTCTAGATGTTGAATGGTCTGGAGCCGTAGCACCGGGAGCGACGATTGATCTGGTGGTGTCCCAAACCTCGGCTACGATAGGCGCTGGGGGCACCGATCTCTCTGCGAATTACATTGTTCAGAATAATCTCGCGCCGATTATGAGCGAGAGCTTCGGCTTGTGCGAGGCGGAGCTAAACTTAAACGGCAACAACGGTGTGACCATTTACAACCTGCTCTGGGAGCAGGCGGCGGCGCAAGGGATAACGGTTATTCTTGCCACGGGCGACAATGGCTCGGATATGTGCGATGCCGGCAACGGTGACTATGGGACCCAAGGACTGGGGATCAGCGGTCTGGCTTCCACCCCGTTCAACGTGGCGGTGGGCGGAACGGATTTTCAGAGCGCGGGACTCGCTGGTTATTGGAATGCGCCTGGAGTGGGTGTCACCGAGTCGGCTAAATCCTATATTCCGGAGCAGACGTGGAATAGTGGCTGCGCGGCGGCTGCGGTGACCGGAAGTCTAAATTCATGCGCGACTCTTTCTAGCTCTGCAAACGGGATTGATATGCTGGCGGGCGGCGGAGGACAGAGCGCTTACCCGTCAGTCAATGCAAAGCCTGCTTGGCAAACCGGCGTGGTGCCTTCTGCCGACACTGGCCGCGACATCCCCGACTTAGCTTTGTTTTCCGCAGTGAACTCGAGCAGCAACGACTTTTACCTTACGTGCGAGCAAGATTCGCAGAGCCAAGGCGGCAATCCATGCTCGCTGACTTCCAACCCAGTGGCGATCAGCCCAGTGGGGGGGACTTCGGCAGCGGCGCCAGCGTTTGCGGGGATCATGGCGCTGATTATTCAAATGGAAGGCGGAGTGCGCCAGGGCAACGCAAACTACGTGCTGTATCAGCTTTACAAGACAAACACCGCGGGCACCATTTGCCCGTCGAATACAGCGAGTGTAACCGCGAAGGGCTGCATATTTTACGATACGGTCACGGGCAATAACTCGGTGGCTTGCCAAGGCAAGTCGTCGAATTGCAGCAACCAGAGCTCGACCAGCCAATATGGGGTCCTCGTCGATCCCAAGGCCAGCACCACACCAGCCTTTTTGGCTGTAACGGGGTACGACAAGGGGACGGGGCTAGGGTCGGTGAACGTGGCGAACCTGGCGAAGGCTTGGGGAACAGCGAGCTTTGACAAAACGTCAGCGCTGATCAGCGCTGCTTCGCCAAGCTCGATTACGCATGGCCAGACGGTTAGTTTCACTGTGACGGTGACTTCCACTTCAGGCACGCCGACAGGCTACGTTTCTCTGATCGCCACACCGAACGGCGGAGGTACTCCAGTTGGGATCGGGGCGTTTACTGACTCGAACGTGCTCCCGCCCTCGCCAAATTTTGAGCTGGTCAACGGGACGGCGACCATTACGACGAATTTGCTACCGGGCGGCACCGACTCCGTGGTGGCGGAGTACGGCGGCGATGGGACGTTTGCTCCCGCGAAATCGGCCGCGGTTGATGTCACGGTAACCCCGGAAAGTAGTGTAACAACGGTCACCTTGTGGGGCTACGATTCAGCTGACGGTTTGTATGATATTTCCATAGCTGCTTCGAGCACAGTGGTGTACGGCACAACGCCCTACATCATGAGGGTGGACGTCACCAACGCGGCGAAACAACAATGCAGCGCCGCCGCTACTACCCTTGCCATCCCTTGCCCCACAGGAACCATAATGGAAACCTATAACAACGGCCTGCCGCTGAATGATTTCCCGAATGCACAAACAGGAATCTCAACCAATCAGGCCACGCTCAATAGCCTTGGCTTCCTGGAGGATTTGCCGATCAATCTTCCCGGTGGTAACGACACGATTGTGGCGGCCTATTCCGGCGACACGAGCTATAGCGGGAGTACGTCGACGCCTGCCTTTCCCATTACTGTCACCCCAGCTTCGACGGCTGCGAGCGTTTCCAGTTCCGCTTCCAGCGTAACGACGGGAGCGTCGGTGACACTGACGGCGCTAGTTGCAACGCAATCTACTAGCACAACAGGGCCAACGGGTACGGTCACGTTTTACAACGGTAGCACGGCCATTGGAACGGCCGTCCAAGTGACTTCGAACGGATCCGGCCAAGGGTTCTATGCAGGAGCAACGGCCACTCTGAATACTTCCTTTAGCACTACGGGAACCAAGACAATTACAGCTCAGTACAACGGGGACACCAACTACACTGCTTCGGCGGTCAGCGCAGCCATAACGATTACCGTGACGCAGGGGACGGGGAGCGGGAGCTTTGCGATGAGCGGGTCTGCGGTGACGGTGACTGCGGGGAGCGGCGGCACCTCTACGATCACGCTGGTGCCGACCGGTGGGTTTACGGGTAGCGTGGGGATCACTTGTGGAACGGCCGTGCCGGGAGTGACCTGCGGGGCTTTGAACGTCACAGTGCCCAGCGGCGGCGGGAACGGGACGGGGTCACTGACGGTGAATGTGGCCGCGCCATCCAGTTCCATGACGGCGATGAATCTGCCCGAGACGCAGAACTTCCGTGCGGCTCTTTTCCCGAGCGCGCCTAATGCGCGAAGCGGGTGGTGGACGCTGAGCGGGGGGACGGGGTTTGCGGCCATCTTCCTGCTGTTTGTACCCGGGCGGAAGCGGTATCGCACCGCGCTGGGGCTGGCCCTGATGTGCGTGTTGAGTTTCACAATGGGCTGCGGAGGTGGAGGGGGAACAATAACCGGCGGAATGACGCCGACTGTCACGCACCTTACCGTCTCGGCCACAAAGGTGGCGGCGAACGCAAGCATTACCGTGAGTGCGACCGTGACGGGAGGAACACCCAACGGAAACGTGCAGTTCCTGGTTGACGGGGCGGCACTGGGAGGCGCCGTACCGGTGACGGGCGGGACGACAGGAAACATCACCGTGACGGCGGCGCAGGCACCAGCGTTCCTGCAGCTTGTGGGGACCCACGCGGTAAGTGCGAGTTACCTGGGAGGCACGACCACGAGCGCGTCCACATCGGGAACGTTGAAGGTCACGGTTACGGGCACGACGCAGTTGCCGATTACGGCGAACCCGGGATCGTCGAACGCTAGTCCGGCGATTAGTTTGACGATCAACTGAGGGCCTCCTACGTTCGGCACCTGTTATGCAGGTAAAGGCGCTACACGTCGTCGAGCGGGAGCACGCGGATTGCAATGCGGTGAGCCAGGCAGAGTTCATACCAATGCCTGAGAAAGAACGGATCAGACTCTCTTCAGGGGCTTCCGCCAAAGATCGGCGGACGCGAAAGGCGCGAAAGCCCATTGGTAGTAAGAACTACAGGCCGGGGCTGAAGCCCTGGCCTCCTAAAAGAAAGGGCTTATAAGGTAACACGCCAAAAATCGAGAAGGGAGAAGGGCGCGCCGAAGGATGGCGCGCCTTTCTTTTTTGGCGTGGGCGCGGTTGTGCAACCTGAGGGACGTGACGGCGAGGGGGGAGGAGGGGTGACGCTGGGTATAAGTCATTATCTCGACAGAGGTGTGACGGAGTGCTAAGCTGCGTTCCAGTTTGGTGCAGTGCGCCTGCGGAAGAAGTTCCAGGCACCTGGAGGCGGTATATGCGCCATTGTCTGCGTTTGCTCCCTTCTGTTTTCCTATTTGGTAGTTCCCTTCTGGTGTTGAATCCCGCGCGGACGCAAGGACAGGCGCAGCCACGCGTTGTGGAGGCGGTGGACAACGCGCGGCGTGTGACGTTGGCGGGAAACGTCCACCCGCTGGCGCGGGCGGAGTTTGACCAGGGTGCGGCGGCGGATGCCTTGCCGATGACGCGAATGTTGCTGCTGTTGAAGCGCAGCGATGAGCAAGAAGCGGCGCTGCAGGATTACCTGGAGAAGCAACAGGACAAAAGTTCGGCGAGCTATCACCAGTGGGTGACGCCGCAGGAATTTGGCGCGGAGTATGGACCGGCGGACGCGGATATTCAGGCGGTGACGGGTTGGCTGGGGCAACAGGGATTCCAGATCAATCAGGTGTACAGCGGAAAAACAGTGATTGAGTTTTCGGGGACGGCGGCGCAGGTGCGAGCGACGTTTGGGACGGCGATTCACCAATACCAGGTGGAAGGAAAGCTGTATTCCGCCAATGCGAACGATCCACAAATCCCTGCCGCGTTGGCGCCGGTGGTGGCGGGGATTGTGTCGCTCAATAGTTTCCCGCGGCAGGCCATGCATCGCACAGTCGGCGTATTCACGAGATCGAAGGGGACGGGCAAGGCCAAGTTAACCCTGTCTGAAAATCCCGAACTCACGTATGAGTGTGGCTTCAACTCGAACACCAACCAGCCGATCTACTGCAACGCGCTCGTGCCATATGACTTTGCGACCATTTACAACGTGCTGCCACTCTGGAATGCCACACCTGCGCTTGATGGCACAGGCCAAACGATCGCGATTGTCGCGGAGTCAAACATAAACGTGAATGACGTTCAGAATTTTCGTTCATCATTCGGTTTGGCCCCGAACGACCCGGTTATCGTTCTAAATGGCCCGGATCCGGGCTTGGTGCAAGCCGCCGAGACTGAAGCCGACCTTGACGTGGAATGGTCAGGAGCAGTGGCCAAGGGAGCGACGATCAAGCTGGTAGTTTCACAATCCACGGAGACAAGTTCAGGCGCGGATCTTTCGGCCGTATACGCGGTAGACAACAACCTGGCCCCGATCATGAGCATGAGTTTTGGGAACTGTGAACTGTATCTGGGAACAGCCGGCAACGAATTCTTCAATAATCTCTGGAAGCAAGCGGCGGCGCAGGGTATCTCGGTATTCGTCGCGTCGGGAGACAATGGCGCAGCGGGCTGTGACTTCAATCGGGGTACTGTTCCGGAGGCAGCAAAGAATGGTTTGCAGGTAAGCGGGATTGCTTCAACGCCCTTCAACATCGCAGTCGGAGGAACGGATTTCAACGACGTTTTTAGTGAGGCAACCTATTGGAATACGACAACAAATAATCCGACCACGCAACAGTCTGCGCTAGGCTACATTCCCGAAACCACCTGGAACGATTCGTGTACTAACGCACTATTTGGCGATCCTCGCATCGGTTTCAGCACGAACGCTGAGACCAATTGCAACAATTCTAATTTACAGAATTGGGTCTTCACCATTGGCGGGAGTGGCGGCCAAAGCAATTGTACGACGCCATCTGGCCAGACCCCATCAACCTGTGCAGGAGGCTACGCCAAGCCATCCTGGCAAACAGGGGTGGGCGTTCCTCTGAATGGGGGCCGTGCTGTGCCGGATGTTTCTCTGTTTTCCGGGTCCGGATTTGCCGGGAATACGTACGCCGTATGTGAAATGGACAAGGGGGATTACTGCCCTTCGCAGTTTTTGGGCGTCGGGGGGACGTCGGCATCATCTCCTGCGTTTGCCGGCATTATGGCTCTGGTTAACCAAAAGACGCAATCCCGGCAAGGCAGCGCGAACATTGTGTTTTACAAACTCGCGGCGAAACAAACGCCTGCAAATTGCAACTCCAGCACAGGTCCAGCGAGCACCTGCGTATTCAACGATGTAATCTCGGGAACCATTGCGATGCCCTGCATCAAGGGCAGCTTGAACTGCACAACTTCGAACTCAAAGGATCAGTATGGCATTCTCTCCGGCTATAACGCAGGTGCTGGATACGATCTGGCGACAGGTCTAGGGTCGGTGAACGCGCAGAATTTGGTGAGCAATTGGACTTCAATCACGTTCCTGCCGTCGGTCACTTCGTTGAGCGCTACTGTTAACGGAAACCCCGCTGGCACGATCAGCGTCGCACATGGTGTCACGGTTGGTGTGACCAGTGGTGTGAGCGCGGGCAGTGGGGCAACAGGAACACCCACGGGGCAGGTGGCTCTAATGGCCACGCCGAATCCGACTCCTGGAACTCTGAGCGAATCACTCGGGATTGAAGCGCTTACCCTGTCGAGCGGCACTGCCAACAGCACCAGTGTCGTGCTTCCTGGAGGTAGCTATAACCTGACAGCGCACTATCAGGGTGACGCCACATTCGGAAGCAGTGATTCAAGCGGGATACCGGTTTCCATTACGGCTGAACCCAGCAAGACCTTGATCAGCATCCCCACCTTTGATTTCACCTCAGGTCAAGAGACGGGGAACAACCCAACCTCGGTCGTGTATGGCTCTCTTTATATTGCCAGGATTGACGTGGGCAATTCACAGGCGACCTTGCCCTATCCCCCCAAGCCGGTCTGCTCGCCGCCCAACTGCCCCACAGGAACGGTCACGTGGACCGATGCTGTTAATGGTGGGACTGCCACACCGCTTGATGGCGGCACATTTGCCCTTAACAGCGAAGGCTATGCCGAGGACCAAATAATCCAACTCCCTGGCGGCCAACACCTACTGGCGGCCAGTTACAGCGGTGATAGAAGCTATCAGCCTGGCGGCAGCAGCTATCCGCTTACCGTTACACTTGCGCCCACGGCCATAGCGGCCTCGGGCCCACAAAGCGCCACGATAGGCCAGTCCATTTTGCTCGGCTTCGTTGTCACGGCCAACAGTTGGGGCACGTACCCGCAAGGAACGTACTCGGTGTTCGACGGAGGCACTCAGATCGCCGGGCCGACAATCTCCGGTGGAGATGTATCGAGTGGGGGCGGTCAGGTCTCTTTTATCGGATCCACTTGGGCCACTCTTTCGGCACCCTCGGGCCCGCACTCGCTTACCGTTCATTTCAACGGGGATCCGAATTACGCCGCTTCGGTGTCCAATGCCCTTACCGTGGATGCGGTGTATGCGACCACGACAGCAGCCGTAGCGAACCCGAGCAACGTCATCTTTGGGAACAGCACAACGATCACAGCCACGGTGAGCACTGGAAACCCCGCGAGCAACGCCGCCCTGAAGCCAACGGGCACGGTTACATTTCCAGGCCTTTCGAGCCCCGTCAGCACGACCGTTGGTCAAGATGGAAGCGGCAATTGGATATTCCAAGCGACGACCACATTCGCGCCGCAGCAGAGCGAGTGGATTTATGCGAATTATAGCGGCGATTCGAACTATGCATCGTCCAGCCAGGGTGTCTCGATCACGGTGACCGTGCCGGATTTCACGCTGGGGCCGGCGAGTGGCTTGACAGTTCAGCCAGTCGCGGGACAAATAGGGACCGGCCAAATCACTATCACGCCAGTAAGTTCGAGCCAGCAAGCGAGCACGGTAACATTGTCGATTACGCCTCCTCAGATTTACGGGTACACGATTGCGATGAGTCCGCAGCAAGTCAATTTGAATGGCGCGCCAGCCACGACCACGATCACCCTCACGCCCCAAGTCAGCGTTCCGTCAAACGCCATCGGCGTCCAGGCAAAGCATGCCGGGTACTTTGGTGTGAAACGAGGCAATTGGTGGTTGCTGAGCTTGGCGACTGGTTTGAGTGCTCTGTTTATGCTCGGACTTCCCGGTCGCCGTAAGAGGGTGCGAGCGGCGCTGGGACTGAGTGTGGCTTGCCTGCTCCTTTTTGCGCTTGGATGTGGCGGCGGGGGTGGTGGAGGAGGCGGCGGCGGGGGCGGTGGTGGTGGCCTTAAGGCAACTACTATTACACTGACAACCTCGAACGCGAAGGCGGGCATGAATGACCAGTTCACCCTAACCGCGACGGTAACAGGAACGCAAACTCTGACTGGAACCATCGCGTTTTTTGACTACAGCACGCAGATTTTTGCAGGCAACATCCCGATAGTGAACGGGGGCTACCAGGCCACAAACTATGGCTACGTGTACGGTCTCGGGATACATCAATTCAAGGCGACCTATAACGGGGACGCGAACAACCTCCCTTCCACGTCGAGCGCTTTGACCCAAGTGACTACAGGAGTCGGACCAGCCACAATTCAAGCAAACACGGGCGGGGACGTTCACACCATGCAAGTCATGCTAGGCGTGCAATAGATTGTGTCAGTTGTTGGGGTTGGGTGGGAAGAAGATATTCCAGAATTGGGGAGAGGGCGTGGTGAATTCGATGGGGACGAGAGAGCCCTCGGCATTCATGACGGGCGGACGGACGACGTGAGCGTCCACCTTTTTCTGGGTTTTGGGATTCTCGAGGGAAAGTTTGGTGCCGGTGGACAGGCCTTGGGGGAGAATGATCATGGCCCCGCTGGCGCTGACCGTGTGCGTAACGCCGTGAATGGGATTGGGCTTGCCCTCGAGATGGACGAGCACGGGCATCCTCAGCAGGACACGCTGGGCGCGGCGGCGCTCTTCATTGGTTTGCGGGCGCGCGGTGGTGGCGCTGCGCTTGACGGACGGGGCAGCGGCACCGGCCGCGGGCGGCGTGGGTTTTTGTAAAGGCGTCACAGTTCCAACCCCCAGAAGTCCATATCCGGCGCGACAAGCTCGATGCCGTATTCCCAGCCGTCGGGCTGCTCGTTCCCTTTCCAGACGATCACGGCGGCGTTGCTGGCCCCGGAAGCGAGATTGGTAAGTGCCAAACGATGATCCAGTTCCAGCAAGTCAGCAAGGACAACCATGCAACCATAAGGATTCACAACCCGGGTGAAGGCTTCGACGCTCTGTCGTTTGCCGGTGGAGGCATCCCACTCCAGGCGTATGGGAACGCGGGAATTCATGCGGCGCCCGCGGCGCTTTTCACCGTAGCGAATCCCAACCTGCTTCAATTCCTGTAACTTGACATGCATCGTAGCCTCTGGAGCCAGCGGAGAAGCAGAGCGCGCCGGCGCAATGCGGCGAGAGCCGCAAGGAACGCGCGCAGGTAGCGGGAAGCAAAAATCGCAGCGCAACCGAGAGCAGCGCCGTTCCACAAACTGTCTTGTTGATCATGCTAGAGTTAGAAGAAAGAAGGGTCAATGGTACGGGGACGTAAGAGTAGCTGTACAGAAGGACAGGCGGATTGAGGCTGAGGACAGGTGGATAAAGAAAGTGTGGAATCTGATCGTCAATGCGGATGACCTGGGATGGACGGACGGGGTGAACCGAGGGATCGTGGAGGCACACCGCAAGGGCCTGGTGACCAGCACAACACTGCTGGCCAATGGGCGCGCGTACGACTCTGGGGTGGAGGCGGCGCGGCAGAATCCGCAACTGGGGATTGGCGTGCACCTGAACCTTGGCGATGGGCGGCCAGTTGCGCCCGCCGAGCAAGTGCCGGGTCTTTTGAATGATGCGGGCGAGCTGGATGGCGGGACAGAGGGATTATTGCTGCGAATCGCAAGCCGGCGCTTGCGCATCGAAGAAGTAGAGCGGGAATGGGACGCGCAGATCCGGAAGGTACGCGAATCTGGAATTGCACCGACCCATCTGGACGGGCACAAGCACGTACACATGCTGCCAGGGCTCTTTGAATTGACGCTGCAATTGGCCAAGAAGCACGGAATCCGTGCTGTTCGCGTGGCGAACGAGGAATCGAGTTTGCGTTCGGCGTTATCGGCGGGAACGGCTCAAAATGGGGGAGTGGTTTTGAAACAAAGCGTGCGAGCGCGGGGCCTGAAGGTGCTGGCGCGGGATGCGCGGAAAATGGCGGAACGCGAAGGGATCGCCACGAGCGACTACTTCTGCGGAATCACACAAACGGGCGAATTGACACGGGAAGGGCTCGAAGAGTTTCTGGAGAAACTGCCAGAGGGCACGACGGAACTGATGTGCCATCCGGGGTATGTGGACGAGGAACTGCGGAGAACGGCGACGCGGCTGCAGGAATCGAGGAAAGCCGAGTTGGACATACTAACGGACGCAGGAATCAGAAAAACTGTCGCCAGCCGAGGGATACGCCTGATAAACTATGGGATTATCGGGGCAATGGGATAGAAACGTGCCGGGCGGGCGCGGCTTCCCAGCCGATTGTATTTCATCAGGACCAGGGGAACGGTAAGACTGCGCAAGGGGCGCGGAGCAAGTGATTGCAGAGAGGTACAGGTAGAGTTTATGGGAATTGAATCAGCGATCCGGTACTCGATCGTGGTTCCGTTCTACAACGAACAGGAAAACATCCCGGATTTGTACATGAAGCTGACGGATGTGATGGATTCGGTCGGCGAACCGTACGAGATGGTGTTTGTGGACGATGGGAGCAAGGATAGCTCGTACAAGGTGCTATCGGAGATCTACGAGCACGACCGGCGCGTGAATGTGGTGCGGCTGCGCCGGAATTTTGGACAGACGCCGGCGCTGAAAGCGGGTTTCGATTTTGCGCGCGGGGACATCGTGATCTCGATGGACGGGGACCAGCAACATGATCCCGAAGAGATCCCGCGCTTCCTGGAAAAAATAGAGGAAGGCTACGACCTGGTGAGCGGGTGGAGGCGTTCGCGGAACGACCACTGGTTGATGCGGCAAGTGCCGAGCCGCATCGCGAACTGGCTGATGGCCAAACTTTCGGGGATCGAGCTGCACGATTTTGGCACGACGTTCAAGGCCTACCGGCGGGAGATTTTGCAGGAAATCCAGCTATATGGAGAGCTGCACCGGTTCATTCCCGCGCTGGCCAGTGCGACGGGTGCGCGCATCGCGGAGGTGCCGATTTCCAATCCGCAGCGCAAGAGCGGGCGATCGAATTACGGGATCGGGCGAAGCATCCGAGTGTTTTTTGACCTGATCATGGTGAAATTCCTGCTGGATTATTCGACGCGGCCGCTGCAGTTTTTCGGGATGCTGGGGTTGGCGGGGACGGGGACAGGATTTGTCCTTGGGATGTCCCTGGTGGTGAAGAAAGTCCTCTTCAATGAAAACATCATGACGCAGCACGGACCGCTGCTGCTGCTCGCGATGGCCCTGTTCATCAGCGGGATTCAGTTCATCTCCATGGGATTGCTTGGAGAGATCAGTTCACGAACGTATTACGAATCGCAGAACAAGGCGATTTATGCGCTGCGCGAAGTGAAGAGTCACCGGAAAGAGCTGGGGGATTCGGCAGAATCCACGCGGCCGTCGGGAAGCTCGGAACGTTGAGCGAATCCCTCCGGAAGCAAGCCCCGCACCAGCGGCGGCTGCCAACAAGCAAGAAAAGCAAAGCGATGCATTGAGGACGTGCGTCAGGGCTGCAGAGTGCGGTATTGGCCGCGGAAGTAAAGAAGCGGCTGGCCTGCGGCGAACTCCGCGGTTTCCACTTCGCCCAAGAAGATGGTGTGATCTCCCGCCAGGTATTCCGAAACGACATTGCAGGTGAAGTGCGCCAGAGCATCCTCGAGGACGGGGATGCCCGAAGCGGTCCAACGATAGCGGATGCCGAGGCGCGCATCGGCATCGGGGCTCTGTTCGCCTGTTGCAAAATGCCCGGAGAGGGCTTGCTGCGAATCCTTGAGAATGCTTACACCGAAGCGGCGCTGGGTTTTTAGGAAAGAGAGCAGGCGGCTTTCTTCATCAACGCAGATGGAGACCAGCGGGGGCTCGAGGGAAACCGAGTTGAAGGAGTTGGCGGTCATGCCGTGGACCTGGCCGGGCTCGCGCTCGACGGTGACCACAGTGATGCCGGTGGCAAAATGACCCATGACGCGGCGGAAGAGCTGGGATGTGACCAAAGCGGAGGACATAGAGGCTCGCTTGAAGATAGCACAGAGGAGGGAAGAGATATCAGACATCAGCGATCAGAGATCAGGAAGCGGGGCGGCGATGATGGAAAGATGGTGGGGCTTCGCGACGGAAAGAGAAGAGAGATTCATCGCACAAAAGACGTGCGATGGAAAAGAGTACCTCACTTCGCCCGCCTCCGGCGGGTTCGGAATGACGGGAAGCGTGGAGATTCATGCGTGGTTAGTATGGCGGAGATATTGCCGCGATCCCTCCGCTGCGGCCCGCAGATAGCGCGGACCTCCGGTCGGGATGACAACGAGTGAGCATTTGCCGAGATGGGGTCCAGCCGTGCTGGACCCCCACGCGGGCTGAGAACAGTGAAGAGAAGTTTTTATTTATGGGGTTTGTCTTCGTTATTGGGCTTGGGCGGTGGCGCTGCCTTGGCATGCTCCGCTTTCTGCTGTTGATTGAGCTGCTGCTTTTCCTGATTGTGTTTCTGTGCTTGTTGCTCCAGTTGCTGCTGGTGTTGCTGGTTTAGCTGCTGTTGCTTCTGGAGGAGTTCCTGCTGCTTGCGCTCGTTGGCTTGCTGCTCTTGCAACTGCTGCTGGATCTTCTGGTGTTGCTGGAGCTGCTGCTGCTCGAGCTTCTGGCGTTCCTGATCCTGTTTTTGTTGAAGCTGCTCGAGCTGCTGTTGATGTTTCTGCTCGAGCTGAGGATTTTCCACGACAGGGGGCCGAGCGGAAGGCGGGCGATTGTTGATCGCTTGGGTGTTGGCCGGCTTTACCGGTTGATTGGAAGGCGCGCCGCCGACGTTGGATGGGCGGTTGGGATTGTTCTGGCCAGGCTGTTGCGTGGTTTGTACCGGCCGATTCCCCTGCCCCTGAAGCGTATTCACACGAGGTGTGGCGGGAGTAGACGGTGGAGCGATCTTGACGGGCGCGACCGCAGCGGTGGTACGCGCGGGCTGGATTTGCCGCGTTTGCGCCATCGAGATCGGCTGGCCGTGATTCGCTTGGATGGCGGCTTGCTGCTTCTCAAAGGATGGTGGAGGAGGAGGTGGCGCGGTCTTGGCCACCACCGCGCGGTTCGCTAGAGCTGCGGGTGGATGCACGTTCGTGGCGGCGCCCGAACCCATGACGGCCTGCTTGGGCGGCGCGACGGAGGGAGCGGAAGCGCCAACGGGGGCAGATTCCACTTCTCTTTGGTTCACGGCGACGAGATTATGCGAAACGGACTGGGCCGAGGTGAACGCGTGTGGCGAGGTGGCCGTGACCGCGCCAGGAACTCCCTGATTCACGTAATGGACGTTGTTGACGGTCACGTTCCTGTTGACGACGGTCGTGTTGTAGTAATTGTTGACCACGGTCTCGTTCACCGTGGTATTGGAGATATTCACTCTGCTGACGTAGGCGCGGCTGACCGCATAGGAAGGCACGAAGACTTCACGCGGCCCCAGAGGGAACCAGCCAACATTCACGCCCGCTGCAAAACCACCGCCGCCGATGCCAATGCCGACGCCAAAGTGGGGTCCACCGACCCATGCAACAAGAGCGGGCGCATAGACCGGGCGGACATAGGCGATACCTACGACACGCGGCGGTGCAGGTACCCAACCCCAAGCGCCGGCCACGAATATCCAGCGGCCATAGTGGAACGGAGCGAAACCCCAGGATGCGTCATCCACCCAGGTCCAGCCCCAGGGAGCTACATAAGCCCAGTGGCCGTAGCGATAGGGGGCCCAGCCGATGATGGTCGTATGAGGGAACCAAACGGTGCCGTACTCGGGAACGGGGCGCCATCCGCCGTTGTCGTCGAGATCTTCATAGCCGATGACATCGTCGGAGACGTAGCGGCGGGCGACGGCGTGATCTTCGTGAAGATCGCGCTCATCGCACCAGTTATCGAAATCATCCACATCGGCAGCGCCCTCGATGTCTGCATCCAGAGTATCCGTGCCAGAGAAGGAGCCCTGCTCGCCAGCGTGGACAGTGTAAGCGGAGCCGCCGCCGGTGACTTCGCCTTGGCCATCGCGAACGGAAACGATGGTAGTGTCACCGGCTTCGTTGACGCTGATGCGGTAACGGCCGGGGCGAAGGACGGAGAAGGCCAGGTTGGGAGTGTCGATTTCAATATTTTCGTTGTCGCCGAGGCGGCGCACACGAATACTGACGGCGCCCTCAGTGATGCGAAGCTGAATCGTCTGATCATTCAGATTGAGAAAGGAAATGCCGGTTTCTCCGGCAAGACGAAAGGCGGCAGAATCGACGTGCAGTTCGGCGCGAGAGTCCCTATCGGTCCAAAGCTTATCGCCGGTAGTGACGGGACGATTGGCGACGGCGGAAACCCAATCGTCGGTGCCGGCAGGACTGAAAGAGACCTGCCCGTTCGTCACGCTAAGACGCGCAACGCGGCCTGGCGGATCATCATCGTCATCGGCCGCGGCACGCTTGGGCGCAGCCAAGGCCAACGCAAGAATCAACGAGAACAGCGTAAGCAAATAAAGTGAACGTGTTTTCATGGTGCTTTCTTCTCTCCTGGAACGCTTACCAAAACTCAACTCCCCCAAAGTCAGGTTTCTCGAGTGAAAAGGGGCCGCGAATTGGAGACGCAAACGGGATCCGGTACTTGATGGTCTGCGACGCCGAGGTTTTTGCTGGGAGCAACCTCACGGCCCAAATTTCCTGACGCTAATATGTGTAACACAGGGAGGGTCAGAGAGTTGCAGCAGCAAGAAGCGTGGGCGCGAAAGGTACAAGAGAGGCGGAGAGTGGAAAAGAAGAAGGCCCGTCCGGGGAATCAGGTACGGGCCTTGGGATGGAAAAGTTAACCGGGACTGACCCGGGAGAAGCAAGTACGCTCAGTGATGGTGGGATCCGCCGCCGCCGCCGCCGCCGCCGCCACCACCACCGTGTGGGGCACCGCCGCCACCACCATGTGAGGCACTGCCACCGCCGCCGCCGGAAGAGCGCGGAGCAGAGTAGCTACGCGGGGCCGAAGAGCCGTGCGGAGGCGCATAGCTGCGCGGGGATGAATAGCTGCGAGGAGCGGAGTTAGAGCGTGGGGCGGAGTAACCCCGGTTGCCGTTGTAAGAAGGCGGAGAATACGAGCGGTTGCCGTACCCCGAATTAGGCGGACGATTCACAGAATTCCGGGAGGCGGAGTTGCCGGAAGCGCCAGAGCCGGCCCAGGGCGGACGGTTGCTGGAATTGTTGCGAGGCGTCGCCGTGGGATTTGCGGGGCGATTCGTGCTGCCGAAACCCTGCGGGGCGCGGCCGGAATCGGTGCTGTTGCCCTGTGCATTCCAACTGCGTGTTGAGGTATTGGGGCGGGCCGTTGAATTCACCGAAGGCGACGGCCTGGAACCTTGCCCGCCAGCAGAGGGCGGACGATTGGCAGAAAGCTGCCCCTGGCGGTTCGCGTTCATGCCTGAGGAAGTGCCAGCAGGCCGCGCGGCATTCATCGCCGAGGAATTGCCGGGCCTGAGAGAGGTGCCATTCATTGTGTGCACCGGCAAATGAGAAGCGGGAGCCGCGGGAGCTGTACGAGCCATCACGCTGCGGTTCTGAATATTGGCAGAAGGCGTGGCGACGCGGCCATGAGAAGCGGAGGCGCCAAGGTAACTGGAGCGGTTCGGCGAAGCATTGATGCCATTGGTCACTTTGGCGCCACGCAATGAGGCTTCCGTGAGATGGGTGGCACCGCGATTAATGCGCTGACCACTCACGAAGGCATTGTGCGAAGCCGTGGTGACGGCGTTCACGTTGTGGGCGTAGCGGTAGTTGTTATAGTTGCGGAAGTTGTTCACGTTGACGTTGCGAATGTAGGTGTTGTGGATATTCACGTTGCGCCAGTAGCGGCCGCCGCAATGGTACCAGGGGCGGAACGGTTCACCCCAACCCAGGGGGAACCAGCCATATCCGCCGCCAAAGCCAAACCCGAAGCCGAACCCGCCGCCGAGAAAACCGACGTAGGCCGGACCATAGAAAGCCCCACCCCAGATCGGACCGGGGCACCAACCCCAGCCCCAGCCAAACCTGTTCCAGCGGCCATAGTGGTAGGGAGCAAAACCCCACGGCTCGTAACCGACCCAGGTCCAGCCCCAAGGGCCGACCCAGTTCCAGTTGCCGTCGCTGTAAGGAGCCCAGTCGGGGCCGACATCGTTAGGTCTCCAAACCGGGCCGTAGTCGGGCTGTTCGCTCCAGGTGCCGTTGTCGTCCAAGTCGCTGTAACCGACAGTGTCGCGTGAAACGTATTTTGCGGAAGCGGAGTTGTCTTCCTTGAGGTCGCGATCCTGCGCCCAGCGATCCAGATCATCGGGGGCGGTGGCAGCGGACGTGGAATACTTCACGTTGTTGTCGGTGCCCGAGACGTCGGCACGTTCACCAGCGTGGAGAGGATAAGTTTGCCCGCCGGAGGCAATTTCACCCTGTCCGCGGATCACGGTAACGCCGGTGTAGTCGCCATTTTCGTTGACGTCGATGCGGAAGTCGCCTGCTTCACGAACAGTGAAAGCGAGATTGGGCGTGTCCACTTCGTAAGTATCGCCCTGAAGGATTTCGCGGACGCGGAAATTGAGTTTGCCTTCAGCGAGACGCACTTGAGTAATGTTCTGATCGAGATTCAGGAAGGAGATCGCGGTCATGCCGCCGAGATGGATGGCGGCTTGTCCTGCCTGCAATTCGGCGCGTGAGTTCTGGTCCACCCAGAGCTTATCGCCGATGGTCATGGGGCGATTTCTTGCGGCAGTACCCCAATCGCCGGTGCCACCGGGCTGCAGAGAGACGGAACCATCTGTGAAGCTGATGCGCGCGACGCGCGAAGGCGGATCCTGGGAGTCATCGGCACTGGGTCCGACATCGCCGGTAGCAGGAAGATTGGAAACATTCTCCTGGTTCTGGGCTTGGTCCTGGGCTTTGACAATAGGCGACAGCAAAAACAGAGAAGCGGCCAGACACAGCAGGAGCGAACTGATGTTTTTGGCAGAAAGGTTGGCCATCATAACTTTTTCCCCTGATGAGACCCGGAATGGTACCTGGGTCCCGGAAACCCATGCTCATTATGGCTCGGATTGGGTTCCCATGGGATAGAACCCTAGAGGAGGAGAGAAGTTGCCATCAGGTAAGAAGGATAAGGGGTTGCGGGGAGGGGCTCAAAACTTATAGTTCTAGTACTATAAACATCTTGCCCGGAATCTGTACTTTAGGCCAGCATGCCTTTCCCAGGCCTTTCCCTACACTAACGGCTTGAAGGCGCATCCGCGCTCTGGGAGAATCGCATGCTCATGAAACGTGTGCTTTTGGGGTTAGCCACGCTTACGGCGGTTTTAGTTGTTTCTGCGAAGGCGCAGACGTGGAGGCAAGTGGGACCTCCAGGCGGAACGGTCATTTCTCTGGCAGCAGATCCAAACAACATCAAGAGCCTGTACCTGGGAACAGCGGACGGGCACGTGTTCACCTCGAGTGACGAGGGTGAGCACTGGGAATTGCTGAGCCGCATCGGCTCCGGGCAGGATGACGTGATCACGCACATCATCGTGGACCCGCACGATGCGAAGCGGCTCTACGCCAGCACGTGGACGCTGTATTCGGGCGGCGGCGGAGTATACCGCAGCAATGACAGCGGGCATACCTGGAACATCATCGGACTGGCGCACGAGACGGTGAGAGCACTGGCGCAAGCGGGGACAGATCCGAAGCTGCTGCTGGCTGGGGCGCTCAGCGGCGTGTACCGCTCGACGGACGAAGGCGCGACTTGGGAACGTATTACGCCCGCTAATCACCCGGACTTGCGGAATTTTGACTCGGTAGCATTCGACCCGAAGGATACCAACGTAATTTATGCGGGAACGTATCACTTGCCGTGGAAGACCACGAATGGAGGCAAGGACTGGTTTCCCGTAGTGAAGGGCATGATCGACGACTCCGATGTGATGAGCATCATCGTGGACCCCGCGAACGTGGAAAGCGTGCATGCCACGGCGTGCTCTGGCATCTATCACAGCGTGAATGGCGGACAGCAGTGGGTGAAGTATCAAGGTATTCCTTCGGTGTTTCGCCGCACGCAATTAATCCGCATGGATCCCAGCAATGCCAACGTGCTGTACGCGGGGACGACCAGCGGTTTGTGGAAGACGGTGAATGACAAGGATTTCAAGCGCGTTTCTCCGGGCGACTGGATCATTAATGCGCTGATCATTGACCAGCAGAATCCGCAGAAGATTATTATTGGGACGGAGCGCCAGGGTGTGCAGATCAGCACGGACGGCGGCGCGTCGTTCACCTCCGCGAACAATGGCTTCCAGCACCAGCACATTTCGGATGTGGCGCTGGATCGCGAGCATCCGGAACGCGCCCTGGTGGTGCTGACGTTTGACAACGACGCCTTCCTGGCAACCAGGGATGGCGGAACTTCCTGGACGACTCTTGGACCCGGGTTGAAGCGCACGGAACTGCGCCACGTGTATGCAGCGCCGACGGGCTGGTGGGCAGCGCTGACCAACGGCGGATGGATGAAGTACGACGATGCGACGCACAAGTGGGTTCGCGCAGGGCTGTACGTGCCGGACCCGGCTTCCGTCGCGGTGGCAAAAACGACCAAGGGCAAGAAGGGCGCGACACCGAAGGCTGCGCCCAAACAGGCAGCTCCGCAACTCACCGCGTTTCTGGTGAATGGCATGGCGTTCGGCAATGATGCGTGGTACGCAGCGACGGCCGGGGGCGTGCTGGTCTCGAAGGACCATGGGACAACGTGGAAGGCGGCCAGCAAGGATCCGCTGACGCGGCAACCGGCGCAATCGGTGGAGGTGGCCAGCGACGACAACCAGATCTGGGCGGTCGTCGAACGGAACCTGATCTACTCGAGCGACAAGGGCGAGACTTGGGATGCCAAGGAACTCGCCTTTGCCACGGCGGGTAATCTGAAACTTCACCGCGTGGACGACAGCACGCTCTTCATCACATCGAACATGGGCCTGTATGGCTCGCGCGACGCCGGGCGCACCTGGAACCGCACGGATGTCCGTGAATTGTCGTTCCAGTCGGTGGCGGGCACGGACAAGGCGCTGGTGGTGTCCCTGCAAAAGCAGGGCCTGCTGGCGTCGTTTGACGGCGGAAAGTCCTGGCAGCACCTGGACGATGCGCTCTCGCAAGGATTCTTCCCGGTGATACGGACGAGGCGCGATGGCTCGCTGGTGGCGGTTTCCGCTACCGAGGGCATGCTGAGTCTGGATCCGAATGCGCGGTCGGCGAGTGCATCAAAGGGCCCGGGGATGCGGTAAGAAAAAACTGAGTTCCCTTTGCTTCATCGGGCGTCCCGGCCAGGCCGGGGCGCCCTTTATATTTTTGGTGGAAGCCGTTTGGAATGCAGGCGCGGGCGTAATTGGAGAAGAGGCGGAGCGGGACCTCGAGATTTGTGACCTTGCCTACCTGGGGCGCAGCATGCCGCGCCCCTACAAGAACAAGAACAAACCCAAGACCCAGGTAAAAACCCGAACCTGGGGCACCCCAAATGTAGAAGCGGTGGTGCAGCTATTTGACGTGATGATTACCACCGATTTGATAGCCGATTCCGCGAATGGTGCGAATGAGGGGACGGTCGGAGCCGGCATCGAGTTTCTTGCGCAGATAGTTGATGTAGACATCGACGACGTTGGTGATGGAATCCGAGTGCAGACACCAGACCTCTTCAATGATGGAATTGCGAGAGACGGGGCGGCCGGAGTTGCGCAGGAGATACTCGAGCAAGGCATATTCCTTGGGACTCAGTTCAATGGAGCGGCCACTGCGGCTGACTTTGTGAGAGACGCGATTTACTTCGAGATCCTCTAAATGGAAGGTATCCGTGGCGGGGCGATTGCGGCGCCGGAGCACCGCGTGGACGCGGGCGAGGAGTTCAGCGACGGCGAAGGGCTTAACGATGAAGTCGTCGGCGCCGGCATTGAGACCGCGCACGCGCTCCTCCACGGCCGTCGCCTGGGAGACCAGGATAACGGGGGTCTCCGGCCAACGCTGCTGGAGAGTGTGAAGAAACTCGAGGCCCGGGATACCCGGAAGATTGAGATCCAGGACAACAAGATCGAAGGAAGTATTGTCTGGAAGATCGGCGATCTGATTGCCGGCGGAGGCGAGTTGCACGTTGAAGTGTTCCTGCTGAAAGCGCGAAAGGAGAAACTCCGCCAAAGAGGCATCGGCCTCAGCGACAAGAAGGCGCATGGTAGTTCACACAAATTAACTTTCTGGAAGGGGATACAGTGAGTTTGGACGCTGGGAGGAGAGGTGTCAAGAAAGGCCATCGGACGAGCGCCCGAAAGATTACGGGCCATGCGGCTGAGCTGGGACAGCGGAAGAGGGAGAAGCGGCAGGAGGGTTGGCCGCAGGGCTGATGAGGGGGCCGGGAGTAACGAAAGGCAATCTTTCTCCAAACATGGGATTGAGGATGACGACGTCAATGCGCCGGTTGCGCGCGCGGCCATCGGCGGAGTCATTATCGGCGACAGGATGAAATTCGGCATAGCCGGCAGCGGAAAGGCGCTCTGGATCGATGTGATAACGGTCAATGAAGAGGCGCACAAGCTCGGTGGAACGCGCGGTGGAAAGCTCCCAGTTGGAAGCGAAATGGAGATTGTGGATGGGTATATTGTCCGTGTGGCCTTCGATGCGAATGCTCTCCGTGCGAGGGCCGAGAACGTTGGCGAGGCGGTCCACGGCGCCAAGGGATGAGGTGCGCATGGTGGACGAAGCGCTCTCATAGAAGCCCATCTCGCGCAAGCTGACGACCAATCCCTCTTTGCGGGCTTTGATGTCCACCACATGCTTCTGAATCTCCGGGGCGAGGGCTTTTTCCAACTCGGCCTGGACGTCCTTCAAAGGGGCGGTGGGGGCCGGGGGCCCAAGGATGCCTTTCATAGGTTGCACAATGCGCTCCATGTCGGTGGTGCGTTCCACGTTTTCCACGGCCTGGACTTTCGAAAATGGAATGGCTTCGGTATCACTCAGAGGGACTTTTGTATTGGAGGTGTCAAAGACACCGAGTTCCTGGAAGGCAACTTGAATGGCCATGGCCAGGCGGCCCACGCGGCGTTTGTCCACCTGAGCGGAGGCGTACATGACCACGAAGAAAGCAAACATCAGGGTGATGAAATCGGCGTAGCTCACCAGCCCGAAACCCCGGTGGGAAGGGATGTGCGGGGATGCAAACGCGACTGATTGAGCGCCTGCAGGTCCTCATTTGAGCTATCGGCAGTCTTGGTTGAAACTTTAGGAGGGGCTTTCGACTTCAATATGTTCCGGTTTGGGATTGAACACCGACTCGACGAGTGTCTGTACGCTCGGAACTATCGCTTCCAGGTCCAGGGTGAAACGAATCCCGTCCATCCTCTTAGGTTGCAGGCAAGGTCTGTCTGGTTCTTATCACTCGACATCTGTCGGCCTGTGCTGCTTTGCTTCTCCTTCTCCCGCATGCTGTTATGTATAATCACTTCAAATGACACAACTACGCCGCAACAACAAACACTGCATTCTCTTGATTATCTTCTTCAGCCTGCTTGCCTTCGCTCTATTCTGGAGTCTCGGGCAGGCAGACGAGGCCGGCCTTCCACCTCTTGCCATCGGTGCCGCGGCGCCGGATTTTTGCCTTCCCGGCATTGACGGGCAAACACATTGCCTGGCCGAATACGCCTCCAGCAAAGTTCTGGTCATCGCGTTTACGTGCAACCATTGCCCCACCGCGCAACTCTATGAAACGCGCATCAAACAACTCGCCGCTGATTATCAGGATCGCGGCGTCACTGTCGTGGCCATCGAGCCCAATAATCCCAATGCCGTCCGCCTGGATGAGATGGGCTACACGGATGTGGGGGATTCTTTTGACGAAATGAAGATTCGCGCGGCTTACCGTCATTTCAATTTCCCTTATCTCTATGACGGTGAGACCCAGAAGGTTTCACGCGCGTACGGCCCTGCGGCGACGCCACACCTATTTATTTTTGACGCGCAGCGCAAACTCCGCTACGAAGGCCGCGTGGACAACAATCCGCGCGAGGCGCTGGTCACGCGCCGAGATGCCCGCCTGGCCATTGACGCCATTCTTGCGGGCAAGGCCGTGGAACTCGAGAAGACTCCTTCAGTGGGTTGTTCCACGAAATGGCTATATAAAGAGGAAGGACGCAAGGAGGAACTCGCGGAGATCGAGAGCAAGCCAGTGCAGGTCTCGCCCGCCGGCGCGGTTGACCTCAAGGCTCTGCGCAAGAACCCGACTGGCAAACTTCTGCTCGTCAATTTCTGGGCCACCTGGTGCGCGCCGTGCGTCCAGGAAATGCCGGAGGTCCAGACGATGTACCGCATGTATGGTCATCGCCCGTTTGACGTGGTCACCGTCAGCATCAACTATCCGGACGAACAGAAAGGCGCGCTCGCCTCGCTTACGAAGCTGCATGCCACAACGCGGAATCTGATTCTGGGCTCAACGGATTTGTACACCCTTCTCGCCGCATTTGATCCGGATTGGAACGCTGCCGTTCCTTACTCCATGCTCATACGCCCCAATGGCGAAGTCGTCTACAAACTGCAAGGAACCATCGATCCACTGAAGATGCGCCGGTTGATTATCGCCAATTTGCCGGACGACGACTACCTGGGCCACCAGGCTTACTGGCAGAATCACACTGAACCATAGCGGAGGCTCCATGCGGCGCCGAACGTTTCTCCAAACCTCTCTCGCGGCTACTGTTTGTGCTCTGCACTCGCCAGGGCCGGCGTCGCCCGTGGAAACAGAAACGCTTCGTGGCGCCGGCGACCCACGAAACCTCTTTGTTGGCTCCGCTGTCTCTACAGGGCAACTCCGGGAACCGCTCTTCTCCAAATTGATCGCGGAGCAGTGCAGCATCGTTGTCGCTGAGAACGCCATGAAATGGGGGATCGTGCATCCGGAAGTCGATCGCTACGATTTCTTGCAGCCAGATTTGTTGCTGCATTTTGCGGGGGATAACGCACTTCGCGTTCGCGGGCACAATCTCTGTTGGCACAGACAGCAGCCGCCCTGGTTTGAGAAGCTGGGCACTACCACCAACGCGGCTAAATTTCTGCAAGATCACATTCACGCCGTTGCCGGGCGTTACGCCGGACGGATTCATTCCTGGGATGTGGTGAACGAAGCCATTCTGATCGAGGACGGCCGCGAGGATGGCCTTCGCACTTCCAATTGGTTCAAACTGCTTGGCCGCGATTACATCTCTATCGCATTCCGCACTGCCGCGGAGACCGATCCGAAGGCGCTGCTTACGTACAACGACTACGATCTGGAAGATGATACTCCGTATCACGCCAAGCGCCGGGCCGCCACCCTGGGATTGCTTCGCTGGATGCGGGACACCCACGTGCCCATTCACGCCGTGGGTCTGCAGTCCCACATGAAAGCACGCCGCGAAGGAAAACCGCACTGGGAGCCATTTCACGAATTCCTGAATCAGGTGGCGCAGTTGGAGCTGCAACTTTTTGTGACCGAATTCGACATGAATGATAAGGAACTTCCTGCGGACATCCAGGCACGTGATGCGCAAGTCGCTGCGCTCGGAAAAGACTATCTCCAAAACGTTCTGCAGCACCCGCAACTCAGGGCTGTGCTCACCTGGGGGCTATCGGATCGCGATACCTGGCTGACGGGCTTCGATAAGCGGGATGATGGCCTGCCACAACGCCCTCTTCCCTTCGACGAAAATTTGAAGCCGGCGCCACTGTTCCATGCCATGCTCGAAGCACTCCATCCTCAATGATGATCGGAGCATAACCAAGAAATGAGACTCAACCATTTGGCTGGTGCGATACTTTTGTTGCTTGAAACCCTTTCCGTCCCCGCGGTGCCCACGTCTGCGGCTCAAGCCCCTACGGGCACCTCGTCTGCTGCCAAGGATTGGCCCACGTATGGTGGCAAACCGGAAAACACCCACTACTCCAGTCTCCACCAGATCAATCGCGAAAACGTCAAGAGCCTTAGCGTCGCCTGGTCATTCGACACGGAAGAACAAGGCGGCCTGCAAACGAATCCTCTGATCGTCGGCAACGTTCTTTATGGCCTTACGCCCGCGCAAAAAGTTTTTGCCTTGCAGGCCGCCACGGGAAAGCTTCTCTGGAAATTCGATTCCGGGGTGAAGGGAACGCAACCCGATCGCGGGCTCGTTTACTGGGCCGACGGCAAAGAGAAACGCATCCTTGTTGGGGTGATGAATTTTGTTTACGCTCTTGACGCCACAACCGGAAAGCCCATCGCGGGCTTCGGCCAGCAGGGGCGCATCGATTTGCGCGAAAACCTTGGCCGCGAGCCGGCACAGGCACAATCCATCGCTCTCACCAGCCCTGGCGTTCTCTATAAGGATCTCCTCATCGTCGGTGGCCGCAATCCCGAAACGCTCCCTGCCCCGCCGGGAGATGTGCGTGCGTTTGACGTGCGCACCGGCAAACTCCGCTGGGCATTTCACACGATTCCCCGCCCCGGCGAATTCGGCTACGAAACCTGGCCAATGGAGGCCTGGAAGACGAGTGGCGCCGCAAATAATTGGGCGGGGATGGCCGTGGACACAAAGCGCGGCATCGTCTACGTTCCCACCGGCTCCGCTGCCGCTGATTTTTACGGCGCGGATCGCGTCGGCGACGACCTGTTCGCGAATTGCCTTCTAGCGTTGAACGCGGAGACCGGCCAGCGCATATGGCATTTTCAAGGCGTTCGCCATGACATATGGGACCGCGATTTCCCTTCCCCACCTGTATTGCTTACGGTTAAGCATGACGGCAAGGATGTAGAAGCGGTTGAACAATCTTCCAAGCAAGGATATGTGTATCTGTTTGATCGCGTCACCGGCACGCCGCTTTTCCCGATGGAGTTTCACAAGTATCCTGCCTCCACGGTCCCCGGCGAAGCCGCCGCTGCTGAACAGATCTTGCCCACGCGGCCCGCGCCCTTCGCGCGCCAACTTCTCACGGAAGACCTGCTCACCCGGCGCACGCCAGAAATCCACCAGTGGGCGCTCGAGACGTTTCGCAAATATCGCAGTGAAGGCCAATTCGTCCCCTTCTCGATCGGCAAAGACACCGTCATTTTCCCTGGATTCGATGGCGGCGCCGAGTGGGGCGGCTCGGCCGTGGATGAACAGACGGGCATTATGTACGTCAACGCCAACGACGTCGCGTGGACGGGCGCGCTGATTCACAACACCGGCGCCAACAGCCCGCGTGGCATCTATCTCAGCCAGTGCAGCATCTGCCACGGCGACGCAATGAAGGGCTCGCCTCCCGCGATTCCTTCCTTGGTTGACATAAGCAAGCGCCTGACTTCCCGGCAAATTGCGCAAACCATCAAGAATGGCAAAGGCCGCATGCAGGGCTTCCCCAATTTGACGGACGACCAACTGTTTGCCCTGGACATGTATTTGACGACCGGCGATGACAAGGAAATGAAGAGTTCCGGGCCCGCTCTGCCAGCGATGAATTATCGCTTCACGGGATACCACAAATTCCTCGACCCCGACGGATATCCCGCGGTGGCTCCGCCGTGGGGCACGCTGAACGCCATCGACTTGAATACTGGCGAGTACGTTTGGAAAATCCCGCTGGGCGAATACCCGGATCTTGAGGCGAAGGGCATGAAAAATACCGGGACGGAAAGCTATGGCGGGCCGATCGTGACTGCCGGAGGATTAGTTTTCATTGGCGCCACCTGTTTCGACAAGAAATTCCGCGCGTTCAATAGCTCCACGGGAGAGTTGCTCTGGGAGGGCTCGCTTCCCTTCTCCGGCACCGCAACTCCCGCGACGTATGAGGTGAATGGCCGCCAGTACGTGGTCATTGCCGCGGGTGGTGGCAGAGATCCGAAATCGCCCTCGGGCGGCGTCTACGTGGCATTCGCGCTGCCTTGAAACGCTAGAAGAGCCCCGGGGTATCGAAGGGCAAGCCCACGTAATTTTCAGCGAGTGCGGTGGAAGCGGCCCGCGAAGAGGTCACGTAATCGAGTTCCGCGAGATGCAGGTTGTGCGAGAAGCTGTCCTCATTCTCGTGACGGTGTAGCAACGACGTCATCCACGCCGAGAATCGCTGCACTTTCCAGACGCGCTTCCGGCAACGCTCCGTGTAGTTCGCCAACCCGTCGCGCTTCCGGTTTTTATATATGTCGACGAGCCCCCGGGCCATCACCCGCACGTCCGCCACGGCCAGGTTGAGCCCCTTGGCGCCCGTCGGCGGAACGATGTGCGCGGCATCGCCCAGCAAAAATAGTTTTCCGTACTGCATGGGCTCCGCCACGAAGCTGCGCATGGGCGTGATGCTCTTCTGTGTAATCGGACCTTCCTTCAATGCAAACCCGTCGCGCGTGGCCATGCGAGTCCGCAGTTCCTCCCAAATACGGTCGTCCGGCCAATTCTGGAGGTCCTCGTCCGCAGCGCATTGCAGGTACAACCGCGATAACACCGGTGAACGCATGCTCATCAGCGCAAAGCCGCGCTTGTGGTAGGTATAAATCAATTCCTCTGAAGCAGGCGGCACGCTGGCCAAAATCCCCAGCCAGGCGAATGGATAGCGGCGCTCGTGAATCTGCAACTGGCTTTCGGGGATGGCCGGGCGGCAGATTCCGTGGAAGCCGTCGCAGCCGGCAATGAAATCGCAAGCGACTACATGCTCGACGCCTTGTTGGCGGTAAACAATCCTCGGCTGCATATCCACATCGACAAGGCGTATCGCCTCTGCCTCAAAACTAATGGGCGCACCATAGCCCAGCCGAGCCGCGACCAGATCCTTGATCACTTCCTGTTGCGCATAAATGATAATGGATTTGCCGGCGAGCATTCTGAAATCGATGCGATGCCCCGCGCCCGCAAAACGCAACTCAATCCCGTTGTGGTGCAGCCCCTCGCGATCCATCCGCGCGCCTACGCCGGATTCACGCAAAACTTCCGCGGTGCCCTGCTCCAGCACGCCGGCACGCACACGGCTTTCGATGTGGTCGCGCGTGCGGCTCTCCAAGACAATCGACTCGATCCCCTGCAGGTGCAGCAGGTGCGCCAGCGTCAACCCGGCCGGTCCCGCGCCGATGATTCCGACTTGCGTGCGAATCGTGGTCATGAACGGATCAACCTTTCGAAAAACTAGTGCCGTTCCAACTTGTTCCAGCAAATCCCTTCGAGAATACTCTCTCAGTGTTCGCGTCAGATGCCTGGACCGTCATTTGGCCCAAATAGTTGGAACGGCACTAGGAAAACTTCTCGATGATTTCCTGAGGAATGGGCTGGCTGACAGCCTTGGTGGGATCGCCCACCGGCCTCACTGTCCAGACGCGCTTCTCAAAACCTTCCACCGCCAGGGTCTGCCCGCGCAGGAGCCGGTGCTGCACGGAAAAGCTGCTCTTCCCCCACTGTATCACGCAGGATTCCACGTTGACCACGTCTCCAAACGACGACGGCGCGAAGAAATTCGCGCTCGCCTGGACCAGCGGAATTCCCGCAATCTGGAATCGCCGCAGCATCTCCGCTGTCGGAATACCCAGGGCACGATGAAACAACGCATTGGTGCAAGCGTCGAAATATTCAAAGTAGCGCGGGAAAAACACAATCCCGAAGGGGTCACAGTCACCCCATTCGATCTGGATCTCCTTGCGATTGATGAGCATGGTGTACGTTCGCCGCCAGCGGCCAAAGTGGCCCCACTGAGTCTATCGCACGCTTCGGGAAGAAGCACCGGATTTGGTCAAGCAGCGTCTGTTTACGGTAGACTGTGGGCGAGGATAGAACGCAAAACCATGAGCTTCGCTTACATTTGTGACGCCATTCGCACGCCCATCGGAAGATACGGCGGCGCGCTTGCTCCTGTCAGGACCGATGATCTTGCCGCCATTCCCATCAAAACACTCGTGGAACGTAACCCGAAGGTTGACTGGAACGCGCTGGATGATGTCGTGTACGGCTGCGCCAATCAGGCGGGTGAGGACAATCGCAACGTGGCGCGCATGGCGCTGCTCCTAGCCGGCCTGCCCAAGGAGATTTCCGGCAGCACCGTGAATCGCCTGTGCGGCTCCAGCATGGACGCTGTCGCTGTCGCCTCCCGCGGTATCAAGAGCGGTGAAGTGGATCTTGTTCTTGCGGGCGGCGTGGAAAGCATGTCGCGCGCCCCGTTTGTGATGGGCAAGGCGGATGCCTCCTTTTCGCGCAGCATGAAGATCGAGGACACCACGATCGGCTGGCGTTTCGTGAATCCCGCCTTGAAAGCCAAGTACGGCACCGACGCCATGCCGGAAACGGCCGAGATCGTCGCCGAGGAATATCACGTTGCGCGTGCCGACCAGGATGCTTTCGCGTTGCGCAGCCAGCAGCGCACCAGTGAAGCTATGAAAGCAGGCCGCCTGGCGGAAGAAATCATCAGCGTCCCCATCCCGCAAAAAAAGGGTGATGCGGTGCTCGTCAGCGTGGACGAACATCCGCGCCCGGACACGACGCTCGAAGCCCTTGCGAAACTGAAAGGCATAGTGAAGCCCGACGGCACCGTGACGGCAGGAAACGCTTCTGGTGTGAACGACGGCGCGTGTGCTCTGCTTCTCGCCTCCGAAGACGCCATCAAGCGCCACGGCTTGACACCAAAAGCCCGCGTGATTGCCGCGGCGGCCGCAGGCGTGGCCCCGCGGATCATGGGTATGGGGCCTGTTCCCGCAACGCGCAAGGTTCTCGCCAAGGCGGGCCTCAATCTTTCGCAAATGGACGTCGTGGAATTGAACGAAGCCTTCGCCGCCCAGGCGCTCGCCGTCCTTCGCGAGCTTGGCCTCTCTGACGATGCCGCGCACGTCAATCCCAATGGCGGGGCCATCGCTATCGGCCATCCGCTCGGCGCCAGTGGCGCGCGCCTGGTGACCACGGCGCTCTATCAATTGCTGCGCACTAAAGGGCGTTACGCGCTCTGCACCATGTGCATCGGCGTGGGCCAGGGCATTGCCGTAATTCTCGAACGCGTCTGAGGGAAACGGAGCGTGATGCCAATGCTGCGATATCGCAGGCCCTCCCCCGGTACTGAGCCGGAGCTTCTGCATCCGCCTTACGCTTCCTCGATTAAGCGCGCCCCGACGCGAGCTTTAGTACAGTTTCCCCACACGCTTTCCGAAACGACCGGGCCGTTCTTCTATAAAGAAATCGTTCCGCCCAAGGCCTTCGATTTGACGCGCCAGCACAAAGGCGAGCCGCTCGGCGAGCGCATCGTCGTCAGCGGGCGTCTCGTTGATGAAGATGGCCGGCCCGTTCCGCATTCACTGGTGGAAATTTGGCAAGCCAATGCCGCCGGACGCTATCTGCACAAAGCGGATCAGCATGATGCTCCGCTCGATCCCAATTTCACGGGAATGGGGCAAACCTTTACTGATGATGAAGGCCGCTACCGTTTTGTCACCATTCGCCCAGGCGCGTATCCCTGGCGGAATCATTACAACGCCTGGCGCCCGCAGCACATCCACTTCTCTGTGTTCGGCCCCGCTTTCGCCACGCGCCTTGTCACGCAGATGTATTTCCCCGGCGATCCGTTGCTCGAATTCGACCCCATCTATAACAGTGTGCCCGTCGAATCCGCGCGCAAGCGCCTGATTTCGGTTTTCGATTGGGCGACGACCACTCCGGAGATCGCGCTTGGCTTCCGCTTTGATATTGTGCTGCGTGGCCGTAACGCCACTCCCATGGAGCGATGACATGAGCGGAGAAACCACGCCTTCGCAAACCGTTGGCCCGTATTTCAGCATCGGCTTCGGCTGGCTGAACCGCTCGGATCTCACTCATGGCGCATCTGGCGGCGAGCAGATCACGATTCGCGGGCGCATCCTCGATGGCGAGGACCAACCGGTTCCCGACGCGTGCCTCGAACTCTGGCAGGCTGACGCCCAGGGCAAGTACGCTCAGCCGGAAAATGTACCGGAGAAATCGCCTGATCAGAACTTTTTCGGTTTCGGCCGCATCCCCACCAACGAACGAGGCGAGTTCTCCTTCACGACCATCAAGCCGGGCAGCGTGCCTGGGCCGGATGGCCATCCACAAGCGCCGCATATTCAAATCACAGTGTTCATGCGTGGATTGCTGCGCCGGTTGGTCACCCGTCTTTATTTCCCTGATGATCCGGCGCACGCCACAGATCACGTCTTGAATCTCGTGCCCGCTGACCGCCGCGCCACGCTGATCGCCCGGCCTCTTCCGGAAGAACCCCACACTCTCGAGTGGAATATTCGTCTACAGGGCGAGGGCGAAACCGTATTCTTTGATTGCTGACTTAGGGAGACACGTCGTCGATGAGCCTTCTTGATGCCTTACTTCGCTACGGCGCGCTGGATAACCTTTTCACCGACGAAGCGCGCGTCCAGGGCATGCTGGATTTTGAAGCTGCACTCGCACGCGCCGAAGCCAAGTGCGGAATTGTGCCGGCCTCGCAAGCACAAATCATCGCGAGCAAATGTCGCGCAGAGAATTTCGATTTTGCGGGCATCGCCAAAGACACCGCCCTCGCCGGCAACCTGGCCATCCCTCTTGTCAGGAGGCTTACCGAGCTTGTCGCCCATGAGGACAAGGATGCGGCTCGCTTCGTTCATTGGGGCGCCACCAGCCAGGACGTGATTGACACCGGCTGCGTCGTGCAAGTGCGCGGTGCGCTGAACTTGATCGATCAGGATTTGGCTCGTCTCAGCGATACGCTGATCGCACTCGCCGAAAAGCACCGCGCCACTCCCATTGTCGCGCGCACATGGATGCAGCAAGCCCTGCCGACCACCTTCGGCTTCATCGTCGCGGGCTGGCTGGACGCCGTCACTCGCCACCGTGAGCGTGTGGCCGAAATCAAGCCGCGCATTCTGACGCTGCAATTCGGCGGAGCTGTCGGCACGCTTGCCGCTCTGGGCGGCCGCGGTCCGGAAGTCGCTCAAGTGCTGGCCGAAGAACTCGGCCTCGCGCTCCCCGCAATTCCATGGCACACGCATCGCGATCGCATCGTCGAACTCGCCGCCACTCTCGGCCTGTGCACGGGAACTTTGGGCAAGATCGCGCGCGACATCTCTTTGCACACGCAAACGGAAATCGCCGAACTGTTTGAGCCCTTCGCCGAAGGACGCGGCGGTTCTTCCACGATGCCCCACAAACGCAATCCCGTCACTTGCGCCGTGGTTCTCGCGGCCGCAACACGTCTTCCCGGCCTTGTCGCGACGCTCCTTTCCGCCATGCCTCAGGAGGAGCAGCGCGGTCTGGGCGGCTGGCACGCCGAATGGGAAACGCTCCCGGAGATCGTTTGCCTCTGCGGCGGAGCGCTTCACCATCTGGCGGAGATGTTGCCGGGCCTTGAAGTGGACGCCGAGCGTATGCGTAAAAATCTCGAAATCACCAATGGCCTCATTTTTGCCGAAGCCGTTACCATGGCCCTCGGCGATCGCATGGGCAAAATGCCCGCGCACCTTCTGGTCGAATCCGCTTGCAAGAAAGCGCGCGAACAGAATCGCCACTTGAAAGACGTTCTCCGTGAAGAATCAGGCATCCGTGGATATCTGACACCCGCCGACCTGGAAAGTCTCTTCGATGTGCGAAACTATTTGGGCAGTGCCGATGAGTTCATCCGCCGTGTGATTGCGGATGCTCGCCAAATTCCATAACCCGCGGACCAAGGAGCGTCACTCTCATGCCTTTTGCCAAACTGCCCGATGCTCAGATCTTTTATGAATGGTCCGGCCCAGAGCACACCCCCGTTCTTGTCTTCTCCAACTCACTCGGCACCACGCACCGCATGTGGGACCCTCAGGTCACGGCCTTCACAAAGCACTTTCGTTTATTGCGTTACGACACGCGTGGCCACGGCCAATCCAGCACCACTCCGGGCCCGTACACCATCGAACAGTTGAGTTGGGACGTTGTGCGACTGGTCGATTTCCTGACACTGGATCGCGTTAATTTCTGCGGGCTTTCCATGGGCGGAATGATTGGCATGTTCCTGGGCGCGAACGCTCCGAACCGGTTTCACAAAATCGTTCTCTGCAATACCGCCGCGAAAATCGGCACGCTTGAATCATGGAATGCGCGCATTGACACTGTTCAAAAAAGCGGCATGCGCGCGGTGGCTGGCGCCGTCCTCGAACGCTGGCTGACGCCAACCTATCGTGCCGCTCATCCTGCGGAAACTGCGACGGTTTTGCGCATGCTCGAAGAGGCAAATCCGGAAGGCTATGTGGCCTGCTGCGCCGCGGTCCGCGATATGGACCAGCGCGAGGCCCTGCAAAATATCAAAGCACCGACGCTGGTCCTTGCCGGGACGCACGATTCGAGTACGCCCGCGGCCGATGGCCAGTTCGTGGCAAAACACATTCCGGGCGCCAGTTACGTTGAGGTGAATGCCGCGCATCTTTCCAACCTCGAGGCCCAGGTCGAGTTCAACCGTCACGTAGTCAATTTCCTTGCGAAATAGGGGAGCTCAACATGGACGAGCGCGATCGCTACAAAGAAGGCCTGAAAGTACGCCGCACGGTGCTGGGAGAAGCACACGTCGAGCGCGCCCAGGCGGCCGAGAATGAATTCAATCTTGCCTTTCAGGATTTGATCACGCGCTATGCCTGGGGCGAAATATGGACGCGTCCCGGGCTGCCGCGAAAAACGCGCTGCCTGGCCACCATCGCCATGCTGGTCGCGCTGAATCGCGGTGATGAATTGAAGATGCACATCCGCGGCGCGCTTCAGAATGGAGTGACTCGCGAAGAGTTGCGCGAAGTGCTTTTGCAGGCTGCGATTTATTGTGGCGTACCCGCGGCGAATTCCGCCTTCCACCTGGCGGAAGAAGTCTTCTCTGAAACTGAGGAATAGCGGGATCGCGGAGGCCCGGCGCAGTTGAGGGCCTGACGAAAGCTCTTGTTGTCCAGTGGAGGAAACGCATTTGCTCAAACGTGTATGGGCGAGTCCGCGAGCACCTCACCGACCCAGCGCACGGAGCGCAAGTACAGGTCGGGAAGAAAATTCTCGTGCAGGCGGATATGCCGCGCGGAGTGCGCCAGTTGCTCCCAAGTTCCGCTCTCGTAGTCCAGCACGACTTCAAAGACCGGGCGATAGCGGCTTTGATGGCCCAGCAAAGCCTTCTTGATTTCCTCATCCACGGGGATTTCCGCCAGCACGTCGGCCATCGGTACATTGAGCAACGCATCCATCACCGAGAGCAGGCCCAGGAGGAACAGTTCATTGGTCTCCTGAATCATCCCGATTTTCTGGCCAATCAGTTCGCAGAACATGGCCCGCAGCAATGGCAGCCGCAGCAGGTCGTCAGCGACGGAATCTCCCAGCGCCGCAACGCTGACAAGCGAGATCCACTTGCGCATCGCCCGTTCTCCCAGAAGCGTAAGCGCGTGGGGAATCGAGTGGATTTCCACGCGAAACGCAAATGCCGCGGAATTCAGATAGCGCAGCAAGCGGTACGACAGCGAAACGTCGCGCTTGAAAACCAACGATATCTTGTGCAGGTTGAATTCCGGCGCATTGGCGGCCTGCAACAACTGCAGATACACCGTCTTGTTGGCCGGCACACTCCGGCGCCCCACAATTTGCGGGCGGCAGAAGAAATAGCCCTGAAAGTAGTCGTAGCCAATCTCCAGGCATCTGTGGAATTGCTGGTCGGTTTCAACCTTTTCGGCAACGACGGGGATGCCGCGCCCGTGGCAGGCATCCACGACGCGTTTCTGTTCTTCAAAGCTGGTCAGGAGCACATCAAGTTTGACGAAATCCGCGATATCCAGCAGCGGCCGCATATCCGCGTGATCGCAATAATCGTCCAGGGCAAAGCGGTAATTCTGCTCCTTCATTCTCCGGCAAGCGCCAAGCACTTCGTCGTCTGGCGGAACGTTTTCCAGAATTTCACCCACCACCAACTCTCGCGGCATGAGCGTCAAATAATCCTTCACGAGGAACTCGCGCGTGCAGTTGAGAAACGCGGGCAGCCCCTCGGTCATGGTCTGAATTCCCATGAGAAACAACTCGTCCATTCCATTCACGTGAAACTGGTCGCCAGCCATGGGGCGGCAATAATTCTCCGGGCCATAGCGCGACAGGATCTCATAGCCGAACAACTTCCTCTTGGGAGTCAGGATCGGCTGGCGGGCCAGAAATCGATTCAGCGTCTCAGGTGTGCTCATGCGCAGAAAGACCGCGGGTAACTCCTGTAAAGGGAATATGCACACCGAGTGCCATGCAGGCACTTCTTTTCTTCCCATAACGAATACAGCGCCAGGGGCAAAGTGGGGGCCAAGGCGTTTGCTGGGAGGAATTTCGCGGTCCGGCATGACGGCCAGAGAGTGGCAAGCAGCGCGGGAGACTATGAGAAAAGTGAATCGCAAAAGGAATGCTTGTTCGTCTTTGGAACATCCCCGCCTGCAAAATCTGCCCGCCTGCTCCACTTACTCTGGAAGATAGCTTGCTCCAGTATTTCGACGGCGGCGGATGGCGTTTGACTTCCTGCACGTGTGTCACGTGCATCCGCGAACTGAGGTCTTGCGTGAATCCGGTTACCTACGAAATCCTGACGCAACGCGTAAAACAGATGGGCAATCTGCCCGCCATGCCAACAATATTGACGACGCTCTGCGAAGCATTGAGCGCCAGCCCCAACAAGATCGATGTCAGCCAGATCGCGCGGACCATCTCTTATGACAAAGCTCTAACCGCGCAGTGCTTGCGCCAGGCCAATTCGGCGTTGTACCGCCAACGAGGCGACGTGGCCACCGTTCGCGAAGCGGTCCTTGCGCTGGGGCTTTGGCGCATTCGCGACATTGCTTTCTCCTGCAGTCTTCCTTTGCTGTTTGCCAACCTCAGCAGCGGCGTGGGGAAAGGAGTGTTCTGGCGCCACGGCCTGGGCACTGCAGTGGTTTCACAAAATCTTGCGGGCAAATTCTGCGCCGGAAATCACGAGCAGGCCTACCTCGCGGGACTACTCCATGACATCGGAATCCTGGTCAACGCCATCCTTTTCCCCGAGGATTTCCGTGACGTGATGGAGGAAGCCACCGCAGAAAGAGCCTCCATTGAAAAAGTGGAACTCCGCATTATGGGATTCACGCATGCGGAAAGCGGGCGCATTCTCGCGGAGCTTTGGAGGCTCCCGGTGGAAATCGCCGAGGTGATCGAATACCACATGCATCCGGAGGAGCAGACCTCGCCAAACGAGGTGACGTTCATCGTCAGCGTCGCGGATCAGATTTGCAGAAGATGCGGACTGGATTACGGTTATGAGATCGAAGGCGAGAAATCCTTCGCGTTCATGGAATGCTGGCAGGAACTCAGCAGAAAATTCCCGTCAGCGGAATCCTACTCCGAAGCGGATGCAATCGCGCTGCTGGAACACTCCGTGGCAGAAGCTCGCGCCCTAGCCGACGAGGTCATTTCGCCGGCGCTGGTCCGGTAAACAACATTTCCGGAAGGAGCCCGCCGCAATTATCCGTGCTGACTGGGTCAGCTAATCGTTGAAAACGTTGGCCCGCAGCGTATACGAGCTCAGCACCTTCATGTAGTTGCCGCGTTCAAACGCCGTGGGATCCGGCACGGAGCCGTGGCTCATGCTACCGCGCATCTGTTGAATCGAGCTGAAATCGTGCTCATCCAGCCAGCGGTTCGCTTCGGCGAGTACATGCGCGGCGTGATGCACGCCGTTCCGCAACAACGCGGACGTCATGAACGCCACCTTGGCCCCCGCCAGAATGCACTTCAGCAGGTCCCGCGAGCTGTGTACGCCACCGGTGATGCCCAGGTCGGCGCGTACATGTCCAAAGAGGATGGCGGTCCAATGCAAGCGCAAGAGGAGTTCCTCCGGGCGGCTCAAAGCCAGCGAAGGCGCTACTTCCAGTTGTTCGATGTCAAAGTCGGGCTGATAGAACCGGTTGAACAGGACGATCCCGTCCGCGCGCGATTCATCCAGCCGCACTCCCATATTTGCCGGCGCGCTGAAAAACGGCGAGAGCTTCACGGCCAGCGGAATGCGCAAGCTGCGCTTCAATTGTTTCACCAAATCAATGTAGCCCTGCTCCACCTCTGCCCCGCTCACCGCCGGGTCCGTGGCGATCGAATAGATGTTCAGCTCAATCGCATCGGCGCCCGCTTCCTCCATCAGTCGGCCGTATTGCAGCCATCCACCGCTGGATACGCCGTTGATGCTGGCGATGATGGGAATGTTCACGGCTTCCTTGGCGTGCCGGATCAATTCCAGATAGCCATCCGGCCCCAGGTTATAGGTTTGCAGATCCGGAAAGAAATTCGCGGATTCCGGGAAGCTCTCCGATCCCCGCGCAAGATCCGAATCCACGGCGAGGCTGTCGAGTTCCAACTGCTCCTCGAACAACGAAGGCAGGACCACGCCCGCCAAGCCATGATCCTCGAGCCGCTTGATGTTATCCACCGATTCCGATAGCGGCGAAGCCGAAGCCAGCAAGGGTGATTTCAGGTTGAGTCCCAGATACTTCGTGGAAAGGTCGCTCATTCCTCTTCCCCTCCCTTCTTCACGGGTTCGGGTGCGGAGTCAGGTGCTTCCGGCGCAATATGCGGCGATTCGGAGCGCCCCGCCATGGCAGCCCGGTTGGCATAGACGCGCCATTGGCGTTCCACGTCGTCCTGCGCCAGTTTCAGCAATTCACGCGCCGCTTCCGGATCACTCCGTACCAGCATGGTGTAACGCGCTTCCTGATAAGCATACTGCTTCAACGGAATGCTGGGCGCCTTGGAATCCAGCAAGAAAGGATTCTTGCCTTCCAAGCGCAGCGAGGGGTTGTAGCGCATCAGCGGCCAGTAACCCGAAAGCACGGCCTTCTTCTGCTGGTCCAAGCCAATGGACATGTCGTAGCCGTGCGCAATGCAGTGGCTGTAGGCAATAATCAGCGAAGGTCCATCGTGCGCCTCCGCCTCCAGGAACGCCTTCACCGTGTGCGTGTCGCTGGAGCCCATCGCCACACGCGCCACATACACGTAGCCGTAGCTGACCGCCTCCATCGCCAGGTCTTTCTTCGCTGTGTGCTTTCCGCCCATCGCGAATTTGGCCACTGCGCCACGCGGCGTGGACTTGGACATCTGTCCACCGGTGTTGGAATAAACTTCCGTGTCCAACACCAGCACATTGACGTTGCGCCCCGATCCCAGCACGTGATCGAGTCCACCAAAGCCGATGTCGTAGGCCCAGCCGTCTCCACCCAGCAGCCACACGCTCTTGCGCACCAGGCAATCGACAATCGGCAAAAGCGCCAGCGCCTCTGGCCTGTTCAGCGTCGACAGCTTTTTCTTGAGTTCCGCAACGCGTGCGCGCTGCTCCTGAACTCCCAGTTCCTTGGATTGATCGGCTTCCAGCAGGTCTTTGACGAGCACCTCGCCAACCGGGTCGCTTAATCGCTTCAGTAACTCGCGCGCATAGACATTTTGCTGGTCCACCGCCAGACGCATGCCTAGCCCGAACTCCGCGTTATCTTCAAACAGCGAATTCGACCACGTGGGACCGCGGCCTTCCTTGTTTGACGTGTACGGGGTGGTGGGCAGGTTCCCGCCATAAATCGAGGAACAGCCCGTCGCATTCGCGATCAGCAAGCGGTCTCCGAAGAGCTGCGTCAGCAGCTTGATGTATGGCGTTTCTCCGCAGCCAGCGCAAGCGCCCGAGAACTCGAACAACGGCTCGAGCAACTGCGAGTCTTTCACCTGGGCGTGCGACAGTTTATTCCGGTCGATTTCCGGCAGCGAAAGGAAGAACTCCCAGTTCACGCTTTCCGGCTCGCGCAGCGGCGCCTGCTCTTCCATGTTGATCGCTTTGTGCTTCACTTCGCTCTTGCTCTTTGCCGGGCAAACTTCCACGCACAACTTGCAGCCCGTGCAATCTTCCGGTGCCACCTGCAGCGTGTACTTCAGCGTCTCGAATTCACGCCAACGCGGCTTGGAAGACTTGAAGGTCACCGGCGCATCCTTCAGCAGCGAGGAGTCATACACCTTTGCACGAATCACCGCATGCGGGCATACCAGCACGCATTTGCCGCACTGGATGCACAAGGCTTCATCCCAAACGGGAATTTCCTTGGCGATGTTGCGCTTCTCCCACATCGCCGTGCCCGTCGGAAATGTTCCGTCAATCGGCATCGCGCTGACCGGCAACGAATCGCCGTTCCCGGTGATAATCGTACCCAGCACGTCGTGAACGAATTTCGGCGCGTGCGGCGATACGGCCGGAAGCATGTCGAACAGCGCCGTCACCTTGGCCGGCACCTTGACTTCGTGGAGATGGGCCAGAGCTGCATCCACCGCCGCGTAGTTCTTCTGCACCACGGCCTCGCCGCGCTTGCCGTACGTATCCTCGATCGCTTTCTTGATGGCCGTGATCGCCTCTTCCCGTGGCAACACGCCGCTGATGGCGAAGAAGCAGGTCTGCATGATCGTGTTGATCCGGCTGCCCATGCCCGCTGCGCGTGCCACGGTGTAGCCGTCAATCACATAGAACCGCAGCTTCTTCTTGATGATCGTTTCCTGCGCCTGCCGCGGCACGTGATCCCAGATCTCGTCCGGCCCAAATGGGGCGTTCAGCAGGAAGACCGCACCCGGCTCCGCCGCCGCCAGCACGTCAATGCGGTCCAGGAACTGGAACTGATGACAGGCCACGAAATTCGCTTTGGTGATGAGGTACGTCGAACGGATGGGGTCTGGCCCGAACCGCAAGTGCGACACCGTCACCGCGCCCGCCTTCTTCGAGTCGTATACGAAGTAGCCCTGCGCGTAATTGTTCGTACCCTTGCCGATAATTTTGATGGAGTTCTTGTTGGCGCCCACCGTGCCGTCTGACCCCAAACCATAAAACAGCGCGCGCACCGTCAACGGATCTTCGGTCGAAAAATCCGGGTCGTACTGCAAGCTGGTGTGCGTTACGTCGTCCTGAATGCCCACGGTGAAATGATTCTTCGGCTCCGGCTTCTTCAGTTCGTCAAATACTGCCTTCACCATTGAAGGCGTGAACTCCTTCGAAGACAATCCGTAACGCCCGCCGATGATTCGCGGAATGCCTGCGCCGGGATTCGTTGCGTAGCGCTCCGCGTAGGTTGTCAGCACATCCTGGTACAGCGGCTCGCCAAGACTGCCCGGCTCTTTCGTGCGATCCAGAACCGCGATGGCCTTTGTGCTGGCGGGAATGGCGCTAAGGAACGCCGACGCCGCAAACGGCCGGTACAGCCGCACCTTCAACAACCCAACCTTTTCCCCGGCTTTCCGTAACGCGTCCACAGCTTCTTCCGCAGCGCCCGCGCCAGAGCCCATCAGGATCACCACACGCTCGGCGTCCGCCGGCCCGTAATAATCGAACAGGTGATAGCTCCGTCCCGTGCGCTTCCCGAAGCGATCCATCACATCCTGCACAATCGTGGGACACGCGCGGTAATACGGATTGCACGCCTCGCGCGCCTGGAAAAACACGTCGGGGTTCTGCGCCGTGCCGCGGAGGACTGGGCGATCCGGGGACATGGCGCGCTCGCGATGCTGGCGCACGAACTTGTCATCAATCAGCGCCCGCAAGTCGTCATCGCTCAGCGGTTCGATCATGTTCACTTCATGGGAGGTACGGAACCCGTCGAAGAAGTGCAAAAATGGAACACGAGCCTCAAGTGCGGCGGCCTGGGCGATGCAGGCGAAGTCGCTCGCCTCTTGCACCGAATTCGAGGCCAGCAAACCGAAACCGGTGGTGCGGGTGGCCATCACGTCGCTATGGTCGCCAAAAATGGACAGAGCATGCGTTGCCACCGTCCTCGCAGCGACATGGATTACCGCCGCGGTCAACTCTCCGGCGATCTTGAACATGTTTGGGATCATCAGGAGCAAGCCTTGCGAGGCCGTAAAGGTAGTGCCCAGCGCGCCCGCCTGCAATGCGCCATGTAAAGCACCCGCCGCGCCGCCCTCGCTTTGCATTTCAATCACATCCGGGATGGCACCCCAAATATTCGGCTTCTTTTCAGAGTTCCACTGGTCGGACCACTCTCCCATCGGGGACGACGGCGTGATCGGGTAGATGGCGATCACCTCGTTGATGCGGTAGGCGACGGCTGCGGCGGCCTCATTGCCGTCGACGATAGACATTTTGCGGGTCATTAGGTTTCTCCGGAGCAAGCTGAAAAAAGGTAGCAAGAAAATGGTAGGCTGCGCGGGAGTTGAAATCAATGGAAACTACTATGAAATAAGGGCAAAGACGACTGGGGCAGTCGCACATGGCATTTTGTGACCTGCGTCACTGCGTGCTGTTCACTTTTCTAGGTCGGTTCTTCCCATTCCGTTTCGTGCAATGGCAGCAGGTCCGTGTCTCGCGCCACCCAAACGTACATTGTCGGCAGCAAGTAGATGCTGATGAATAAAGCCGCGAACAAGCCGCCCACGATTACAATCGCAAACGGCCTCTGCGAATCCGAGCCGATTCCGCGCGACAGTGCCGCGGGTAAGAGCCCCAGCATCGCCACCAGCATCGTCATCATGATCGGCCGCAACCTTAGAATCGCCCCTTCCACCGCCGCATCTTCGATGGAGTAGCCTTGCGCGCGCAGTTGATTGATGTACTCGATCATGATCACGCCCACCTCGACGGAAACGCCAAACAGCGCCAGAAATCCCACGCCGCTCGATACGCTAAAGTGCGTACCGGTGATCAACAGCGCCAGTATCCCGCCCAATGGCGCCATGGAGACGTTCATCAGCGTCAGCCCCGCCCACTTTGCCGACTTGAACATCGTGAAGAGGATGATGTAGATGACCAGGATGGTGATCGGCAGCACGATCAACAAGCGCCGCTGCGAACGCTTCTGGCTCTCATACTCTCCCGCCCAATCCAGATGATAGCCCGTGGGCAACTTCACTTGCTTTTCCACCTTGGCCATCGCTTCTTCCACGGCGCCACCCAGGTCTCGCCCGCGCACGCTGTATTTGATGGCGATGTAGCGGGAATTCGATTCGCGGTAAATCTCCGAAGCGCCGTCTTCCACGCGCGTGTTGGTCAATTGCGCCAGGCTGACGCGCTCTCCAGATGGCGCCACAATGCGGATATTTTCGATGGCCTCACGCGTGTCCCGGTAGGGCGCCTGATACCGCACCACCACGTCGTAGCGCTTCTCTCCCTCCAGCACCTGGGTGACGGCTTTGCCTCCAATAGCCGTCTCCACCGCATCCTGCACATCCGTCACATTCAATCCGTAGCGCGAGGCCTTTTGCCGGTCGACGCTGAGGTCTAAATTGGGTTGCCCCAGCACACGGAACAGCCCCAAATCCTCTACTCCGGCAACGCCGCGCATCACGTCCACCACTTCGTCGCCCTTCTGCTCCAGCACTTTCAGATCATCGCCATACATCTTCACGGCCAATTCGCCCTTGACCCCGCTGACTGCTTCTTCCATGTTGTCCGAAATAGGCTGGGAAAAATTCCACAGAACCCCCGGTATTTTGCTGAGTTCCTTGTCCATCGCGGAAATGAGCGCGTCCTTGTCTTCCCTGAATACCGGACGCCACCGGTCCTTTGGTTTCAGATCCACAAAGTATTCGGTGTTAAAGAAACCGGTGGTATCTGTTCCGTCGTCCGGACGTCCCACCTGAGACACAACCTGCTTCACTTCAGGAAAAGCCGCCAGGATCAATCGCGCCTGATTCATGACGCGTGTGCCTTCGGTGGGTCCCGTACTTGGCGCCAGCGTACCGCGAGCCCAAATCGCCCCCTCGTCGAGGTGCGGCAGGAACTCTGATCCCACGATCCCGCTAAACAACAAAATAAACGTCGCCGCAATGCAAGCACCCGCTGCCGTCAACGTGAGCTTGCGATGGGCCAGTGCCCATCTCACACTCGACCGGTACCTCTTCCGCAGGAACTCCATCACGGGGTTGTGCCACTCCGTAACTCCGCGCCGGAACGCGATTTCTGCAAATACGGGCGCAATCGCAATGGAAAATACCAGCGCTCCCAGCAACGCGAAGGAAACGGTCCAGGCCATGGGCCGGAATAAGCGTCCTTCGACGCTCTGCAAGGTGAATATCGGCATGTACGCCGTGATGATGATCGCACGCGCAAAGAAAACCGGCCGCAGCACTTCTTGCACGGCGCCTCGGATCCTCTCGAACTGCGTCTTCCCCGCGTTGGCGGCCAGGTTGTAATGACGCACGATATTCTCGATGACCACCACCGACCCGTCCACCACCATCCCAAAGTCCAGCGCACCAAGCGACAGCAAGTTCGCGGGAATCTTGTTCAGGTCCAGGCAGATCGAAGCGAAGAGGAGCGAGAACGGAATCGTCAGCGCCACAATCAATGCTCCGCGCGCATTGCCAAGGAAGAAAAACAGGATGATGGAGACCAGCAGCACTCCCGCGGTCAGATTGTGCAGCACGGTATGCGTCGTGAAGTGGACTAGGTCGCTGCGATCGAGGAATGGAACGATCTGCACTCCCGGGGGCAAGATCCGCTCGTTCAACTCCTTCACCTTGGCGTGAATATCTTCGATCGTGGTATCCGCGTTCGCTCCCTTCCGCAGCAACACGATCCCTTCCACCACGTCATCGGTATCGAGGATCTTCCCATCATCGCGGCGCAGGGCTTTCCCAATTTGTCCCAGGCGTATGCGCGGCCCTTGCGTAACCGTTGCAATGTCCCGCACTCGCAGGGCCACGCCATTCTGGGCTTTCAGGACGGTATCCTCGATGTCCCGCGAGTTCGTGATTAAGCCCACAGCGCGCACATTGATTTGTTGCAATCCGGATTCGATGAAGCTCCCGCCGGCATTGACGTTGTTGTTGGCAAGTTGCTGTTCCACCTGCCCGATGGTGAGCCCGTAGGCCACCAACTTATCCGGGTCCACGCGCACCTGATACTCCCGGGTTGTTCCTCCAAAGCTCACCACATCCACCACGTCTGGAACGGACTTGAACTGCTTCTCGATCGTCCAGTCCTCCAGCGACTTCAATTCCATGAGGTCGTACTTGGGATTAGTACTCTTCAGCGTGAACCAATAAATCTGCCCCACCGGACTGTAATCGGTGCCCATTTGCGGTTGCAGTCCCGCCGGCAGGGTGACCATGGACAGCCGCTCGAGCACCTTCTGCCGGTTCCAATCACTGTCCGAGGAGTCATCGAAAATGAGCATGAGGCTGGAGAGGCCGAAGAGAGAGACGGAGCGAAGGTGCGCCAGATGCGGCAAACCGTTCATCTGGATTTCAATGGGGATGGTGACTTGCTGTTCCACTTCTTCCGCGGCACGTCCGGGCCACTGCGTGATCACCTGCACATAATTGTTCGCAACGTCCGGATAGGCCTCCACCGGCAGATTGTGGAAAGAGACCGCGCCCCACACGAGCAGAAGCAGCGTCAACGCCAACACCATGAAGCGGTTCGTCAGCGTGAAGTCCACCAACCCGGAAATCAGCGAGTTTTTCTTTGCGTCCATGGGCTCCCGTTCTACTGTTCCGCCGTGTTCTGCAATACCAGTGCGTTCGCCACAACTTGCTGGCCCGGCGCAATCCCCGCGCGAATCTCCTGCATTTTATCGGGGAGGCTGGCGCCGGCCTGCACTTCCACGCGCCGGAATTTTTTGTCGCCCGCCGGAACATAAACCCAGTCGCGGTCGTGCAAATGCAGAATGGCATCGGCCGGCACCGCTGCCCGCCGTTCCTTCTTCTGGCCACGGAAAGTGGCGCTGACAAACATACCCACCCTCATCAGCATCCTCGGATTCGCGATCTCCACCCTCACCTTCGCCGTTCGGATGTTTGGGTCCAGGATCGGCCCGATATTGCTGATCTTTCCGCTGAGCGTCTTATCGGGATACGCGTTCAGACGGATATCCGCCGTCTCTCCAAGACGCACGTTGGCCAGGTCGTTCTCATACACATCGCAGACAATCCACACCCACGACAAATCCGAAATCGTGAAGGGGTTTGCGGGCGCGGATAATCCCTGCACGCCCGACGCGCTGGTCACCTGCTGGTCGGTGATCACTCCCGAAACGGGAGCGTGAATGTCCACGAGCCCCGAAGGGCGATCCATGGGGCTTCCAAGTACACGAAGGTGCTCGGCAGTGGTTTCCACGTCCACTTGCGCCTTGTTCTCCACATCCTCCGCGGTCTGATAATCGTTCAGGGAGATAGCGCCTTTGTCGTACAGCAACTTGGCGCGTTCAAATTGAGTTTTGGCCAGCTTTTCGTCCGCTACGGCTTTGCGGTAATCGGAGAATGCCGAAGCAATGTCCGCGCTTTGCACGCGCAGCAAGAGCTGACCTTTGGTCACCGTGTCGCCGAGCCGCGCGTGAATCTCCACCACGCGGCCCGTGGCAATCGAGATGACCGGTACGGTTCGCGAGACGTCGGGAGTTACCACGCCGGTAACCGTCAGCGTCGGCGCCGCAAGATACTCCGTGGCCGCCACCAGGGGAAACTGCTCCGGATGGTCTACCTGCAGCAGATTGACGTCCTGCTCTTTCTCCACTTTCGCGGGTGGCGGCGCTCCGCCTCCCGTCTCTTTCTTGTCGCCGCAGCTTATCAGCATTACGAGCAGCCCGGCAGCCCATAGCAGTATTCCAAAGCGGCGCATCATTGGATGACCTCACGTCCTACGGCTGGATTCATCTGGCTCACTGCCATCAAGTACGACCCCACTCAGAGCCTTACACTGCACGGAATACCCCGATCGCAGGATCCCAGTTTTCCCTTTGGTTTTGCCAATCCCCCGCGCCAATAGAGCTTCGCTAGGGGCGAAGGATCAGCGGAACGATACGTCTGCACTCATTCCGAATTTGTTACGAATGTATGATGGGAGTCTTCAAAAACAGTAAACGGCTGCGGGCGGCGAGCGGCCAGATTTCCCTGGTCGAAAGTCCGCTAAACTTGCTTTATGAAGGCCCACTAGCAATAATCTCGCATTGCGCTCCGCGCTTGCTCCACACGCAATGAGTCCTTCGATTCCAAACGTGCTCCGGGTTACTTGCAGACTGCCAAATTCTTCGCCCGGTTCGCGCGCCTCGCTCAGGCGTGCTCCTTCATCCTTTTCGATGCCCGGGAATTCTCCCGCGCGAGCCTGCGTGAACTTTCCGTGCCCGTCGTTGATCAGCACGGCCACAAGGTGCGCGTCCAGGGCCGTGGTTACGATCAGGTCCATCGCATCATCGCCGTTGACGTCTCGCGGCACTAACTGCAGCCCACCCCTCGGCCCGGTAATCCCGATCGCCGATTGTTCACTAGCGCTCAGTTGCAACCGGATGGAATAGCGCGTCCCGATCACCGCGTCCCGCTCTATTTGTACAGTGGCCAGATCCGGCTTGCGGTCTCCGTCGAAATCCGCAATGGCAAATCGCGGGGTAAATCGGCTCGTGCCCGCAAAACTCCCTTGCGCCGCTTCAGCCGTCCTACGGCTAAACATGGTTACGAAGGCATAGAGGCAAAGCAGGCCAAGGCTCACCCGCGCCAGAAGGGCAACGCTCCGTCGGCTATGGAAGTTTCCAAACATGCGAGCAATTATTGTATCGCAAACCTCGCGAACTGCTACTGATGGCCAAAAGCTAGCGTGCCAAAATCGCAAAGTTCGCAGAGTGTGATATACGTCACAATTGCGTGTGATGAAGAATACGGCGCCACGTGCGCTCTACACTTTACCCTTCTTCTCTCCGCGCACCTTGGCTTGGCCCTTCTTTTGCTTCGCCCGGGCCGATCCCAGAATCGCTCGGCGCTGCACAGGTAAATCATTGAATATATTAGTGATAGCTGGCACTCTGGAGCGGAATACCAGCGGTAGGCGGCGTTCAGTTCGCATGCGGACGCAGTTCATAACCGGCTCCCTAGCGGCCAAACCAACGGCATGGATGTCTCTGACCGAACATAAGGAGTAGTCGAAATTCATGGCCAACAATTCGGAATCTGCAGCAACACCTCCCGCGCCACGCTGGACCCCAACTCAGGTAGGTCTCCTCGCTCTCGTGTGTCTGGTCCTGGGATTGGCCGGCGGCTATTATCTGCCCATCGGCAAAGCCGCCAACGCGGCACGCCCTCCCGCCGTCGCGGGTGTCCCGAACGCGCCTCATCCGGCAGCAACCTTGGAACAGATGAAAGCCGTGGCCGACACCAAGGCCGCACCGCTTCTCAATAAACTCAAGACTACTCCCAACGATGCAGGCCTGCTGGCGCAAGCCGGCTCCATCTACAGCTCGATGCATCAATTCAAGGAAGCCGCGCAGTATTACGATAAATCACTCAAGCTCGATCCCAAGAACGTCCCCATTCGCACCGAACTCGCTTCATGCCTCTATTACGAGGGCGACGTTGATGGCGCACTCGCACAACTGGATCAAGCCCTGAAATACGATCCCAAGAACACGAATTCTCTTTTTAACGTCGGCATGATTCGCTGGAAGGGGAAGAAAGATGCAGCGGGAGCCATCGCTGCATGGGAAACGCTACTTAAGGCGCACCCCGACCTGGATCGCCGGCCCATCGTGGAAGAAATGATTGCCGAAGCCAAGACGGGCGGCCAGGTGAAGAACTAGCCCGCGCCAACATTCTGAGCAGAAGGAGCCACACATCGTGCCTGAGATCAAAACAAGAACTGCCAGCGTGAACTGGACCTCTGCTCAGGCTTTCGCCGTCGCGTTGATCTGCCTCTTGCTGGGCATAGCTGGCGGCTGGTTCATCCACAAATCCATCGGTCCGGCAAGCGTCGCGAACGCAGTTGCACCACCTGCGGCGCCGGCTGGTACTTCGCCAGCCGCTCCGTTCGGCACGCTGGCTACTATGCCCACTCCCGAGCAATTAAAGAAGATGGCGGACACGCAAGCCGCTCCTCTTCTTGAGAGCCTGAAAGCGGATCCCAAGAATCCCGAACTGCTCATCCGCATCGGCAATATCTACTACGACGTCAAGCAGTACCCCACGGCCATCAATTATTACGAGCACTCGTTGAAGCTGCAGCCGGCCAACACCGCCGTCCGCACGGACATGGGGACCGCTTATTGGTACACTGGAAATGCAGACGCCGCGCTGGCCGAATTCAACAAGGCCCTCACGTACGAGCCCAACAAGGCCAACACTCTTTTTAACCTCGGGATTGTGAAGTGGCAAGGCAAAAACGATGCTGCGGGAGCCATTGCAAACTGGCAGAAATTGCTCGACACCAATCCAAACTATGGCGCTCGCGACAAGGTTCAGCAGTTGATCGATCAGGCGAAATCCGGCTCCCACGCACCTATTTCCAACTAGTTTTGGAATGCGGCAATGAGAGTTTCCAGACTCCAGGTGTGGTGCCTGCCGGTCTCGCCGATATTCTCACCACCACGCAAATCGTCTCCCGCAATCCAGACATGACCGAACTGATGTTCTGCTAACAAAAGATAAGACAGTGGATCTGCCCGCCGCCACAGCCCGCTGCTTGAGCGTGCCCGGCACATCGAATCGAGCCTGCAAAGCAAAGTCGAGGAGGCCGTGAATGTTCTGCCGCTAGGCCTAAGGATACGTGTGATCGCGGCCGGGAATCGCTTTGCGCTCACCCGGGGCTGAATTGATCTTCTGGACCTCCTGGGCATTCAGGTCGGCGAGAGTGGCGAGCATTTCCTGGGCCTGCTTCGGCTGGCCCAGTTTTTTGTAGACGCGCGCGAGGTGCCTGTAGACCGAGGGATTGCGCGGATCCAGTTGGCGGCCCCTTTCAAGATAGGGGAGGGCTTCGGCAGGCTTGTCGTCGAGAAGAAACAGGTAGCCCAGGGCAATCAGCGCCCTGACGTAGTTGGGCCGTGCGGCCACACACTCTTTCAGAGCGGATTCCGCCTCCGCAAATTCCGGTTGGCCGGGGCTTGCGCCCGTGCGCAGAAGAGCGTCGCCAAGGATTGCCAGGGTCAGATAGTTTGCATGGCGCTCCTGGACGGCCGCGCGCGCGGCTTGAATCGCAGCCGGCAAATTGCCCCCGAGGAAATTCTTCTGTGCCGCGGCATCAAAGGCAACCTCGGAATGGGGATCGAGGGAGGTGGCTAGATCGAAGTCCACGAGCGCGTCGTCCAAGTGATCGAGAGCGGCGAGGAAATTCGCGCGTTGATAGTGCAGCCGCGCGGACTTGGGCAGGTGCTGCAACCCAAGATCAACCACGCGAAGACCCAGCGCGGAATCCTGGCGGTCCGCGCAGGCATCGCTCACGAAAACATACAGTTTTTCGTCGTTGGGAGTGAGTTGGGCCGCTCGCTGCAAGGCGGCGAAAGCATCCTTCGACTCGCCATTCCCAATGTAGGCCTGAGCAAGGAGGTTTTCCACGTTGGCCGAGGTCTTGCCTTGACTGCGCAACGCCGTAAGCGTCTGAATCGCACGTGGGAATTCGCCCGTGCCAATGTAACAAAGAGCGAGATTGAAATCGGCCACGAACTCGTCCTGGACGCGACCGTGGGCCGCGAGGAAATGGGGGATGGCCTCGGCAAAATGGCCACGGCGCGTCAAGTCCACGCCAGTTCGAAGATCGGCTTCCGCTTGCGCGTCGGCGGCGCCGCTGTTAAGTTCCACCTGGGGAGGAGATGCGCCGGGTTGGACCTGGGCTTGCAACAAAGGGCTGGCCGCAAACCCGATGAGCGCCAGGATCCCCGAAACCAGGCAACGCGACGGAAGAGAGCGTTGGATTATCACTGCTTGCCTACTTCCCTACTTCCACTTGCCCGTGCCTTCCACAATCGTAATATAGCGATCGATGGGAAGGTCCGTGAAACGCTCGGTTTTGCCGCTGGGATTGGGCCACGCAATTTCCAGCCAATCGAGTTTAGTCTGCTGGCCAAGACCAAGCACCACGCGCGGATCGTGGGAGGAAAGATAGCTGCCTCCGCCAACCTTGAAACAGTGGCGCAGCAAATCCCCGGCCTGATAGGTCAACTTAGCGCCGATGGCATCAATGTTCGCTTTGCGGCCAATCAAGCGCACGCCCAGCCAATGATTCGACCGGCCCGCATTGTTGCGCACCAATGCCGGAGCGCCGTTGTTGGTGGTAATCAGCAAGTCCACGGAACCGTCGTTATCAAAGTCGCCGAGAGCCAGTCCGCGCGACGCCATGCTTTTTGCAAAAATCGGGCCGCACTGCGCGCTCACGTTCTTGAAACCCTTGCCATCGTTGCGGAACAGCAGCATCGGCTCCTCGTACTTCAATTCGGGGTATCTTTCTTCCACCGAAGGATCGGGATGGCCATTGCACAGCAGCAAGTCGATATTGCCGTCGTTGTCGTAATCGAAAAACTTCAGGCCCCAGCCGCTCATGAGGTTTGTCGAAGAGGCGATGCCGAATCCGTTGGCCACATCCGTAAAGCTTTCGTCTTTAAGGTTGTGGTAGAGCGAATAGGACTCGTGATCGACGTTGGCCACAAACAGGTCGATCCACCCGTCCTGGTCATAGTCGGCCGCATCCACTCCCATGCTGGAGCGGGGCTGGCCGAACGCGTTGTATCCCACGCCGCCGAGCATGCCGATCTCCTCGAAGCGGCCCTTACCGCGATTGGCAAAGAGAAAATTCGGCAGCGTGTCGTTGCTGACGAAGAGGTCCATCCAGCCATCGTTGTTGATATCCGCGGCCACAACGCCCCAGGCTTTTGCCGGCCAGGCGGCAATGCCGGATTCCTTGGTAACGTCGGTAAACGTGCCATCGCCGTTGTTGTGGAAGAGCCAGCAAGGTCTTCCAAGGTACGGAGTCGGCTTGCAGTAGACGCGGCTATGCATACCGGACATGCACGTAATGTTGGTGGACTTCTCAAAGTTACCGAAGCGGCAGACGAAAAGATCCAGGCGGCCATCGTTATCGTAGTCAAACCACACGGCGCTGGTGGCCATGCCCGGGGCGGCCACGCCGGCTTTTTCCGTCACATCGGTGAAGGTCCCGTCGCCATTGTTGTGATAGAGGATGCTGCGTGAATGTTGCGAAACGTATAGGTCGGGCCAGCCGTCGCCATCGTAATCGCCAACGGCAACGCCCATTCCGTAGGCATTCCCAGGTACCCCGGCCTTCTCTGTAACGTCGGTAAAGGTTCCATCGCGATTGTTGCGGTACAGGGCATTGCGGATAGGCAACTTGGGCTTGTAAAAATCGCACGGTCCGCTGTTCACCAGGTAGATGTCCATCCAGCCGTCATTGTCATAATCCAGAAAAGCGCAACCGGGGCCGGTGGTTTCCGGAAGATACATATCCGGGGAGGGGCCGCTATCGTGAACCCAGGAAATTCCGGATACTTTGGGGGGAATTTCTTCAAACGCGGGCAGTGGATCGGCGGCCCCGCCGGAAGCGAATAGGAGTGGGAGCTTGGCTCGACCAATGCCGGCCCCGAAGGCGGAGCAACTCAGCATTTGCAGGATGTGGCGTCTCGAAATCATCTTTCTGTGAGCGTGTTGATCCTTTTTCTGCTTTCTATTTTCTGGTTTCTATTGGTCTCGGCCTCCTATTGTTGTGGAGCGCCACCCTGCTTCTTTTGGGCCAGTTCCTGCTGAAGCGACATTTCACGCACGGCGTCCTGCTTGCGGCCGGTGCGCGCATAGGCCACGGAAAGCTGGTAGTGGCCGGCCGGGTCTTCGGGCACAATCTTCACGTATTTTCCCAGTGGAGCCAGAGCTTCCGGGAAACGCTGTGCAGAATTCAGAGAGATACCCAGGGCGAGATAGGCCTCAGCAAAACCGGGATCGAGTTCGGCGGCCTTTGTGAAGCGCGCGATGGCCTCGTCCCACTGGCCGACTTGCCGCGCCAGTTCGCCCAGGAAAAACACCGCGGGGGCGTTCGTTGGGTCAATGCGCAACTCCGCCTCAAGTTCCTTCTTCCCTTCTTCGGTCGTAGCAGGAGTTTGCGGCCGGGAGAGGGCTATGCGCGCCAGGCGGTAATGAATGCCGGGAAGCTTGGGATTCTTCTCCAGGATGCCATGGTACTCGGCGGCGGCTTCGTCCCATTTATCGTGCGATTCCAAACCTTCCGCTTCCAGTTCGTGAGCTTGGTAGGAGGAAGGCGCCACAGAAGCCATCCGCTGGGCTGCTTTATTGGCAAGCTCGGAATAATAGTGCGTGGTGATGTACAGAACTGCCGGATCGTCGGGAAACTCCCGATTGAGCACTAAAAGAGCCTGGACTACCGTTTCTTGCTCATCGAGGCTCATAGCACAGCGAGCGGTAGCCATTTCGGCGCTGTACTTCAGTTGTTTGTCCGGGACTCGAGCGGCCGACTTTCTTAAAACTTTTAGGGCTTCCTGGCACTGGCCCTTGGAAGCCAAATCAATTGCATGTTGGACCACGGCCGTAGAAACAGCGGGCGCAGTCTGCCCGGGATGTTGCGCGAAAAGGAATGCCATCGGGCACAGTATGGCCAGCGATACGCAAAATGTTTTACGAAGATACTTGTTCATATGGACGCAAAAAGCAACTTCACGGCAAATCGCAGTATAACGCGGTTGAAGACAGGATGCGGGAGCATTCCATTCCACTTTGCTTGGGGCGCCTGGCATTCGCGGACAATTTGAAGCCGCTCGCATTCCTTCCTAACCACCTGCCATGAAATTCGTGCAACAACAAGAAGAGGCATTCACTGGGTTCCCCGCGATACTGCGGGATTCCCATAAGTGAATGCCTCCCCGTCAGGCCTCAAAAAGGGGCCTGTTATGAAAGGTTAGAACGAAATGTTAGCCCGCAATTCGATCACTCTTGGGCCGTTGAAGTTGCTCGGGACGGATTGCCCGAGAGTCGAAGACTGGATGTTAAGGCTGCCAAAGTAACTGGGCCCAGCGCCAGGGATCGACCAGTTGGGGTGGTTGAATATGTTCAGGAACTCCGCCTGCAATTGGAACTGAATTCGTTCCCGGATGGGGATGACCTTCGAGAGCGATAGGTCGTCGTTCCACATGTGCGGTCCGGCCAGCCAGGGATGCAGGCCAAACGTTCCTGCTGTCGTGTTCTGACAGACCCCCGCGAAGGTGCTGCTGCACGTGCTTGTCGACGTTGTCTGGTTTAAGAGGGCTGGATTGAATATGGTTTTGTATGTCGCTCCGCCGGGGACACTGTAGACGCCGACGGCTTTTTGCAATTGCGAGACGGTGGTGCCATTTAGAACGAGTCCGCCATCTGCATAGTCATTGTAGGTGTTGAAGCCACCATACAACTGGAATGGCAATCCGGACTGAATGGTGAAGATCGTGCCGATAGTCCAGCCACCGACCACCTTATCCACGATGCCTCCCTGGTTGACAAATGCTTTCCCTTTGCCAAACGGCAAGTCGTAGGTCCCGTTGACATGCACCACATGGCGCAGGTCAAAGATCGTGGGTCCGGCCCCCATTTTCAGGTTTCGGATTGTGAATATTCCAGTGTTCCCCTCCCAGGCATTGTCCGCTTGAAGCCCAAGGGTGTGGCTCCAGGTGTAATTGGCGTCGAACTGCATGCCGTGCCAGGGCTTCTGGCGGAAGTCCACCTGGAGGGCGTGATACGAGCCATACCCCTGGTTGGTCAACCAGCTCGGTGGTCCGTACGGACCGTTGAGATAGGGATTGGCCTGGAGGAAATTGACGGGGTAAGGTCCGGGCGTCGTATAGCCAAACTGCGTGGCACACGGCGAAAACGAGGACCCCTCCAGGTTGCAGATGTAGTTGAAATTCCCGTTGGGATACACCAGGGCGGAGGCTAACGCACCGGCCGCACCCTGGAGCAGGTCAGTGGTGAATCCACTATTGCTGAAGTCCGTAGACGTTGCTCCGCCAAATGCCGTGCTCATGATGGGCAAATTGACTTGGCCCGGCAGACCTGTGTTGCCAAAGTTGCAAGTGCCTGCCGTGAGGCAACCCGGGTTGGCAGCCTGGTAGATTTTCAGGTTGGATTGGGCACCTTGGAATTCCTTCAGGAAGCCGTTTTCGAAAATATTCACTTCGTCGATGTTTGTGGAGATCCATTGATGGAGCGCTCTATGCCCCAAGTAGCGGACTTCCAAGAGGTTGTTTGCCCCGATTTGCCGCTGAATGCCGAGGTTCCACTCTAGAAGATAGGGCTGCTTGATGTGGGGATCCATTCCCGCACCGCCGAAAGAGCCGGATCTGAACGTATACAAGGACTGCGGCAGCACGTCGGAGTATTGCGTCGGGAACAGGGAATACAGGGTCTCAGGCAATGAATCACCGTATTTCAGACTGCCTGGCGTGAAGGTGCCCGGACCGCCATTACTTACTGCCTGCAGCCCGAACAGTTGGAAGAAACCCTTCCCATAATTGGAGGCGTTGTTCCAGAAATATTGAGTGGGCTCGGTGAAGCGCTTGAGGTCGAAACCCGTGCGAATCACGGTATTGTTTCCACCCAGGAGTTTCTGCCAGAACCCACCGTCAGGCGATGGATTCCACGCCAATCCCAAGGTCGGTTGAGGAGTTACATTGTACGCAGGGTATTGATGGCCCTTCGCGATATAAACAGGGTCCAAATTGCCCGACAGGGAACCTGGAGCAAAGGATTGACCGGGGTTCGACGGCCCGTACATTTGGGTCACGTCGGTGGCATGATATCTGCCGGTCAGGTCGTGGTTATCACCCATGAAATCCCAGCGCAACCCGTAATTGACCGTCAGATGAGGAGTGACCTTGAAAGCGTCTTGGGCATAAAGGGCCCAATTCTTTTGCAACTCGTCAAGATTGAAAGTGGAACCCTGCACGTAGGTATTGTACTTGCCCGTCTTTTGATTGAGCCCATAGCCGCTGCCGCTGCCCGGGCCGACGCTGGAAATCCTCCCAACGAGAGTGGCATAAAGATTCTCGGCACCGCCTCTGTCGCCCGAAGGAAGGTTGGCCAACGCTGTATTAAAGTCATTGAATGCCGGGTCGCCGGCAACAAGGCTGAGACCGAGGTTTGGTATGCCGTCCGGCGCGTTGTAGTAATGGTCCTGCTCCCGGTGGAAATCCATGCCAAACACCGTGGAGTGCCTGCCATGTACCCAGGACAGGCTATCGGAGAAGTTGATTACCGGATAATACTGCCCAGTTGGCAAGTTGAAGATCTGGCCCGACGAGCCGTAGGCCCAGCTCACTGTGTCTTCCGTGAGCCAATCCGGTTTCGCCCCCTGAGCGTACAAGAGCACATTATAGAAGAAGCCACCTCTGAACTGATTGATGAGTGTCGGAGTTATCGACCAGCTCACACCGAGCGAGGTGATATAGTTGTTGGAAAAGAATGACGCTGCCTGATCCCCAAAAGTAGGTCCAGGGAAGAATGGAGCGCTTGCGTTTGGCTGGCGAATCCTTGTGTCATTGAAGGAGAAGTCCACATGGACCTTCTGCGTAGCGTTATAGTCCACACGAAACGCTGGATAGTACCTGGTGATGGGGGATCGCTCTGCCCAGCTCACGTTGTCCAGGTTTGGGTCGCCGGCCGGCGTAACCACGGCGCCTGCGGTCGTGATGGCTGTATTGATCAGGTTCTGCTGCGCCGCAATGGCCGCATTAGACACGGGGAGTCCATATGTCGAAGCAATCGTGAACAGGTTAGTCTGTGGTTTTGAATTACCGGCACCGGTGAAAACCCCCGATTGTGCTAGCGGCGTAAGCACGACTGCCGAGGTCGTGTACGAACCGGGCTGCTTGAACATGGCGAAAGAGCCAAAGAAGAAGAGTTTGTCCTTGATGATGCGCCCGCTCGCACTGCCGCCGAAGCTATTCAGTTGCTGGACGTTCCTGGGCAGACCCTCGGCATTGTTGGTCCAACTATTGGCGTTCAACACCGTGTTGCGGAAATCTTCAAACACGCGCCCGTGTAAATCATTCGTGCCGTGTCGCGTGATGAAATTCACTTGCATCGCCGCCGATCCCGCACCCTGGCCCATATCCATCTGGGCCGTCTGAACGGTCATCTCCTGGATGTCTTCGAGCCGCGCTTCGAGTCCGGGGTAGGTACTGCCGCCAAACTTCATGCGGTTCGTCGAGGAGACGATGCCGTCAATGGTATTCCCCTGCGCGGTCAGTGGAAGCCCATTCCATGTGCCTTGCCCTCCAATTCCCGTAAAACCGGCGTTAAGCTGCGCCAGCGTGCTAATGTCCCGGCCTTGCAGAGGAAGATCTTCGATCTGCCTGAGGTTGACGGTGTTGCTGAGGGCGTTTGAAGTCGTCTCAATCAGCGGTATTGCGCCGGCTGTGACTTCCACAGTTTCGCTGGCGGCTCCCACTGTGAGGGTAACTTTAAGGTCCACGACGCGGCCGGCTTGGACCACGACCGAGTCAAGCACTTCAGTCTTAAAACTGGCTTTCGTTACAGTCAGCCGGTAGTTTCCGAGCGGAATCCGCACGAACGTGGCGTTACCCACATCTAATGTCTGAAGTGTCCACACCTTGTTCGTGGAAATATCCTTCAATTCCACGCTCGCCCCTGCCACCACCCCGCCTGACTGGTCAACCACCACTACGTTCAACGTTCCTTCCGAGCCCATCTGCCCACGGGCAGGTGGAACCCCAACCAGGAGGCAGAGACAACAGCAAACAAGCACCACCCCCAGGAAAACACGACCCGATAAATGCAACATTACGGTCTCCCTTCTCTTGAGAACACGGAATATTCAGTCAATCGGACAACCATTGCGCACCCCTCGACTTGGCCTGTACGGAAACAAAGACAGCTCCCAGCATGTGCGGGAAAGGCGGAAACCGGCGGATTCAACCGGGAAACCGGCCCGATTGAGGATCCGCCAGGAAGGCCCGGCAAAAGGAGTTTTCGGTAAACGTTTTCGCATCTGCCCCCAAACACACCGCGTGAGCCAGAACGATTAACCTACTCTGTATACATTATTAAATATTTTGTCAAGCCTAAATTCTGGATAGGCTGGATTTCCCTCTCTTATACTGGTGAACTTCAGGGAAATGGGTGCGTAGTCCGCTGGCAGTCAACGATTAGCGGCGCTGAAGCAGATGGATGGGGTGCCAAGTCGGGCCCTCACGAGCAGCTAGTTCGTTGAAAAAGGCTTGAGATAACGTATACTGTGTTAGATTATACTCACCAAGACGGAGCAATCCGAGTGGACATCCGGGACGTTGCCAGACGGGCAAAAGTATCGACTGCGACAGTGTCGCGCACGGTCAACCAGGTGTCGACGGTAGATGCGCGCTTAGCCAAACGAGTCTGGAAGGCCATCGCAGAGCTTGGCTATTACCCCAACCGGCAGGCGCGCACGCTGGTTTCAGGAAGAAGCCGCACCTTCGGGCTGATCGTATCGGAAATCACCAACCCCTTTTTCCCCGAGATTGTGCAGACCTTTGAAACCCTGGCAGTCGAACAGCACTACGAAATCCTGCTGACCTCCACCATTCACGACCCCAAACGCATGGAACTGGCCGTGCGCCGGATGATCGAAGGACGCGTGGAAGGCGTGGCTATCCTGACATTCGGGATGGAAGATGAGCTGTTGGAGCACCTGCGGTTCCGGAACTTGCCACTCGTGTTCATCGACGTTGGCCCAAAGGCGCCACGCGTCAGCAATATCCGCGTCGACTATGCGGATGGAATTCGGCAAGCCATTCAACATCTGGCCGCCTTGCGCCATGAACGAATTGGCTTCGTATCCGGACCACTGGGGCTAAGGTCCGCGGTTGCACGAAAAGATGCGTTTGAGGGAGCGATGCGTGAGATTGGATTGGCGGTAAGGCCGGAATATGTGGTCGAGGGAGACCACCGGCTAGAGGGCGGGAAAAGAGCGCTGCAAAAGCTTTCCCTGCTCCGGGAACGGCCCACAGCACTGCTTTGCTCGAATGATATGACGGCCATTGGAGTGATCAGAGAAGCGTTTGAACTGAAGATCGGGGTGCCGCAGGAATTATCAGTGGTGGGGTTTGACGATATTCGCATGGCGGATTTCATGATTCCTCCGCTCACCACAGTACAAATGTCGCAGACGGAGTTGGCCAAGCTGGCGTTTAACGCCCTGCTAAAGGAAGTAAAGAGAGAAACGCCAGCGCCGGAAGGCAGCGAATACGTTCTTAAGACGCGGCTGGTTCTCCGGAATTCGACGGCCTTTCCCCCAAACCATGATGCGAAGAGGCCGCCGGGCATTGCGGAGCGCGCCCCCGAAACCGAAACGACTAGCAAAGAGTGAGACGGCTGGATTCGCAATTCACCGTGGGCGGCGCGTGTCCTTATTCCCTTTTACAAGTTGGGAGCGCTTAGCGTGGACGTATCTGCGCCCAGAGGACCACGACGGAGCGCGGCGCGGCGCGATACACAAAACCGGGAACGGCCGTGGCCGAGTGCCACACGGAAATATCCTGCGGCGAATCCAGTGAGGTATCGATCCAGCGGCGCCAGGGATCGTACTCGCCGGAATCGAGCCGCGGGAGCTCGAAATCGAGCGGCTCCCAAAAGGCATTGAAAATATTGTAGTAGTGGAGATTTTCCCTGGGTAAATCGAGGCTGAACGCAATCGAGTGCGAGTCTGGGCCCCAGTCGGGCTGATGGAGTTTGACGCCGTGCCACTCTTTTTGTGCTTGCTGGAGTAGCTCGACCAGGGTGAGGCGCTGCATCTCAGGAGCAAGATCTCGCAACAGGCGGCGGCCGATCAGAAGGCGCAGGAAACGTTGCACATCGCCGTGTTCCTTCAGGAACGACCAATCGTACCAACTGATTTCGTTGTCCTGGCAATAGGCGTTGTTGTTGCCCCGCTGGGTGCGCCGGACTTCGTCGCCCATGGAGACCATGGGCAAACCGATGGAGAGCAAAGTAGCGGTAAGGAAGTTTTTCACCTGGCGGTTGCGCACCTTTTCAATTTCGGCATCGTTTGTGGGGCCTTCGACGCCGCAATTCCAGGAGCGATTGTCGTCTGAGCCGTCGCGGTTCTGCTCGAGGTTGGCCGCGTTGTGCTTCTGCTCGTAGGAGACCAGATCGTTCAGCGTGAAGCCGTCGTGGCAGGTGATGAAGTTGATGCTCTGCTCGGCTTCGCGCTGTTTGTGGCCATAGAGATCGGGGCTGCCGATGTAGCGATCGGCAAAAGGACAGATGGAGTCTCGACTGCCGCGGAAGAAGTTGCGCATGTCGTCGCGGAATTTGCCATTCCACTCGCGCCAGCTATCGCCGACAAAACTGCCGACTTGGTAGAGGCCGGCGGCATCCCAGGCTTCCGCAATGAACTTGGTGCCGGAAAGAGTGGGATCGGAATCGATGTCCCAGAGTACGGGAGGATTGGAGAGCACATTGCCGGAGGAATCGCGGGCGAGAATGGAAGCGAGGTCGAAGCGAAAGCCGTCAACGTGCATTTCCTGGACCCAGTAGCGCAGGCTATCGACAATCATGCGGCGCGCAACGGGATGACCGGCATTCAAGGTGTTACCGGTGCCGCTGAAATCGGCGTAACGGGAGAGATCATAATCGAGAACGTAATACGCGGCGTTGTCGATGCCGCGGAAGCACAGCGTGGGGCCCGTCTCTTTGTTTTCAGCAGTGTGATTGAAGACGACGTCGAGAATCACTTCAATGCCTGCACGATGCAGGGCCTTAACCATGTCGCGGAATTCATCCACGGGCCCGAGCGGGCCGCGGCGCGAACTGTAGGCGGGATGCGGCGAAAAGAAATTGACCGGCGCGTAGCCCCAATAGTTCACAAGACCCGGCGGGCAATCGTGTGCATCGAACGCAAACACGGGAAGAAGTTCGACGGCAGTGATTCCGAGGTGCTGGAGATAAGGGATCTTCTCGATCAGGCCGCGAAACGTGCCGCGAAGGTTTTCCTCGATGTCCGAGTTTGCATGGCGAGTGAAGCCTCTTACGTGTAATTCATAAATGATGGTGCGCGTGGAAGGAGTGCGGAGCGGGGTATCGCCCTCCCAATCGTACAGGCGTGGATCGACGACAACACTTTTCATTGCCGAAGCGAAGTTATTCCCCTGCGCGCTGGCGGCCTGGCGACTGTAATTTGGCGGAGTGACGACCGCCTTGCCGTAGGGGTCGAGAAGCGCTTTTTCGGCGTCGAATCGGAGACCCTGAGCGGGATCGAATGGGCCGTGAACCCGGTAAGCGTACAGTTGGCCCGCCGCGATACCGGGGACGAACACATGCCAATAGTGTGCCGTGAGGTTGGTGACGGGATCGAAGGAGATCGTGCGGGAGGGCTGTGCTTGGTCTTCCTGGTCAAAGAAGAGCAGATCCACGCCGATGGCTTCGCGCGCGTAAAGGCTGAAATTGGTTCCCAGAGGGAAAACCGTTGCTCCCAGGGGAGCGCTGCGGCCTTTCGTATCGATGAGGGTCATGAGTTGCCTAGGCGAAGGGTAGCGTTGCGTAACAGCTTTCGTGCTTCCGGCTGGCGCGACGGCCAGAGAAGAGCCAACGCCTTCATCGTAGCGCAGGTTTGTGCCTCAGCCGCCTCTTCTTTGGCTTGCCGGACGGATCTTGCAAGAGCCTCGGAAGGACGAAGGGTGAGCAGGGGCGGTGAGGGTTAGCGGGTGCGGCGGAGGGTGTCAATCCAACTGGCGAGGGTTTCGTTGTAGGGCGATTCGAGATCGAAAAACTCGATGCCCAGGCCGACGCGGGGTTTGACGATGCGAACAATAACCAGGGCTTCCAGGACCTGACCCTTGCGCGTGAGTTTGAGGCGCGCGCGGCAATTCAGGGGCAGAGCTTTGCTGGTGCAGATGAAGCAGCCGCCCAGCGAGATGTCTGAAGTGACGCCATCGACCTTCTGGCCGCTTTGCATCTCGGTGATTTCGGCGTCGGCGGCGAAGGGATAGCGGATGGTGTAACGGCGATCACGCACTCCCGCGATGCGCGTGGATGGAGCGTTGGTGCGATCGGGCATAGGAATGACTTTGCTCACGCTAGGGACTCAAGAGACAAAAATAGACAAACGGCGCCCCCGGGCGGATGAGGCCCACTGGAAATAGTGTGGCCGAAGGGGCCGGAATTGTGAACCGTGTTGCGCGGGAGTGTCCTCGTAAGGGTAACGGTGGACGTGCTGTGAGAGGGCTATTAGTGGGTTCGACAAGCGGGGGAGCAGGAAGAGTGGGGCAGGAAGCGGGCGTGGTAGCCTGACGAGGTAGGCGACCCTCTCAAGAACCAACACATGCGCGCTGAAGGAATACGTCAGAGCGACCGGATCACGTTACGGCTGCAGGTGGAAGCATCGTGGTTCGGGAGCAACGGGATGGCGGTAACGCAACCGGCACACACGATGCTGGTGAGCCGCAACGGCGGCGTGCTGCGCCTGCCGGAGAAACTCTTCACCGGGCAAGAGATTACGCTGCATCGCAAACTGGAAGGCGATCAGACCAAAACAACCCGGGCCAGGATTGTGGCGGAGATTGACCGCGAGCCGGAGGGGTTTATTTACGCGGTGGCCATGCTCGAGCCGCAGGTGGATTTCTGGGACATCGAATTCCCCGCGATGCATCAGGCGGAAGAGGCACTCGCGCGACTGTTGATGGAGTGCAGCTTCTGCCAAAGGCGCGAGGTGGTGTACCTGAACGAGATGGAAGTGAAGTCGTTCGAGATCCGCAAGTGCGTGGCGCGATTGTGCCGGCATTGCGATGCGCCTTCCATCTGGGTGGAAGCGGCCACGGAACCGAAAATTGATGACACGCTGCCATCGCGGACGGCGGACGAAGAGCGGGTGATCCCTCGCCGAAACCGCACGCGCATCAAGGCGCGCGTGCTGGCGTGCATTCGGCGGAGAGGCTTCCAGGAAGAAGTGGCCGTGTGCGAGGATTTGTCGAAGGGCGGAATCAGCTTCCGCAGCAGGAATCGCTATCCCGAGGGGACGCGGCTGGAAGTGGCGGTGCCGTATACGCCCGGGGCGGGAGCGATTTTCGTGCCGATCCGGATTGTCTTTTCACAGCCCATCGCGACGGCGGGTTTGTTCCGCCATGGCGCGGCTTATGTGAGGCCGCCGGATTAGGGCGACAAATATTATTGCGGCGTCTGAATTGTGACCCGGCCTAGTACAAACTTTCCCGGCTCACGGGTAACTTGGGTACTGGGTCTCAAGTCGGTTTCCGCTGAATCTTCCCGAGTATACGTGGCAGGTGCTCCCGGTAGGGTAAGGCTGATTTGGCTGTTAATACGCGTGGATCAGCTCAACACTTGCGCCACCGATTTTGTCCGTATCCATATAGTGGTACTGCCCGGAATCAGGCTTTCCGATATCCCCCCATGCTCCGGCCTGCCACACGGGAAAGCCGAGTTTTTCATATGCGGCAGTAGCTTTGGATAGATCGTCTACAGGGATGCCAATGTGCTGGATGCCTTCGCCATGGCGCTTCAGGAAATCTTCATAAATATTGGCTGGAGTGGATGGTGGCTGAATCCACTCATAGCTGATGGAGCCGATCCGTTGAAAGCCCACTTCAAACGCCAGCGAAAGCGGCTGGCCGCGATAGCGGGAATCGTCGCGTGGCATAGCATGCTCCAGCTCAAAACCAGGGAAGCCAAGCTTCTTCCAGAAGTCGGTAACCGCAGCCGCATCGCGAACAACAGGAGCGATGTGGGAGACGGTTTTCTGCTCCAGAGGCCTGGGCGCTCCACCGGGCCAGTAGACAAGGCCAAGAACGTATTTGCCCTGTGGCTCCGTGTCGAAGTAGGTGTAGGTCACCGGCGTGTGGTCGATTTCAAACGTAACCTGCTGCAGCACACTTACTCCGAGGCTGGCCATACGCTGAATCTCCTTGTCCATCGCCTCCCTGGTGGGAACCTCATGGACAACAGAAAAAATGCCGTCCTTATGCTTTTCCAGAAAATCATTGTAGGAGTTCAACTGGCCTTCGGCTGGCTGAAGGAAGTTGACGGTCAGGTTGCCGAGGCGTCCGGTAACCTGCCAGGTATAGATGGTCGCGGGCTTGCCATGATCAGTCCCCACGGCCTTGATGTTCGCGTACTTGTGGATATCGGTCATTCCGAGTGCAATCCACGCGGGCAAAATCGCATCGATGTTCTGCGAGAGCCACGTGACGCGGTTGATGGTTTGATAGTATTCCGGCAACTGGGCGTGACAGGTTCCTAGCAGAAAGCACATTACAGCAAGACAGCGCAGAAGCTTCATCTGCCTCTCCGTTTCTCAGAAATTCGCATGCAAGCCGGTCGCAAAATGAAAAAGTCGCGCCGGAGACAGTTCTTCGACACTCAGGAGTTCATCGAAGCCACTCAAAGAAGAAAGTGGCCACTGCAAAACCAACTGGAATCGCATGGGTAGAGACTAGCAGAGTTCTCGTATTGGGTCGAAACCGATTCAAACCGGACAAGTTCCTCCCAGTACTCTGATGTACTGAAACTGCGCTGATCACCCAAGTTCACCGCCCATAGCGGCCCATCCATTCGCCTTGCGCCAGAATGTGGCCTTGCATGGCTCGCTCGACATCCTTCTTGGTGGCACCTGGCTTGAGATTCAGCTTCGTGTCCAAGGCGTAGAGCTTGAAGAAATAGCGGTGGGGCTTGCTAGGCGGGGGGCAAGGCCCACCATAACCGATTTTCCCAAAATCATTGCGGCCCTGGCGCGAGCCGTCCGAGAGTTGCTCTTGCTTGGGGACATTTTGTGGGAGAGCGCGCGCGTTTGCGGGCAGGTCGAACAGCACCCAATGCACCCAGGTTCCCACGGGTGCGTCGGGGTCGTCAGCGATGAGAGCGAAACTCTGCGTCGCGGCGGGCGGGTCGTTCCAAGTGAGGGC